>ERZ1026792.1364-NODE-1364-length-15517-cov-3.488759_pt1 | contig 15517 bp, 15 predicted proteins | sample MGYA00520884_ERZ1026792 | MGnify/ENA primary metagenome ERZ1026792 (study PRJEB33270, sample SAMEA104284473) | anaerobic digester metagenome | biome: Anaerobic digester microbiome; feature: mesophilic sludge digester; material: Anaerobic digester biomass... | reverse complement strand
CCGCAACGGCCACCACCACGGCTGCAAGTTGGCCGATGAGATGGAACGGCGCCGTGGCATCGTCGCGGACCTGCGCGACGACGATGACCATGGCGAGCCATCCGACTGCAACGGCGATCGCCGCGGATCGCACTCCGAGGCGCGTGGACAGCGCAAGCGCAGTGCTGGTGGTGGCGAGTGCGGGCAGCAGCCACGCGATGCGCAGCCAGCCGTGCGTGGGTGCCGCGAGCACGGTGAGGAACGACATCACCGATGCCGCCACCAACACGGTGAGCGTGCGCAGCAGCAGCAACCGCACACCCGACAGCGGTGCCGCGACGGCCACTTCGTGCGCACGGTCGGCCAACGGCCCGTACGCGAGCGCAACGCCCACTACCGGCACCAGCGGCGCCAGTGCCAGGAAGACGGCGAGCTGATCGCCCGGCTGCCACTGTTCGGCGCCGGCCGACGCAGCGAACAGCAGCACGACGCCGACGGCGGCGAACCACGACCACCGCAACACGGGAGTGGCGGCCACCAAGCGGGCGGAGGGCTCGGGCACCCGCAACGCGAGCAGCGCCCGCTCGAAGCGACTACGCGGCGGGGCGCTGATCTCGCCCATGATCGCGTCGAGGTTGGTGGCCAGCCGCTGTTCGAGGATGTCACCGAAGTGGGGGTCGGGGTCGTTGCCCGGATGTTGGTTGTTCATCGCAGCACCTCCTGGAGCAGCGGCCTGGCTCTGGCGAGACGGCTCTTCACCGTGCCCTGCGGGATGCCCAGCAGCACGGCGGTCTCGGCAGTGGTGAGACCGTCGACGTACACGGCCTGCACCACCGCGTGCAGGTCGGCCGGCAGGCGGGAGAGCAGGTCGTAGACGGGCGTTCCCGGTGGGGGCAGCGGCTCGGGCTCGGGCAGCGTGGCCGTGGGCGTCGGGTGTGGCCGGCGGCGCAGGTGATCGATCAGCCGGCGCAGCGCGATCGACCACAGCCAAGCCCCAGCCTCGCCGGCCTCGGGGCGATAGTTGCCGGCGCTGCGCCACACCGAGATGAAGGTGTCCTGCAGCGCCGAGTCGACCACGTCGGCATCGGCGCAGCGGTGGTGCAGGCGCACCAGCAGCCAGCGTGCATGCCGGTGGTACAGCGCCTCGAGCGCGCCTCGGTCGCCGCGTGCGATCGCGGTCAGCAACTCGGGGTCGGTGCGCAACGGCGCGGTCACAGGCACCAGCGTGGCAGCTCGCGCACTCACGCCGTGGACGCGTGCCGACGGGCATGTCGCCCTTGCCGCCACCGGCGCCAGTCGGCACGTGCCCCGCGCATCGGGAAGGCCAGCTGCTGCAGGATGCCGTCGGGCATCGGGCCGGGAATGCCGTAGTGCTGCGGGCGCTCGTCCTTCGGCATCCGGTAGGTGCCGAACATGATGTCCCACAGTGGCAGGAAGGTGGAGTAGTTGGTGCGATGGGCCTCCGGCCGCACCTCGTGATGCCAGTGATGGAACTCGGGAGTCAGCACGATCGGCCACAGCGGGCGCAGCTTGAACCGAACGTTGAGGTGCGCACCGAGGCCGGCGAGGAACTGCACGAGCGCCAGGCCACCGGTGACGGTGTTGTCGACACCGGCGGCGATGAAGAACACGATGACCGGAGCGATGAACACCCCATCGAAGGGATGAGCGCGAAAGCCCGAGATCCAATCGAGGTGTCGGGTGCTGTGGTGCACCGAGTGGAAGCGCCAGAACAACGGCACGGTGTGGCCCCAACGGTGCGTCCAGTAGATGAGGAAGTCGAACACGAAGAAGCCGCCCAGGGTCTGCGCCAGTGGTGGCAGACCGGCGATGAACGGACGCAACAACAGACCGGGCAGCCAGGCCAGTGACAACCCGCCCACTACGACGGCAACGACGACCGAGACGAACTGCAGTGGGGGCTGCGCCGCCGCGTAGGCGAGGTCGGTGCGCAGCGCCAGCCGGCGCACCGGCACCGGATGACGCCGCCACAGCCGTTCCAGCGGCCATGAGATCGCGAACAGGAAGGCGATGGCCAGCACCGCCTGGTTGCCCACGAACATGCTGGCAACGGCGGCGATGGTGCCCAGGGCGACGAAGAGGGTGACGCGGGCTGTGCGCGGCGCGGGCTGCCGCGAGGCAGGGTCGGGTGCAACCCAGCGAGGCCCTTGCTGCAGGAGCGTGGAGCTGTTCATGCTGTCTCTATCGGGCCCACGACGTCGATCGGTTCACGGGGGCGCGGGCGGCTGAACATCCGGCGCAGGTAGGCTCTCGCATCCGGGCGGACCGTCGAACCCTCTTTCGGTCCTGGAGATCTTGTACGTGATGACTCGTCTACTGCACCCTCGATCCAGCCGTGCGATGTTGCTGGTTGCGGCAACCGCCGTGGCCGCATCGTCGATGCTGTCGCCTCACGCACCGGCAGCGGCGGCCCCACCCGTCGTGCACGCCGTGCCGGTCGCGCAGGCACCGCCGCTTGCTCAGCCCGCCGAGGCGTTGGCGCCCGCACAACGCCTCGCACCGATCGCGCCGATCGCGCCGGTCGAACCGGTGGCACCCGCGCCGGTCGCGCCGGCCAACTTCCCGATGGCGCCAGTGCCGCGTTGCGACATCCTCAGCAACTTCGGCGACGGGCGCAGCGGTGGCCGCGCCCACGAAGGCATTGACATCCTGGCCACCAAGGGTCAGGAGGTGTTCGCGATGGTCGATGGCACGCTCACCTTGCAAGTGGTGGCCGGCAGCAACCAATCGGGTGCCAGCCTGTCGGGCAACCTGTGGCAGCTCACTGCCGCCACCGGCGGCACGTACTACATCTATGCCCACCTGTCGGCCTTCGCGGATGGGCTCAGCAAGGGCAGCAAGGTCACCAAGGGCCAACTGATCGGGTACGTCGGCGACACCGGCAACCCCGGCGCCGGCAACTACCACTTGCACTTCGAGATCCATCCCGGCGGCGGTGCCGCAGTCGACCCGCTGACCTTGCTGCGCCCGGTTCCCGTCGAGTGCAAGGTCTACTGATGGGCACGGTCTTCGGGTGAGCACGGCCTCTGATGCGCACGGTCTTCGGATGAGCACGGCCTCTGATGAGCACGGCCTTCTGATGAGCACGGTTCGCGCATGAGCATTCCCGTCGAGCTGAGCGAGTTGGCTGCCACGCTGGCCGCCTACCCCTGGGGCTACCTGGTGACGGTCGGCGACGGCCTGCGTGCACACTCGCTGGCGGTGCCCACCGATGTTCGCGACGGCATGCTGCACGCCACGGTGGGCCGTTCCACGCGGGCCAACATCGAGGCGCGACCTGGGGTCACGATGGTCTTCCCGCACCCGCTGGCGGGCGAGTACAGCCTGATTCTCGACGGCACCGCCGCAGCCGAAGGCGACGCCGTCGTGTTCACCCCCACACACGCCGTGCTGCACCGCCCTGCGCTCGCTCCCTGAGCTGAGCTGAGCTGAGCTGAGCTGAGCTGGGCGGGGCGTCGGTGGGCGGGGCTGTCAGCCCAGGTCGGTGAGGTCGAGGCCGAAGGCAGCGCGGAAGCCGGCGTAGTAGGCGTCGTCGTCGGCCGCTGCGCCGAGCGCCGTCCACTGCTCGTCGGTGATGGCCGCCCGCCCGTCGATCAGCTCCTTTGCGCCCCAGCTGACCGCGTACCGCAGTTGCGGCCGGTCGGTGGTGATCACGTGGTGGATGAGCTTGCCCACCTCGAACGGGTCGGTGGCGTGCGCCAGCCCGGCCGCATACATCTGGAACATGCGCCGGTACGCATCGTCGTAGGCGCCGGTGTCGTTGGGCATGTCGAGGTTCTTGGCGAAGATCGCACTCTTGGTGATGCCGGGCTCGATGATGACCACTCGCACGCCGAACGGCGCGACCTCCTGCGCGAGCTCTTCGCTCAGCCCTTCCAGCGCCCACTTCGACGCCACGTACGGGCTCTGCGCGAGCGCCGCCAACCGCCCCACCACCGAGGTGACGTTGATGATGGTGCCGTGGCCACGTTGACGCATGCCCGGCAGCACCTGCTGCAGGCAGCGCACCGCGCCACACAGGTTGACGTTCATCACCTCCAGGTGCACGCTGGGCGGGCACTCCTCGACGACCGCGTTACCGCCGACGCCGGCGTTGTTGACGAGGACGTCGACGATGCCGTCGGTTGCCCTCAAGATGTCGGCGAAACCGTCGCGCACCGACTCGTCGGAGGCGACGTCGAGCTCGACCAGGTTGATGTCGACGCCCGCTGCGGTGGCCATCGCCAGCAACTTGCCGGCCTTGTCGAGGCTGCGCACGGTGCCGAAGACGACGTGCCCCTGCGCGGCGAGGTGAATGGCGGTGGCGCGGCCGATGCCGCTGTTGGCGCCGGTGACGACGGAGATGGTGGTCATGACCGGCGAGCGTAGGCGGTGCTCGCCGGGATCACGAGCGGGCGTCGCGACCTGTCAAGCTGCCGGGTCGATGACGGGGTCGTGCTCGGCCACATCGTGTTGTGGCAGCGGATCGAACTCGTCGAACCACACCGGGTCGGGGTCGCAGCCGATCGCCAGGCTGCGCACCGTGTCGCCATTGGTGAGGATGACATCGAGCAGCAGCAGGCCCTGGGCCATGTGCGCGCGGCGCAGCGCGTGGTACCCACGCCGATCCTGCTCGGTGGGCGGGCCCGTGGGAACGTGGGGTTGCACCACGATGCACATCGTCTGGCAGAACGGTGCCTCCACGCCCGGTGGCGCGGCCATGCCGACCAGCAGGCCCACCTCGGCGGGTGGGTCGAGGAGCAGTGCGGTCACGTGCCGGCGCGGATCGAGGAGCACGAGCACCTCGCGGTGCACCTCGAGATCGAGCACGGCGGTGGCCAGCATGGCTGCCTCGCCGAAGCCGGCGATGACGATGGGGTCGTCGGGGTCGGGGTAGCAGATGCTCCACTGGTGGTCGCCGGATTGCAGGCGAAGGGCCGGTTGTGCGCGGCGTGGCACGCGAACACGGGTGACGAACGGCATGGGTTCCTCCGAAGTGAGGAGAGCGTGATCCGGGGGGAAGCCGTTCGAGCGGAGACTATCGGTGCGTCAGAGCAGTTTCGCGATGTCGGGCGCGATGTCGGCCGGCGTGACCATCGGGTTGTAGCGCTGCACCACGTTGCCGTCGCGATCGACGAGGAACTTCTCGAAGTTCCACGAGATGTCGGCGCCGTCGCCCTGTTGGCCTCTCAGCCAGGTGTACAGCTCGCATGCGTTGTCGCCGTTGACCTCGATCTTGGAGAACATCGGAAAGGTGACGTCGTACTTCGACGTGGCGAACTCGAGGATCTCGGCATCGGTGCCGGGTTCTTGTGCGCCGAACTGGTTGCACGGGAAGCCCAGCACGGAGAACCCGGCGGCTGCATTGTCTTCGTGGAGCGTACGCAGACCTGCGTACTGAGGCGTGAGGCCTCAAGCACTCGCGACGTTGACGATGAGGAGCACCTTGCCGCGGAAGTCGGCAAGGCTCACCTCTTCTCCGGTGATGGACCGCATGGTGAGGTCATAGATGTGTGACATGGCGGCCACCCTAGCTGTCGCGGTGGTGCCAGCGCTGAGCGAAGCGGCTGCCCAGTTCCAGCAGCGGCCACGAGACGGCGATCAGTGCAGCAGCCGCCCCGTACGCCCATGCGGCGGTGAGAGGAAGCTCGAACAGGTCGCGGCTCCAGGGCAGCATGAAGGCAACCGCGAACAGGCTGATCATGCTGATGACCAACGCCGCGCGCAGCGGGTTCAGCGGGCGCGCCACGCGATAGAGGTTCATCAGCGCGACTGAACCGGCAACGAGCACGGCCACCGTGCGGGCGTGGTCGGCGTCGATGGAGGTGTCGAGCTGAGCGAGAGCGAACACGGCCATCGTGGCCGCGGCGATCACCACACCCGCCGGCACGGCCTTTCCCAGCACCCGCCGCAGGAACCCCTCGCTGACGCGCTGGTCGTTGGCCTCGAGAGCGAGGAAGAACGACGGCACGCCGATGGTGAACCAGCTGAGGATGGAGAGGTGTATCGGGCGTAGCGGGTAGGCCAACGCGAAGACGCCGGTGAGGATGGAGAGGATCACCGAGTAGGTGGTTTTGGCCAGGAACAGGCTGGCGACGCGTTCAATGTTGTTGATGACCCGTCGGCCTTCGCCGACCACGGCTGGCAGCGCGGAGAAGTTCGAGTCCATCAGCACCAGCTGGGCGACACCGCGGGTTGCCTCGCTGCCCGATGCCATGGCCACGCCGCAGTCGCTGTCCTTCAGGGCGAGCACGTCGTTGACGCCGTCGCCCGTCATCGCCACGGTGTGGCCACGAGCCTGCAGGGCCTGCACCATCGCCCGCTTCTGGTGCGGGGTGACGCGACCGAAGACGGTGCCACTCTCGATGGCATCGGCGAACGCCTCGCTGCCGTCGGGGGGCAGGGTGGTGGCGTTCACGTTGTCCTCCCACCCGGCCAAACCCGCTCGCCGCGCAACGGCGCCGACGGTGACGTTGTTGTCGCCGCTGATCACCTTCACGATCACGCCTTGATCGGCGAAGTACTGCAGGGTGGCGGGCGCGTCGGCGCGCACGATGTCTTCCAGCAGCACCAACGCCACCGGATGCACCACGGGCAACGCGGGCTCGATGCCATCGGCGAAGGTGGCAGCGGTGGTGGCCAGCACCAGCACTCGTTGGCCCTGTGCGGCGTGGGTCTCCACCTGCTCTTGCAGGGCACCCGTGTAGGCGCTGGTGAGCACGTTCTCCGGCGCGCCGAGCACCCAGCTGCCGTGCTCGGCGAAGGTCATCCCGCTCCACTTGCGCCCCGAGGAGAACGGCACCCGCCCGGTGACTGCCCAGGTGGTGGCTTCGCCGAAGTGGTTGTTGAGTGCCCTCGAGGTGGCGTTCGGGTCTGGGTCGAGCTGCGCCAGTGCTGCCAGAGCAGCATCGATCGCGGCTGCATCCTCGTGGTCGAAGGGTTGCACTCCGGACACTTCGAGCGCGCCCTCGGTGATGGTGCCCGTCTTGTCGGCGCAGAGCACATCGACTCGGGCGAGCACCTCGATCGCGGGGAGCTCCTGCACCAAGCAGCGCTGGCCGGCCAGGCGCACCACGCCGACGGCGAACGCCATGCTGGTGAGCAGCACCAGGCCCTCGGGCACCATGCCCACCAGGCCCGCAACGGTGCTGATGATCGATGTGCGCCACCCTTCGTCGCGACGGAAGAACTGACTGCTGGCCAGCAGCAGCCCGACCGGGATGATCATGTAGCCGACCCACTTGACGATGCGGTTGACGTCGTTGCGCAGCGGGGAGTTGACCAGCGTGAATCGGCGGGCCTCTTCTGCCAGCTTCACCGCGTAGTTCTCGGCGCCGACCTTGGTGATCACCATGCGGCCGGTGCCGGCCACCACGGCGCTGCCGCTGAGCACGTCGTCGCCGTGCGACTTGACCACAGGGTCGGCCTCGCCGGTGAGCAGCGACTCGTCGATCTCCAGGTTCTCGCTGGTGAGCATGGTGCCGTCGGCCACCACCTGCGCGCCGGCGCGCAGTTCGACCACGTCGTCTTGCACCAACTCGTGCACCTGCAGCTCGAGCACATGCCCCTCGCGCACGGCCTGTGCCTTGGGGGCGTTGATGACGCTGAGCTGATCGAGCACCTTTTTCGCCCGCAGCTCCTGCACGACACCGATCACGCTGTTGGCGATGATGACGCCCCCGAACAGTGCATCTTTGGGGCTGCCGGCCACGATGACCATCGCGGCAAGGATGCCGACGACGGCGTTGATGGGCGTGAACACGTTGCCGCGGATGATCTGGTTGACGGTGCGTGTCGGCGCTGCCGGTATGGCGTTGGTGAGGCCGCGTGCCACACGGTCGGCCACTTCGGCTGCGCTGAGGCCGGTGGCGGGATCGGTGGTGCGGTCGGTCACCCGCCGAAACTAGCCCGGTGCTCGGCTGGGTAGCGTGAAGTGATGTCCATCTCCGACGAGAAGTACGTTCTGATCACCACGTTCCGCAAGAACGGCGATGCCGTGTCGTCGCCGGTGTGGATCGCCCCGCTGGCCGATGGCACCGCCGGGTTCACCACTGAAGACGGCTCCGGCAAGGTGAAGCGCATCCGCAACAACCCCAGGGTGACGTTGCAACCGTGCAGCGTGAAGGGCACCGTCAAGCACGGTTCGGCCGTGGTCGAGGCCAGCGCGGCCGTGATGCTGGGGGCCGACGCGCAACCCGTGCGCGATGCGATCACCGGCAAGTACTCGCTGATGGTGAAGTTGTTCAAGGTGGGCGAGCTGTGGCGCCAGATCCGCCGCAAGCCCGAGCCCGTCGTGTGCGCCGTCGTGCTCACGCTGGGCTGAGGCTGCCGGCCTCGATCGCCGAAAACCGGGAATTCTCCCGATGGCGGCACGGCACCGACCGTGCCTACCTTGCATGTGCCGGGGCCTGTGCGCCCATGTCGGCGTTGACGAGGAGGACGAGACATGGGTGTGTTCGACGACGACGATGAGGTTGCGAGCGCTGCGGTTGCGCCGGCAGGCATGATCGAAGGAGATCCCGACGCGCTCACGGCGGTGTTCGATGCGTTCGACGCGGCCAGCGATGCCGCCGGCGACGTGTTCGACGACGTCGTCGAGGGGGTGGCCGGCACTGCGGCCGACATGGCTGCGAAGGTCGAGGCCGACTTCGAGGCCGACCCGGTGGGGTTCGTCACGTCGGCGATGGGCGTGCCGAAGGTGGACATCGACCTCGACGACGGCGATGGGCACATGTCGGTGAAGATCGAGGGCGCGCTCACCTCGCTGAAGGGCGATTGGGACGACGCCAAGGGCGCGAGCGCGGAAGGGCAGGCGGGCATCGACTGGGGCGCGGCGCCGCTGCTCAAGGGCAAGGTTGCGGTCGACGCCGATGGCGAGCTGCAGGAGCTGAGCACCGCCGCCAAGCTCACCATCCCGATCGACGGTGTGATGGTGAGCGCCGAGGAGGCCACGTCGTACGTGAAGACCGACGACGGCTTCAAGCTGAACTACTCGGCCATGGCCGGCGCCAAGGTCGACGGGATCGACCTGAAGGGCGGCACGCACGCCGGCTACGAGGACAAGGGCGAGCACGGATACCGGGTCAACGTGGGGCCCGACGTGTCGGCCGGTGTGGGCATCGGTGAAGTTGCTCCCGGGATGGACGCAGCAGAGGTGGAGGCGAAGTCGTCGGCCGACTTCTCGTTCGGTGAGGTCGATGGGCAGACCACCGTCGGGCTGCAGCGCACCGACACCGCGGTGGGCAAGGTGGCCGGCCAGACCGTGGCGTCGGTGCAGCAGACGCAGAGCGTGGCGTACACGACCGGCCCGTTGGGGGAGGAGCTCATCCTCGGCGAGAGCCTCGAGGGCACGCTCGCCGTCGGCGGCGCATCGGCCACCGGCAAGGTGGGGGGCACGTGGGAGCTGGGCACCGATGCGGAAGGCGACGATGTCAACCGGGTCACCTTCAGCGACGAGGGCAAGCTCGTCGCCCCAGGTTTCGACCCGGTGACGGGCGGCGACAGCGTCACCTTCGACCTGCGCGATGAGCCGGTCGTGGCCGACGACGTCGTGGCGTTCGACATGTTGACCCCCGACTACCGGCCGGAGGTCGTGGAGCCCGAGCACCAGCCTCAGGTGGTGCAGCCGGACGACAATTCCGTGCAGCAGAAGCACGTGGACGTGCCGCCCTCCGTCGTCCTCGAGGAGAAGGTCGTCGAGATCGAGTTCGGCGAGCCGGAGGTCGTCGAGCCGGACATCTTCGAGCCGGGGGTCGTCGAGACCGACGTTGACGTGCCGCCCGCGGTCGAGTTCGAGGAGAAGGTCGTCGAGATGGACACCGTCGAGTCAGCGACCTACGAGTCGGCGACCTTCGGGTCAGCGACATTCGAGCCGGAGATCATCGAGCCCGCGATCGGGTACGACGAGCCGGCCTACTCCGAGTCGGTGAACGAGGTGGCCGACGACAGCGGCGTCGAGTACATCGACACCGGCTACACGGAGGTCGAGTACACCGAGTGACGCCAGTCAGCCGATGACGACGGGGACGGCGGCGAAGTCGCCCGGGTCGGTCTCGAGACCGGTTCCGCCGCGCACCAGCAGCACGATGAGCTGACCGGGTGACGCGGTGGTCAGGTCGAGTGTCACCGTGTAGGGCAACGCCTCGCCAAGGTTCCCGGCCATCGTGACTTCACGGTCGAACTCGGTGGCAGCATCGCCGACGACGAACGCACTCACCACGATCGTCGCTTCGAACCCGGTGCCGACCCCCTTCACCGTCAACGGCGCCGCGGGTACGGCGACCATCGGTTCTGGTGTGGTGACCGTCGCGACGTCGCTCACCGCAGAGAGCACGAACCAGCCGTTGGACGGGCCGAGCTGGCGCAGCAGCAGCAGGCTGCGGGGCTCGCCGATTGCAGCGCCGTCGACCGAGGCGAACACCTCGAACTCGCCGCTGCGCTGATCGCCGGCCTGGAACTCACCGAGCACCGGTCCCTCGCCGAAGACGGCCGCGAGGAAGTCGGTTGCAGCGGCCTCCGGAGTGGTGAACACCACGTCGGCCGCCGGCCAGATCGCCGGCTGCGGCGCGGCGGGCACCGTCGTGCTCGCCATCGTGGTGGTGGCCGGAGTGGTGGTGGCCGGAGTGGTGGTGGCCGGTGTGGTGACCGGCGTGGTGGTGGTGGTGGCCTCGGTGGTGGCCGGCAGCGTGGACGAGCCGGCGGTGGTGTCGCTGCTGGATGAATCGTCGCTGCATGCCCCGAGCAGGGCGAGAGCGGCGAGCAAGACGATGGACCTCTGTGTGCGACGCACTGGAATGCTCCTTCCTGTGCCGCAAGGGCCGGCGTGGGCAGTTGCCCATGCGCGCCGAGACGTCACGATGTGCTTTCCACCACCACTATGCGGCGAGTGCCGGCGCGACTCAAGAGGCGAACGGCCACGATGGCTCCCGGGCTGGTCGGCGTCGGTCCGTCGGCACTCCGGGTCAGCGGCATCGGCCTCGAACCGCACTCATTCGGCTGCGTTCAGTACGCGGTGGTGCGGAACACGGGTTGGAACAGCTCGGTCGAGTGTGCGCAGGCCGAGTTGGCAGGGCACTCGCTGCAGCGCGGCGCCGACATCTCCGGGCACCGATGGCGCATCTGGAACAGGAACCAATCGACGGCACCCATCGGCCGGCCGCTGGCGGCGGCGAGGCCCAGCACCGCATCGAAGGTGGCGCGACGGATGGCGCTCTCGTCGTCGGCCTGCAGGACGCGACGGTCGGCGATGCGCCGGCGCAGCACAGGGTCGGTGATGGTGACGACGCCGGTGCGCAGGCTGGTGCGTTGCACGTGGTAGTCGACGATCGGCGGCGCATCGTCACCCGCCACGGTTGGCAACCATGCCTCTGGCCGCTGGCGCAGGATGACCGCCAGCAGTGCGGCCTTCTTGCGATACGGGTCTTCGCGGTAGCCGCCCACGTGGTCGAGCAGCCGCAACAGTGCGCGCAGCGGCCGCGGTGTTGCAGCGGCAGCGGCGACCATCTCGGCGGGTGAGATCCCGATGGTGATCAGGCTGTCGCCGTGAGCGCGGGCGAGTGCGAGGCACGCCGCAGGGTCGGGGTACGGGTCGGCTCCGTTGTCGTCGGCAGCCGTGCGCGACCACTCGGCGGCCGTCAGACCTGCCTGGCCATGAGGGGTCATGCACAACGGGTCGTCGCGCTGCCAGCGCTGGTAGTGCGCCCACAGGTAGTCACTGCCCTTGCGTTCGTGGCCGTCGATGGTGGCGATCATCGGCCGCGCGTACGTGCCGCCCTCGGCGAACCAGAATCCGAACTGCTGCACGGTGGCTGCACCGAACCACTCCAGCGCTGCCGGATCGCCGACTGCAGGGAACAAGTCGCCGACGAAGGGGAACCCGTCGAGGTCGGGCAGACCGCGGATGAGCGTTCCCAAGCGCTGCACCGCGGCATGGTCGACTCGAACGCGGGTGTCGGCGGGCGGGGCCGGTGGCGGCGCTGGCGCCCACAGTGCGGTGGGGCCGACCATGGTGACCATCTCGGCGGCGGCAGCATTGCCGAGGTGGGCTGCGACCACCGGGTGGTCGCCCGCCAGCAGCCGCGCAATGGTGGTGCCGCAGAATGTGTCGCCTGCACCGGTGGGGTCGAGCGCGGCCACGCGGGTGCCGTCGATGTCGGTGCGGTGGCTGCCCTGGTGCACGGTGGCGCCGCGCGACCCGCGAGTGACGTAGCGCAGGTGGCCGGCAGGTGGTGGTGTGTCGTGGTCGCCGAAGAGCAGCGCTGCTTCGTCGTCGTTGCAGAAGAACAGGTCGGCCAGCGCTTGCGTGGTGCGCACGACGTGTGTCTCGTTGCGCACGGCTTTGCCATAGGTGGACGCAACGGTGAGGCACCCGCGGGCGGCCAGTGCACGGATGAACGCTTGCTGCAGACGGGCATCGAGGAACGGCACGCAGTACGCGCAGCCGGGTAGGTCGTCGATCGCGTCGAGCAGCGCCGGTGTCATGTCGGGCTCGGCGCCGAGGTGTTCGCGGAACAAGGTGACGGCGCCGGAGTCGTCGTAGGCGATCTCGAAGCGAGGCAGACCGTCGAGGGGAACCTCAGGCCCGATCCAGCGGATGCGATCGAGCGCGGGCGCCAGCTCGCGCGGCATCGGGTGTGGCACGGGAGCGAGCATCGTCACATCGGCGCCGGCACGCGCGGCAGCGAGGGCGGTGTAGAGCCCGGCGCCGCCCGGCGTCGGTGTCGGCTGGCCCTTGACGTGGATGATGTCCAGCGATGCGCCGCCCACCACCAGCAGCCGCGGTCGGTCGCCGCTCTCTGCGCGCAACCATCGTTCGGCCCATGTCACGTGCTGCACTGTACGAGCGTTGTCGTGCAGGCCGACGTGCAGGCCGACGTGCAGGCCGACGTGCAGGCCGACGTGCAGGTAGGTCGTTGTGCAGGGACCTGCCGTACAGGTCCGGTGTGGCGGTCAGTGAGCGGTCAGCGGCCGCGACGGGAGTAGCCGAAGCCACCGCCGCCGAGCAAGAGGACGACAACGACGATAATCAGAATGGTGGTCATGACCGTTGGTACCCACTGACGGGTGTTGCCAAACAAGGCTGAGGATCGGCGTCGATCATTCGCGGCTGCGTGGGCGATGCCTGACCAGCCACCCGACGACCAGCCCACCAAGGCCGGCAACGAGGATCACGAGCCAGATCGGCCCGGTGGCGTCACCGACGACGTAGCCGATGCGTACGTCGTTGCGGTTGTCGAGTGCCACCGCGACGAGCGCCCCGACGAGGAGCACCACCACGAGCAGTTGCACCACACGGGCCAAGTCTCGTCGGTGCACCGCACCGCTGTTCCGTGCCACATCGTCATCGTCCTTCATGCGCACCTCCGTGATCGTGTCGCCGAGACCTACCCACCAGGGGCGGTTTCGAACCCTCGAAGTCGAGCGGCCGGTCTGGCCGCCAGGTTTGGCGTTCATGCCTGCGGGGAACACCCGAGCATGAACACACGACGCATCTTCATCACGGTCGCCCTCGTCGGGGCGCTCGCCGCAGCCGGCTGCAGCGACGACACCCGAACCTCCATGGCCACCGATCTGCAGAACGCGGCCACCGACGTGGGCGAGGCCGCCGGCGACCTGGCCGACAACGCCGCAGAAGCGCTGGTCAGGAACATCGCGACTCAGCAGGGAGAGGAGCAGTTCACAAATGCGGGGTATGCGCTCGATGGGCCACTGACGTGCACCGCCACCGTCACCGATGGCGCTGACAGCATCGAGATCGCCTGCACCGGCACCACCCAGGACGGTGGCGCGGCATCCCTCGCCGGCGCGACCGACGAGCTCCCTGGGGCGTCGGTGGTGTCGCTCAGCGGAAGCTTCGTCGGCACCGTCGATGGGCAGGAGGTCTTCACGACCAGCCAACTCGGCGGCTGATCAGTGCCTGCGATGATGCTCGACCGGTCGCCTGCCTCGGCAAGTTTCGGCGGCCGGTCGTAGCATCCGACCACTGCACCTGAGGAGGCCCTGTGGCACACGACTTGATCATCCGCAACGGCACGATCGTCGATGGCACGGGCGTGGCCGGCTACCGGGCCGATGTCGCCATCGACGGCGATCGCATCTCGGCCATCGGCGACCTGTCGTCGGCGACGGCAACTCGCGAGATCGACGCCACCGGCCTGATCGTCTCGCCCGGCTTCATCGATCTGCACACGCACCTCGATGCGCAGGTGGCGTGGGATCCGTTGATGACCTCCAGCTCGTGGCACGGCGTCACCACGGTGCTCATCGGCAACTGCGGCGTCACGTTCGCGCCGGTGGCGCCCGACGACCGCGTGTTCCTGGCGGAGATGATGGAGAGCGTGGAGGACGTGCCGCGCGATGCCATCCTCAACGGCCTCAGCTGGGATTGGACCACGTACCCCGAGTACCTCGACGCGGTGCAGAAGATGCGGCCGGCGCTCAACATCGTCGGCATGGTGGGTCACTGCGCGGTGCGGTACCACGTGATGGGCGAGCGCTCGCTCACCGACGAGCCACCCACGCCCGAGGAACTGAACCGCATGCGCGACATCGCCGAGGAATCCGTGGCGGGCGGCGCCGTCGGCTTCTCCACCTCGCGCATCCTGCTGCACGTGGTGCCCGACGGCCGCTACGTGCCGGGCACCCTGGCCCCGCTCGACGAGTACCTGGCCGTGGCCGACGGCATGAACGCCGCCGGCGGCGGCCTGTTCCAGGCGGTCAACGACTTCATGACCAAGCCCGGTTTCGAGATCGAGCTGCTGCGCGAGATGGCCCGTTCGTGCGGCGACGTGCTGTTCTCCGGCGGTGCCGGCAACAGTGGCAACTCCGGTGTCGAGATGTTCGGCAAGTTCCTCGCCGACACCAATGCCAACGTCGGCCGGATGACGATGGCCAGCCAGACGCGGCCCAGTGGCTCGCTGTGCGGGCTGGCGCAGATCTCGCCCGTGAAGGGCCAGCAGTGGAAGGCGCTGATGGCCTTGCCCACCTTGGCCGACCGTGTGGCCGCGCTGAAGGACCCCGTGGTGCGTGCCGGGCTGGTGGAGGAAGGCAAGGCAAAGGGCCTGTGGTACGACGCCAACCACATCTACCCGCTGGGCACCGGGCCGTCGCCCGACTACAGCGAGACCAACGGTCGCTCGGTCGCGCAGCGCGCCGAAGCGTTGGGCGTGCACCCGGTCGACTTCGTCATCGATCGGTTGATCGCCAGTGACGGGCACGAGCTGTTCAACACCTGGTTCTTCAACCGCAACGTCGACGGCCTCGAGCAGGTGCTGGCGATGGATCACGTGTACCCCGGCCTGGCCGACACCGGCGCGCACGCCGGCCAGATCTGCGATGCCGACATGAGCACGCACTACCTCTCCTACTGGCAGCGCGATCGCCAGCTGGCCACGCTGCCCGAGGCCGTGCGCCGCCTGTCGTCGATGCCGGCAGCCGTGCTGGGCCTGGTCGAGCGCGGCACGCTGCGGGTGGGCCAGTTCGCCGACGTCAACGTGTTCGACATCACCCGGCTGGCCTCCGCACAGCCCACCTATGTGAA
>ERZ1026792.1358-NODE-1358-length-15574-cov-4.628407_pt1 | contig 15574 bp, 12 predicted proteins | sample MGYA00520884_ERZ1026792 | MGnify/ENA primary metagenome ERZ1026792 (study PRJEB33270, sample SAMEA104284473) | anaerobic digester metagenome | biome: Anaerobic digester microbiome; feature: mesophilic sludge digester; material: Anaerobic digester biomass... | reverse complement strand
TGATGCTGATGGATCAATGGCTACTGCATGAATATTTAGATCATCTAAACCACTATTGACCAGATTCCAACTCACACCACCATCTATACTCTTAAATATACCTGCCCCTTCTGTCCCTGCGTATAGTATGTTTGAATCCTGCGGATCAACGACGATTGCTCGCACATCTAAGTTGGTCAATCCTGAATTAATTCCAATCCAACTATCACCGCTATTACTGCTCTTAAACACACCGCCCCCGTATGTACCTGCATAGATTGTTGTAGGAGTTTCTGTGTCAAAAGCTAAAGCAGATATGTTGCCATATGTTAAACCAGAATTTTTCAGACTCCAGCTTTCCCCGGCATCCGTGGACTTGTATAAGCCATCAGACGTGCCGGCATAAAGAGTTGCTGGTGCATTTGGCGTAATAGCTATGACATTTATGGATTCCTCAGGCAAGCCCTCATTAATCGCATTCCAACTTTCACCCCCATCCGCACTTTTAAAGACGCCATTTTCCTCCGTCCCAACATAAAGAGTTTGGGAAGAGATTGGGTCGATCGCAATGGTATATACAATCTGTTGGCCAAGACCATTAATTTTTTGTTGCCAGCTCTCACCCCCATCATTGCTCTTATATACACCACCATATAAAGTCCCGGCATAAACGGTCGTTGGTGTGGATGAGTCAATAGCAAGCGTGAAGATCCTTCCCCCTTCTGGCCCAAGGCTCGTCCATTCATTGCTCCCAGCGGAAACAAGACTAAATGGATTGAAGCTCAAGATAATAATTGAAAGAAAAGCAAGACTGATTTTCCTAATCACGGTACGGCGTTCCACTTCACATCTCCTTTTTGGTTGTTTAAGAACATCTCGTCCAAATGCCACTATTACCCCCTTTGTGGTATAAAAATTATACTATCAATTAATAATAAAACCCTTAAGACCATATTTCCTTAGATTAAAAAAGGCTGCCGTGAGGCAGCCTCTACTCTTTTACTTACCTAAGATTAGGCTTCGTGGAATTCTCCATCCACGACGTCATCTCCGCCTTGGTCAGTCCCGCCCTGTTGCGGTCCGCTTTGCGCTTCCCCTTGTGCCGGACCGGATTGGGTCTGCTGATAGGCAGTCGATCCGATCGCCTGCATCAGGTTCTGCACGGCTTGTGTAGCATTCTGGATAACCGTCAGGTTATCCCCAGCAATGGCATCACGCAGTTCCTTGATCTTACCCTCCAATTCGGAGCGCTTAGCGGGGTCGACTTTATCGCCCATATCGCGCAGCAATTTTTCTGCCTGATAAGCAGTGCTATCCCCGATATTGCGGGCTTCGATCAGCTGCTTGCGGCGTTCATCTTCGGCTTTGTGCTGTTCAGCCTCGCGCACCATGCGCTCCACGTCAGCCTTATTCAGGTTCGTTGAAGCGGTAATGGTTACCTTTTGCTCTTTGCCCGTGGCTTTATCCTTAGCGGTCACGCTCAGGATGCCGTTGGCATCGATATCAAAGGTTACTTCAATCTGCGGAATACCACGCGGCGCCGGCGGAATTCCATCCAAGCGGAAGCGACCTAAGGTCATGTTATCCGCAGCCAGCGGGCGCTCGCCCTGCAGCACGTGGATATCGACCGAGGTCTGATTATCTTCTGCTGTGGAGAACACTTCCGTCTTTTTCACCGGAATGGTGGTGTTGCGCTCGATCAGCTTGGTCATCACGCCGCCTAAGGTTTCCACACCTAACGAGAGCGGAGTCACATCCAAGAGCAAAACGTCTTTCACTTCGCCCGAGAGCACACCACCCTGAATGGCTGCACCAACAGACACCACCTCATCTGGGTTTACGCCCTTATTAGGCTCTTTGCCGTTGGTTAGCTTACGCACCAAATCTTGCACCATAGGCATGCGGGTGGCACCACCAACCAATACGACCTCATTGATCTTATCAATTGTCAGATTGGCATCTTTCAACACTGCGTTGAATGGAATCTTGCAGCGTTCCAGCAGGTGCTCTGTCATTTGCTCAAATTTCGCCCGCGTCAGCTTGAGCAGCAAGTGCTTTGGACCATTGGCGTCTGCGGTAATATAGGGCAGGTTGATTTCGGTCTCCATCACGGAGCTTAATTCGATTTTCGCCTTTTCAGCAGCTTCGCGTAAGCGTTGCAATGCCTGGCGGTCTTTGCGCAGGTCTATGCCTTGTTCTTTCTTGAACTCATCCGCCGCCCAGTTGACGATGACTTCATCCCAGTCATCACCACCAAGGTGGGTATCGCCATTGGTGGCTTTCACTTCCACAACGCCGCCGCCCACTTCCAGCAAGCTCACGTCAAAAGTACCGCCACCCAAGTCAAAGACCAAGATGATTTCGTTTTCACGTTTATCCAAGCCATAAGCCAAAGCGGAAGCCGTCGGCTCGTTGATGATGCGCAGCACTTCCAGCCCGGCAATCTTGCCTGCATCTTTAGTTGCTTGGCGCTGGCTATCGTTGAAGTAAGCCGGCACAGTGATTACCGCTTGGGTAACCTTTTCGCCTAAATATGCCTCTGCATCGCTCTTGAGTTTGCCCAAGATCATGGCAGATATTTCCTGCGGCGTATAAGTCTGGCCTGTGACGGGAATCTCCACGCGGACATCTCCGCTTGGCCCAGGGACCACTTTGTACGAAACCATTTTGCGTTCGGTTTCGACTTCATCATAGCGCCGTCCCATAAAGCGCTTAATTGAATAAACAGTATTTTCCGGGTTGACAATTGCCTGCCGTTTTGCAGGAATGCCGACAAGCCGTTCACCATTTTTATTAAAAGCTACAACTGAAGGCAGCAAATGCGAACCTTCTGAGGTTGGAATGACAGTTGCGGAACCGCCTTCCATCACGGAAACGACACTGTTGGTTGTACCCAGATCTATACCTATTATCTTTCCCATAGTAAATCTCCTTTACGATTATTCATAACACCTACACTATAATTGCCAAACGATAGAGAAATGTTAACGTTTCCTCTGTTTTATATATGCATCTGTTTGTTAGAGCATAGTGATAATGTCCTAAAGTAGCAAATTAGAAATGTACTGTTTATGATTTAAAGATCCTTGTTCAAGCATGGGACCTACGGGAAGGCTGCGCACTAAGAGACCGGGGAGAAAAAGGAGACCTGCGGTCAAGTTCCTCGCTCGGTCAGAGACCGGCGAGAACGAAGATTGTGGACACCAGCGAGAACAAAGATTGTGAAGATTTATACGAGTATTTCAGCCACTGACCAATTACTGTTATTGCGAGGAGTGCGCTCTTTGCCCGACGAAACAATCTTTTCTACCGTGGGAGAAGATTGCTTCACCCCTACGGGGTTCGCAATGACAAAAGGAGTGATGACAAAATGGCGTGACTCGGAGCCGGGAGAGGGCAGGTTGAGGGTAATCGAGATTATATACCTTGAAGAGAATGGCTTTAATCAATGGACGGGCGTTTTTCAATGCCATCAAACAACAGAAGATTAAATTTTGAATAAAAACCATACTATATAACTTATCCACTGAACAACAGTACATTTCACAATTGCCAACATTAGGACATTTCGATGTAGCCCTGACAGTATACGCATCAGTTATAGGTATTCAGTCTCACCTTAGATAAAGCTCTACTGATTTGATCACCCCCTCAGCTTTATGTGCAAAAATACCGTATAATTTTAGTACCGTTCCATTAAGGAGGTTGTGATGAGCAAAACTTGTAGTTTTCTAAAAGGTGCAATTCTAGGGGGCATAATTGGCAGTATCCTGGTGCTGCTCTATACGCCCTTTACCGGCGAGGAATGCCAGAGCAGCATCCGCGGATACATCTACAATATCCAAAATGAAGTGCGCCGAGCCGGCGAAGAAAAGCGCCTTGAACTTGAACGCGAGTTAGAGGCTTTACGCTCCGGCCAGAAATAGACCCTTTCTCCAATATTTGGGGGTTCAGCTTGTAGGAACTCTTAGGGGTATGGGGTTGGTGGTGTAGGTGATGTTGGTGTTGTGACGGGGTATGTGCCCTGCGTCGGCGTGGGCATAGGCGTGTAAATGGATGTAGGCGTAGCCGTTGGTCGGGCGGTGGGTACAGGTGTAGGTGTGGTCTGAACAATTTCCGGCTCCGGCGTGGAAAGCAAATCCCCGATACCTGGTGCTTCCACCACAATCATATTGGCAATATCATCCACATAAGCCACACCTGCTTGGCAAGCAGGCTCTAAGTATTGCACCACGTTTTGCCAGGTGAGCGCTTGTTTGTTACCTACCGTTTGGCGGACGGCTTGAGAGAGACAGCCTGGACCCGCGTTGTAGTTGAGCAAGGTAAATTTCCATAAATCTTCGTAGAGCGCTAACTGCCCGGCTGTTCTACCAGTGCTGTTATAAACAATCTGACCCACTTGCTCGCAATTCGCCAGCAAACTGCGCGCAAAGATGCTGATACTAAAATTAGCTTGGGTCAGGTCAATCCCTGAGGGGCAATCTGGGCAAGCCGCACTCACTTTTTGCACCAGTGCACCGCGCAGCATTTCCTGTTGGGCGAGATCTAAATTGCCAAATCCGCGTTGACATGTCTCGTTGGAAAGCACTAACGGGCAAAATTGTGTGAAAAAGGTAGGGTTCCACAGCAGCACGGCGTCCGCGCCCAGGTCAGTGAGCTGACCAAGCCCGGCTTCTTGCATGCCTTGGTAAATCCCCGGCCAAAACTGACTTTCGCGGCTGAAGATGTTCTTCATTAGCTGGGCTGGCACGCCGGTTTCATTGGCTACTTGCAGGATTTGGGCATTAAACTGGTTCTGCCATTCATTGACTGCCGGGCGGGCGAGTTCCATCCCGCATACATTCGCTGCACCGTTTTCCTCCAGCCCGCCATTCTCGCAAGAGCTGGCATCCACTAAGCCTTGCTGAATGAGCGAACCAGCCAGCAAGTAATATTCATTGGTAGAAATGAGTTCTTCAGATAAGCTCGGCGTCCTGAGCCACGCTGGAGCGCCATCTACGGGCAGGAAAGCCTGCCAGATATTTGAACAGGTGGAAGTAGCCGCGCTCTTCCATTGGGAACTGAGCACATCGACATAATAGCTGGGGGTATCGGCAGCAGGCGCATCAGGGTTGGCAAATTCTCCCCAAGGGATCACGCGTACTTGAGCCTTATATCTTTCGCTGGCATCGCCAAAGCTGGATTCTGCCCAAAAGATAATTTCAGCACCATTCATACCCGTTGGCGCCAAGGGGAGATCACATATATCGCCTGGGCAGGTGAAGGGCAGCCCGTTAACAGTGCCCGCAATCTGAATGATTTGTTCGTTAGGCAGCGGTTCCTGTGCTTCCAGGCGCATATAAGGCAGCGAGCTGCAGCGATTGGTGCCGGCTAAGTTATCACACCCGGTAAGAGAAACAAACACTTCCGCTGGCGGCAGAGTAACTTCCACCTGACGCGTGGACGGAGTCACATACGCCAAGTGCAAGTAAAGCCCAGGGCATTGCTGCGGGTTGGTGACGCTATCATCGTAGAAACAAGCTTTGGTGTTGATCCAACGCGTCTGGATATCCTTGCCGCAGTAGTATAAAACTTCGCTGTTATCTGGCCAAGATTCGTGTTCGGTGTAAATTTGGCAAACTACCTGCGAAGTCTGCCAAGAGAGCAGCCACCACTCATAGATGGTATAGTCCACATCCAAGACAACGACACGCTGTGGACCTTCAGAGGGCAAGGGCAAGGAGAAACCTGGCTGCGGGTTGAGAACAATCAGCAGCAAGGCACAGACCAGAAATATTCTGATCGCTGTGATATGTTTATTTTTGCCTGTTGTTCTCATCTTCAATACTATATCAGCCCAATACTTAAGGATAAAGCGGCGGGTTGGTTGGCTCCAGCGTCGTCACCGGGTAAGGCGTCGGGAAAATGGCGGTTGGCACCTGGGTGCGCGTGGGCGTGGTGGTAGCACCTGGCTGTGGTGTGCCTGTAGGCGTTCCCGTGAAAACTGAGGTTGCTGTCCGCGTTGCAAAAGGCGTTTGGGGCAAGCCAGTTTGTGTGGCGGTGGCTGCCTGGGTGAGCTGAGCCTCATAGGTGAGCACAATTTCACTCAGCGGGCTGGGCTCCAATACGTCTGCTAAGGCTTGGGCAAAAACTGCGGTTACGGCTTCTGGCTTGGGCAGGAGAACTGTGGCTTGAGTCGCATCTGGTAATTGCCACTTCTCCAGCTCGTTCCAGCCTAATAAGTAATACGTAAGCCGTGCTGGATCGCCCAAACGCAAGAACAAGGGTACATCCAAGAGCAACTCTGCCAACGAAAAATTGGTATCTAAATGCTCTTGGTAGGAAGCATAAAGCACGGGTAGCTGCACCAACCTGCCATTTTGGACTAATTTGGTAAAGAGCAGTTGTAAAATTTGTTGCTGCCTGCGGGTGCGATCAACCTCATCCTCAGCAGAAAGATACGATACATAGCATAGGGCTTTCTCGCCATTCATGCTATGCAAGCCAGCCGCCAAGCCATTGCAGCCATCGCGGATGGGCAGGATAACACTAACGTCCAACCCGCCCAAGTCATCCACCAGCCAAGTGAAGCTTTGTGGGTCTGCGACGATGAAACGGTCAGCGTCAATACCAAAATTATAAGCTAAAGTTTCCCTCACCAAGCTCATTCCTCCTAAAGCATAAGCTGTATTCAGACGCTGCATGGTATAGCCAGGTAGATAAACAAACAGGCTGCTGGGGATGGAGACCAAGCTGGCTTTGGCTAAGCGCGGGTTGACGAAAGCCAAGTGGATTGCTGGCGTGCGTCCGGTATAAGGCGCCGGTTGATCGCTGCCTAAAAATAGCCAGATTTGAACTTCTTCTGGGATTTCCATCTTAGAGGCAGGCAGAGGCACAGAAGTGACTGCCGGCAGGCTGGAGGGTGCAAAAGTGTACCAAGGCTTGGGGGTCAGCGTCAGCGTGGGAGTAGAGGTGGTTAATTGCTGCTGGTTATCTGCAACAAGCAGGGTATGTTCTTGGGTTTGGGTTGCGCTCTGGCAGCCGGAAAGGAAGAGCAGTACAGCGATAAACGCAAGCCCGCCGCGATGTAGGTTTGTTAAGGTGCACGCGGTTTTCATCGGATCAACGACCATGCAAAGGGCTGCTTACTCCCCTAAGGATTTTATTATAGCATGGGAAGACGAAATTTCGGATCACAATATTTCCACTTAGCAAATTCATAACTTCCATTTAGAGAGCCATGATCAACATTGCAGCTGCTAAGAGTAGCGCTAAAAAGCTAGGCATTCCCCATAAGAGATAAACCATCGGCTTTTCCAAGGCTTCCTGCAAGTAAAAGACAGCCCCAGAACATGCATCCATCAACCAGGCGAGCAAACCGAGCAGCGGCAAGAGCAGCAAGCGTTGCGATGGCACCGTTTCCAACGTCGCCCAAGTAACACTAGGCTGCAGGCTCGCCAGTGTAAAAGCAAAAACCAAGAGCGCAGCGTTGGCTGCCAAGCCGCCCAAGATGAGGCGGCGGGCAGTGCTATCGCTCCAGATGCGGTGCCATAGCGTACCAAAACCTTCAGAAATTGAAACAGTGCTCTCTAAGCTTCCTAACTCTGTTAGGCGCTCAAATAAGTCTAAAAAAACGTGTTCTTCTTGCGGAGAGATGACAAAATTGCGCTCATGGCAGGCAACCAAAAGAAATTTGCGGCGGTCCGTGGCTGCAAATTCGACTGTGCCCAACCCCAGCACCTGCTTTTTGCCAAAATATACGCCCGGCAGGCTAAACGCAGGCAGTGGCAGCTTGGACTTAAATTCTGAAACCCGCCGGATCCAGACGATTTCTGGCATGGGGATAACCTCGTGGCGCAACCCCCAGCGCAGCTCCAAGCCTCCACGCGAGAGCATGTAGCGTGTGGTGAACAGCGTGTGCATCCGCAGGAGCAGCCATATTCCGACAGCTATCAAGACAACCGCAGCCAAAAGGTTAGCCATAAAAACCGTCTGCTGCGCCGCTTGCGATGCAGCGCTCAGGACGTAAAGGATGCCCGCAATGACACCCAACAGAAGGACGAGCAGCACCCAAATACCGGTACGCTTAGGGGGAAGGAATTCTTTTTCCATAGCTGATGGCGCTAATTATACTGATTCTTGGTGTGCAAGTAGCGCTCCAAGGAACATTTTTCTGCCCAAGAGATAAAGAAAAGCTGCCCGGATGATTCCAGGCAGCTTCTGTTATTTATTCGATAAATCACAATTTAGGCTGCGCGGTATTCTGCACCTCGGCGCAGGGCTTGAATGTTCATCTCCACAAATTTCTGCATTCGCCAAGTACGTTGTAGTCCATTGGCGTCTTTTCTGGGGCCATTGGTAAGCTCTGTTTATCACAAGAAATAACGTTCCCTAGATCGCAGCAAAAGAACGCTCACCACAATAAAAACCAGGCCAATACCACCCAATGCCAATTTATTCAATATAAAATTTTCTATCTCTATATCTTCTCTTAAACTAAACCATAAGCAAAAAAGATAGAATCTGGGCCCCAAAATAACGTATGCGTTCCTGTGACTTATTAAACAGAATGCCCACCATAAAGTTCCAATAAGATAGCCTGCATTTATCTCTTTCAACAAAAGACTTACAAAATTAGAAATACCAACAAGGGCTAAGGTTGTAGATAAGGAAGTTAAAATCATCATTCCTAAGGATAAAGGAAGGTAAAAAAAGTGGTAGATGAGCAATAAAATGCATAGCCATACTGTCCCAACTATCAATAACACTACTAGACGACGCATATAAAGGACTGCTAAGGATGAGCGCGTGCCTAAAAGATCAAGTTGATTTTCTTCTTGCTCTCGCAATATCAATCCATTCGCTACAAACATAATTACCAAAGGAAAAATAATTTCGATCACGATGGAAATCTGGAACAGCTTTTCTGCTGGCTCAGTAGAAATGTTATCCGACAACAGTAATAACATCCCTCCTGCTGTCAATAAAGGTAGAAGCCAAATTGCTGAAGGAGAAGAAATTTTGAATTCAATCCACAAGAACTTTAGTCTATCCCTGAGCGAGACTGCAGGTCTATTCATCATAATCTTTGCAGAGAACTGAACATCCGGCGATGCCGAGTTCATTCATGACCTCCATCATTCAAAATTCATGCCTGTTACCTGCTCAACAAACCGGGAAAATTCATCTTCCGAAGGCGATGAAATTCCATAAGTGTTCCGGTAATCGCGAACCAATTGCCAGAATTCTGCTGGGCCAACCTGCTGCCACAGTGCATCCAACCGGATTATTAGACTGTCTACAGTGAGTGAATCAATCATAGGCAGTTCAATAAACATGGCTCTCTCCATATATCTCATGGGATCATTTACCATGCTCTGGCGCGACGCAATTTCTTCATCTACAAAATCTTGGCCTGTCAAAGGCTCTGATAGCCGAAGGGAGCTATAAGTAAGCAATGCGTTAAGAACAGCTTGATTTTCCACCCAATCTTTCTCATAATGCCATATATCAAAAACATTAGCCTGCACTCGGGGACATGCATTTGAGCTGCACCACCATGCCCGTATCATTTGTTCAGCAACCCATCGTGGATATAAAAGTTCTGGATTGGATATCAATTTTTGCGAATTAGCTGATAATTTTAAGAGGAATCTATCATCTAACCTGCGTTTTTCCGGCAAGAAATACACACCAGAAGATGAATCATAGCTGTCATAAGAGATAAGGGGAACTATCGCGATCTGGTCCATTCGCTTATTTCCAGCATCCTTTTCCTCGAGATGGGCATTAATTTCTGATAGCAATACTGAATAAGGACTATAAACTGTATTTATTTGATCTTCTGGGATACTATTTGGAGCCATAAATAATGTAACAGTAGTATCTATCTGACTGCTCTGATAGTTTTGGGAAGCAGCAAGCAGAGCTTGTGGAGGGGGTTCTGTCCACATTAGTGTTGTTCTCCCATCAGAGCTCTCGATACCATCCGCAGTATGTAGCATTGGTCCAAAATCCCCAGCCAGCTCCACTTTCAGAGTCTCTGGAACGCAATTGGGAAATGGATGCCAGTTCCCATCACGCTCTAGAAACACCGTACTCTTGTCTAAATATCCTCCTGGTGGGAAAGGTCCAATTACAAGTTTCTCGGTGCGAAATAAATTGTCATAGAGGTAACGAGGGATCCGAATGTCTCCCGAGTAATTTATGGTGAGAGATGCTGTCGTTCCAATACTTTCTGCTGGGAAGTTTAGCGTAAAGCCATCCTCAAGCAGTTCAACTTTGGTTTCTGGCGGGGTAGCTTCAACCTGTAAAACCTGGAGGCCGCTGTTCAATCCGAGAGTCAATTGCAGGAGGGTGTCAGTTATTGGCAGCTCAATAATAGCTCTTCCAGAAACTTGCTTGGAATCTTGGTCTAGTAAAACGTCTAAATTAAAAGAGTTCAATAATGCGCAATCTATTGTCTCGTTTGCAAAAGGGTCAGCGGGAGGCTCCTCAAAAGCAAAATGACTCTCCTTCTTGAAGATTGTTGCTGTACGGATTAACCCAGCCAAAAGGCCAGCGGCTAGCAAAGTAAAGATCGCTATTTGGATATAACTAATTTTTTGTTCACGCCTTGGTGCAGAAATGCGGACTATTAATAACCCCATTAATAATAGAAGCGCCGACAGTGCTAAGTAAAAAATTCGGTTAAGCAAAATCATCCCACTGTCGGGTCCATACCCAATCAGTGGCGATGCATAAGGGTCAACTATGTCAAATGCTGCGGTCCGAGTAAAGTTTTGGTTAAATATCATCACTCCACCCAAAAATAACACCATGAACAGAGTTGTCCAAAGTCCACGGCGGAAAAGAGAACCAACTAAGAAGGTTACAGCAATGATAAATAAATAAGTGGGACCAAGATTAATGAGCCACAATCTAATTTGAATGAGAATTGTTTCGAAACCATGCAAAGTACCCATTAAATAGGCAGCCAATAACCCACTGGGTAGAAGGGCGGTGATAATAGTTAATACAACCCCGAGATACTTCCCTATGAAATAAGCGGTTGTAGAAAATGAATGCGTCCAAATTAAATCGTAACCAGGCTGAATTTCACGTAAGAGCGCTGTTGACGCCAAAATGGCTACGAAAAAGGTTCCAAACGCTCCTAATCCGTCGGCTATATTAATTGCAATCCCCATTGCTGACCTTAGAGGCAGTGACCCTTGTTCAAGAAATGCCCAACCGACTAAAAAAAACAAACCAGCGATTAGCCAAGTTGTGCGTTGGCGAATCTGAATGATCCATTCTTTATAGGCAACGTTAAATAATGTTCTCAGATTGTTTTTCATCAGCATTTCCTGTGGGGATTAGCAATAGATAAGCATCTTCTATAGTAGGTGTAACTGGTTCTGATTCAAAAGGTGGTTGGCTTTCCTTGGTAAGAAACTTTATTTCTATAAGTCCCGGTTGGCTGGTAGGGCGCGAATAAACAATAGTATGGGCACTTTGCACGCTTTCGAATTGTTCTGGAGAAACCCACGCTTTCCATACCTTTCCTTGAGCAGAAGAGACTAACTTTTCAATCTCCCCTGAAAAAGCAACTTTCCCTTCATTCAGTATAGTTGCTTGCCTGCAAGTGGCAGTGATGTCTTCTACGATATGGGTTGAAAGCAACACAGTCCTTTCCCTCCCTAACTCTGACAAAAGATTGCGAAACCTAACCCTTTCAGCAGGGTCAAGGCCAGCGGTAGGTTCATCTACCAATAAAACGGGTGGATCGTGTAATAAGGCTTGGGCGATTACTACCCGCTGTTTCATCCCTCCTGAAAAGGATTTCAGACGCTGATTAGCGACTGACGCTAACCCAACCTGATCAATAACCCGCTCAATCTGTGCATGAGGCTTTTGCAAGCCGCTCAAAGTCCCCATGTAGTGCAAAAACTCCTTGGCTGTTAGACTGGGATATAAGGTATATTCCTGAGGAACATACCCGATAATCGGGCGAACTTTTTGAGGTTGTTCCAACACGTTAAACCCTTGAATTGTTGCAGAGCCCGAGGTCGGCGTAATCAAGGTAGCAAGAATGCGTATTAAAGTTGTCTTACCAGCTCCGTTGGGACCTAATAGTCCAAAAACTCCCTTATTGCAATTCAGAGAAACATGGTTTAGGGCATTAATCTGTGCCCCTTTATATCGCTTTGTGATGTCCTCAACAAGAATAGACATAATTTATCTCCTTCAAAGCAGTTAGTGGAAATAAATCAGCCAACAATCAAGAATTCTTTATAAGTTCGCGCGGTATTCTGCACCTCGGCGCAGGGCTTGAATGTTCATCTCCACAAATTTTTGCAAACGTTGTGCCGTGTGGTTCTTGAGTGCTTTTTCCAAAGCTTCGATCGGCAGAATGTCCATATTAGCAAGCAAAGCGCCTAGCATAACCATATTGGTGGCGCGTTCATTGCCGATTTCTCGCGCAATCTCGTTGGCAGGCAGGAGCACCACCCGAATATCCGTGCGCTCCGGTTTGCGGTTGACCATGGATTCATTCACAACCAAGCAGCCACCGGGTGCAATCATATTCTCATATTTATCCAATGAAGGCAGGTTGAGCGCCAGCACCGCCTTAGGGTGCTTAACGGTAGGTGAGCCAATTTCTTCATCAGAAACGACCACGGTACAGTTGGCGGTGCCGCCGCGCATCTCTGGACCGTAAGAAGGGATCCAGGTAACCTGCTTGCCTTCGTCCATGGCTGCGTAAGCTAACACTTGGCCGGCATAAAGCGTCCCTTGGCCGCCAAAGCCAGAAATAATCACTTCGGTTTGCATTAGTCCCCTCCTTTGGGCTTATCATAGGCAATGGAAGATGAAACTTTAAAATCCCCAATTGGATAATAAGGGACCATGTGTTCGGCTAACCAAATGCGCGCGTTGGTAGGTGTCATGCCCCAGTTAGTAGGGCAGGTGGAAAGCAATTCCACCATGGAGAAGCCCAAGCCTTGTTTTTGGACTTCGAAAGCAGTACGGATCGCTTTCTTAGCCATGCGAATATTTTTGGCATCATGCAGGCTGCGGCGCACCACATAAGCTGCGCCATCCAATGAGGAAAGCAGCTCAGCCGTGCGGATGGGATAGCCCTGGCGCTCCACATCGCGCCCCATCGGCGAGGAGGTAGTTACCTGACCTGGCAAGGTGGTGGGCGCCATTTGGCCGCCGGTCATACCATAGTTGGTATTGTTGATAAAAATGACGGTGATCAGCTCACCGCGGGAAGCAGCCGCCACAATCTCGCCCATACCAATTGATGCCAGATCGCCATCGCCCTGATAAGTAAAAACGGTAGCGTCTGGCAAGGAGCGCTTAATGCCGGTTGCCATGGCTGGCGCGCGCCCATGCGGCGCCTCAACGAAATCAAAAGCAAAGTAGTTATAGGCAAAAACCGCGCACCCTACGGGTGCGACACCAATCGTGTGCTCGAGCTCACCCATTTCTTCTAAGACTTCAGCAATCAAGCGGTGTGCAACGCCGTGAGTGCAACCTGGGCAATAATGTGTAGGTCTCTCCTCAAAACCCCTCGGTCGCTGATAGACCACTTTTACATCGGTGTCCAACATATTAAGCTCCTATTCCAAACTCTTCGCGCATTTTAGCCAGCCAACGGTCACGCGGGTGCTCTTCCTGGCTTAGAGGGCCGGCAGCTAAAGCTTCAATCTCTTGAAGCACGTCATCAGCAAAAGGCACCATGCCACCCATGCGACCGTAGAAAGCAATTGGCTTACGGTTAGCCACAGCTAAGCGCACATCTTCTAACATCTGGCCGTTATTCATTTCCACCACCAGCAATGCTTTCACTTGTTCTGTCAGGTCCTCTACGACCTTGTAGGGGAAGGGGGCTAAAGAAATTGGGCGCAGCAAGCCAACTTTGATGCCTTTTTCGCGCGCCGCACGCACCGCTGAGAGCGAAATCCTGCCGGCTGTGCCGTAGCCGACTACCAGGTATTCTGCATCTTCAAGGTAATAGCCCTTATAGCGCACCTCGTTGGCTTCAATCTCCTGCCAGCGGGTCATCAGGCGGATGTTGGTGCGCTCCTGAGCTGGCGGATCGATATTAATCGAGGTCAGCACGTGTTTACCGCGCCCGGGAATGCCGCGCACAGCCCAGTCAGGGATCTCGGTCTTAATCGGCTGGAATGGCGGCAATTCTGCCGGCTCCATCATCTGGCCTAAGCTGCCGTCCATCAGCACCATAACGACGCTGCGATATTTCTCGGCTAAGTCGAAAGCTAACGTGGTCAGGTCAATCGCTTCCTGCACGGAAGCCGGGGCTAAGACGATCTGGTGGTATTCTCCATGCCCGCCGCCCCGTGTGGCTTGGTTGTAGTCGGCTTGAGAGGGGGCAATGTTCCCCAAGCCAGGTCCGCCGCGGACCACATCCACGACGACCACAGGCAGTTCCGTGCAGGAGATATACGATAAACCTTCCTGCATCAGGCTGACGCCCGGGCTGGAGCTGGAGGTCATCGTGCGCCTGCCGGTGCAAGCTGCGCCGTATACCATATTGATGGCGCCGAGTTCACTCTCAGCCTGCACGAAAGCGCGGTTAAGCTCCGGCATGCGTGCCGATAAATATTCCAGTAATTCTGTCTGAGGCGTGATGGGATATCCAAAGTAGGAGACTAACCCAGCCCTGACGGCTGCTTCTGCCACAGCCACATTTCCTTTGATAAGCTCAAGCGCCATGACTTACCTCCTGTTCTTGCTTCACAGCCGGCCGTTCGCCGCGGAAAACAGTTATGGCAGCATCGGGGCAAACCACCGCGCAGATGCCACAGCCGGTGCAGGCTTCTGGTTTCACCATCATCGCAGGATGATAACCAGCGGGGCTGAGACGCTGAATATTCAGTGCCAAAACCTCAAACGGGCAGTCTGTAATGCAGAGCTCACAGGCTTTACAATATTTTTCGTTGATTTCTACCCATCCCTTAGCGGGCATGCAGATCCTCCTTTGTTGAGATAGATTAGATGTTTTCTGCTTGTTTCTGGTGAGATTAGCAGTTTTCGTTCCTTAGTATACCTTAGAATCGAATAAACGAAAGATGAAAATTTTCATATATTTAATATCGTCTTGCTCTTCTTTCTCTTATAAAAAAGATTGAATCGCTTTTTTGTAAAGAACCTGCAATGATTTCTACGAATACAATCTTGCTTACCTTTCCATCGGGTAAAATATAGCCATCATATATGCAAGGAGCAATGCTATGAGCGAAGCCGTTTTGATCGATGCTATCCGTACTCCCATTGGAAACCTCAACGGTGCCTTAGCAGCTGTGCGGCCAGACGACCTGGCTGCTTTGGTGATTGAAGCTATTGTGGAGCGCAATCATCTCGATCCTCACATTATTGATGAGGTGTATATGGGCTGTGCCAACCAAGCCGGCGAAGATAACCGCAATGTGGCGCGTATGGCAGCGTTGCTCGCTGGCTTACCTCCTGAAATACCAGCCCTGACAGTCAACCGCCTGTGTGCTTCCGGGTTAGCTGCGATCAACTGTGCTGCGCGGGCTATTCGCGCTGGCGATGGCGAAGTTTACATCGCCGGAGGCGTGGAGAGTATGAGCCGCGCGCCCTATGC
>ERZ1026792.1357-NODE-1357-length-15581-cov-4.597256_pt1 | contig 15581 bp, 20 predicted proteins | sample MGYA00520884_ERZ1026792 | MGnify/ENA primary metagenome ERZ1026792 (study PRJEB33270, sample SAMEA104284473) | anaerobic digester metagenome | biome: Anaerobic digester microbiome; feature: mesophilic sludge digester; material: Anaerobic digester biomass... | reverse complement strand
GGGTAAGGGTGCACCAGAGCGCATACTGCGAATAGCTTGATTAAGCGACCGGTACTGCACATCGACACCTTGGGCATCCTTCATATAATTCGAAGCCCGGCTTGCATCAATCCCGATCGCCCCAGCGGCTGCCTGGGCATCGATATCTGCCCCCAGGAACAGGAATTCCCAGCCCTCTTTCTTGCATTTATCGATCATCTTATGCAATGTAGCTGCATTGGTCTCACGTGAGGCATTCTCGTAACCGTCGGTGGTGATGACCATGATGACCTTTTCAGCCCTGCCCTCTGCTTTGGTTTGCTTCTGCACATTGGCAATCTTGTTTATGCCCAATGCAACGGCATCGTACAAGGCGGTGCTGCCGCGGACAAAGTAGTCTTTGTTGGTCAGGGGCGAGATATCCTGCAAATCGATGCGGTCATGCAGGATCTCGAAGAAGTTGTCGAACAGGATGGTAGTCACGCGTGTTTCCCCATCGATCGTCTTCTGATCGTTGATGGTCGCATTGAACCCCCCTATGGTGTCACTTTCCAAGCCAGCCATGGAACCGCTGCGGTCGAGGATGAAAATCAGTTCTGTTTTGTTCATTGTAGACCTCCTTAATGATCTGAGGTCTATGATATTCCCCCGAAATTATCTTGTGGTCGCCTGGAAGGCGACATTTTTAAACGCCCAGCAGCTCCTGATCGAAATCATAGAGCGCCGCATTCACCATAGCAATATCATGATTACCTTGCTCTAAAAAGTAACGGACTATCAGATCGCGTTTATCACATGGGCTGAAAGCAAAGCCTGCCCGTGACAGCAGATCCTGTGCTTCGTGCACGGAGAGTTTCAAGCCGATGGTCAGCGCCAGTACGGTTGATTTCTTTGGTGAATAGTTATGGTTGCTGCGGATCTTGCTGAAATGCCGCCTGTCTATGTTGGAATTTCTATAAACTTCGACATCGGTCATGCCCTTGGCGTCGACCACCTCGGCCCCGAGATCCTCTTGCTCCTCGCCATCGAGGTCGTCCCAGCCGTCGAGGTCGAGACCGCCCCCAGCGTCCTGGGTGTCGTCGGCCAACAGCGATGACAGGCGCTGCTCCTGCGGAGAGATGCAGAGGGCAGCGGTCCTTGCCCGCTGTCGCTCCTCGACGATCCTGGCCTCCAGCTTCTTTCTGCGCCTCGCGAGCGACTGGTAGATCGCCTCAGGCGAGGACGCCAGGCGGCGCTGCAGCATCGTGAGCGCAAACCCCACTGTGTTGCCCCTACGGCCCTGGCCCTCTTGGGTCAGCCGGTCGGCCCGGTTCATCTGTTCGCGGACGTACTCGGTGACCTCGTCGTAGAGGGTCATCTCGTCGTTGGAGAGCTCGTAGCTGACCGTGGTAGCGCGTCGCTCGGGGAAGAGCGGCTTGCCCTCGAAGGTCAGCAACTTCTCCTTCACCATGCGGCGCATCAGGTCGCTTGGGTCCACCGAATGGACACCATCGCGGAACCGGCCCTCGAACCGGTCGCTGTCCAGAAGGGCAAGGAACAATTGGAAGTCCTCATCCTTGCCGGCGTGAGGCGTGGCGGTCATCAACAGGAGGTGCCGGGTTGAGGCACCGAGCGTTTCGCCCAGCAGGTACTTCTTCGTCTTGCGCACCTCGGCGCCAAAGAAATGTGCCGACATGCGGTGGGCCTCGTCGACGACCACCAGATCCCAATCGGTTTGGGCGAGCCGTTCCACGAGATCCTCGCGTCGGGCGATCTGGTCGACTCGACAGATCAACTGGTTCCGCTCGGCGAACACGTCCCCGGCATGGGTGCTGTCGAGCAGCTCCTTGGTGACGATGTCGAAGCGAAGCCCGAACTTGTCGAACAGCTCGTCCTGCCACTGGTTGGCCAGGCTTCCGGGTGCGACCACCAGGATGCGTTCGGCGTCGCCCCGGATGATCAGCTCTTTGATGTAGAGGCCCGCCATGATCGTCTTGCCTGCGCCGGGGTCGTCGGCAAGAAGAAACCGCAATGGCTGGCGGGGGAGCATCTCGCCGTAGATGGCTTCGATCTGGTGGGGGAGCGGGTCGACCTCGCTGGAGGTGAGCGCCAGGTAGGGGTCGAAGAGATGGGCCAGATGGATGCGGCGGGCTTCGGCGGCCAGCCGGAAGAGGTGGCCGTCGCCGTCAAAGCTCCAGGCGCGACGGGTGCCCTCGTGGACCTCGAAGGTGCCCTCGTCGCTGCGGTAGAGCAGCTGTTCCCTCGGTTGGTTGTTGGCGTCCCGGTAGGTCAGCGTGATGGCTTGATCGCCATGCCACGACGCGGACACGACGGTGACCGGCCCGCCCGGCTCGATGCCATCCGCGACCGCACCGGCTACCAGGTCCTCCAACGACGACACGCGTTCACCCTACGCGAGCGCTTGGTGTTGATCGGGGCTGCCGAGCATCCCGCACGCCGACGCCAGCACAAGCCCTGATTGAGCCTGATTTGCAGGACCACTTGCCTTGGAACCGACCGACCTCGACCGACTCCACGATCCGGCACCCCGCTGATCGATCAGCCGGTGGTGGCATGCGATGCGCCGCCAGCACGCCGAGAAGCTCGATCGACCGAAGCCGAAGGCCCGGTGTGCAGAAGCCTCACCTCCGCTCCTTCCTCGGCGGTCACGTTGGGGAGGAGGGACAGGATGGCGAAGACCGGCGCCGCCCGCTTGGTGTTTACACCCTGCGCCAGTTGGTCAAGCGTGACCCGGTCGACGTAACCGTGGTCCAGCAGGATCTCCCATGCGAGGTTGAAGAGGCTTGCAGACACCGGACGGCTTGTGCCGAGATCTGCAGCTCGACGAGTCTTGACCTGGATGCCCATTGGGGTCAGTGGCCCGAGCAGGTTCTCGCTGTTTTTCTTGAGCGTCTCGATGGTCGTTCTGCCCCGAAGCACCACCCACAACAGGTCGTAGAGCTCCGCATCAAATAGCTGAGCGTCGGCGAGCTTCTGCTCCGAACCAGACAACTGGGATGCCTTGACGAGCCCCTCGGTTGCCCGAGCGAGAGCAGCGTCCGCGAATTCGGCTGCAAGTTCGTCGCTCGGAACCTGCCGGTTCCAAAGATCGATGTCGAAGTCGCCGCCCACGTCGGTGAGTTCGAGCAGGCACTTCCGTTCCAAGATCAAGGCCTCTGCTGCGTTGCTCGTTTCGGCCCAGCACACGTAGATGTCGAGAAGGTCGAGGGCATCCCGGCCCCAGCGCTTCGCACGACTCGGGTTGCCAGCTTCCACCTTGGCGGTCTTCCATCGGAGCCAGTCAGGGTCGGCCAAAGCCTTGTCGAGCGCTGCCTCGCCAAGCCCAGAAACAAGGCCTTTGCCGCTGACGTAGGCCTTCAGACGGCCCCTGACGCCCCATCCGCTTCGCGGCCCCGCCATACCCACGTAAATCAGTTGGCCGTCAGCTCCCAGCCGAGCTACGTACACCCCACTTGAGCGAGAGGCGGACGCCGCGGCGTCAGCGAGCGGCAGCCAATGAGACCACTGGGCGAGGGCTTCAAGGGGTTGGAGCGAGGGGTCCATGACTCATTGCTACTTCACCTCGCGGGAGTGGGAAGGCGGTGATGCGCCGCCGACCTGTCTGCGCTGCCGGAAGAGTCCTCGCCATTGAGGCCGCTGCGCCTCACACCCCCAACCGTCGTAGTCAGGTGACCACGCTTCGGCTGCCTCCAGGATGCGGCGACGAAACTCAGCCAGCCTGGCTGGCTCGGGAACAGCATGGTCGACGATTACGAGGTGATTGGCCGAGCGGTCGGTGTCGTGCAGCCGAAAGCCCGCGGCTTGGAGCGCGTCGGCAGCATCAACCGTCTGGGCCTCGTCCGAGAACGTCAGGACGTAATCGATGTCGCGAGCCTCGTCGCAGGGATCGCCCTCGCTCAACAGGGTCGCCAAGACCAGCACGTCCGAGCCCGACCGACGCTGTTCGCAGGAGAGGGCGAACGACCGCGAGTAGGTCTCACCAAGCGCATCTGGCACGCACGACACTTCGGCGTCGACGGAACTGAAGGCCTGGCATGCATCGGTCGCCGCGTCGTCCTCGAACCCGTCGGCGGCGTAGGCGAGCCAGTCCCACCCATGCGGACCTAACGACCGGGCAATAGGGGAGTGCTCACACGGAGCGCATGCGGCCGCAACCTAAGTGCTTCGCTCGCTCGCCCGCCCGCTTGTCGCCAGTCTTCCCGGCAGCGTTGAGGCGTCGCAGAACTTGGGCCACCTCGACTGTGAGTAGCTGCGGAGCGTGCAGCGATTCGTGGGGGTCGGAAATCGTCGCTGCGACCCGGCCGCCAACCTCGGTATCGAGAAGTAGCTCGATCGCTACGGAGGCGTCGAGCACGATCACCGGGCGTCGCGCTCGGCTCGGAGGAGTTCGGCTGCAGGCTCGCTGAGTTTCACCGATGAGCGGCTGGCGATTCGGCGGAGCACGTCTTGCCATGGAGGGTGCGCCACTGCTTGGCGCAACTGAGCAAGCGCGAAGTCGCTCAGCGACCTCCCTTCGTTGGCTGCTCGGGTCTTCAGCTCACGATGGAGGTCATCAGGGGACACACGGATCTGGACGGCGGGCATGGACGCCTTCCATTGCTTGCAGTGTGCATCCTGAGAGTCGCGGGTCAGGTGCAGTCCGCGCAGCGGACGAATCCACTATGAAGTCGAGACGAATCCACTACGAGGTGCGGACGAATCGACTACGAAACCACGGTCATGCGCCATACTGGACACCGTGAACTGGGATCCTGACGCACTGATTCCCCGAAGGGCGCTTCCGATCGCACGGCGACGAATCGCCGCTTCGAGGGCCGTGGTGATCAACGGCCCGCGGCAGAGCGGCAAGACCGAGCTACTCCGAGAGCTGCATCGCACGGCCGGCGGCACGTTGGTCAGCCTGGATGATGCCTCAACTCGGACGGCAGCGCTTGAGGACCCAGGTGGGTTCGTCAACGGACATGACGCCCCATTGTTCATCGACGAGGTTCAGCGCGGCGGCGACCCGCTCCTGCTGGCAGTCAAAGCACGCCTGGATAGATCGAGAGCCAAAGGTCAGGTGGTGATGGCCGGCTCAACGAGGTTCCTCAGCGAGCCTCGTCTCTCCGAGTCCCTCGCAGGTCGAGTTCGTTTCGTCGACCTCTGGCCGCTGGCCCAAGGTGAGATCGAGAGCACAGTCGACGGTCTGGTGGATGCAGCATTCGGAGGTATGGCGCGGCTTCTGGACCTGCGCGTGTTCGCTGAGTCGCGTGAACAAACGATGGCGCGGGTGTGCCGCGGGGGATTTCCGGAGGCGGTGTTGGCAGACGATCCAAGCGAGCGTCGTGACTTCTTCAGCGACTACGTACGAACGATTACGGCGAGGGACGTGAGGCTGATCCGCGATATCGCCGACCTTGCCGGACTGCGTCGAGTGGTGCGCCTCAGCGCCGCGCAAACGGCGGGTGAGCTGAACATCGCCGAGTTCGCTCGATCAGCCGACCTGGCCACGGACACCTGCCGCCGCTACTTGGCATTGCTGGAGACTGTCTACTTGCATCACCTGGTGCCTGCATGGTCGAGGAACCTCACCGCCAAGGTGCGGCATCGACCGAAGATTCACGTCACCGATACCGGCGTGGCCGCTCAGCTTCTGGGCGTCGGCCCGGACGCGCTCAGCAGGCCCGGAACCTCGGTGGCGGGGCACCTGTTGGAGTCGTTCGTTGCCGGGGAACTTGCCCGCCAGCTGACCTGGTCGGACACCGACGCGGAACTGTTCCACTGGAGCGATCGTGGTGGCGCTGAGGTGGACCTGGTGTTGGAGTCGAGCGATGGCAGGGTCGTTGCCATCGAGGTGAAGGCCGCTGTGGACATCAACGAGGCCGACACCAAGTGGTTACGGAAGATGCGGGACAAGCTCGACGACCAGTTTGTGGTCGGCATTGTGTTGCACTGCGGCGAGAGGCCACGTCGCCTGGGCGATCGGGTGGTGGCCTTGCCCGTCTCGTCGCTGTGGGCTGATGAATCGCCGAACCCAACTCGTAGCTGAATTCGGCGCAACGGGTGTGACGACTACCGGCAGCGTCGAGACTTGGGGCTACCCGGTGAAAGCCGGTTGGAGCGGTGTCGTTCCGGCGTCGCCGGGGATGACCGCAGGTGGGTTGTCCAGGGGACTTCCCGGGGTGGAACCTGGTTCCGACGGGTTGGAACCAGGCGGCTCCGTCGGCGTTGTCGGCTCGGTGGGTTCCGTCGGTGTCGTCGGTTCGGTGGGTTCGTCCGGTTTCATAAAGCAGGGGCCGGGCGCCGGGGTGGCGGTGGCGCCGGTCAGTAGCGGTCGGAGCGAGCTGAAGTCGAGGCTGAGCGACACGCCGTCGGCCTCGACGTCGGCGCACATGTCGCCCCACCGCACGTTGGTCCACGGGCTCGACCACTTCATGGTGTTAGGCGCCACCTTGGGTGAGCACGCGGGTGGGCCCTGGTGATACAGACGGTGGGCACCCCGAAGCGGCCCTGACGCGCACCCCACGCCTGCAAAGGGACGACACCGCCGACGCGGTTTGGCCGATAGCGCTTCGGGCGGTTGAGCTTTGCAACACCAACTCGCCCTGCCCACCCCGGCGGTGGGCGACCACACTGTCGGAGTGCCCCACCTTGATCGCCGTCCGCGACCCTGCCGTTGTCGGTTGACCCCCTACTCGGTCGATCGGGCTCGTTTGAGTATTCAATGAGCTGCTCACGCCAGCCTGCAGGTGCTGTCGACCGACATGGTCGCTTCCGGTTGGAGGCTGACGTCGGGAATCGTTGGGAGGATGGCTTGGGAGCCGACAACGATGATCCGGTCGGTCCCGAGAATGGTGCCCGCTGCTCGGAGCAGGTGTTCGAGATCGCCTCGTTTCATGCGGCCTCGCTCGCTTTGACCGATTGCAGCGCCTTGAGGCGCTCAGCATCGGTGATCACCCCGGCAAACGGGGTCATCTGACGGAGGTCGATTGCGTGCTGGGTTCGGGCAAGCATCGCGGTGACGATTTCGTCGGCTGGCCCATCGAGGAGACTGTTCCAATCGTCAAGGCAACGAGCTGAATGACCTCGGTCGGCACTTCGAAGCCGGGCGAGGTTACGCCGAGCCTTCTTGATCGTGCGGTCGGGGTCTTCGAGTAGTCGTGCGGCGATTCGTCGGTGGATCGCCAGGCTCTTTTCCTCGACTCTGGTCCATCTGGGCGCGTCGGCCACGAGAACGACGTCCAGCGTGCAACCGCACGCTTCCAACAATCGAATGAGGGTCGACACGTTTGGCGTGACGCGCCCCGATTCGTAGGTCGCCACCGTTGGCTGCGACGTACCGGCAGCGTTGGCAAGTGCCGTCTGAGACAGACCAGCTCGTGCGCGACAGCTGCGAAGTTGAGCGGCGACGTCCACCTGGGGATCATATCAGATCAAATATGTCGACGGTATGGTGCAACGCTCGTCGGTGGGGACCCCTCACGACGCTCTGCTGCGTCGCAGCCCAGAGGTTGCCTATCGGCTGGCTTGAGGCCAATGCTCCTTCAGCACGGTTGGGGCTCCGCCCGATGCCGATGGGTGATCGCCGTGGAGTACGTCGGGGTCGAGGTCGAGTCCACCTGGCCAGGAGATGGTGCCGGAGACCTCGTCGACGGAGACTCGACCGAACGACTCGTCGTTGTCAATGTTCGCCAACACGCCGTCGAGCGTTCCGGCGAAGTCCAGGTCTCTCGACAGTCCGTCATCGAAGCGCACTCGCAACACGCGAGCGCCAAGGTGCTGGACGTTCACAATCCGAGGTAGATGCGCCATGAACGCCAACCTACTGGAGCGGATCGATCGCAACGAGCGGGGAGGGTCGCTGAGCCAACTGCCAGTTGGAGAGGAGCTCGCTGCGGTGCAGTTCAAGCCACTGCTGCACCAAGTTGTCGGCAATACGTGGCAAGGAGCCACGGATGACCAAACCATCGTGGATCCCTACGAGCGCCTCGTACTCGCCATACTGTGCGTGGAAGTGGGGAGGACTGCGGTCTCGCAAGTACATGAGGATCACGATCCCGTAGAACTCGCTGAGGCGGGGCATGTGGTTGACGGTATTGGCGTGCTGTGACAATCATTGGGACAGCGGGCGGTACAGCAACGGAAACCTCTGGGGGCGAGGCGGAGGCAGCGGTCCTGGCTGGCCCTGCGTCGAGTGAGCGCTGAGGCGCTCGACAAGCGGTGGCTATCGGCGGGCGACTCGTTCGGCGAACTGGTCGAGGGCGCGAGGATTTCGGGTGCCTGCCAGCGACGGTTTCGTTGGCCAGAGCCGATCTGGCGCAGAGCGTCGATTGATACCAGGGCGTCGATGGCATCGCCCGCCCGGCGATCGCTGATGCCCAACGCTTGGCTGATGTAGGCAACGTCGACGACGGGCTGCTCACTCACCACGTCCAACGCGCGGTGAGCTGCAGCATGGGAGCGAACCTTGAGTGCGTCCTGCCATCGGGCCCGGACCTCGGACAGGTCGGCGGCAATTGCTCGACCATGGTGCGCCGCAGCAAATGAAGCATCGGCGAAGCACTCGACGATCGGCGAGGGATCTCCTGCTCGGTAGCGGGTGAGCGCAGCGAAGTACTGGTCGACGTCTTGCAGCAGCCCGGCAGAGACGGGCACCGTGACGTTTCGGGTGAGTCCCTTCGCCCGAAGGATGCTGTGGACGATCGCCCGGCCAGTACGGCCGTTGCCATCTGGAAACGGGTGGATCGTCTCGAACTGGGCGTGTGCGATCGCTGCTTGTTCGAGGACCGAGACGTCGTCTCGGGCAAGATGGGCGATCAAGTCGTCGATCGCCGCCGGCACCCGCTCGTGCTTTGGCGGAACAAAGTCCGCGGTGTGTGGGCCGTGGCGACTGCCCCCAATCCAGACCGGTTGGGTACGCCAGTGGCCGACGATGTCCGGGCGCATTGGCTCCATCAACTGCCGGTGCATCTCGATGATGGACTCAGCGTCGAGGCGATCTGCCAGCCTGATGGCGGCAGTCATCATGGTGCTGTTGGCGATAATCTCCGCAGCGTTGCGTTGGGATGTGTCGCCCAGTTCGGCAGCGGCGATGGCTCGAGCGGATGCGGTGAGATGTTCGATGCGGCTCGACGATGCGGACTCCGAGCGAAGCAAGATGGATGCCAATGGGGCGATCTCGTTCGACATGTCGGCGTCAAAGCGGGCGATGTGGGCGGTGGCCTCATCGAGCGCAGCCCTGGTTCCGGCGGAGAGATGAGCGTTGGCTGATGCGATGGGAGGGACGACGTTGGCCTGGTAGTCGCCGGAGTAGGCGCGCCTGTGTCGCCGGGGAATGGTGTCGACGTCGCCGACCCACCGAACCGACTCGAGTGTGGTTGCGGGCCAGCCTGTTGGTGAGCCCGGATGTGTCGCCATGGCACCTTACCGACACTTTCTCGTGGAAGCGTCGGTAATCTCCCTGTGAACCGGGCAGCGATGCTGCAACCAGAATGTCACCATGCCCCTGCTTGGGCAGCGTCCATGGTGGCTTCGGTCAGACGGGTGCCTTGGGCCGCTCGCTCGGTTTCGGAGCGAGGGGGTCCCCAGCGTTTGGACATCAGCGGAAGGCGCTGCCCGCGCCTACCTCGCCGAGCAGCACATCGATCCTTGGTCGCCGACTCGTCCAGATCTCGTGCTGGGAAGTAGCTCAGGTGAAATAGGCCTGCAGCGCCACGGTCACGGGTGGGATGGCCACGATCATCCCGACCATCCAGCGAGTCTGGGTTGCGAATCGATCCTGAATGCGGCCTTCCAGCTGCGCAAACTGAGCTGCCAGGTAGTCGCGGGTTACGGGTTCGTCAATTTCTCGGGCGGGGAAGTTGGTCAGCATCTCTTCGAGGGCTTCCTCTTCGATGATGTCGGTGAGGCCATTGTAGATAGCCGTGCGGCTCTTGTTGGTTAATGCCATGATGTGCTCCCGCGCCTCTCTCGTCAACGCCTCGCCAAGCGTCGTTTCCAACGTATTGATGGGTGGAGACCTTGAATATGGGTCGCGGTCTCCGGGGCGTGGTCCCCGGGGTCGCGCTCCCCCCGGACGGCGCCGCGGCGCCGTCCGCTCTGCCCCATACGGGATTGCTGACCCGCATGCGACAGAACGGGTTGATGCCGTCCCCGCCCCGTGCATGTCAAAGGTTGCTGTCACGTGCGCCGCGGCGCTGTGCGGGTGATAGCAGCAGGTGGGTGCGCGAGGGTGACGTTTCCGTCGATCACCAACGTCGTGCCGATCGCTGGGCGTCATTGCAAAGAGTTCGACTGCGGTCCAGACCTTGCCTGAGTGCCCGGATGTCATGGTGGCTCCTCTGATCGCGCTCTGATGGTTGGGCCAGGGTGCCCGAGAGGTGTGACAACGAGCCGCTCAGCGAGGGCGGTCGGTGACGAATTCCGGCTGCCCTCGCTCCAACGCCGAGGTGCGACGCCCGACAGGTTTCGGGGGTCGCACCTTCCCCCGATGTTGCGGAACTGGAGGGGTCTCGCTTGCGGAATTGGAGGATCAGTCCCAGGCGGGGATGTGCTGCGATCAACCGGTGGGGGCGGGGGTCCCAGCGGTTTCGGGCGTCGTTGGGGCGGCCGAGTAGCGCGAGCCGATGGCGGCGATCGAAGCGACGGCCACGTCGGCCAACCCGGCTGAGAACTCGTCCTGGCTTGGGGAACCGACCGATTGCCACGATTCGATGGCGGACAGCACAAACCCAAACAGCCCGTCGATCATGATGGTGAGGACGTCGGTGGGGACTTCGATCCCCAGGTTGCCCACCAACACCTCCGCCCGCAGGCGCACGACGCGGGCGAGTGCATTGTCGACCAGGCCGCGGTCTTCGCTGCGGATCGAACGCATGATGAACGACCGCAGCTCCGGTTCGGCGACGACGGTGTCGACCAGCCCGTCGATGTAGGCGGTGACGATCTCCCGGATCGGCGGGTCGGAGGGCGACCCAGTGGCCTGCGGGATGCGTAGTTCGACGATGTCGGCGAGCACCACGCTGATCGCATCGGCAATGCCGTTCTTGTCGCCGAACTCGGCGTAGAGCACCGGCTTGCTCACCCCAGCCGAGTCGGCGATGTCGGCAACCGATACGTCTCCGCCCCCTGCTCGGACAGCGTCCATGGCGGCTTCGGTCAGTCGGGTGCGTTGGGCCGCCCGCTCGGCTTCGGAGCGAGGGGGGCGCCCCCGGCGTTTGGCCATCACCCGAGGTTGGCAGCGACGCTCACCGATGATCAACTCCGGGCGCCGTGGCCAGGTACGCGGTCGCAACCTCGGCTCGGGCCTCACCCGACGGGTGGTAGCCGGGGTCGAGGTAGCGGGGGATTGCTTTCAACAGCAGCGACGTGGTGGGCAGCAGTCCGGCTCGCCCCGCCCGGTGAAACCGAACGACGCTGGCCCGCCGTTGGCGACGATGAACGCTGTGATCGTGGCGGAGCAGATGGTCGGTGCCAGCGATGAGCAGCGAGAACAAACCGATGCAGGTCGCCAACGTGGCGAGACAGCGGCGGATGTAGCCGCCGCCCATCGCCTCGTAGGCGTCAAACGCCACGCTGCGATGTTTGCGGGCATGGGTGGCTTCCTGGCCGATGAACGCTTTGACGTCGCGGGCCAGGTCGGGGTCATCGATCAGGGGCAGCGCCTTGCGGTACACCTGGCCAAACCATCGTTCGCCAGCGGGAAGCAGCAGGTGCAACACGTTGATCACGTGGGTGGTGTGCGGGTCGCCGGGCACCCAGTGGTCGGCGGTGGCGTCGTGGTCAAACCGCACCCGCCGAGGGCGGAACGGCACCTGCTCATCTGCGGGGTCGAGGGCCACCGTCGGCGCGGCGGAGCGAGTGGTCGTAGCGGTCATGTGGTTGATTCCTCCGGGATTCGGGTGGTGGCGGTCAGCGTGGGCCGGTGAGCTGAGGTGTTGTGGTGCGCTGCGACGGCGTAGGCGATCAGGTCGGCGACGCCTTCGGGGTGGGTCCGCGGCGACCAGTGGCCAGCAATAACCTCCGAACGGGTGAACTCGTCCACGTACTGCTCGGAGCACGCCAGCACGCTGGGGCTGACATAGAAGTCCTTGGTGGCGACGATCTGGTGGACGGGCACCCGCGCCCGACGGGGTTCGGGTGCGGCCACCTTGCGGGGAATGTTGCTGCGATAGAGCGGAACCGCGGCGATCGCGTCGGCGACCAACCCGGGTCCGGGATAGCCGCCGCTCGGGTCGATCCCTTCGATCAGCTTCAGCCAGTGGCGAAACAACGGCGCCAGCCCGAGCCGCCACAGCACGGTTCGCACGATCGGCATGCTCAACACCAGGGTGTAGAGCGACTTGCACCCTTGGCGCACGGCGGCCTGAGGGCTGGATCGCATCGCTTCGCCGGTGTGGTCGAGGTTTGGGCCGGACACGGTGGTGAACGACTTCAGCTTCGTGGTGCAGCGATCGGTCGAGACGTACTCCCAGCCGATGACGCCACCCCAGTCGTGGCCCACCAGATGCACGCGCCGGTCGGGGCTGGTGGCGCCGATCACCGTGTCGATGTCGGAGGCCAATTTGTCGAGGGTGTAGGGCTGGTGCACGGTCGCGGGCAGGGAGTGGCCAACACCGCGGGTGTCGAAGGTGACCACGTGGTGGCCGGGCCCGCTGGCGGCGTCCGCCAGACGCTCGGCGACCGGATCCCACAGATCGCTGCGGTCGGGCCAGCCATGCACCATCACGATCGTTTCGTTGTCCGTCGTTGGCGCTCCCCGTTCGGTGACTGCGAGCGCGGCGGTGCCCGAAACCACGGTTGAACGCTTCATCGTGTCGCCTCGCTGAGTGCCCGACTGGGCGGCGACACGTCCAACGACGACGGGGAGCCCCGGTGTGTTTGGCCAGCCCGAAGGAAGGTGCCGGTGCGGCGGCTCCGCCCGAAGCCCGGGGCGAACGCTCCGTCTTCGAAGACGACCTCGCCTGCCACGAGGGTTGCCCGGACGGTGTCGTCGTTGCGTCGAACCATCCGAGACAGCCCTCCGAAGTACGGCATTGGGGCTTCGTGGTAGTCGTCGATCGTGTCGTCGAGATGTTCGGGGTCGACGATCACCACGTCGGCTCGGTCGCCGAGGCGCAGGTGCCCGGCGTCGAGACCAAACCAGTCGCTCAGCTCACCGGTCAGCCGGTGCACTGCACGCTCGACACTCATAAACGGGTGGCCGTCGCGTTCGGCGTCTCGGACCCGCCGAAGGAGATGCAACCCAGAGTTGTAGAACGCCATGTTCCTCAAGTGCGCCCCGGCGTCGGAGAACCCGATCTGCACACTCGGAGAACCGGCGATGCGTTCCAGCATCTCGGGTCGGTGATTGGCCACGGTGGTTCGCCAACGCACGTTGTTGCCGCCGTGTTCGACCAACAGGTCCAAGAACGCGTCCAGCGGGTGAATGCCTCGTTCGTCGGCAACGGCGCCGAAGCTGCGGCCGACGACCGACTCGTCGGGGCAGGCGACAATCTCGGCGTCGTAGAGGTCTCGGTGCCACAGGCCGGGGCGACTCCATCTGAGTTGGCGGCGGAACGTGTCGCGGTAGGTGTCGTCGGCCATCAGCTCGGCTCGCGCCAGCTCATCTTGGAGGTGGAGCGCCTCACGGCCGGCGCCGAGTTCTTCGAAGACCGGAAGGTCGATGCCGTCGGAGTACAGCTCGAACGGTGCGGGTACGTGTTGCAGTTTCAGGTCGGCCTTGAAGATGCGGTTGAGCGCGTCGATCGCGGCGTAGGAGTAGCCGCCGCCGGGAACGGACTTCGGGTCGGCGGCCACCAGCAGACTGGTGCGAAGCGCGCTTCGCCCCCAGCCCCGACTCTCCCGAAAGAACGAGAGGACGTTGGTGGGGTTCTGGGCATCCGGCGCGCTTTGCAGCACGCGGCCGCGGCGCCGGGTGCCGCCCACGCCATCACCGAGGCCCGGAGGTCGGAGTGGCCGAGGAATGCGGCCACGTTGGGGCCGAGGGGGAGCGATTCGAGGGCGTCGATGTAGGTGGCGGCGTCGTCCCAGGTTTGATGCTCGGCCAGCGTCGAAAGCACGTGCTCGTGGGGTACCGCTTCGACCCGGCTGAACATGTCGGCTGAGTCTTCGGGGTCGGAGAGGATCGTCGACAGCGAACACGAGCCCATCACCACGGTGGTGACGCCGTGACGCACCGATTCTTCCAGCCCCGGGGCCGCCAGCACCTCGGCGTCGTAGTGAGTATGCACGTCGACGAAGCCGGGGAGCACCCAATGGCCGGTGGCGTCGATTTCCTTGGCGCCCTCGCCGTCGAGCGGTTCGGTCGACACGGCTACGACCACCCCATCTCGGATGCCCAGATCCCGAATGGCGCCCGGTACCCCCGTGCCGTCGAAGACCCGACCGTTGCGGATGACCACGTCCAAGTTCATTTACCTACTTGTAGTAGGAAAAGTGCGCGAGGTCAAGAACTTCGCGTCGAATCCGCGGTAGCGAAGCCGTGCGGGTCATGACTTGCAACGCCTGAGGCCATTGGTGCGATGTGGGCAGCCGGGTTACTCAAGAGGTCGGCCGCTTCAGTGGTTGCTGGCATGCTCAATCGTGCGTGCGCTGGTGGATCGCGTCCACCAGGCGTCTATTCGCTCGGCGTTCTCAGGGCTGGGTCACGGCGGTCTGTTGTGTCCGGCCAAAGGTGGGAGTGACATCCTTTGCGCATGCCAAAGTCGAACGTGGTAACTCGTGTCCTGAAGGGTGATCGGCTCGAGTGCCGGATCAAGTCTCCCAAGGGGGCGAGCGGCTCATGCCCACAGGTAGCACGACAGACGTGGAGCCCGAACTCGACGGGTCCGCCCTACTGGGCGACAACCGCGCCCTGGTCGACAACGCTTGGGCATTCGCCAAATGCACCCACCTCAAGGTCAGTCTTCCCAGCCAGGAGGAACAGAAGGACGCGGAGAAGCGAGCGAAGGCGCACCGCCAAGTGGTGGAGTGGCTCGCCGACTTGGCTGATGACATCGAGATCGGGTCGAAGCACGGCTGGTGCTCGAGTTGCTTCGCCAACGTGGACCATCGAAAGGGAAAGCGACCAGCCGGTCAGCTTCCCGCGTACCTGTGCAGCAACTGCGGGGCGGCAACCCTGCCGTGTGCAAGTCCCGCATGCGACAACATGGCAGTCCGAGAAAGGGGTGCAATGCGCTTGCCTCGGTACTGTGCCGAGCACTGCCACGAGATCCCCGGGTTTGAGAAGGCCGACCGCAAGATGGGGACCCTGGGGGACTACCGCGAGTTTCTCGAGTACGACAAGGCCAATCTCAGCAGGGCCACCTAGCTCGTCGGCGCAACGGCGCCTGCGGTTGCGATGGTCGTGCCGGCCGCCATCCTCGCGGCACCGGCCATCGGAGGTGCCCTTGGCGCGTACCTGGGTGGCTACAGCGGTGCGGCTGCCAGCAGCTACGGGCTTGCGTTTCTAGGCGGGGGCTCGCTTGCAACCGGCGGTTTGGGCATGGCGGGCGGCACCGCAGTGGTCTCCGTCGTCGGGGGTGGGCTGGGCGGCGTGTCTGACTACTTCGCGAACATCGCCATGGAGTGATGCGGCTTGGCGACGTTGCTCTCCAGATGGGTCAGACCGGCAGTTCACCACT
>ERZ1026792.1355-NODE-1355-length-15596-cov-4.297498_pt1 | contig 15596 bp, 8 predicted proteins | sample MGYA00520884_ERZ1026792 | MGnify/ENA primary metagenome ERZ1026792 (study PRJEB33270, sample SAMEA104284473) | anaerobic digester metagenome | biome: Anaerobic digester microbiome; feature: mesophilic sludge digester; material: Anaerobic digester biomass | place... | reverse complement strand
TCGCCTCGCCGTCCCGGAAGGGCGCCAGCCGGGCCTTGCCGTCGGCGATGATGGTCCTTGCCCGGTCCAGCGCATAGGGGATGCCGTCGTATTTTCCGATGAGGCCGAAGACCGCCGCGATATCCTCGTCGGTTGCCTGTTTTCTCTCGACGATCCCCCGGATGGTTTCCTTCTCCCCGGCCGTGCACCGGGCGAGCGTCCGGATGAGCGGCAGGGTGATCTTTCCCTCCCGGATGTCCATGCCGATGGCCTTCCCGAACTCCTTCTCGGCGGCCACGTAGTCGAGCGTGTCGTCGGTGAGCTGGAAGGCGAGCCCCATGGCGTGCCCGAAGGCCCGCAGGGCCTCGACCCGGTCGGGCGACGCCCCGGCCATCAGCGCCCCCACGGCGCAGGCGGCGGCGATCAGGACGGCCGTCTTCTTCTCGATGAGCGTGAAGTAATCCTCCTCGGTGATCCCCGCGTCTCCGCACTTCAGGAGCTGAAACACCTCGCCCTCTGCCATGGTGTTCGTTGTCTCGGAGATGAGCTGGATAATGGCTAGGTCCCCGTCGCGCGTCATCAGGGTGAAGGAGCGCGAATAGAGAAAGTCCCCCACGAGCACCACCGACGCGTTTCCCCAGACGTTGTTGGCCGAGGGCCGGCCCCTGCGCGTCTCGGCGCCGTCCACCACGTCGTCGTGCAGCAGCGTGGCCGTGTGGATGAATTCGATCACCGCCGAAAGGGGGTAGCGCCTCTCCCCGCGGTATCCGCACAGGTCCGCCGAGGCCAGGAGCATGAGGGGGCGGAACCGTTTTCCGCCGCTCGAGATGAGGTGGTTGATGACCTGGGGGATGAAGGGAATCTCCGAATGGAGGTATCGGCCGAGGTGTTCTTCCACCTGCCTGAGGTCGGGCTCGTAGCGGCGCAGGACGTCGGTCATGTTCATGGGCAGTCATCCCGTATGCGAAGATGGTGACGCACTGCCGTGCTCTTATCGGAGATGCCGCGAAATGTCAAGGCGGCCGCCCCCGCGGGCCCGTTCCAAAAAAGGGCTTTACAGCCCGCCGGTTTTCCATACAATGATTGCGCAGGGAACCGCCGCGGATCGAGCCTTTGCGGCACGCGCCGCCGATCCCGACTCCAGGCGAAAGTGGGCCCATGTCAGTCAAGCGAGCCGTTTTCTTCATCTCCGACCGGACGGCGATCACCGCCGAGACCTTCGGCCACAGTCTCCTGATCCAGTTCGACGACGTCGACTTCCAGAAGATCACGCTTCCCTTCATCGACTCTCTCTGGAAGGCGCAGGACGCCCTCGAGCAGATCAACGACGCGCGGGAGCACACGGGATCGCGTCCCATCATCTTCAGCACGATCGTCAACTCCCAGGTCCGCAAGCTGATCCTGTCGTGCGAGGCCACCGTGGTAGACCTTTTCGACGCGTTCATCGGGCCCCTGGAGGAGGAACTGCGGGTCCAGCCGACCCTGGGCGGGAGTTCCCACCCCTCGGCGGGTGAAGAGCTCGACGTCAGGATCAATGCCGTCAACTTCGCCCTCACCAACGACGACGGGATCACCACGAAGAACTACGACAAGGCGGACGTCGTCCTGGTGGGCGTTTCGCGCACCGGGAAGACGCCGACCTGCCTCTACCTGGGCCTGCAGTACGGCGTCTACGCCGCCAACTATCCCCTGACGGAGGAGGACCTCCTCATCGAGTACCGGAAGATCCCCGGCGTTCTCCAGCCGTACCGCAACAAGCTCTACGGTCTCACGATCAACCCGGATAGGCTCCAGAAGATCCGCGCCGCCCGTCGCCCCACCGGCCGTTACTCGTCGCTCGAGCAGTGCCAGAAAGAGATCTCGCTGGCCGAGTTCCTCTACGTCTCCAAGAACATCCCCTACCTGAACATCACCACCATGTCGATCGAGGAGATCGCGGCGACGGTGATGCACAAGAGCAAGCTGCAGCGGCGCATCTTCTGATATGCCCGTGACCGGGGGCGCATCCCGTCAGGCATTGCGATCATTTGCCGGTACTGCGTTTGTGAAGCTAGGAAGAGCAGAAGTCAGGAAGAGCGGACAAGACAAGGAATCTTTCCTCCATTCCTATCTTCCGCTCTTCTTATCTTCCTTACTTCAGGTCTTTTCACCCGGTTCCGTTCCCGCGATCGTTTCGCGGGCCGTCACCCGGACCTCGTCCATGGCCTCGGGCAGCTCCCGGCTCGTCGAGACGCCCAAGTCCCTGAAGCGGCGGAAGGAGGGCATGAGCCTTGTCTCGATGGAGCGGACGGCGTCGTTGTGCGCCTCGACCGCCTTCGAGAGGTTCGTCCCCGCCCGCCCGATGTGGTCCGCGACGACGGAGAAGCGTTCGTAGATCTCCCGGCCCAGGCGGTTGATCTCCCGCGCGCCGGTGGCCACCTGCTCCTGCTGCCACCCGTAGGCCACGGCCTTGAGAAGCGCGATGAGCGTCGTGGGGGTGGCGAGAATCACCTTGCGGAGGCTGCCGTCCTCGATGAGGCCCGGGTCGTTCTCGATGGCGGCGCTGAAGAAGGTCTCGCCGGGCAGGTACATGACCACGAGCTCGGGCGACTCCTCGAACTGGTCCCAGTAGGCCTTGGACCCCAGCCCGTTCATGTGGGCGCGCACGGCCGCCACGTATCCCGCGAAGGCCTTCTTGCGGTCCTCCTCGCCGGAGGCCTGCAGGGCATTGAGGAAAGCGTCCACGGGCGCCTTGGCGTCGACGACGATGACCCGGCCGTTGGGCAGCCGCACGATCATGTCGGGCCGGAGCTTTCCGGCTTCCGTGTCCACCGTGACCTGCTCGTCGAAATCGCACCAGGGCGCCATACCGGCCAGCTCGGCCGCGCGCCGCAGCGACATCTGTCCCCAGGAGCCGCTCACCTGGGGCTTGCGAAGGGCCGTGGACAGACCGGCCGTTTCCCGCTGCAGGGCCTCGTTCATGGCGCCGAGGGCCTGGATCTGCCGGGAGAGATCCCCGGCCTGCTCGGCCCGGACCCTCTCCATCTCCCGCAGCTGCTCCTCGTAGCGCTTCAGGGTCTCCTGGAGCGGCCGGATCGTCCCCTCGAGCCCTGCCTGGTGCTCGCCGAGCTTCCCCTTCGTCTGCTCGAGGATCCGGCCGAGGTTTTCCGTGGCGAGCTCCAGGAAACTGCGGTTGCTGCTTTCGAGGGCGGCCGATGCCTGGGCCCGGAAGGTGTCGGCCATCTCCGTCCTCATCGTCTCGATGACTCCCCGCTGCCGTTCGATGCTGCGGGCGGACTCGTCCAGCCGGGCCTGGGCCTCCACGGCCTGGACCCGCTCGTCGTCGAGAGCCTTGCGCAGCCCGGCGATTTCATTTTCCGACAGATCGAGCTGGCGCCGCAGCTGGTCCATCTGCCCCTCGGCATAACGCGCCCGGCCTTCCAGCTCCGTGACCCGCGCGGAAAGGCTCCGCCGGATCTCGTCGGTCTGATGGAGAATTTCCTTCTGCGCGGCCAGCCGCGCGATGACCCACAGCAGGATCCCGCCGGCAGCGAAGCCGGCCGCAAAGGCGATCAAGAGGTCGATGGACATGGGGCCTCCGGGAAATGGCATCGGGCAAAGGGCAAAAGAAAAAAGGCATGGTTGCGACGACTTCCCTTAAGTCTTTTCCCTGTGCCTGACGCCCATCTTCTATCATTATCCCCGCAACTTGGCAAAGGATTCGGCATCCGCTCACCGGCCCCGGGGACGGGGTCTCCCGACGGCCATAAACAGGGCAAACGCCGCCAGGGCCAGGAGGGCATCGAGCGCAAAGGCCTCGTCGTAGCGTCCTGTGGCATCGCGGAGCATGCCGCCGAGCCAGTGCGATGCCATGGCGCCCAGTCCGTAGAACGGGGTCCAGGCCCCGATCACCGTCCCGATCACCTGCTTCGGGAAGTAGTCCCCGGCGCAGGCCCCGTAGATCGGAAAGGTCACGCCGTAGAAGACGGCCATGAGACCCACGAAGGAAAAGACGAGGGGAACCGAGCCGCTCGAGAGGAGAATCCCCCCGATGGACGCCGCGATGGTGAAGTTGGAGACGAGCACGACGCCCCTGCGGCCCAGGCGGTCCGATAGCGGCAGGATCGTGAGCACCCCGAGCACCTGGCCGGCGCCGTGGATCACGGCTAGCAGGCCCGCCGTTTCCATCGGCAGCCCGATCTGGTGGCGGGCGTAATCCACCATGAAGGTCGTGATGCCGTAGAGGCCGTAGGCCACGCAGAGGTATGAAAGGCCGATCCTCCAGAAGTCGCCGCGGCGGAAGACGGCGCTCAGCATGCCGGGGGACGCCGGGCTCTCCGGCCCGGGCCGCTCCCCGGGGTCCCCGCCCCAGGGCGCATGCCCCGAAGATTCGGGGGTGCTGCGGAGGAAGCTCCCGTTGACGAGCGCAAGGGCCAGGGCGGAGACGCCGAGAGCGGCCCATGCGGAGCGCCAGCCGTAGTGATCGATCAGGAAGGGGAAGAGGAGCCCCGTGACGGCAAACCCCAGCCCGATCCCCGTCGAGAGGATTCCCAGGGCAAGGCCGCGCCGCGACGGCGCAAACCACCGCTGGGCCACCGTGAGAACGGGCACCCAGATCCCCGCTGCGCCCAGCCCCGCAACGGCAAAGGCGATCGAGGCGTCCCCGGCGGACCGCGCCGAACTCATGAGCAGGGCGCCCGCCCCGAGGACGGCGGCACAGGCCGTCATGACCGGACGCGCCCCGAGGAGGTCCGTCAGGAATCCGGCAAGAGGCGTCAGGGTAATGTAGACCAGGAGATAGGCGTTGAAGATCGACCCCCCGGCAGTGCGGCTCAGGGAGAGGTCACGGATCATCTCCGGCAGGACGACCCCGTAGCCCAGGCGGACGGCATAGTTGACGACGAGATCCAGGAAGCAGACCCCGATGATCACCCAGGCCCCGTGGACCGCTGCGCTCTTTTTCTCCATCGTCACCGCGCCTCCCGCGCCGGCGGATTTCCTTATACTATGACCGGATCCTTTTTGCACCCGGAAAGGGTCGCCGGAAGTCTACAACACCCCGAAAGGGCCTCCTGCAAAGGCTTTGGGACAAAGAGGGCGGAAAGTGTTGCGGGGAGAGGCTTTGAGGGGGACGGGCCGGAAAAGATTGTCGGAAGGGCGTTTCGGGGCCCGAAAGGCCAGAAAGGGGTATGTATCTTGCATTTCAACGGGACGGCTTTTCGGGGGTTCACCGGGAAAAGGTCTCTTCATCTCGAAAAATTTTTCGGTGAAATGTGAAAAAAGCTAGACCGCGAGGGATTCCTGGGCTATACTTCCACCGGTTTGCAATCCGGTGGCGGATTTCCTTTTGAAAGGGGGATGGTTGTCAAAACACCGAACGAAGGAAACAAGCGTGAAGGATTCACGGCAAACCCAATCAATCCAATCAAGGAGGAGAGTTTTAAATGAACAAGGGACAACTCGTTGAAGTGGTAGCCAAGGCGCTTGGCTCCAAGAGCGCGGCGGAAAAGGCCATCAATGCAACCCTGAAGGCGGTCACGGACGCCCTGAAGAAGGGCGACAAGGTCACATTGGTCGGCTTCGGGACCTTCTCGGTCACCAAGCGCGCCGCCCGCACCGGCCGCAACCCCCAGACCGGCAAGGAAATCAAGATCAAGGCGAAGAAGGTACCCAAGTTCACCGCCGGCAAGGCTCTCAAGGACACCATCAGGTAGAAACGGTTGCCCTGAACCCCCCGGTGCCCCCCAACACCGGGGGTTTTTTTTATTCAAAAACAGGCGACGGGCTTCGGGCCGAAGGCACCGGAAAATCCCGCATCCGCCGTTTCCGCCTCTCTCCGGTCATGTCCGTCGCATCCATCGATTGCGCTTTGCTGTCCTGCAATGAAATATTTCGTTTGAGGTTCTCACGGGGAATCGAGTACAACGGGGATCATGCCCGGCCTGAAGCTCTACACCAGCAATCGCCTCGAGGCGCTCGCCGGCAAGCTCGAGGAGACCCTGCGCGTGCCGCCCGCCTCGCCCATGACCCCGGAGGTCGTCCTGGTCCAGAGCCGCGGCATGGAGCGCTGGCTCTCGCTGGAGCTGGCCGGACGCCTGGGGATCTGCGCCAACGTCCGGTTCCCCTTCCCCAACCATTTCATCGAGGAGATCTTCCGGGCGGTTCTGCCTGACCTGCCGGGCTCCCCGGCCTTCGACCCGGAGGTGCTCACCTGGCGGGTCATGAGCCTGCTGCCCCGGTGTCTGGAGGACGAGGGGTTCGAGCCCCTGAGGGCCTACCTGGCCGGGGACGGCCGCGGTCTCAAGCGCTATCAGCTCAGCCGCATCATCGCCCGCCTCTTCGACCAATACCTCGTCTTTCGCCCCGACATGGTGCTCGGCTGGGAGGAAGGGAAAGACCGCCACTGGCAGGCGGCCCTATGGCGGTTGCTTGCGGGGGAGGCTCCCGGGTCGCACCGGGCGGCCAGATGGAGGGCGGCCCTCGCCCGCCTGCAGAACCCCGGGCCGGGAGGGGCCCCGCTGCCCGGGCGGGTCTCCATCTTCGGCATCTCGGCCCTTCCCCCCTTCCATCTCCGCATCCTCGAGGCCGTCGCGCGCACCGTCGACGTCAACCTCTTTGTCATGAATCCCTGTCGGGAATACTGGTACCTTATCTACTCCGACCGCGAGATGCGTCGGCTCGTCGACCGGCTCGGGACGGCCCCCTCCGACGAGGCCCTGCACCTGGAGAGGGGAAACAGCCTGCTCGCCTCGATGGGGGCCCTGGGCCGGGACTTTCTTCGGATGGTCTACGACACGGGGTGCGAGGAGGCGGACGTCTCCGTGGAGCCGGCAGGCGGAAGCCTCCTGTCGCAGATCCAGTCCGACATCCTCAACCTGCGCGACCGGGGCGCCGACGGCACGGAAAAGACAGCCGTTTCCGCCGTCGACGACTCGATCCGGGTCCACTCCTGCCACAGCCCCATGCGCGAGGTCGAGGTCCTCCAGGACCGGATCCTCGAGATGCTCGACCGCGACCCGACGCTCACGCCGGCCGACATCCTGGTGATGACGCCCGAGATCGAGAGCTACGCCCCCTTCATCGAGGCCGCCTTTTCCGTGCCTCGCGGCGACAGGCGCCGCATCCCCTTCAGCGTCGCGGACCGTGGCCTGCGCAGGCAGAGCACGCTGGCGGACGCGTTCCTCCGCCTCCTCGATCTCGAGGGAAGCCGGATGGGCGCCACGGAAGTGGCCGCTTTCCTCGAGACGGACTCCCTGAGGCGGCGGTTCGGCCTGGGGGCCGACGATCCGGCCCTCATTCACCGGTGGATCCGCGACACCGGCATCCGGTGGGGCGTGGACGGGTCGAGCCGCCGGCAGCAGGGCCTCCCGGCGTTTTCGGAAAACACCTGGCAGGCGGGGATCGACCGGCTGCTCCTCGGGGTTGCCCTGCCGGCCAGGGGGGACGGGGTTTTCATGGGCATCGCCCCCCACGAGGGGGTGGCCGAGGGGGAGGCATCGACGCTCGGCTCGTTCCTTGCTTTTCTGGACAAGCTCTTCGCCTTCGCCCGGTCCCTCGAGGAGCCCCGGGACCTTGCTGGGTGGGCCTCCCACCTCGGGGCCGCCCTCGACGAGTTCTTCCTGCCCGAGGGGGGCGAGGAAGACGAGGCACAGGTGCTGCGCCGGGCGCTTGCCGGGATGGCGCGGCGGCAGGAGCAGTCCGGTTTCGACGGGAAGTTCGGCGCCGGTGTCCTGAAGGCCTGCCTCGAGGAAGCGCTCCAGGAAACGGGGACGGCCTCGGGCTTTCTCACGGGCGGCGTCACGTTCTGCGCCATGCTCCCCATGCGGAGCATTCCCTTCCGGGTGGTCTGCCTCATCGGCCTGGACGACGCGGCCTACCCGAGGCAGACAGCCGCGCCCGGCTTCGACCTGATGCGGGAGCGCCCTCGACCGGGCGACCGGTCGCGCCGCCTCGACGACCGCTACCTCTTTCTCGAGGCGCTCCTGTCGGCCCGGGAGAAGCTCTGCATCAGCTACACGGGGCAGAGCATCCAGGACAACAGCGAGCGGCCGCCGTCGGTTGTCGTGAGCGAGCTGCTCGACTATGTCGAGCAGGGCTTCGAGATCCCGGGCATGGCAGACATCCGAGACGCGCTCGTCGTGAAACACCGGCTGCAGGCCTTCAGCCCCGAATACTTCCGGGGGGGCGCGCTCTACAGCTACTCCGCCGAAAATGTCGCCGGGGCGGCGGCGTCCGTGGCCGCACCCCGCCCGAAGACGCCCTTTATCGCCTCGCCCCTTTCCGAACCGCCGCCCGCGTGGAGGACCGTTGACGTCCATGCCCTTGTCCGGTTCTTCGCCAACCCTGCCCGCCACCTCCTCACCCGCAGACTGGGGCTCCGTCTCGACGAGGCGGGGGCGCTCCTGTCCGACGTGGAGCCCATGGGGATCGAGGGCCTCGAAAAATACGAGCTGGGCGAGCGGCTCGCGGCCCGCTGCATCGAGGGACTCGAGGCGCGGGAGCTGATGCCCGCGGCGAGGGCGCTGGGGACCCTCCCGCCGGGAACGCCCGGGGAGTGCTGGTTCCAGGAGCTCTGCACGGGAGCGGATGCCTTCGCCGCCCGCGTGAGGCCGCACCTGCGGGGCGAGCCCCTGGGGACGATCGATCTGGACTGCGCACTGGGGCCCTTCCGGCTCACGGGGCGGCTTCCGCTCGGAATGCCGTCGGGCCTTGTCCACTACCGGTTTGCGGCGGTCCGGTCGAGAGACCTGCTGCGCGCCTGGATCCATCACCTCGCCCTCGGCGCCGGGGCGGGGGAGCGCTACCCGGGGCGCTGTGTGGTCCTGGGCAGGGAGGAGGGCTATGCCTTCGGACCCGTCGAGGGCCGGGAGCGCCTCCTGGAGGATCTGCTGGAAACTTACTGGTGCGGCCTGACGATGCCCCTGCCGTTTTTCCCCGAGACGGCCCGCGTCTACGTGTCGCGGCTCCTCAAGGGAAAGACCGGCGATGAGGCCCTGAGGGATGCGGGCCGGACCTGGGCGCCGGAGCGCGGGTACGCCGAGGGGCAGGACCCGTATTTCCGCTTCTGTTTCGGCGGTGGGAAGGAAGCGCTGGACGACAGGTTCCGGGAGCTTGCCGGGGCCATCCTGGGGCCCCTGCTCGAGCATGCCGGGGAGGTGCGCTGAGATGCCCGAGGCCACAGCCCGCTTCGATCTGCTGACAAGCCCGCTCGACGGGCGGAACCTCATCGAGGCAAGCGCCGGCACGGGGAAGACCTACGCCATCGCGGGCCTGTTCCTGCGCCTGATCGTGGAGAAGCGCCTGGCGCCCTCGGATATCCTCGTCGTGACCTACACGGTGGCGGCCACGGAGGAGCTGCGCGACCGGATCCGGAAGATGATCCGGGAGGCACTGGGCGTGCTCGCCGGGAAGGGGACGGACAAGGCCTTCCTCGCGGATTTCACCCGCGGGCTTGCCGACCCGAAGGATGCCCGGGACCGGCTGCGCGAGGCCTTGCGTGGGTTCGACGAGGCCCCTGTCTTTACGATCCACTCCTTCTGCCGGCGGATGCTCTCCGAGAACGCCTTCGAGAGCGGCAGCCCCTTCGACACGGAGCTGCTGCCCGACGAGCGCCTGCTGCGGGAGGAGATCGTCCGCGATTTCTGGCGTCGCCACTTCTACGAGGCGCCCCCCGAGTTCATCCTCTACGCGCGGGAGCGCTTCAAGGGCCCGACATCGTTTCTTGCCCTGCTTCGGGCGGCGCCCTTCCGTCACGACGCGAGGATTCTCCCCGAGGCCCTCCCCGAGGCCCTGACGGGTCTCGAGGCGCTGCGGGACGGATTCGCCCGCCTGCGCCGCTCCTGGCCGAAGAGCCGCGCGGGGGTGGAGAGGGCCCTCCGGGAAGGGTCCCTGAACCGGACGAAGTACGGCAAGCCGGAGCGCCTCCTGGAGGCCATGGATGCCTTCCTGGCCCGCCCTTGGGCGGCGCTGCCCCTGTCGGAGGAGCTGATGAAGTTCAGCCCCGCCGTGCTGGCCGGGGCCGTGAAGAAGAACGGCATCGTCCCGGCCCATCGGTTCTTCGACCGTTTCGCGGAGTTCGAGGGCGCGGCCCGGGACGCCTCCGTCGGGATGGAGGGGCACGTCCGCTTCCTGCGCTGCGAGCTGTTCCGGTACGTGAGGCAGGAGCTGGCTGCACGGAAGCGGCGGCGCAACCTGCGCTCCTACGACGACCTTCTGGCCGATCTGCGGGAGGCGCTCCGGTCAGAGGGCACGGGCGCCCTTGCCGGGGCCATACGGAAGAAATACAGGGCGGCGCTGGTCGACGAGTTCCAGGACACGGACCCTGTGCAGTTCGCCATCCTCGAGTCCGTTTTCGGGCGGGGCGAGGCGGCGCTCTTCCTCATCGGCGACCCGAAGCAGGCGATCTACAGCTTTCGCGGGGCGGACCTCTTCGCCTACATCCGCGCCGCCTCCTGCGTGGAGAGACGTTACACGCTCGCCGAGAACTGGCGCTCGGAGCCGGGGCTCGTCCGCGCCGTCAACAGCCTGTTCGCGCGGCCGGAGAACCCGTTTCTCTACGAGGCGGTTCCCTTCGAAGAGGCGCGGGCGGCCGTCCGCCAGGTCCCCGTGCTGACGGCCGGCGGGCGCGCCGAGCCCCCCCTGAAGATCTGGACCCTCGACGGCGGCGGCGGGAGGGTGACCGTCGAGCAGGCCCGGGAGCGCATCCGCCGGGCCGTGGCGGCCGAGGCCGCGCGGCTCATCGAGGCGGGGCGGCGGGGCGAGTGCCGGATCGGGGACAGGCGCCTGCGGGAGGCCGACATCGCCGTCCTCGTGCGCACGAACAGGGAGGCCCTGCTCGTGCAGGAGGCCCTCTCCGGGCTCGGCGTCCACAGCGTCCTCTACACCACGGACAACCTCTTCGACACCGAGGAGGCCCGCCAGATGGAGCTGGTGATACGGGCCGTCGCGGAGCCGAACGACGAGGCGGCCGTCCGGACGGCGCTCGCCACCGGCCTGATGGGGATGGACGGAGGCGCGATCGAGAGGCTCATGGGCGAGGGCGCGGCGTGGGAGGAGAGGATCCGGCGGTTCCACGACTGGCATGACCTGTGGGAGCGCCACGGCTTTTTCGTCATGTTCCGGGGTCTCCTGCAGGCCGAGGGGGTCAGGGAGCGGCTGCTGTCCCTCCCGGGGGGCGAGCGCAGCCTCACCAACGTCCTGCACCTGGCCGAGGTGCTCCACGGCGAGGAGTCTCACCGCCGCCCCGGCATGGGCGGGCTCATCCAGTGGCTCGCGACGCAGCGCGACGACGAGACGCCGAGGCTCGAGGAGCACCAGCTCCGGCTCGAGAGCGACGCCGACGCCGTGAAGGTCGTCACGATCCACAAAAGCAAGGGGCTCGAGTACCCCGTCGTGTTCTGCCCCTTCAACTGGGGGTCGTCCCGCGTGCGGCGGGACGTCTACAGCTTCCACGACGAGGGGGACGGCTGGCAGCTCAACGTGGCGCTGGAGGATGCCGGCGAAGACGCCCGCCGGGCGGCGGAGCGGGAACAGCTCGCCGAGAACGTCCGCCTGCTCTACGTGTCCGTGACGCGGGCGAAGAACCGGTGCTATCTCGTCTGGGGGCCCATCAACAGGTCGGAGACCTCTTCGCTGGCCTGGATCCTTCACGGGCCGAAGGGCGGCCCGTCGTCCGCCGTCGACGACACGGCGGCCCGCGTCGGCGCCATGGACGGGGAGAGCCTGAGGAGCGAGCTGCAGGCCGTCGCCGCCGCCTCGGGCGGGACCGTCGAGGCCGGACCGATGCCCGAGACGCCGGCCCGCGTCATCCTTCCCGTCGAAGGCCGGACGGGGCCGCTCCGGGCGCGCGAGTTCTCCCGGGAGGCGGGGCGCGCCTTCGAGATCGCCAGCTTTTCGTCCCTCGTCGAGGATGCGGGCCGCGGGGCGGCCCCCGGGGACGACGCCGCGGAGCTTCCCGACCACGACGAGAGGACGCCCGGGCGCGGCGGCGGCGAGACGGGGGATCTGCAGGGAATCTTCGCCTTCCCCCGCGGGCCGCGGGCGGGCAAGTGCCTTCATGCCGTCTTCGAGCGGCTCGACTTTGCCGACGCGGGCCGCGGCACCGTCGCCGGCATCGTCGGGGAGGCGCTCGCGGAGTACGGCTACGGGGCGCATTGGTCGGACGACCTGTGCGACATGATCGGCCGGGTCGTCGCGGCGCCCCTCGAGGCGGCCCGGGGTGTCCGTCTCGAGGGCCTTCCCCGCGAGAGGTGCCTGCACGAGCTGGGCTTCACCTTTCCCCTCAGGCCCCTCACCCCCGCGGCGCTCGGGGATCTTTTCGCCGGGGCCGCGGGCGGCGCGGGCGACATCCCGGAACGGATCGGCTCGCTCCGCTTCCGGCCCGTCGAAGGCTTCATGAAGGGGTTCATCGATCTTGTGTTCGAGCACGGCGGACGGTACTACCTCGTCGACTGGAAGTCCAACCATCTGGGGAGCCGCCCCGAGGACTACGGGGCGGAGGCCCTGGCGTCGGTCATGCGGGAGGAACTCTATGTCCTTCAGTATCATCTCTATACGGTGGCCCTTCACGAGTACCTGAAGGGCCGGCTGAAGGACTACGACTACGACAGGCACGTCGGCGGGGTCTTTTACGTGTTCCTGCGCGGCGTGGACCCCGCGCGGGGGACCGGCGGCATCTTCCGCGACCGGCCCGCGCGGCGGCTCATCGAGACCCTTTCGGACGGGCTCGTGGCCGGGCCCGGGAAGGACAGGGCGCCATGAAACCGGGAATCGTCGACAGCCTGCTTGCCGCAGGCGCCGTCTCGAATCTCGACCGCTGCTTCGCGCTGCTCATGGCGCGGCTTGCGGGGTCGGAAGACGGGGCCCTGGCGCTTGCCGCCGCCCTGGTGAGCCGCGCCTCTGCCGAGGGCAACATCTGCCTCGACCTTGCGGGGCTCGCCGGCGGGCCGGCCGCGGAGGGCGAGGCCTCGCCCCGCTGCCCCGCGTTGAAGCCGTGGATTTCCGCGCTTCGGCAGTCGGCCGTCGTCGGCGCTCCCGGCGAGTGGCGTCCGCTCGTCCTCGACGGCAGCCGCCTGTACCTCCACCGGCACTGGGATGCCGAGCAGGGGCTGGCGCGCTTCCTTCGAGAGCGCCTGTCGGGCCCGCTGCCCGCCGTCGACGTCGCGCGGCTCCGGGAGGGGATCGAGCGGCTTTTCCGGCGCGGCGGCGAGGAGACGGACTGGCAGAGGGTTGCCGCGGCTGTGGCCGTCCTGCAGCCGTTCTGCGTCATCACGGGCGGACCCGGGACGGGGAAGACGACGACCGCGGCGGGCATTCTTGCGCTGCTCCTGGAGCAGTCGGAGGGCAGGCCCGCACGGATCGCCCTGGCCGCCCCGACGGGCAAGGCGGCCGCCCGGCTCCAGGAGGCCATCCGCGAGTCCGCCGGGCGGATCGCCGCCCCGGAGGCCGTCCGCGAGACGCTTGCGGCCATGGAGGCCTCCACCCTTCACCGCCTGCTCGGCCGCCGCGCCGGATCGCCCCCGCGCGGCCGGGACGAGGGGGAGCCGCTGCCCTTCGACGCGGTCCTGGTGGACGAGGCCTCGATGGTCTCCCTCCAGCTCCTGTACGGCCTGGTGAGAACCCTGTCCGTGGATGCGCGGCTCATCCTCCTGGGCGACCGGGACCAGCTGGCCTCGGTCGAGGCCGGCGCCGTACTCGGGGATCTCTGCGGACAGCGACGCGATCGTCCCTACTCGGTACCCGCCGGCGAGGCGATCGCCCGGGCAAGCGGCGAGACTGTGCCGCTCCCGGCGGACGGAGAGAGCCCGTCCCCCGTGGGCGACTGCATCGTCGAGCTCAGGCGCAACTGGCGCTTCGGGGCCGAAAGCGGGATCGGCGAACTCTCCCGGGCCGTCCGGGACGGCAGCCGGGAAGAGGCGCTTTCGATCCTGGAGGGCGGCGGGCGCGGTGATCTCGGGTTCCGGCCCGTTCCCCGGCCCCGCGATCTGTCCCGGGCGCTGAGGGATATCGTGACAGCCGGTTACGGGGATTACATGCAGGGAGACGGGCCGGCGGAGATCTTCTTGCGGTTCAACCGTTTTCGGATCCTCTGCGCCCTGCGGGAGGGGCTCTGGTCCGTCGGCGCCCTCAATGCGGCCGTGCAGGCGATTCTGGCCCGCGAGGGCCGTCTGCGGCCGGGGCGCCTGTGGTACGAGGGCCGGCCCGTGATGGTGACGCGCAACGATTACGGCCTGAGGCTCTTCAACGGCGATGTCGGCATCGCCCTGGCCGACCCGGGCGCGGGCGGCGACCTGCGCGTCTTCTTCCCGGCCCCCGACGGGACCATGAGAACCTTCGAGCCCTACCGCCTGCCCGAACACGAGACGGCCTTCGCCATGACGGTCCACAAGAGCCAGGGGACGGAGTTCGACCGGGTGCTCCTCGTCCTGCCCGAGACGGATGCGCGGGTGCTGACGAGGGAGCTGCTGTACACGGGAGTGACCCGGGCCCGCAAACGGGTAGATCTGTGGGCGGGCGGAGAGGCTCTCCGGGCGGCGCTGTCGAGGAGGATCGAGCGGGTGAGCGGTCTGAGGACCCAGTTGTGGCCCGCAGGAGACCGGTGACCGGAAGGCCCCTGTCGATCCCTTGAATTGTCTTCACGCTCCGGGACCGCGAAGATCGAAAGAGCAGAAACCGGGAAGAGCGGACAGGAAAATCTTTCGTCAACGCCGCCCTTCTGCTCTTCATGCATTCCTTCCTTCGCAGCCGGCCTTTAGCGGCTCGTTGGGCGTTTTCCCACTCGACATCCATGCTATGCTCCTGCTGACACGGGTCCGTAAAACCGGCAGTGCGTCACGTTTTCTGCGATGCCAAAACGGAACGAACGACCCGTCCGGAAGGCTTTTCCCCTCTCCGGACAGGCGCTTTGCCAACAACCACGATCCCGTCGACCCGTCGAAACGCGCATCATTCCTGACGCCTGAGACCTGATGCCCGATACCTTCTTTTTTGGCATGAATCATGCTGATTCACCTCCTTCAGGAAGGTCTTTCAGCCATGGGAGGGAACCGGGCAAAGGCCGCACAAACCGAATTCATTCGAGAGACGTGCGCAATGGATGCTCAGACGAGAAACCAGCTGGACCGGAAATGGAAAAAGCACGCTGACGAGATCGAACTGGAGGTCATCCAGAAACTGAAGGGGAACTCCGATTACCACGTGGTCGAAGTCGTCCGTGCCTCGTTGAAGCGCTTCGGCGTGGTGAAGGCGGGCCTCAGGAAGGACAGCTTTGTGCTGCGGATCGAAACCGCGGCGGGGTCGGACGAAGGCCGGAGGACGGCCGCCGGCTGGCTGTGCTTCGACGGCGAGCCCGACGCGCTGTTCTACCTCTTTCACGTCTGGTTCCGGCACATCAAGACCAATATCACCGTCCTGGATGACGCCATGGCGGACACGGTGGACCTCGTGGAGAAGGCCATGGGCATTGCCGTGCGCGAAGGCGGTTTCGGCAACGAGGTCCTCAAGGACGAAGCCAAATGCGCGGGCTGCCACAAGTTCGGCGACGTCGGCGACCACGGCATGGCGCCCGACCTCACCGGCTACGGCTCGCGCGAATGGTTGCGCGAGCTGATCGCCGACCCGACGCACGAGAAGTTCTACGC
>ERZ1026792.1346-NODE-1346-length-15661-cov-3.935110_pt1 | contig 15661 bp, 10 predicted proteins | sample MGYA00520884_ERZ1026792 | MGnify/ENA primary metagenome ERZ1026792 (study PRJEB33270, sample SAMEA104284473) | anaerobic digester metagenome | biome: Anaerobic digester microbiome; feature: mesophilic sludge digester; material: Anaerobic digester biomass... | reverse complement strand
ATATTGCGAAAAACTCTTACTGTTCCTTTAATTGTTAGTTTTTCGGGTGCTTCATTAAACGAATTTGAACAAATGCTGGAATGTTTGGAAAATCAGGAAGGGATTTCCGGTTACGAATTGAATGTATCCTGTCCCAATGTAGAAAATGAAGGTATCACTTTCGGTATTGATCCTGATGTTGTATATAAACTGTGTGCTCTGCTATCACCTTTAACAAACAGGGAACTAATCGTAAAACTAACTCCCAATGTTACTGATATTGGTGTTATTACCAAAGCAGCTGAAGATGGAGGTGCTACTGCAATATCATTAATCAATACTATTTGGGGAATGGCAATTGACTATCGGAATGGAAGGTCTATGCTCAAAAAAGGAATCGGGGGTTATAGCGGAATAGGAATTAAACCCTTAGCTTTAGCTTTAACTTATCGTGCTGCTCAAGCCATAAAAATTCCTCTCATTGCTATGGGGGGAATTTATAACTGGCAGGATGCCTTGGAGTTTTTTTGGGCTGGAGCTTCTATGATTGCTTTAGGAACAGCCAATTTTATAGACCCTAAAGCAGTGGATAAGATCTATGATGGCTTAGCTTCCTTTTGTCAAAAAAAGCAAGTGCCTCTAAAAGAAATAGTTGGTAAGGTTAACGGGTTAACAGGTTAGCAGGTTAGCAGGTTAACAGGTTAGCAGGTTAACAGGTTAGTAGGTTAGCAGGTTAGTAGGTTAACAGGTTAGCAGGTTAACAGGTTAACAGGTTAGCAGGTTAACAAGTTAGCAGGTTAGCAGGTTAGCAGGTTAGTAGGTTAGCAGGTTAGCAGGTTAGCAGGTTAGCAGGTTAGCAGGTTAGCAGGTTAACAGGTTAGTAGGTTAGCAGGTTAGTAGGTTAGCAGGTTAGCAGGTTAGCAGGTTAGCAGGTTAGCAGGTTAACAGGTTAACAGGTTAGTAGGTTAGCAGGTTAGCAGGTTAACAGGTTAACAGGTTAACCCATAGCAGGTTAACAGGTTAGTAGGTTAGCAGGTTAGTAGGTTAGCTGGTTAGCAGGTTAGCAGGTTAACAGGTTAACCCCTTTGGTGATTGCTTCCCCAAAATTCGCCCCCAACGCTCTATTTTAACCTTGTCGACTCACCTGTTAACCCGTTAACCTGTTAACCCTTTGGTGATTGCTTCCCCAAAATTCGCCCCCAACGCTCTATTTTAACCTTGTCGACTCACCTGTTAACCCGTTAACCCGTTAACCTGTTAACCCTTTGGTGATTGCTTCCCCAAAATTCGCCCCCAACGCTCTATTTTAACCTTGTCGACTCACCTGTTAACCCGTTAACCCGTTAACCTATTAACTAATGGGTATATCGTAATGCGCAAGAATGTTATTTATTGTTTGCCTTAATAAGACCAAGAAGCTGCCGTTTTACCGAAAGAGCAAGTTCTTTACATTTATCAGCGTTTTCGTTTTTCGGAATAAATTCCAGCATAGTAGCTATATCTATTTGGGTATTTAATTCGGTGATTGAACCCAGGGCAATGTTTAAAAAGTTCAGTAGTTCTGCTTTAGTTTTTCTTCCGCAACCTTCGGCAATATTGTAAGGAACAGAATTAGCAGCTCTTTCCATTTGAGAGGTTAAACCCCATTTTTCCTCATCAGGAAAATTCTTTGTAATATTATAAATCTCTTTCACCAGAAGTAAACTGGATTTATAAACTTCCAATTCCGTATGCATCATTATACTAGCACCTCTTTTTGCTATTTTTCACTCTCATTCTCTTACATAGCTTCCAATAATTTCGACCTCAACACTCTAATTCGGCGTTGTCGACTCACCTGTTAACCCGTTCACCCGTTAACCTGTTAACCCGTTAACCTGTTAACCCGTTAACCTGTTAACCTGTTAACCCGTTAACCTATTTCAGCAGCAGCATTTTTTTAGTCAGGGTAGTGTCATTCATCTGTAATTTATACAGATAAATACCGGAAGCAACATTATTTCCCTGATTATCTTTTCCTTCCCAAATCAATTTATGTTCCCCGGATAAAATATTATCTTGAAGCAGGGTTTTAATCAGCTGTCCTTTCAGGTTATAGATATTAAGAACAGCAAACCCTTTTTGTTTCGCTGTAAAAGATATAGTGGTAACAGGATTAAAAGGATTGGGATAGTTCCGCAGGTTACAAACAGGAATTGGCAGGGTCTCATCTTCATTGGCAACATAATTATCGGGCCAGGTAGTAGTAAATTTAAGCGCCAAACCGGGGGTCAAAGTAGTTGCCGTTACAGGATAAGTATTAGCGTGGGTGTAAGTTAATCCGCGTAATTGATTATGGTCTTCAATTCCTACTGTGCAATAGTTGGTAGTTATTCCGGGATTATCAACGGTATGATATTGAATTACAATATCGCCATCCTGTTCTTGTTTGGGATAGAGAATAATCTGGAATTTTTCCATAGAGGCAGCGGGACCCAAATCTATGGTATATTGGTTGTAAGCTTTGTTCCATTCAATGATATAACGATTATTGGCAGAATCATACCAATAAATAATACGCATATCAGCAAAGATAGGATTGCCCGATTCATCTACACCAGTTTTCATACCTTTAAGGTCATCCCAATAGCCAGCAACCATAGCATAAGGACCTAAGGCAGCAGGAATATAACAGTTATAGAAATCGGATTGATCTGTAGGAATGAAAGAAATCCAACCATTGGTGGACATTGTAACGCTAATATAATCAACACCGTAAAAACGGAAAGTGAACGGTAAAGGAATGGTCATCACAGAATCATCCTGGCTTAGGAAAACATTACCCAAAAGGTTACCCCCTTCAGGATCAAGTTCCATCCATTCATAAACGGGAGTTGAAGAATAGCCGAGATCAGTAGAATCGTAAGCAAAATAACCATATTCATCGGGTCCGGTTGGATCATCCGTTCCCGGTATGCCAGCTGTAATTGCATAAAAACTACAGTAACTATAGCCGCCTGCATTAGTAGCATCAAAACGCAGAGGGATATTATTTCCGGGAAAGACATCGTTCATTAAAGTAATTGTTGCTGTAAATTGTTTAATCTCATTGGGAGCTAAAGAACCTATTGCGACAGGATCACTTTGAGCAACTGCCGCAGGTGTAAGTGCCTGAATTTCCAAAATAATATCTTCCATAGCAAAATTGCCCAGATTAGTAACCGTAAAAGTGATGTTATTTGCCTGTCCTATCTCTAAAACACCATCATAATTAATCACCTGAATTTTAGCTCCACCGGCAACTAATTGAAAAATGCAAGTAAGGGAAGGATTATTTAAAGTGACAGTAAAATCAATTATTGCCCCGGGTTTTATAGCTCCGGTAGTAAGGAAACTGAAATTTACGGGTATAGTTATTTCCGGATTAAAAGAAGTGATAGCAGCATTGGGATTATCAATCACAACTGCTGAATGATTGCAAGAAAGATGAACAGTTATATTATTATAAATCTGGCTGGAGAAATTTTTTAACTGCAGGGTAAGGGAATAGGACTCATTCGGAGCCAGAATAGTATTAGCTAAACTATTAGAAACAATACCGATAGTGGCATCTGCCTGCAAAGTTAGTTGTCTTACCAAAGGAATATAATTCTTTTTGCTGACGGTTATGGTTAAATTGCCTTCTACATTAGGGTCTACAGGCAAAATAGCATAACCATTTTCAATGGGAGCATAACTGAAGTTGATGCCGTCTTTGGTTCCGGAAACTATTCCACTATTTAGGTTAGGGGCATTTATTCTGATAAAACTATCGCTTTGCTGAAAAGTAAGTCCCCCGGCAATAACGCTTTCCGGAATCTGGTTGGGTATTAAAACCCACATATTCAAGCTGGGATCACTTAAGATATTATACACATGAAAGTAAAAAGCAACATACTGATTGGAGCCCAGATCATTAGGGAAATTTTTGTAGAGTTCTATTTTACCCATCAAGACACTAGAACCGAAACTACGCACATTCCCATCCAAAATACTGCGAAAAGCACCACTAGCAATAGAATTATTTAATCGGGTTTTAGTATGTAAATCGGAAGGACCCACAAAAGCAATACAACCACCAGGATTGGACATTGTTCCCATACGCATCCATTTTTCGCCAAAACTCGGGTTTACAGTATTGGCAAAATCGCCTGTATTACAGACAATAGAATATACAATCGGCATTTTGGCACTGTTAAAAGTATTATTCAAATCCGGAATGTGAAAAGCAGGATAGTGCCAACCGTTAGCATCACCCCAGCCGCGATAACTTATAAATTGGACACCTTGATTGATGGATTGTTGAATAGCACTTGTTCCAGGATAAGTTGGAGGACAAAAAACAGAATCCACTTGAGTATAACCAAAATTCAGCATTTTATTTCTCAACCATTTAGACATATAAATTGGAGTAGTAGGCCTTAAATCACCTTCAGCATAATTTCCAGCAACAGTTAGGGCTCTTTTCATCCAAGCTGTATCTGTCATAAAAGGGGTTTTTTCATAGGCAATAGTTTTATTGGTCATTGTAATAAATTCACTGGCATCGGCAAAGGAAAATCTACCCACCAGCATTTCGGGAAAGTAATCATCTCCTTCCAGCATAGTATAATAATTATCGTCTGCATCATTTTCCGCATATTCCGGAGAGGTAATATAATTAGTCGGTATAGAATAAGTTCCGGTAACATCACCCCAAAGGAAAAGATGGTCCCATTTATAGGTCTGATAATGAATAGCAATATAATTTTTGATGTCCTGAGCGGTGGAACCGATATCTGATTTATTCACAGTATAAACCTCAAAGCCGAGGGATTTTTTCCAGGCGATGAAATCATTTTGATAGTTTGTTAATTGGCTGTGAGTTATAATCAGCATTTTAGGACGACTGAAAGGTATATCCCTCAGGTAGGATTCTGTAAAATTATCTGCCAGAGCTTTATAGGCATCAATAAATGCAGGGGAAAGAGAGGCAGGAATTTGAACAGGATTATAGCCCATCAAGGTAAAATTGAGTTCATTCAGAGTGCGGATAATATTGTTTTCCGTTATTTGAGTTTCTATGCGAATTGTGTAACCGCGCATTTCTCTAAAAGTGAAACCATGCACCAGAGAAACCGCGTTTTCTATATTTTTCCATTCATTATATAAATAATTGCCTTGCGTGTCAAAAACATTCCAAAGCATAGTTGATATTTGCAATTCCGCTTCCGCAAAAGGAAAGGCAAGGGTTTTGGTGATAATAGCATTATTAACAGTTTCACTAACTTCAGTATCTATTTCCTCAAGCAAAACCGGTTCTTGCCTTAAGCCCTCAAAATGTGCTTGTAAAGTTGAACCATTACAAGAAAATGTCTGCAGTGTAGTTGCGGTTAATAAACTGCAGGCAAACAGGATCAGGATTAATATATATTGCTTCATTTATCCTCCACTAATATTATGTAATTATGGTAATATGCAATAAACCTTCCAACCGCAGCAATAATTTTGGGCTTCAAATATTTTACAGAAATTGGCAAAAGAATTGCTTTATTTTATACTTCCTAAAGAGTTGGATTGGAAAACCCTGATATTTAGAAGTTTAAGGAACAATAAATGACTAAAAGAAAACCCGTAATAATTATCCTAATGACTTTGTTGGCTTTAGTTTCCTGCGGTAAAAACACAGTTCTGAATCCTGATGATAATGATCCTACAGCAATCAGTTTTGGAACTTTGAACACGCTGGATATAGTTACCTGGAATTTGAAAACCTTTCCGGAAGGAACTGATTTAGCTTCCCTCAAACAAATGATTTCAGCGTTGAATGCGGAAGTTATAGCGTTTCAAGAAATTATGGACTATAATGCCTTTATGGATTTAGCTGCTGAAATTCCCTACTATTCTGCCTGTGTTTATTCTGCCACTGATAGCTATCGTCTTGCCTATATGTATGATACAAGGTCTGTTACGGTTAATAATCAATACTCTATTTTAGAGAATGACAGCAATCCTTTTCCGCGTCCACCATATATCCTGGATATAACCTGGAATAACAATAACTATATTCTTATAAACAATCACTTTAAAGCATACGGAGATAATTATATTGATGAAAATGATAGCTGGGATGAAGAAATGCGTCGTCGGCTTGCTTGTCAGAAACTGGAGAACTATATTTCTACCACTCTACAGGATAAAAAAGTGATTGTCTTGGGCGATTTGAATGACCAGATTGCCGAACCGGATGACTATAATGTTTTCCTTAGTTTTTTGCATAAACCGGAAGAATATTACTTTGCTGATATGCCGATTGCTCTTTCACCAACTTATTCTACTGTTTCTTATCCAAGTTCGTTAAGCCATATTGACCATATTCTGATTACTAATGAACTTTTTTCGGATTTTGAAAATGCAGGAAGTTATTGTAGAACTATTTTGGCAGAGAACTGGATGCTGAGCTGGAATACTTATTCTTCTACAATTTCTGATCATAGACCTGTAGGTATTCGTATTTCCCAATAGCAATAAGGATGAAACAGATTATACTGATTTATACGGATTTGGGATTTTTGCTTTTTACAGCTAAGGAGTCATTTGTAAGATAGGAGTTATTAGTCCTCTTTGCCATATTGGTTGGAAGGTAGGAGCAAATTTATTTCAACAGTAATGACACCTCACATCATTCATCATTTTTCATTTTTATTTCATTAAGCACTTTTGCCAAGTAGCATTACGGACTCATTGCTCACCCAATACGGATGCCATCCGTAATGGGTGAGCAATGAGTAAGCAATGCAATTAGGGATCATTCACTCAAATTTAAACTGCGTGACTTAAAGCCGTATCCCAAAACATCATACACATCCATAATAATCATAAAGGCATCAGGATCAGCATCTTTTACAATATCCGTCAGCAAAGGCACCTGACGACGGTTTAATACAACAAAAAGTATTTTAATATCTCTCTGATGATAACCGCTAACTCCATTCAGATAGGTTACTCCGCGTTCCAGTTTTGTAAAAATATCATTCCGAATATCTTCTGTGGCATCGGAAATGATATAAGCGCCTTTAATGTAAGGAAGACCTTCACTCACTAAATCGGTTATTTTTACTGTAATAAAGAGGTTTACATAACCCCAGATAAGTAATTTGGGGGATTTGAATATAATCGCTACAAGTAGGATAATACCTGTTTCTACAATATAATAGCCGGTCCCAATTGATAAATTTGCCTTTTGTTTAATTAGGGCTACAGGAATATCTGTTCCTCCGGTTGACCCTCTAAATCGGAAAATAAGTCCTAAGCCGATACCCAAAAGAACACTACCTGCAATAGCGCTCAGGAGAATATCTTCTGGACCCAACATTGCGTAAATCCGGCGTCCGTTCAAGATATGAGTATAGGGCTTCAGGTCGGGAATAATTCCCATTTTATGAAGAGCAGGAAAACTGAGTAAATCGGTCATTACAGAGCTAACAACCATTCCATATAAACTTTTACTGCCGAATGATTTACCGATAAAGATAAAACTGATTATAAACAATGGAATATTGATCAGAATCATAGACACACCATTCGGTATGCCAATAAAATAATACAAAATTTGAGATAAACCACCTACTCCTCCAGGAGCCATATTATAGGGCAATAAAAACCAGGAATAGCCCATAGCAAAAAAAATGGAGGCAAAGATAATTCCCGCGAGGCGTCCTATTTCTCTTTGCAGATACTGTTTTTTAGTAATCTTTGGCATTTTTTGTCTCTCCTAAATTCTTGACTAAAACATCATCACTAAATCTTTGGTTTAGGTAAAAATAAATTTATAAATCTCCCTTAATTGAGGGAATAACAGGAAATAACAGATGATTTTAGACATTCGCGTAAACGGAACAAAACACACACTGCTGGAGCTAAATAAACCTTCTCCACTTTCAGAAATAATAAAAAAAACGAATATAGATAAAACCTGTATCTTAGCCACTAAAATAAATCATCGGGAATATGTCAATGAAGATTACACTCCAGACAGAGAAACCCTTGTTGATTTTATTACTTATCTTCATCCCGAGGGCTATAGAATTTATCAGGATAGCGCCATTTTTATTATGGCTAAGGCATTGCATACATTGATGGGAACAGAACATTCTCTGGTAGTGGAACACTCTATTGCCGACGGTGTTTTCTGTGAGGTCTTCAACACGCAAAATTTTACAGAAGCGGATTGCAACCGTCTGAAAACAGCAATGCAGAATATTGTGGAAAGTGATATTCCCATAGAAAAAATTTTGGTGAAGACAGATGAAGCATTGGATATTTTTAGTGCTATGGGTCGTAAAGATGTGCTAAAGAATTTGAAATATCACTATCAGGAAAATGTAGAAATTTATCGTTGCGGAAAATATTACGATTGTTTCATCCATCCTTTGGTGGAAAGAACAGGGAAAATAAAGACCTTTGATATTGTTTATCGCTCTCCTGGCTTTATTTTACGCTTTCCTGGTCGGGATGAAAAGATGGAACTTAAACCCTTTAAACTTCCTCATAAACTCTTTGCCCTTCATCAGGAACATGATAAATGGCTGGATATTTTACGGGTGCACAACATTATAGATATCAATAAACTGATAGATAATTACGAAATTTCTGAATTTATTCAGGTGGAAGAGGCATTGCACGAGAAAAAAATAGCAGAAATTGCTGCTGATATTGTAACTAAACAAAATGTAAAACTTATTTTAATTGCGGGTCCTTCTTCTTCAGGGAAAACCACCTTTGCCAAAAGATTGGGAGTTCAACTTCAGGCATGTAAAGCCAAACCGGTAGTTATTGGAATGGATGATTACTTTTTACCCCGGGATAAGACCCCCCGTAAACCGAATGGTGAATATGATTTTGAGTCCATATATGCTATGGATTTGGAATATTTGAATCTGCAAATGAACCAATTGCTGGAAGGTGAACAAATTGAATTACCGCGCTATGATTTTACCAGAGGTGTTCGTCGACACAGTAATAATTTTGTAAAACTTGCTTCTAACAGCATAATTATTATGGAAGGTATTCACGGTTTGAATGAGACATTAACTGCTTCCATTCCTGCTAGCAGAAAAGTGAAAATTTATGTTAGCGCTCTTAATCAGTTGAATATAGATAATCATAATCGGATTTCTACAACCGATTGCCGATTGCTGCGGAGAATTATTCGCGACCATCGTTATAGAGGTTATAGCGCTGAAGAAACACTAATGCGCTGGCAGGATGTTCGCGAAGGAGAAGATAAAAACATTTTTCCCTATCAGGAAAATGCGGATTATATGTTCAACAGCAATTTAACTTACGAAATTGGTGTAATTCGTAAACACGCCTGGAAATTACTGTTAGGGGTCTCTCCTTCTTCTTCTGCCTATATGGAAGCCAAGCGTCTTTCCGGTTTAATTGCTAAGTGTAAAGATATTGCTGATTCCCTGGTGCCCTATAATTCAATTATCAGAGAATTTACAGACGGCAGTATCTTCCGTTATTGAGGTTATAAAGTGCCTAATATTCATATTCTGGCAGAAGATGTCCGCAATAAAATTGCTGCCGGTGAAGTAATTGAACGTCCTGCTTCAGTAGTTAAAGAACTGGTAGAAAATGCTATTGATGCCGGTGCTGATAATATTATTGTAGCTATAGAAAACGGAGGCAAAGACCTAATCAGAGTAATAGATAACGGTTGTGGAATGAATGCTGATGATGCAATGCTGGCTTTTGAACGCCATTCTACCAGCAAAATTAAAAGAGTGGAAGATATTATACATATCAGTTCTCTAGGTTTTAGAGGTGAAGCGCTGCCTTCAATTGCTTCTGTTTCTAAACTACATTTGGTTACACGCACCGCGGAAGAAGAAATGGCTACAATTGTAGAATATGCTAACGGCAAATTAATTAATGTAACTAAAACGGCTGCTAATACAGGAACTGCTGTAACTGTGCGGGGATTATTCAAAGACCTTCCGGCAAGAAGGAAATTTTTAAAAACAGCTCAAGTGGAAGCCAGACACATTCTTAAATACATTCATTATCAAGCATTGGTGTATCCTCAAATAAGTTTTCGGTTGGTGATAGAGGATAAAGAAAAGCTAAATTATATTGCTTGTGCAGAGAGAAAACAGCGCATTGAAGAGGTCTTTGGTGGAGGTTTTTTTGAAGATGATATAATTCCTATTGAGGGTAAATATTCCGATTACTCTATAAGCGGTTATATTTTTGGCTTAGAAGATAGATCTGATAAACTGATTGATGCTCAATACACTTTTATTAACGGACGCTATATCTTTGATAAAACCGTGCGGCACAGTATTAAATCCGCCTACGAACCCTTTATCTTAAAGACCCGGGCTTGGCAAAAAGGAACTACTCCTCCCTATATCCTTTTTTTGGAAATTCCTCCTGAACAAATTGATGTGAATGTTCATCCCGCAAAACTGGAAGTGCGTTTTAGAGAAAACAACTTGGTGCATTCCTTGGTTTATGAAACACTTTCCCAAGCGCTACGGGAGTATGAAGAACGAAAATTTGCCAGTGCGCGCAGAAAATTTCAAGGTGCAGACCAAGGAGAAAAAGCTACTTCTTTAGAACGCGAGATCTTTGTTAAAAATATAGAAATGCCGCGGTTTTCTACCTATAAAAAAGAATTCGGAGAACTCTATCAAGACGATATTTTCCCTAGTGCACAAAATCCTTCTGCCGCAAAAGATATTCCTACTTTTAACCCTGCCCAAGAAGAAAATGAACTGCAAGAAATTTTTTCGGATCAGCCCAACGATAAGCTAAAATATGATATCCTCCTGAAAAATGAAGAGGACTATATCAATCCCTGGCAGTTTCATAATACCTATATTTTTATCCAAGTTGAAGATGGATTAGTTATAATAGACCAGCATGCTGCTCACGAAAGAATAATTTATGAGAAATTAATTCAACGCAGCGAAGGAGCTCCAGCTGTTCGCCAAAAAATTATTATTCCCTTGGTGATTGACATTCCGCCCTATATTTCTTCCGAGATTAAAGACCTGGTAGAAAAGAATTTGGAACTGTTGGAAAAAATTGGTTTTAAACTTAAACAATTTAGTGGAAACTCCATTGTTATAGAAGAAATACCGGCTGAACTGACTGATTTTGCAGGCGGTCAGGTCTTTATTGAAATTTTAAAACAACTGGAACAGGAAATGGAAATTACGGCTGATTTTAGAGAATGCTTGGCTAAGTCAATTGCTTGTAAAGCAGCTATTAAAGCCAATCATAAGCTTACTCGTAAAGAAATGCTGAATTTAATTAATCAACTCTTTGCTTGTCAGACACCCTATTTCTGTCCTCATGGCAGACCTCTAATGCTAAAAATTCCGGTAATTGACTTTGAGAAGAAATTCAAACGCACTTTATGATTCCTGTAATCACTATTGAAGGAGCAACTGCTTCCGGAAAATCCGCTTTAGCTATTGCTTTGGCAGAAGCACTGAACACAGAAATCATTTCTGCCGATTCGCGTCAGGTCTATCGCTATATGGATATTGGAACTGCTAAAGTTACTAAGGAAGAACAAAAAAGAGTTAAACACCATTTAATTGATATCATCAATCCCAATGAAAGTTATAATGCTGGTGCTTTTGTTAAAGACGCTTCTATTATAATAGAAAAACTATATTCCGAGGGTAAAATTCCTCTTATCTGCGGAGGCACAGGTTTATATGTAAAATCATTATTGAAAGGGTTGTTTTCGCTTCCCCCTTTGCCCAAAGAAATTAGACAGAATTTGAAACAAAGACTAGAGAAAGAAGGACCTGCAGTTTTATATGCGGAATTGCTGAAATTAGACCCTTTGTTTGCTGATAAAATAAGCGAAAATGATACCCAACGCATCTTACGTGGCTTGGAAGTTGCTTTGGGAACTGGAATTCCCCTTTCTGAACATTGGCAAAAACAACAGCTTAGTTGTAAATATAACGCTTTCCGTATATTAATAGATATTCCTCGTCCGGAACTATACAAGCGAATTAATCTGAGAATGGAAAAAATGCTGGCTCAGGGCTTACTGGATGAAATAGAGAAACTTCTGGCTTGGGGTTATGAGGAAAATTCTCCCGGTCTCAACTGCCTTGGCTATAAAGAATTTCTGCCCTATTTGCAAAAAAAAGCAGAACTAAAAGATTGTGTCCTTATGGCAACTCAACATCAACGCAATTATGCTAAAAGACAGATCACCTGGTATCGGAAATGCTCTTTTGATTTAGTAATTTCCCCTTCCGGAATAACGATGCCCCCATCGTTTAAAAATAACCGGAAAAACGATGTCCCCATCGTTTTTTGGGTTGATAAGGCAATCAACCCTCCCGTTTTTTTGATTTGCCAACCGCCTCCTCTTTGATTATATTATAACTAGTAATTTTATGGACGAAGGATGGTCCAAAACTGAGGTGGCAAATGCAAATAGTAGCTAAAGTGTTTGAATTAGAAATTAGTGAGCAAGAATTGGAACGCGAATGTGCTAAAGTAAGTTTGGCAGAACGCGAAAAATGTCAGGTAAGTGCTCTTAAACGCTTGATAGATAGATGCTTATTATATCATCAAGCAGTAGAAAGTGGCATAAAAATCAGCGATAGGGAATATGAATATGCTATTTGGGAATTTCTGGATGAAGAAGATCCTTTAAAACTCTGGAGCTCTTCATTAGAAGAACTTACGCCCCAGGAAATGGAAAAACTCTTGAAACAGCGTTTGATGATTAACAAATATATCAATTCTGTCTGCCCCCAAAATATTCCTATCACCAATGCTAAAATAGAAGAATTTTACGCTGAACAAAAAGAATTTTTCCTAAAACCTGAACAAGTACGCTGTTCTCATATTCTTATTCATAACGATAATGAAGAGGCAAAAGCCAAAGCAGAAAAAATTCGCCAGGAAATTCATAATGCTGATGACTTTACTTACTTTTGCCAAAAGTATTCCGAATGCCCAAGTAACTCTGTTTGTGGTGATTTAGGATGGTTTCCTAGGGGCAAAATGATTCCCGAAATTGAAGAAGTTGCTTTTTCTCTTAATGTGGGTGAAATCAGCCAACCTTTTCGGTCTCCTTATGGTTATCACATTTTGATGAAAACCGGATATAAGGAAAAGGACTACATACCCTTTGAAGATATTAAGGATTCTCTTTCTGCCCGCTTACAACAAATTGAAAGAGAATACAGATTGCTGAGGCATTTAGCTGAACTTCGCAAACAATATGCTTCCCAAATTGTTATCTATAATGCCGATTATTTGCCCCCAATGAAGAATATGGAATAAAGCCAGAAATCCTGTCCTATAAAATGTCCTTCTCAATAAAGGGGGATTAACCAGTGTTCAACCTTTATATAACCGGTAACATTATAAAATATAAAACTTATTATGATAAAGAAATAACAGGATAAATGGCGATGGTATAAGAGAAAAATACTAACATACTTTTCAGGCATTCCATAAAAAAGTTCCGTAGGAACGACACATATTAACGACGGTTTTTAAACCGGTGAATAAGATGCCAGGATGATGTAATAACTCATAACATAAGAAAAAGTTCCGTAGGAACGACACATACTAACGACGGTTTTCAAACCGGCGAATAAGATGCCAGGATGATGTAATAACTCATAACATGAGAAAAAGTTCCGTAGGAACGATACATATTAACGACGGTTTTCAAACCGGCGAAAATGAAGAATCGGAAGGTTTACGTCCCTATCAGCCATAACAAACGACGAGGATGTCGTTTTTCCAGTGGGCGAATACAGTCCAGGGTGAAATAAAAGCCCCGACACAAAATATGGGAATACCAACCATAATTTTAGCTTGACAAGAATATAAACCTTTTTTATAATAAATTTGCATAGAATTATAGAGAGGAAATTTTTATGATATATGTCTTTGATTATATGGTTAGTAAAGGATAATATGAAAATCCGCTATTTAATTGTCAGGTGGACTGATGTTCTGCTTGAACCAAGGGATATTCCCAAACTGAGAGGTTTCTTTGTAAATCAGTTTCCCGAAGACCATATTTTTCATAATCACCTACCTGGATTTGGCTATAACTATAAAGCTCCTCAAATTCAATATCGGATTATAGAAAAACATCCTGCTCTGCTGGCTATTAATGAAGGTATAAACATCATCAAAAAGATCTTTCTGGAAGTGGATAAACTGGAAATTAACGGAAAAACCCTTGTTTCCAACGAAAGAGAAATTTCCCTGAAAGAAGATGACTTTGGTTTAACAGAAAACTATTATCCTTACTATTTTGCCTCTCCTTGGATGGCACTAAATCAGGAAAACTATAAGGACTATAATAAATTGAATACTTTTCAACGCAGCCAAAGATTAAAAACCATCCTGAAAAATAACCTCAAAACCCTTTCTAAAGCATTTAACTATTGGATTCCGGAGGTGGATAAACTGAATGTTGATGGCTGGTTTAAACCCCTGGAAGTAAATTTCCACAATCAACCAATGCAATGCTTTACAGGCGACTTTACAACTAATTTCCTGATCCCCGAATTCCTTGGCCTCGGAAAACAAAGTGCTCGCGGCTTTGGTGTAGTAAGAAAAAGAAAGGAGGGAAAATGATTCCTTTATATCAAGCTATTGGAAAAATTGTATTAAAAACGGTGAATTTTGACGCGCTTCCCGAAAAAGAACAAAAACTATTTATTGTGAAACAGTATTGCAATGATCTGGAAAATTTCAAATATACGAAAGATGATGAAAGTCATTATGGACGTTTACTGGAACTTAATTTGGATACCCAAAATAAGGTATGCTATTTTTCCCAGGGGACTGAATTAACGCCTGATAGAAAGGATGAGCTCTTGATTTTTTCTAATTACGCTCCTAATGATCCTTCTATCTATGCTTCTCACATTTCGTTAAAACCACTGCTGCAATTTGAACTATGTAATTATGTAGAAAACAACTTCAAAAAAATACCGTGGAAAGAAGAAGCTCGAGGAAAGGAGTTTTTAAACTATCTAAAAGATATACAAGAGACATTCTACAGAATGGAAAATAACATTATTTCACTTAAATATGATAAACTAAAAGAAGACCAACAAACGAATTTTCCTGATCCTGAGAATATACCTGAACTTAAAGATAAGCTGAATAAAAAAAAGGACTACAACAAAGCATTTCAAAAAAATCTTAAAAAATATTTTTCTACTACGATAAAAGATTTTGTTACTGAAAGACAAGCTTATGCTTTAAAGATTGATGGTAAATTTTTGCACCAAACTGAGTATGCTGATTGTTATATTGATGTTTTGTATTATTACCTTTTTGAAAGAGAGTATCTAGATAACGCAAATAAGGGCTATTGTCATATCTGTGGAAATGAATCTACCTTACCTAAAGAAACAGCTATTAAACAGAAATTTTTTGGAACTACTAACCCTCTTTATTTTGATAAGGTGAACAGGAACTTAACTCATAATGCTTTTTCAATGTGCGAAAAGTGTAATCAACAAGTTTTAGTCGGAATTCAATATGCATCTACAAAGTTAAGAACAACTTTACTTGGTTTGCAGACAATAGTCCTGCCCGAAATTAATTTTGAAACTGATAATGATGAAGAACTAATTGATCCTCAAAAACTTATTATGAC
>ERZ1026792.1345-NODE-1345-length-15661-cov-5.457319_pt1 | contig 15661 bp, 12 predicted proteins | sample MGYA00520884_ERZ1026792 | MGnify/ENA primary metagenome ERZ1026792 (study PRJEB33270, sample SAMEA104284473) | anaerobic digester metagenome | biome: Anaerobic digester microbiome; feature: mesophilic sludge digester; material: Anaerobic digester biomass... | reverse complement strand
TTCTAACACTCTATCAACAATAGCATTGATCTCCTTTTCGGACAGCCTGTATTGTTTTCCATTAACCTGCCTTGCAAACTTTTCTTCTATTCGCCTACTTTCCAAGATTTGTTTTATTATTAAATCTCTTGAAGTAAGTCGTTTGAAGTAAAGGAAGACAAATAGTAATGAAACTAGAATTAACCCAAAAATGATGTACGTTGTTATTCTGAGTCGTATAATAGCACTCTGATAATCAATGATTTTTGTTTCATTCTTTAAGTTTTCATATTGTTGCTGAAGCATCTCGAATTTTTGCTGAAGATCTTCAACCTGCCTTGATGTCTGAATTGTCTGAGTTTTTACGACCTGACTTTCTGATACATTGAAATTAGCTTGCCTGTTCGGTAAACTATATTTTGCAATTAGCTTATTTTGAATGTCAGTTGCTATTCCACTCAAATCAATATTTTTCCAGCCTGTCGTCGATAATGAATTGATCAAAGTTTCATCGTCGTAAAATTCATCATATCTCAATTTACGGTCGTTTATCCTTTTTGCAAGCTCTAATGCAGGAGTATTATTAGATAATAGATCCAAAAGTCTTTGATAACCAATTATTGATTCAAAATTGTCCAAGCTCACTTTTTCTAATTCTGGTTTGATTCTTTTTTTGTAAGTATCAGTAAAGTACGGCTTGCCAATATCGTTCTTTTCAATAAATGCCTTAACATAGCTACAGTTTGCATAATCGACTAATACTTCATAATCCTCCTTGCTTATCGATTTTTGAGCAACAAGCAGAAAGCTGTTTAAGAAGACAAGACCTATTAAGCTTAATATTGATTTCATACGAATGATATTTTTGATTATCCTTTTTTCACTTGATCACATATTGCGTCTGTCAACTCTTTAAGCATACCAACTAAAGGATAGAAGAACATAGATTCATTTATTAATTCATCTTCTTCTGCTTCTTTCATTTTTAGTTTCCAACCACATTCAGCATAAATACTAAGCTTTTGAATACATTTCTCTTTTGCTGTCTTAATTGATTCAGTATTCAACTGATATCCTTTGTTTGTGAAAAAAGTAAGATTATCGAAAACAAAATTTAAAAAATCAATAACTTCCTCAACAGTTTTTACCAAATATCCATCGTTGATCGATTTATATTTATCAGAGTAGGTTGAATTTGACCTATTTATTACTTGACTTGTTCCGTTGCTATGCAAAACCACCTTTTTATTAAGTATGCTTTCATAATCGTAAGGTTGTGATAAATGAAAACCACCTTTACAGGTTGCAACTTTAGGATTGGATCCTGGGGGAATTATTGTCAATCCGCTTTTATGGTAATCTTTTTTATAAACTTTTTCGAAGATTAATTTTGTGTAATCTCTTAATATTTCTTCGTCTTCAGTCAAGAATAGAATAACCCTTGAACCATTCCCGCTGAATACTATCTTGTCGGGCATTTCAGCTTTTAAAGCATTCATCAGTTTAGCAATGTGATAGATTATTGCGGAGTAAAAAATAATAAATGTAATTTTCTGAGTAGTATCATTTATAAGTTTATTGTTCAAATTGACATTATCAGCAAGGTTTTGGCCAAATGACCTCACTCTTTTATTATATTTTAAGGAAAACAGAAATGAAGCGATATCATCAGATCTTTTATTAGTTATCATATCCTCAAAAATTTTGAAAATTTCGTCTTCCTCATTTTTAATCACGGTTTTTAAATCTTCTCTAATATGATTGAAGAACTGTCTAACTATTCCATTCTTAACTCTACCTGTCTCTGAATACCCATCACCAAATACTGCATTTGCTGCAAAACGGAAAGATGTGATATAGTCTACATTTCCAGCACCTGAAATTACAACGTCTGTTGTTCCACCGCCGATATCAATTGTAACAAGTTTGCTAGTATCTCCATCTCTCACATAATATTCAAATGGTGCAACAGACTCCGTAATTGATATTATATTGTTTTCGTCACCTCCAAAATATTTTCTAAAGGCTTCTTTCCATGCCTTTAATAGGTTCTCATATCTTTTTCTTTCCATACTAACAGGATAGAACCAGATAATCTTTGTGTCTTCTAAGCTGCCATGATTCAATATTACCTTATTGCGAAGTATGTACATGATGGACTCAATATATGCCTTGACTTGGTTTTGATAATCTGAAGCATCAGACCATTTTAAATCAGTTTCTGTTTTATTATATGGAAAATCAGTACGCTTTTCGTAAAGCTCATTTAAACTAGCTTTTTCGAATGGATATACATCCAACCAATTGGTGTTCTCACCATAAGACAATGCTGTACGCATTGGAAACTTGAACTCTTCATCAGTATATGAAGCTATATACTCTTCATCAAAATAGTTTTTCAATAAATCTTCGCCACCATGCAAATAATGAATCTGTCTCTCATCAATTTGTTTTTTTGTTATATCAAATGATTTAATATCTCTCCCATTATCTATTCTATATTCAATATGTGTATTAGTAGTTCCAAAGTCAACTGCAAACGAAAATTTTAAAGTACCTTGTCTTAGCTCAAGGTTAGGAATGATAATACCATGCTCACCATTGTATGTCAATCTGATATAATCGAAATTTGAACCCAAAAGCGAATAATTTTTTAATTGACGATTTAAAGTTTGAGTTTCATTTCTAACAGAGAATCGTTTTTTTGTTGGATCAATACTTGAATTAATCTTTACAAATTGAGCACTGTATTTATCTTTTTCCTTAAAATCGCAAACCAACCCGAATCGATAATGTGCCAGATTTTCATTTTCGAATTTTACATTTGGGAAAATGGCACAATCAAATGTGTATTGTGGTTCAATAATGGTTCCGCTTGCAATGGAATAACGCTTTTTAAAAGATTGGCTTCCAATGATAAGTTCAACTTCTACTACATTACCAGAGTGATTTATTTTCATATTGCGTTTCAAAGCCTCAATGGAAGAATGAGTAAAGAATTCGTCCTTTATTGGCAATAGATATGTAAATCTGCTGTTTTCCTGTAAATTGCCATCAAAAAAACTTTCTTTTCTGGTCTCATAGGGTAGTCTAATAATCTTTTCCTCTAATACATCCTTCACCGTTAAATATTCTGTAACAGATGAAATATTCTTACTCTGATACATTTTCTTACCAAGAACTTCGACATCTGGTGCTCTTAACACCTTGAATGAGCTTTCTAACTCACCTGAAGCATTTCTTAATAGATCATCAATTTCTTCAAACTTTCCGCAAAGCTTTTTCTGAACTTCAAGATATTTGGCAAATTCCTGAAATAATGAAGTCGCAGCTCTTCCATCAATATTTCGGTTCTCATTGTTTGCAGCTATCCAGATATGTAGATATTTCTGAAATTCCCAACTACGCTCATGTAAAGGCTTTATGCCATTAAATGCTTTGTGTTCATTTGGAAGTTGTATATCAATATGGCTTAAATCATTTTCGGAACTGAAAAAAATTGTAGATGGAGAGGTTGCACCTATCATCTCTCCTGTGGTCTTGAATTTTAAAATATAAATACATTGCATCCTGTCAAAATTATATTCAGTGGCATCGTTGTCCAGGAAAGTTTTAAGCGTTTTATATAGTTGTCGGTGCCCACCCTTAAGTTTTTCTAAATCCTCATGCTTATCCCACTTAATAATTTCGATTTTATTCCGCCATTTTTCAAAAGTGAAAAATATTTCTGCCACATCAAGACTGTCAGAAACAATCTTCTGGTATGCAGCCAGGGCATTTTCACCATGTTCTGCTACTTCTGCAAAGGCAGTTTTCACTAATGCAATTCGTGCAAATGGCGAAGGGATTGATGTTGGTTGATGCAGCGATTTCTTGTTTGAGCTTTTTATAGCTGCAATCTGCTTATCATCGTACATACGAGATTCATCCCAATGTTTGAGGCTATTAGACAAATCGTGTTGCTCGTTTTCGTCTTGCAATCTGAAAGTGAACGTATTATCAGGCATAACTTTCAATTTTTATAGTTAATTAATCTTTCTGATACCCTGTAGAAAAGTTCAATAAAACATTCATCATTATTAAGGGACTTATCAACCTTTCTGATTTGAGCATTGAGTTCATCATCTACTCTTGCCCAGTTTTTATAAGGAAACTCTTTAATTTTTGAAACACTTAAATCTCCCTTTATGTAATTATTGCAGTTTGTTGACATTAAATTGAATGGTGCAAATTTTCGTTCTTGTTTTTCCATTTCCAATAGCCATTCAAGATATTTGGACTGAATTGATTCCAGTTTCTTAATTATATCTTCCTGGCGAAACTCACCAGTGAATCTTTTTCTGGCATAAGGCTGGTGTTTGTGTTCTTTTTTAAATGTATCGTTGCTTTCAATCAATTCAACAACCAACGCATCCTTTCCATCAATATCTCTTTGTACAACTGAATACCCCATATATTTAGAGAAAAGCAAAAATCTGGAAAGCGGGTTTATGATAAGTCGCTTAGTTTCGTCTGCAAGACTACTAAAATTAAATTCCTTCAAATTAGAATTTATCGCAAACTCTTTATAAGTCGTCTGTTGGATGTTGTCGTTCTCTCTTAAAAAGTTTTTGCTTGCCTTTAAAGGATTTACAAAGTCAAGTATGGCGAGAGCACCTGCCAATTCAACAAAATGAGCGTCATTTTTTTGAGCATCGCCTCCCTTATTATGTTCGTAAGTTGAAGTAAGTCTGTCAGCAATGTAATATAAAGTGTCAATTTTTTTGTCTTCAGTTTTATAGTATGATAAAGCTGCTCTTGTTTTATCTATAAAGGTGTCAGAATCTACCTGACTCTCTTCTTTTGCAGGGCCTACGATAAAATAAGGCAATACGGAAATTGCACCAATAGGGGCCTTGTTTACCAATCCCCAATTTGGCAGGTTATTGCCGTCAGCATCTTTTACATTTGCTGTTTGCAGTATCTTTCGCAACAAAGGGAAACCACTTGCCCCGGTACCACCAAATATTGAACTTATAATAAATATTTTATCACCATTTTTAAAGTCATTGGCAAATTTTTTAAAAACATTGCTGTCATCGAATTGATTCAATACCACACTACCAATATTTGGATTGCCTTGAAATCCTTCAGTCATATCTAAGCCTAAAGTCTTGCTTGAAAATAGCATATCAACAAGGGCTTTGTTTTCATTTGTCATCGTTCTTTTCCCAATGAACTCATCAAATTTTTGAGTGTTGTCTTTAAGTTGCAAATACAATCCCCCATCAAGCAAGGATATCTTTGTCTTGAAAAACATGTTCTTTCCGTTTGCACCAACAGACCTATTAACTGCAATATAATCCTCGATTATTAATTTTGTCCTTGACAAGTCCTTGTTTGACATATCGCGGTCTATGATTATTGGGACAATGGTATCAACACCACAATCCACCCCTGCAGCAAGTAGCATTGTAAGTGACTTAAGCACTCTTGCTCCAGTGCCGCCTATTCCGAATACATATAGTTTACTCATAATATCAATTTTTTCGATTTTTCAATACTTTTAAAATAATGGTGAATGTTTACAGTTTCGGCTCCACCATTTAAACACCAGACTCCATCCAATGAAAAAGAGAGTAGAGACAAAAAGGTTGCTTAATCCGAATAGCCAACAATCACTCGTAAAAATATGCTGAGCAATGATATTCCCCTGTTCATCCCTGTTGTACATCAAACAATCTCCAATATTTCCATTGAGAAAGTCATTGACTGTCCAGCCATAAGCAATAAAAAAGTTTATGATACCTGCTATTAAAAGTATGATAAGCCAATTCCACCATCTGTTCGATCTGGGGTGGTTAAAAAAATAAAGAGGCAAGTAATAGTATGCCAATACAAAAACTAGAGATACTCCGGCAGTTATCAACCCAATTGAGTTAAATAAATTCTTACCATCATATACTTGCGATACACAGTTGTACCCCCAAAGGTGTTCTGCTAAGTTTTGCCCGAACAAAGATTCGAACCCACAATAAATGTTTCCCAAAAAATCTTCCATATTACTTAATGTTAATTGTTATTTCAGTGTAGTTGATATTGTTAAAAGTAAAAGCCTCATAAACACCATTTATTTGATACCTTATCCCATAAGTTTTTCCTTGGATTACATTTAAACCTTCATTGTCATTTACGTCTTCTACCCATTGGGGTATTTGACTTTTTAACAGAATAGTTACATTCCCTTTATGAACATTATCTGCCGTAAATTCAAATGTATGGGTGTAACCATGTGGATTACTAACCGCATTCTTAATATTGAACTGATAGTTTGAATTGCTTGATTTGTAATTACTCGGGTTAAGTAAATAATCATTATTAAGTAAAAACCCGGATAGATCTGCATCAACTGAGAATTTTACTTTGCCAGTACGTTTATCTCTTTTGAGATTGGTTATCTCTTTTAGGGGATTTGATCTATCTAAATTAAAATTCCCAGAACCCATTTTAACTGCGTAATTAACCTTTCTGTTGCCTTTAGAGATTGCAAAGATATTTGGGTCATTGCTCGATCTAACATTTGTAATTAAAACACTATCAACAAGTTTTTTAATTTTAGCCAAATCACCTATAAGCCATACATAATAAGGTAACTCTTCTCGAACATTCACAATAGGTCTGTCATTACGGTCGAAGAAAGTACCATTGAATTGAGATAATAGCTGATAAACAACAACTGCAGCTTTTGGATTGCTTCTAGAATAATTTGAAAAAGCATGCTTAATCCCGTTATATTGGTCAACAATATAATTACTCGCATCTCTTCTCCTTCCAGGGGAGAAAATTCCATCAGTGATAAAAATGGATATTGAATTATGATCTTTTACTTTAAGTATAGTATCGAGTAATTGAAAAATATGCGTCTCACCACGGTTTCCGCCCATTTGCCTGAAGGAATTTGCGTCCAATCTGGACGTAAAATTAGTAAGATCACTACCAAGCGGTATTATTTGGCTATTTATATAATACAAGTTGATATCATTGCTGTACTTAATGGAAATATCAGTCAAATAGGAAGTTATAAAAGAAGTAAACTCATTACCTCGGTTGACAAAACCATCCATACTCCCAGAATTCTCAATGTAAACATTAACAGTTGGTTTTATTGTTTCAACTTTAATGGCATCTTTTAGTGCTATTTCTTCATTTGTCTTTTTACCACTATTTCCACATGATGCAAGTAATATAATTACTGCAAACAAATACAGAGTTTGAATTACTTTACTCATTTGCTTTATATTTAGATTTAAATAGTTGCTATTCCGCTTGTGTGTAGGTTGAATTGCACTCTTTGGCAAGTTTTGGTCTGTGTGTCGGCTCGTGCGACTTGCCAATGTGTGCAATGTGTGCCGGCTTCTATAAAACAAAAAATGTGGGTCGGCCAAAAATAAAACTTTATTGGGTCGGCTGGTGTGGTCAGCAGCCAGTCCGATTTGATTTTCTTCTTTGTCTTTGTATGTCGTCTTGTCAATTTTCATGTCGCTGTCTTTTTTTTAGGCTTGCTTGTAACGGTTGCGTGTATGAAACGTTTGGCATTTCGAAGCGGTTTCCTATCAAGTTACAACTACTTTTGATACGAGCTAAAACACTTGATAAACCACTGACTGCCAAATGTTTTATACACGATGTTGTGCGTTCGTGCTTTATTTTATTTTAAAATTTATCATTTTATATCTACTTACAAATCCGCTTTTTTCAATCGTTTTCTGTGATGCTATATTTTCAATCGCACATCCACAACTCGGTTTCAATTTGCTATTTATCGAATATTCTTTCAGGTTCAAAATAATCTGTGAGCCAATAGAATTTCCTCTTTTTGAAGGACTAACCCAAACTCCCAAATCACAAAAACTCCAATCTGGATGTGTTCTAATTACCATTCCACAACCGACAAACTCTTCGTTTTTATAAAATTCAAAAACATTTTCATTTTTTATAAAATCAATTAATTGCTGTTCTGTTTCAAATAGTTCCTTTATTGAATCATCTTGTCCGAGTAAAAATTCAACGGATAAATGGTCAGTCCTTTTCATTTTTATTGTCGAGTCTTTTATTATCAATGGTTCAAAATAATCACGATACAACAATCCAATAATCGAGTATGGAAGTGTCATTAATAAACAGTTACTTAACAAAAGCGAATCAAATGATTTACAATAAATATCCGTTATTGATAAGTCCTTCAAGACTTGTCCGAAAATTTCATTACTGTCAAGTATATATTTGTCTAAAACATAAAACTCAATCAAAACACCATCATTGTTACTAATCGCATAACCTATCTCTCTATTTTCCGATTGAAAAATATAGAAATCAGAATTGCATATCATTAATTCAATGAACAACTCTTGAAATTCAGGTAAGGAACTCAAATAATCTGTCCTATACTTATTAATTCTATCAATTGTCGTTTTTTCAATTATCATAATTCACAACATTTACTAGTCTAGTTTTCTTAGCATGACGCACAACGTTCACCGGTATGCGCAGTTGCCGATTCATGGGCGCTTGCATGTCGTGTTACCCGAAAGATAGCCAAGTGAAACCACTTTAGCAACCCCTCGCCACGGCAATTGCGTATGACCGGGTGTTGGGCGTATGTGCTTATTCATTCTTTTCATATTTTTCAATCGATTTGGTCACAAAGTCAATTGGCATATTTGTAATTATTGATATTTGATTATTTGACAATCCTTCTTGTTTTAATCTAAAGGATAAATGTTCCAATGTCTCTCCAATTTCTATGATGTTTTTGTCTGGGTCATAAAATCGAACTACTTTTTGTCTCCAGGGTTGTTCTCTTAATTCGTGAACAAATAAAACATCATTTTTCTCTAATTTCTCAACTATTTGCTCTATCGTATCAGACTCAAAATACAATTCGAAATTATTTCCACCAGATTTTATTTCTCTATTATCAATCAGGTTTTTATAATGAGCTCTCAGGTGAATAGCAAAATCTCCATGAAAGGTAACGCTTTCACCAAAGTCATATTTAACCTTTTGCCCTAATAAATTCTCATAAAAATCACGAGATTGCTTCATATTCGTTATTGTCATCAACGGACATATATATCTCATTATTATCATTTTTGTTCTTAATATCAATGTAATCTTTAAAGCGTCTGTTTTTTTTAGCATTACGCCCAACGTTCGGCGGTATGTGGCGTTGGCGCAGAGTCGCGGTGGCGCGTGTTTTTGCACTCGTGGTGCGATGCAGGGTTATGATGTTGTTTTGTTTATTCTCGCGTTGGCAAAAACCGTGACACCACCAGGGGGACCCCGGCGGGAGCCGGGGCAGGCCGCACCGCCGACCACTTAACGGTCCTCTTTAGCCAGAAGATTCTCGCGGTGCGGAGCGCCAATTGCATATACCGACCTGTTATAGCAAGTGTTTTTTTCGATTGTTAGAAAGAATAACTTAGTCCAAGAAGACTTAATGGCCTGGGAATAAATTTCTTGTCTTGAATTATTTGATCTTCGTCATCATTTGTTATGTCTTTTCCAAGAAAGAGCGATGATTCCACATTAATCCATAATCTATTTATTGTCTTGATTTTAAACCCAATACCTGGTTGCACGAAAAGACCTAAACCCGTTATATTGAAAGGTCCTGAAGTTCCTTCCAGTGTCCATCCGTTAAAACTACTCTGAGTTCCTATATATCTATAGAATGAGCATCCTAAGTCAGTAAAAACATATGCTTTTATTGATCTGGTAGTTATCAAACTTCTTTGATATCCGAAGAGTATTTTTGAATCATAAAGATTGCCATCAATACCCATTGAGAAATCATATGAATGTGTTGTGAAAGCATAATCTTTTTGGAAATACTCTAGTTTAATCCTTAATGCATTATTGCCATGTTGGAACTTAACAAAAACAGATGGTATCAGATCAACTATATAATCATTCCCATTAACCGGATAAAGGAAACTATTATAGTATATCCAGTCTCGATTTATTCTGGCGAAATCAATGCCTATTTCAAATTCTTTATTTCTTTCAATTGAACTTTGAGAAATACCATTTGGTAATAAGACGCAAATAAAAACTAAATGCAGACTTATGGACTTCAAATATTTCATCGGGATAGTGGTTAGTAAATTTAATGCAACAAGAAGTATGCCAGTTTGTTAAAACATTTGCTATAACGTTCGGCGGTATGTGGCGTTGGCGCAGAGTCGCGGTGGCGCGTGTTTTTGCACTCGTGGTGCGATGCAGGTATATGATGTTGTTTTGTTTATTCTCGCGTTGGCAAAAACCGTGACACCAAGAGGGGGTCCCCGGCGGGAGCCGGGGCAGGCCGCACCGCAGACCACTTAACGTTCCTCTTTAGCCAGAAAGTTCTCGCGGTGCGGAGCGCCAATGACATATACCGACCTGTTACACACAGTTGCTTAAATTTCTAGCATTTTTATTGGAAGTTGAAAGAATTCATAGCAGAGTTGGTCCTTTTTCTTAAGTACACTATCAGTTTTTTGCCCTATATATTCTGATTCTGTCATATATTCTATTTTGAGTATATTTCTAACTATCTCTCTGATATAGTATTGCTTCAAAAAATCTTCATTTTCGTATTCCCAGTATGACTCAACTGATTCTGGTATATTAAGATCATCTGAACTTAAATTCTGCCCATCCTTTCTTATCTCATCAACTTCAATGAATAAATTATAATCTCGTTTAAAGGATTGTAGATTTTCAGATTCAAGTATTTCTTCATTTTTATAGTCTACTTCCCAATATCCAACAGTGGGCTGTGAGAAAGGATCTGATTTTATACACCATGAGTAGTTAAGACGAGATAAAAGTTTTGAATATTCATCGGATTCGTTTGACTCATTAATTTTTGCTTGAATTCTATACCCAAATCTTATCTGTTCTATTCTCCCTTTTAGGGGTGTGAGCTTGAATACCAGGTAAATATTCTCTATACCACCAATATATTCGTAATAGGTTTTCTTAATTTCAACCAATTCGATTCTTACATAATTTTCAAGAGATTTTTCGGTCTTATATTTCTTCCAATAGTCAGAAATCGAGTCAACTTTTAAAGTATATGGGCCATATATTTTCTGCCAGTCATCGGCAAACTTTTTATTAAGAGGTTTAAAATATTCACTGTCTGCTTCAAACTTTAGATATTTGGCCATTCTTCCGTACGAAAGATCAGCCCATTTGACTTTATCAATATCTGTTCTAAGCAAGGAGTCTCGAATGTATTGCATGACTTTATAGCCTTCTGCAATAACCGAATCCTTTTTTACTACGGATTGTAGCTCGTCAAAAGTCAATGGCTCAAAAATTGATTTTTTTTGAGGACTTCCACAACTCATTAATCCAGCCGCAAAAATTAATAGTATAAACTTTTTCATAGCAAATTGATTAGGTTAATAAATGAAGATCAGTTTACATTGAGTATTATGGATTGAATCTCGGGTTAGTTTTGCAATTGTGTGTAACGGCACGGCGGTAAGTTTCGTAGGTGTTATCCCGACGCAGGGGAGCGCTTCATCACGGGTGCTGCCCGGGGGGAGACTCTCTAAAGCCACCCCCAGGAGGGTATGGCGCGGTTTTTGCCACCATGACCGGTGCTGCGAGAGGTAGGGTAGTAGCTTGATGTTGAGTATGTTTCGAGGTGTATCCACCGTTAATGAATTCTGGTACTTCTAAGTGGGCAGTTACCAATCTCTACATTGCCGGTGTTGTCTTGATAGCCGGACACGGTTTGCAGAAACCGTGACAAGCCTATGAAATTTACCGTCCGTGTTACAAGCAGGCCGTTCCATTCTGAGTTATTTTAAGTTTACTATACCAATTAAATTTGCCCCAATTGTGAAGTAATATCCAGTTTTTCTCTGTCTTTCACTATCACCAAGCATTTGAAAGAGTCCAATGTTGATGTATGGTCCACCTGTTGTAACGCCTGACAGGTCGGATGCAGATAAATAGTATCCAAGTTTGAGACCTGCATTTAAGTATTTATTTCCTGACATACCCCATCCACTTCCTCCGAGGTACGCAAATGAGTATGTATTGCCACTTTCTCCTCTGAAGGGGCCCTTCTCAATTTGCTTCATTTTTATCAGTATTGGATAATACATGTATACAGGCACCCAGGATGTAGGAGTCCCCTTGATGGACTCTTTAAAGGTTACACCTTCGGGCTCTGTCCCTTTTACAAGATGACCTTCTACCAAGCTGCCGCCTATTGCAAGATTGGTGTTTTTAAGGCTTATTGCAAAGTTAAGCACTTCCATTTTCCCAAAAGTTCCTGGTAATCTATCTGGTTGGCCATACTTGGCAAGATTGCTATATTCATACCCCCAATAGAACCCGTGAAACATTACCCATGGAGCTTTCCCTCTAATATCAAGCATGGTCCCTTGTCCTGTAGCGAGTGGAGAGCTGATTGCTGAACATAATAGTCCAATAATCAAACATTTAAGACTTTTCTGATTCATGGCCGATACTTATTTGGATAAAACTAAGGTAGTTGTTTCACAATCTTTAATGCTAAAGCTCCTTTCGTTCGTTAGAGACTGTTCACCATAATGGAATGTGAACTTTCCTTCTTCCAGTCCGAACCAGACATCATCGTTACCTGACATTGAGCCTTGAAAGATAGCTGTCGATTTCTTTCTGATTTCGAAAGAATAGGAGACTCCAGATTGGTTAATAATATTCACATCTCCGGAACAATCACACTCACAAGAATCACAACTGGAGAAAGCCATCGGCACTAATAATAGGCTTAATAAGATTAGCTTTTTCATTTGATTTGTTCTGATTTAGTTAATAATAGCAGCTTTTTGTTAAAAATACTACTCTTTTATGACATAGTAAGCATAGTGTATTAATAAAACCACAATAATGAAATTTTTCTTTTAAATTTTTCATTAGTAGTTTTTCTCCGGCTTGCTTGTAACGTTCACCGGTATGCGCAGTTGCCGATTCATGGGCGCTCGCTTGTCGTGTTACACTAAAGATAGCCAAGTGAACCGACTTTAGCCACCCAACAGCACGGCAATTGCGTATGACCGGTTGTTATAGCGCGTGCATTTTCCAATTTTCTATTTTGAGTCCAGGTATTCGCCCAAAATGGCTTTCATTGTTGGTGACAAAAGTCATTTCATTTTCAATGGCAACACCTGCAATCAATAAATCAATGTCATCAATCAACTCACCTTTAATTCTCAGTTTAGAATAAAGTTCAGATGAAATCTTACAGGATTCTTCAGTCAAGGAAATTACTATATTCTCAGTAACGAAATCATTAAATATTTCCAATTGTTTATGTGCATTTTTATGCAGTAACCCGCTCATTATCTCGTAATAGGTAATCAAACTAATTTCAATGATATCGTATTCTGTCAGGTATTTTTTAAAGTTTTCAACAACAAGGGAGTCGCCCTTGAAGTAATATGAAAGGATATCGGTATCAATTAATGCTCTATTCATCGAATCTGCGGGAGTTTTTATTCCGATTTATAATCAAATTATCAGTAAGTTCATTGAATGCAGATTCGTCTATATTATTCCAGCTACCAGCATACGAGATTATCTTAGATTTCTTTTCAGTAGTCTGTTCCAATTTACTCAAATATTCATTCAAGTCATTCAGCTTATTAGCAGGAATCCTACGAATCTTACGTAAAATCTGTTGTCTTATTTGATTGTCTGCTATCATGACACTATTTTTTCCAAATTTACGAAATAATCGAATACTATTTTACAAGGGAATGTCTGTTTTTTTTTGCATGCGCTATAACGTTCGGCGGTATGTGGCGTTGGCGCAGAGTCGCGGTGGCGCGTGTTTTTGCACTCGTGGTGCGATGCAGGGTTATGATGTTGTTTTGTTTATTGTCGCGTTGGCAAAAACCGTGACACCAGGAGGGGGTCCCCGGCGGTAGCCGGGGCAGGCCGCACCGCTGACCACTTAACGATCCTCTTTAGCCAGAAAGTTCTCGCGGTGCGGAGCGCCAATGACATATACCGACCTGTTATAGCCAGTGCGGTTATTCTTTATTGCTATATTACTTTTATCTATTCCTACTCTGGTTGTAAGCCTGCAAGCTCTTTTAAAAGCTTTGGTTGTGCGTAAGCTTGTGTGGCTTTTAAATGTGCTTGCAAAGTCATAACGATCTCTCAATTATTTCAATTTCTATTTGTGTAAGATTATATTGTTGATACACGATCTCGTTGATCTTGTTTTCGAAATAATTAATTTGATTTTGAATTTGCTCTTGTGCCCCCTGTAACTTTACTTCTTGTTTGTTTTTGTAAAGAGTAAGAAGTTGATTACAATGATTTTCTAGTTGTTTTATTTGGTCTTCCTTGATCTTAGGAATTGGAAGCTCGCGAAGGTCTTGCACTAGCACTTTTGGGAATGATCCTTTGAAAGCATTTGCAGAAGTATTGAGATTATAAAATGAGATTAGTTTGGAATTCAGAATAGCAAGTAATACCTTTATATTGAATGTATTACTTTTCATTCTAATCCCATCCACAGAGTTCGAGAAAACAAAGTCATCTTGAATATAGGTTGCCTGGATAATTCCTTTTGCTGTTACTTCTCGGACTACAATTCTTTCACCGTCAAACCAAGTTGGGTTTCTCGGAGCTGCTAACCATTTGCCATAATCAATAAAACCTTTATTCCAATTAAGGAGATATCTATTAATCTCCTTGCCTCCTATGAGCGGCCTATGACTAGGTTTGGTCCTTATTTCAGAATGGAAGATTTTATTTATAGATTCATCACCTCTTTGTGGAGGAATGCCTTTGCTTTTTTCATAGACTTTTACGCCCCAAATTACCTCAGCTATCTCTTGGAGTCTTATTTCTGTGCCTTTTATTTTTTCAATTAATTTTCTTACAGATTCATCCGAATAAACCGGAAATATGTAATTGTTCCCATTATTGATTTGGTTAATGTAGACAGAATAAGAAGTATTGGGTTCTTGGTCCCATCTTTCGACGATAAACGAACTTTCTGGCGAACAATTTGAAAGAATTATAACACATGTTTCAACAGTTGCTTCTGTAAAAGTCCTCTTGTGCGAGATGACAAATTTTTCAATTCTACTTTTTTCAGAAATGAATTTTCGGAATTTATCATCGTATTTAGAGGCTACCCAGGCAGATGGAATAATAAAGCCCAAAATACCATCCTTAACCAAGAGGTTTAAGCCTTTCTCAATAAACAAGTTATAGGTATCAAGTTGGTAATTAGAAACAGAGTAATGGGTTCTAAAGTATTCATCTTCTTCTTTCGTTAATAGTGCTCCATATGGTGGATTACCTATGATAATTTCAAATCCTCCACTTTCAGTAATATCCGGGAATGAATCTTTCCAATTGAATGGTTTGATTCTTTTACTAGTTTGGAGATCTAACATGGAATCATAGAAGTCGTTTTCGATCAGAGTATTACCACTTTTGATATTATTCTCTAAGGTTGGAAGGACTCTTTCATTCCAGATGTTTAACTGTTGCTGAATTGATGCTTCTGTTTCACCTTCAAGGCATTTAATCAGTAAACTTAATTTTGTTACTTCCACAGCATTAGTATCTAGGTCAACTCCATGGATATTGTTAAGCAAAATCTTTTTCTTATCTGCTTTTGTAAGTTTTCCGT
>ERZ1026792.1328-NODE-1328-length-15870-cov-2.856825_pt1 | contig 15870 bp, 9 predicted proteins | sample MGYA00520884_ERZ1026792 | MGnify/ENA primary metagenome ERZ1026792 (study PRJEB33270, sample SAMEA104284473) | anaerobic digester metagenome | biome: Anaerobic digester microbiome; feature: mesophilic sludge digester; material: Anaerobic digester biomass | place... | reverse complement strand
TTGCACCTGCCCAAAAGGGCGACCGCAAGGGTTGGGCAACCGCAAGGGTTCGCCCCTACAGTGCGAGAAGAGTAATGAGCTGGTGGGAGACGTACTTCGGAGATCTATACCTGCGGCTGTTCGCCACAAAGGTGACGCCGGAAGGGACCGATCAGGAGGTGGCCGGGGTCCTGGCGCTCCTCGATCCCAGGCCTGGCGCCCGCATCCTGGACCTGGGCTGCGGCCAGGGCCGCCACGCCGTGATCCTGGCGCGCCTGGGCTACAGCGTCGCCGGCCTCGATCGCTCGGCAGTTCTCCTGGGCCGGGCGCGGGAGGCCGCCCGGGAAGCCACGGACAAGGCCGCGTGGGTCCTGGGCGACATGCGCTTCCTGCCCTTCGGGCAAGAGTTCGATGCCTGTGTCAGCCTGTTCACCAGCTTCGGATACTTTGACGAGGCCGAAAACGAGGGGGTGCTGCGCCAGATCTGTGGCATCCTGCGGCCGGGTGGCGCCCTGTTCCTGGACCTGCCGAACCGCGACCGACAGGCGCATGGTGGCGAGCTCCGTCCGGCGTCGTCGCAGAGGTACGGCGAGGCAACCATCCTGGAAGAGACGCACTTTGACCCGGTGACCAGCCGCTGTACGACCACGTACACGTGGCTGGAGGACGGGCGGGCCGAGAGCATCACCCACTCGGTGCGCCACTACGCCGCACCCGAAATAACGGCCATGCTGCGGCGTGCAGACCTGGAGCCCCTGGCTCTCTATGGCGACGTGGACGGCAGCCCGTATACTGCCGGAAGCAAGCGACTGATCGTCGTGGCCAGGAAAGGAGGTGGTGACGATGGACGACGCTGACGTTAACGTCCAGAAAGCGTCTGTCGGCCTATCGGCCCAACCTCTTGGGAAAGGAACGAAAATGAACCAAAGGACAACTACAGACATGGACAAAACCTACGATCCTGACACCACCGAGCGTCGCTTGTACGAGTGGTGGGAGTCGAAGGGGTACTTCAGGCCCGAGACTCTCCTGGCAACAGGGCTGGCCCGGGCCGATGGCCCGGCGTGGTGCATCACCATGCCGCCGCCCAACGTCACCGGCGCGCTGCACCTGGGCCACGCCATGACCGCCGCCGTCGAGGACCTGATGACGCGCTACTATCGCATGCGGGGCTACGAGGCGCTCTACCTGCCGGGCAGCGACCACGCCGGCATCGCCACCCAGAACGTGGTGGAGCGCGAGCTTGCCCGGCAGGGCATCACGCGCCAGGACCTGGGGCGCGAGCGGTTCGTGGAAAAGGTCTGGGAGTGGAAGGACATCTATCACGCGCGCATCACCCAGCAGCACAAGCGCCTGGGCGTGAGCTGTGATTGGGAGCGGGAGCGCTTTACCCTGGACAACGGCCTGAGCCGGGCCGTGCGCACCGCCTTTGTGCGTCTCTACGAGAAGGGGCTCATCTATCGCGGCGCCTACCTGGTGAACTGGTGCCCGCGCTGCGAGAGCGCCATCTCGGACCTGGAGGCCATCGCCCAGGAGCACGACGACCACCTGTGGACCATACGCTACCCCATCGTGAACGACGACTGGCAGGGGCCCGAGCACCCGTGGGGCAGCGGACGCTGGGCCGAGGGTGCCACCGAGTTCATCGAGATGGCCACCGCCCGGCCCGAGACCATCATGGGCGACGTGGCCGTGGCGACCCACAAGGGGCACGAGCGCTTTGCGCGCCTCATCGGCCGCACGGCGGTCCTGCCCATCATGGGCCGGCGCATCCCCATCCTGGCCGACGAGTTCGTCGATCCGGAGTTTGGGACGGGGGCGGTCAAGATCACGCCCGCCCACGACCCCGACGACTACGAGGTGGGGCTGCGCCACGGGCTGGAGGCCATCACGGTCCTGACCGACACCGCCACGATGAACGAGCTGGCGGGCCCCTACGAGGGCATGGACCGCTACGAGGCCCGCGACGCCGTGGTCCGCGACTTTGAGAAGGAGGGGCTGCTGGTCAAGGTGGAGCCCTATCACCACAGCGTCGACCACTGCCAGCGCTGCGATACCGTGGTCGAGCCGCGCATCAGCACCCAGTGGTTCCTGAACGTGAAGCCGCTGGCCGAGGCGGCCATCGACGCCGTGCGCCGGGGCGAGACGACCATCATCCCTGAACGGGAGGAGCGCCGCTTTTACAACTGGATGGAAAACATCCGCCCGTGGTGCATCAGCCGCCAGCTCTGGTGGGGCCACCGCATCCCGGTCTGGTACTGCGACAACTGCGGCCAGCAGACGTGCCAGATGGAGGACCCGACCCGCTGCGCCCACTGCGGCAGCGACCAGATCGGCCAGGACCCGGACGTCCTGGACACCTGGTTCAGCTCCGGGCTGTGGCCCTTTAGCACCCTGGGCTGGCCCGACGACACCCACGACATGCGGCGCTTTTACCCGACCGACATGCGCGAGACCGGCTATGACATCCTGTTCTTCTGGGTGGCGCGCGAGATGATGCTGGGAATCGAGATGACGGGCCAGGCGCCCTACAAGACGGTCTACCTGCACGGGCTGGTCAGGAACGAAACGGGCAAAAAGATCAGCAAGTCCATGGAGAACATCGAGGAGTATGACCCGCTAAAGCTTATCGACCGCATCGGCGCCGACGCCCTGCGCTACACGCTCCTCACCAGCTCCACGCCGGGCAGCGACATGAACCTGGACCCGCGGCGCCTGGAGGGGGCGCGGAACTTTACCAACAAGATCTGGAACGCGGCCCGCTTTGTCATCTCTAACCTGCAATCCGCGCCGGCCCCCGGGCAGGCGGGACCGGCCGAGCTGCCAGACCGCTGGATCGTGTCGCGGCTCAACCGGGTCATCGGCGAGGTGACCGCCCTGTTTGACAGCTTCCAGTATGGGGAGGCCGGGCGGCGCATCAACGACTTTTTGTGGAACGAGTTCTGCGACTGGTATATCGAGGCCTGCAAGATCCGGCTCTACGGCGACGACCCCGCGGCCCGGGCCAGGGCGCAGGCCACCCTGGTGCGCGTCCTGGACGGCGGCCTGCGGCTGCTGCATCCCTACATGCCCTTTGTCACCGAAGAGATCTGGCAGTACCTGAAGGCGGCCTGGCCGGAGGGCGAGGGGTGGCCCGAAGCTCTCATCATCGCCCCCTGGCCCGAGGCCGCCGAGGGCGAGATCGACGAGGAGGCCGAGGGCGGCATGGCGCTGCTCATGGACCTCATCCGCCAGATCCGCAACGCCCGGGCCGAGTACGAGGTGACGCCCGGCCGGCCCATCGCGGCAATCATCAGCGCCGGCGACCGCCTGCCAGAGCTGGAGGCGCAGCGGCGGCTCCTCGCCTTCCTGGGCAGGGTGGACGATGCCCAGTTGACGCTGGCCTCGACGCTGGCCGAGAAGCCGCGCCAGGCCGTGGCCCTGGTTGCCCCCGACGGGGTGGAGGCCTACCTGCCCCTGGCCGGCCTGGTGGACCTGGAGCAAGAGACGGCCCGCCTGCAAAAGGCCCTGGACGAGACGCGGCAAGAGATCCGGCGCGCCCAGGGGATGCTGGCCAACGAATCGTTCACGTCCAAGGCGCCCGCCCACGTGGTCCAGCAGCAGCGCGACCGCCTGGCGGAGCAGCAAGAGCGCCAGTCCCGCCTGGAGGCGCGGCTGCAAGCCCTGGAGGGCTGAGCCACAAACCGCCGAGGCCCCACCATCCCGGTGGGGCCTCGTTTTTCCCTCCCTGGAAGCGGCCGGCTAGCCCTTGCTGTCGGAGAGCGACTCCTTGATGGTCAGCCAGTTGCGCCGCAGATCCTCGTCGCTCTCGATCTGGGCACCAATCTTCTCACAGCCGTGCAGCACGGTCGTGTGATCTCGCCCGCCCAGCAGCGCGCCTATCTTTGGCAGGGACGTCTCGGTCACCTCGCGGATGAGGTACATGCACAATTGCCGCGGGACCGACACCTGGCGGCGGCGGCTTGGGCCTGTCAGGTCCTCTTCCTCGAGGCCATAGTGCCTGGCGACGGTGGTCAGGATACGCTCGGGCGATGGAACCGCGCTGCGGGCCATGATTCGATCCAGGGCTGCGTGCGCCACCTCCAGGTCGAGGGGCGTCCGGAACAGGCGCGCGCGAGCCACGACGCAGTTAAAGGCCCCCTCCAGCTCGCGGACGCTGCCCGGGACCTTGCGCGCCACAAAGGCCAGGACATCGTCGCTGGCGTAGACGCCCGCCGCCTCGGCCTTGGCGCGGAGGATGGCCATGCGCGTCTCGAAATCGGGTGGCTGCACGTCGGCGATGAGCCCCCAGCCCAGGCGCGAGCGCAGCCGGTCCTCCAGGGCCGATAGGGCCCGGGGCGGCCGGTCGCAGGAGAGAACGATCTGCTTGCCCGTGCTGTGGAGGGCGTTGAACGTGTGAAAGAACTCTTCCTGGGTGCGCTCCTTGCCGATAAAGAACTGCACGTCGTCGAGGAGGAGCAGGTCGTTGTTCCGGTACTTGGCCCGAAACCGCTTCGTCCGCTGCCCGCGGATGGCGGTGATGAGGTCGTTGGTAAAAGTCTCCGACGAGGTATAGAGCACGGACAGGCCCCGCTTTACCGCCTCGTGCCCCAGGGCGTGGAGCAGGTGCGTCTTGCCCAGCCCGGCGCCGCCATAGATGAACAGCGGGTTGTAGGCGTGGGCCGGGTTTTCGGCGACGGCCAGCGAAGCCGAATGGGCCAGGCGATTGCTGGCGGCGACGACAAAGCTGTCAAAGGTATAACGGGGATTCAACACGCAGGAGGGGCGGCCGTTGCCTTCCGGCGAGGGCCTGTCCTCCGCATCCTCTTCGTCGTGGACCTGCTCAGGCACCAGGGTGAGATAATCTCCGTTTCCCGGACCACTGGCGGTAAAGATGACCTGAACATTGGGGCCGGCGTGCCGCTCCAGGGTGCCCTTGATGGACGGCAGGAGCCGGTTCTGCAGCCAATCGACGGCGTAGGCATGGCGCACGTGGACGGTAAACACATCTTCCTGGCAAGCGATGACCTCGGTCCCGCGCAACCAGGTATCAAAGGTGGCGCGTGTCATCTGCAATTCCAGTTCTCCCAGGGCGGCCTGCCACTGCTTTTTTGCGGCCCCGAGTGCCCTATCCGGTGTCAAGTCCAGATCCTTGGAACCCAACGCGTCCCCCGTGATAACCGTGTTCTTGCGCGCCCAAGCAGGCCGTCTGGCCCTCAGGCGCAGTGCCAGGCACCCAGTCTTGTGTGCAGCTCCGTGCACTATGAGCCGGTCATACCGGCTTGATGCTGACGACATATGATGGACTGTGAGGTAGAGGAAAGTGAAGGCAATTTATAGGGGTAACAGGCCAGAACGCCACACCCGCTTGGAAGTTGTCGCGGTGCACTTCTGGCCGGCAACGACATCTTTGTCGCGTGAGGCCGGCAAGATGTGTCCTCCTCCCCCTCTGCTACAGTCCACAGCCATTGTAGCAAAGACCGGGGTTTCGCGCAAGGGCCAGTCGCGCCCCGACGGGCGGATAGTCGTTGGTGCAAAACCGCGGGCAATCCAGATCTAGGGCGGCGGGAGTTTCGGCGCGCTATATCTTGTGTGCTGAATCCGCCCGTCCGGACCTAATCTTAAGATTTCGGCTCTACCCGGATTTAATTCAGCTTACGTCAAGGGGATGCCGGCCAACTGCCGGCCCGTGCGGCGCAGGTTGTGGCGGACGGCGCCCAGGGGAGCTTCCAACGGCGCGGCCAGGAACAGGCAGAGGTTGCCGGGCAAGGACAGCATGTACAACCGGAACGAGTCGCTCTCGAACATGTTGTGCTCAAAGGGCACGTCGGGTTGGCCGAGAAGGCGCCCCAGGCGCTGCGCCGCGCGCAGCGCCGCCAGGCACGGCTCGGCCAGCGACTCGGCCGTGCCCTTGCCCCGGCTGCCCACCTGGGCCACAACGCGGCCGCCGCCCTGCATGGACAGGACCGCCACCAGGTCGGCCCGCGTTTCGCGGGCCAGCTCCAGCAGGAGCGACTGGACGCGCGAGGCCGGCAGCGCATCGCCCGCCCGCGCACCGGGGCGCGACGCCGCCGGCGGGGCTGCGGGTGTGGCGGCGGGCGCCGGAGCCGCGGGTGGCACGGCAGCGACGGGCGCCGACAGGGCCGCCTGGATGCGCGGCAGCAGGTCGTCGGCGAAAAACGGCTTGGAAAGCGTGCCCTGGACGCTCAGCTCGTGGGCCTCGGCCGGAACGGCCTGGCCCATGAGGGGAATCAACACCAGGCGCATACCGGGCAGCACCCGCCGGATGCGGCGGATCAGCTCGCGGTAGTCCATCTCTTCGGGATCCAGGTCCATGTCCACGATGGTCAGATCGAAGCGATCCCTCTCCAGGGCCGCCAGGGCGCTGCTGCCCCCGGGCGCGACGCGCACGTGATAGCCGCCCTCGGTCTCGAGCATCTCCTGGAGCATGGTGGCAAAGGCCGCGTTGCCGTCGACGACCAAGATCTTTATCACCGTCTCGCCTCCTATCCCTGCCCCGGGCTCAACATCCACGACACCGTGTTCAGAACCAGCCGCGATTTTGCCGGCTCGGGCAGCAGATAGATGGGAAAGCCGGCAAACACCACCCGCGTGTTGCTGACGGCGTCGGACATGACGGCCAGGGAGGGCACACCGCTCGCCTCGCTTCCCGGCCCCCGGACCAGGACCACGTCGGTCTCGTCATCGGCCAGGTCCGTCAGGACGTCGATCTCGTATTCGCTGCCCGAGGGCGCCTCGACAAAGGGGATCACCTCGCCGGCGCCAAAGCCCTGGGCCAGGGGATGAGAGGCGTCCTCGACCTGGAGGTCGCGCTGCACCGCCTGTTCGTCGGCGCTGCCGATGTAGGCGCCCGAGACCAGCACCGGGATCTCCTCGAGCATAAGGGCAAAGAGCAGCCCGCTCTCCGCCTCGCCAAAGGCATCCGGAAAGTCCCCCGCCGTCCAGATGACCAGGTCATGGTCCCGCAGGTCGGCGACCTGGGGCGTCCCATCCTCGGCCTTGCTCCAGGTGGTCACCGCAAAGTGCTCATCCAGGATGCGCTGAAAGTCGTCAACCCCGGTCATGCTGTCGTAGCGGCCCTCGCCCGTATCGAGGGAGATGACCATGATGCTGGCGCCCGCACCGGCCGGCGGCTCCTCGCCTCCCGGCACAGCCGGCTCCTCCTCGCCCTCCGGCGAGGCCGGCTCCTCCCCGGCTTCCGGCGGCTCTTCCCGCTCGTCGGGGGTTTCAGCCTCTTCTACGGGGCACAGGGCCAGCTCGCCATCCTGGCCGAACAGGCAGCCCTCCAGGTTGCCCGCGGCCAGGCGCTCGACCAGGCTGACCAGCGTCTCCGCGCCGCCGGCCAGGATCAGCAGCACCTGCCGGTCGCCCTCCTCCTGGAGGGCCAGCAGGGCGCTGCCCCTGGCCGGGATCTGCCCCACGCCCTCGATCTCGATGCGATCCACGGCAGGCTCGGCGTCCTCGCCGTCGTCCTCCGCTGCGCGCTCCTCGCCGTCCTCCTCCATCTCGCCGGTCGGCGAGACGACCAGCGTGACCCCAAGATCCGAAAGGTAAGGCCCGGCCTCGCCTGCCCCTTCAAAGAGGCCCAGGAGCACCGTGTCGCGGTCCCCGTCCTCCTCCGCCCGCAGCGCCGGCCGCAGGCCCCGCTCGCCCAGGAGATCCTGAAGGTCACTCGCCGCCGATATCACGTCGGCCTTCAGGAGGGGTTCGCCGGCATAGACCAGATCCACCTCGTCGTCGAAAAAGAACGGAAAGTCCTCCAGCTCGTAGCGGCGCTCGGCGCCGGCGAGCAGGTCGGCGATGTTGGCGATGAAGCGGTCGTTGTCGTAGAGGGTGTTGTAGGGCTCCTGCAAGAACGACAGGTCACCCAGGCCCAGCACCTGCCCGCCGGCTGCCAGGGCGGCGACGGTCAGGCTGCCCGTGCGCTCGCTGCTGCTGGAGCGCGTCTCTCCCCCGGCCCACACCAGGGCCCCTTCCTCGGCGGAGGCGATAGAGTGCGTGCCCGGCAGCACAACCTGTTCCAGCCCTTCGGTGAGAGGGTGCGAGGCAAAGTCGGTCAGGCGGATGTGGCGATAGTTGCCCTCGTTGTCCAGCGTGTTGTACAGGTAGTCGGACTGAAAGAACAGTCCAAAGCGGGCCGCCAGGTCGTTGATGTGCGCCACATCGGCGTCCAGCGCCGAAAAGGACCCCCACTCGTCGTACAGCACGTCGTAGCGCGACGGATCGGTGATCAGCAGCAGCCGGCCGCCCTTCTCCACGAACCTGGCCACCTCCTCGATCTCGCCGGCTTTCCACGGGGTCCCGGGCGAGGCGATGATGAGCGCCCGGGCATAGCGCAGGCAGTCGCCCAGTTTGGCGGCGTCGGCCAGGGGCTCCAGGCTCTGACCGCGGGTCGCCAGCCGGGCCTGGAGGACGGCCAGCTCGGACGTTCGCACGCGGTTGTCGTGAGCCTGATCCATCACGACGATGCCCGGCGTGGCGGCCCCTGGTTCATCCTGAAAGTCCCGGGCTGCCAGGGCGGGCTCGACAACCTGCGACAGATCCGGCTGTGCGATGGCCGGCCGCCGGCTGCCCGCTCCCACATCGTAGTGATAGAGCCAGCGGGCGGCAAGGGGCAGGAGGAGCAGCGCCACGGCGATGAGCACGAAGGCAAGCTTTTTCACAGTTCGCACCTCAATCCCGCCTCGTCAGGGCAGGGGATCCACGTAGCGGTAGTAAAAGCCGGGCAGTAGATTCTCGGGAGGGGCGGCCAGGACCGCAGCGGTCTTGACCCCCTCTAGCCGCAGGCCAAAGATGTCCATGGCCTCGGGTAGCTCGGGTGTCAGGTCCACCACCTCGTAGCGGCGCAGGCCGGCCAGGTGCGCCGCCGCCCGTATGGCGTCGGAGCGCGAGCCGATCTCGTCCACCAGGCCCATCTGTTGGGCGCGCAGCCCAACGTAGACGTTCCCCTCCGAAAGCACCTCGGGCGCCACCTGGAGCCGGTCTCCGCGCTGCGCAAGGATGGCTGCCAGGAAGGTCTGTTTCAGCATCTCGATCTGGCGAATGGCGTCCATGTGCGAGCCGCCCGACAGCTTGAACGGCCCGCTGGTGATGATCTTTTCGTCCACCACGTCGGGATCGGGCAGGATCGAGATGACGCCGATGTTGCCCACCGTCGAGCCCGGCTTGGCATAGATGGTATCGGCCGCGGCGGCCAGGTAATAGGCGCCGCTGGCCGCCATCTCGCCGATGGAGGCCACCACCGGCCTTTCCCGGCGCAGGGCCAGGACCTGGTAGTACAGGTCCTCGCTGGCCGTTACCTCTCCCCCGGGGCTGCTGATATCGAGCACCACGGCGCGCACGGCCCGGTCCTGGGCCACCTGGTCCAGGGCGTCGCGCAGGACCGTGGCGTAGGAGCCCCAGATGTCGCCCTCTACGCGCACCACGGCCACCTGGGGAGCCGGGAGCAGGAAAAACGAAAGGAGGACGCCGGCCGCCAGCAGGACCAGCAGCCCGACGGCCAGGAGCGACCCACGAAGTGCCAAGCGCCTGTTCATGCCACCTCACAATCCATCCAACGTGGTGTGCCTCGATTATACCACACATAGCCGCGAATAGAAACTGGGTATTGACAATAGAACAGGAACGTGGTATAATTTAAACGATTAACCAAGACCGGTCGTTGTGTTGCTTGGCACTGCTCCGGCATTGCACCGGCTACGCTTGAGGGAAGAGATGCCGACCATCAAGGACGTTGCCCGCGAAGCGGGTGTGTCGACGGCCACGGTATCGTACGTACTGAACGAAAGTGGCAACGTCAGCGCGGAAACGCGCCAGCGCGTGGTAGCCGCGGTGGAGCGACTCGGCTACCGGCCGAGCGTCATAGCCCGGGGCCTGAAGGCCGGGCAGAGCCGCATGATCGGCTATTCCTGGATTCCGGTGCCCGCCAATCAGTTCAACCCCATCCTGGAAAAGTTTTTGCAGAGCATGGCCGAGGCCGCGGCCGGGCGAGACTTTCACGTCCTGGCTTTTCCCTCTACCGACCCCACCGACGAGCTGCTGCCCTACCGCGAGATGGTAGCCAGCGGCCGGGTAGACGGCTTTATTCTGTCGAACACCACCTACGACGATCCTCGCATCCGTTACCTGACGGATATTGACTTTCCATTTGTTGCCTTTGGCCGGGCCAATCCCGACTGGAAGTTTGCCTGGGTGGACGTGGACGGCGCCGACGGCCTGCGCCAGGTGGTGGAGCACCTTCACGGGCTGGGGCACCGGCGCATCGCCTGCCTGTGCTGGCCCGAAAGCTCCAGCACCGGCCAACTGCGCCTGTCCGGCTTTCGCCGCGCCATGGAAGAGGCCGGGCTGCCCATCCATCCAGCCTGGATCGTCCGCATCGAGAACGATTATTACGAGGCATACGAGGCCACCGCCAGGTTGCTGAGCTTGCCACCCGACGACCGCCCGACGGCCATCACCGCTCTCGCCGACCTGATGGCCATGGGCGCCATGAACGCCGCCGCCGATGGCGGACTGGAAGTGGGCCGCGAGCTGGCCGTGACCGGGTTCGACGACTCGCCCATCACCGGCTATCTGCGTCCCTCTCTGACCAGCGTGCGCCAGCCCATCGCCCAGGCAGGCGAAGAGGTGGTGCACACCCTGCTGGGCATGCTGCAGGGGGAAACAACGTCGCCGCCGACGTCCTTGCTCAAGCCCAGGCTGATCGTGCGTCATTCAACGGCTCCCAATGTCGGGCAAGGCCAGCACTAAAATCAATACTACGACATAAAGCCTACTCCAACGTTATTGCGACCCAGTCCAACGCAACCCAGCGTGGATTCCAACGCATAACCGCATCGCTGCGCGTCGGACTGTGCTACAATAAAAGCCGGAAGCGCCTGGCGCCCTTCTGTTCATCCTGGTCGCCGCCGTTTCACTGCGTTCCAGATGCCTTGCCAGGGCTCCAGATGAGGCGCACGACTTCTGAAAGGACGGTTCTGTGACCGATTGGCTTGTCACCGAAGAGACGTTTATTCCAGAGGATCTGCTTCATAAAGAAACAGTCTTTACCCTGGGCAACGGATACCTGGGCACCCGCGGCTCCTTCGAGGAGGGATATCCGGGCGCGAGCCCTGCGACGCTCATCCACGGCGTTTACGACGACCTTCCGCCGGCGAACACCGAGCTGGCCAACGCCCCCGACTGGACCTCCCTCTCCATTGTGGTCGAGGGCGAGGCCTTTCGCATGGACCGGGGCAAGGTGTTGCGCTACCGGCGCCGCCTGGACATGCGCCGTGGCGTGTTGAGCCGTGACGTTCGCTGGCAGAGCCCGGCCGGCCGCACCGTCGACCTCCGTTTCGAGCGCTTTGCCAGCCTGGCGGACCCCCACCAACTGGCCGTCCGCTGCCAGGTTACGGCCCTGGATTCGGCCTGCAAGGTGCAGGTCCAGGCCGGGCTGAACGCCTACCCGGACAACGACGGCCTGCTGCATTGGACCACGACCGAGCAGGGCGGCGAGGCCGGCAGCGCCTGGCTGGGCCTCCTCACCCGCCATTCGGGCATCGAGCTGGGCATGGCCGTGGGCCTCGGCGTGGCAGGCGCCGAAGGAGCGCAGGTGCAGAGCCAGAGCTGCCCCGGCTATCCCATGCTGCAAGCGCACTTCCAGGCTCGCCCCGAGCAAACCGTCACCCTGACCAAGCTCGTCACGGTGTTCACCTCGCGCGATACCGAACAGCCCCTGGCAAAAGCCCGCCAGGGGCTGCCGCATCCGGCCGCCTACGAGGACCTGCTGGCCGCGCAAGAGAGGGCGTGGGCCGAGACCTGGCGCGACAGCGACGTGGTCATCGAGGGCGACGTCGAGGATCAGGCCGCCATCCGCTACTGCCTCTTCCAGACGCTCATCGCCGCCCCCCGCCGCGACGACCGCGTCAGCATCGCCGCCAAGACCCTCTCGGGCTTGGGCTATCGCGGCCACGTCTTCTGGGACACCGAGCTATTCATCCTGCCCTTCCTCACCTACACGCAGCCCGAGATCGCCCGCAACCTGTTGAGCTACCGCTACCACACCCTGCCCGGCGCCCGCCGCAAGGCGGAGCAGGCCGGCTACGAAGGCGCCATGATCGCCTGGGAGAGCGCCGCCACCGGCGACGACGTCACGCCCCCCTGGGTTCTCGATCCGGAGGGCAAGGAGCTGGTGCGGATCTGGCCGGGCGAGATCGAGCAGCACATCTCGGCCGACGTGGCCTATGCCGCCTGGCAGTACTGGCAGGCCACCGGCGACGACGAGTGGATGTCGGCGAAGGGCGCCCCCGTCGTCCTCGAGACGGCGGCCTTCTGGGGGAGCCGGGTCGAGTATGACGAGGAGCGGGACCGGTACGAGATCTCGAACGTCATCGGGCCCGACGAGTATCACGACCACGTGGACAACAATGCCTTCACCAACCGCCTGGTCAAGTGGCACCTGGAAAAGGCCCTGGAGCTGCTGGCCTGGCTGCGCCGGCACGACCCCGACCGCGCCGGCGAGTTGGAGCGCCGGTTGGATCTGACACCGGAGCGCCTGCAACACTGGGCCGACGTCGCCGGCTGCATGTTCGTGCCCCACGACCCCGAGTCGGGGCTCATCGAGCAGTTCGAGGGCTTTTTCGACCTGGAAGACGTGAACCTGGAGGACTATGAGCCGCGCACCCGCTCCATGCACGCCATCCTGGGCATCGAGGGCTCCAACGCGGCACAGGTCATCAAGCAGGCCGACGTCCTGATGCTGCTCTTCCTGCTCCGGGACGAGGGCGAGTACGACCACACAACCCTGGCCGTCAACTGGGACTATTACAACCCGCGCACCGACCATAGCTACGGCTCTTCCCTCGGCCCGGCCATCCACGCCATCCTGGCCAGCGAGATGGGCAATCCCCAGGAAGCGTACAAACACTTCTGGCGGACGGCCTATATGGACCTGGAAAACCTGCGCGGCAACACACCCGACGGCATCCACGCCGCCGCGGCGGGGGCCCTGTGGCAGACCCTCGTCTTTGGCTTTGGCGGAGTAGAGTTCACGCCGGAAGGGCCGGTGGCCAACCCCCGCCTGCCCACACAATGGTCCCGCCTGCGCTTTCGCGTCAAGTATAGGGGGCAGTGGCACGACTTTGACCTCCAGAAGCACCAGAGCGAGGAGGAACGGGAGCGGGCCGGAGGCTACCGGCCCCCGAGGGCGGAAACCGGCGATGGCCGGATACGGGGCGTGATCTTTGACCTGGATGGGGTGCTGACCGACACGTCCGATCTCCATTACCGGAGCTGGAAACGGCTGGCCGACGAGGAGGGAATCCCCTTCGACCGGGTTGCCAACGAAGCGCTGCGCGGCATTTCCCGGCGCGAGTCGCTGCTGCTGGTGTTGGGCGATCGTCCCGCCACGGAGGACGAGATCCAGGCGATGATGGCCCGCAAGAACCGCTACTACCAGGGTTACCTGGAAGAGCTTGGCGCCGAGAACCTGTTGCCCGGCGCCTTGTCGCTCCTCCACGAGCTGCGGGCCCACGGATACAAGGTCGCCATTGGCTCTGCCAGCAAGAACGCCCGCACGGTCGTCGAGCGCCTCGGCCTGGGCGAGATGGTGGACGCCATTGCCGACGGGCACAGCGTCGAGAAGCACAAGCCGGCGCCCGACCTGTTTCTGTTTGCCGCGCAACAACTTGGGGTTCCGCCGGAAGAGTGCGTCGTCTTTGAGGATGCCGAATCGGGCATAGAGGCCGCCCTCGCGGCCGGAATGTGGGCAGTGGGGCTGGGTCCGGCCGAGCGTGTCGGCGAGGCCCACGTGGTTTTGCCCAGCCTCGAGAATGTGAACTGGGCCGACCTGCGCGCTCGCCTGGCGCAGGCAGCTCAAGACGGTCAGGCAAAGATATGACCTATCGTACGTCATGATGGCTGTAAAAAGGAGGTGATGCGCTAAACCAAGAACCGGACCCTTGGAACCGATTCTAACTTCTATCAAGCTTGAGAGGAGAGGAACATGAAGAACAAGTGGTTTGGCTTGACCAGCATTCTGCTGATCGTAATGCTCCTGGTTGCCGCCTGCGGCGCGACCAACGAGGCTCCGGGGGGCGCGGTACAGGAAACGCCGGAAGCTGGTGGCGTCATTGAGGAAACGCCCGCCGAGGGCGAGGCCACGGCAGAGATGCCGGCCGAAGGCGGGGCTGCCGCTGGCGAGTGCCCAGTCGCCGTCGAAGAGGGCGCCAGCATCACCTTCTCGGGCTGGGGAGACCAGACCGAGCAGCAGATCTATCGCGACTCGATCTTGCGCTTCCAGGAAGTATGCCCTGGCGTGACGGTCAACTACGAACCCATCCCCGCCGAGTTTCAGACCAGGCTGAAGGCGGCCATGGCCGGCGGCACGGCGCCCGACGTGTTCTACGTCGACGATCAGCTCATGACGGCGTTTGCCCCCGTAGGCCAGCTCCTGCCCCTGGACGAGTACATGGCCGAGGCAGGTGTGAGCGCGGACCAATTCCTTCCCCAACTGACGCCCATCTTTACCCTCGATGGCCAGACGTACGGCCTGCCCAAGGACTGGGGCACCCTGGGGCTCGTCTATCTGCCCGAGGTCTTTGACGCGGCAGGCATCGACTATCCCACGGAAGACTGGACGTGGGATGACATGCGCGCGGCGGCCCAGACCATCGCCGAAAACACCGACTATGCTGGCTACTGCCAGGGGGCCGACTGGGCTCGCTTTGCGCCCATGGTCTTTTCCAACGGCGGCGCCTTTGCCAGCGACGACCTGACCCAGGCCACGCTGGACACTCCCGAAGTCAAGGAGATGGCCCAGTTCACGGCGGACATGTACGCCGAGGGCAGCATGGTCGTCCCGGCCGACATCGCCGCCAGTTGGTGCGGCGAGGCCATCGGCAAGCAGTTGGTGGGCATGACGCTGGAAGGTGGCTGGATGGTGAACTCTATGCGGCAGGACTATCCTGACGTGAACTGGCAAGCCGTCCTGATCCCTGCCGGCCCTGTCACCCGCGCCGACGTCATCTTTACCAACGCCATCGGCGTCAACGCCGCCACGGACTATCCCGCGGCGGCCGCCGCCCTGGCCATCGAAAATGCCCGCATCAACACCACCGTCGCCAAAAACAACCTCTTGCCGCAACTGGATGTCGGCGGCTCGGTGTTCCAGGGCGCCCGCGGCCCCGAAAAATACGACGTGTTCGAGGGCGTCCGGGATCGCGACGACAATTCGATGTCGGTGACCGTGCAGGGGTCCGTCCCCATCGGAAACCGTACCGCGCGCGGCCAGTACCAGCGGTCCCGCATCGAGATCAGCGAGGCCGAACGGCAACTCGAGAAAGTCCGGCAGGACATCATGCTGACCGTCCGCATGGCCTACACGGCCATTGAGACCAACCGGACGCTGGTCGAGAGCAGCACGCAATCGCGCAAACTGCAGGAAGTCAATGTGGCCGCCGAAGAAAAACTGCTCGAACTCGGTCTGGCCTCCAGTTATCAGGTGCTGGACATGCAGGACGACCTCACCGCCGCCCAGAGTCAGGAAGTGCAGGCCACCATCGCCCTCGAGAAGGCGTTTGTGGACCTCCGGCTTGCGGAAGGTTCACTGCTCGACATGCTGGGCATCGAGTTTGTCCCGCCGCTGCGCGAACCCCCCATCGGGTTTGTCCGCAGCGTCGTGCCCTTCGTGAACAAGGACTAATCCGGATCCCGCCCCCCCGGCGCCCGGGCAGGTCCCGCCGGCGAGTGATCGGCCGCGCTTCAGCCGGTCATTAGAGTACAATTGCCTGGAATAGGCGGCCGGCGGCCGGGCGAGAGGTACGTCTCATGAAAAAGCGCGCGCCTTCCGGACTCATCTGGCTGGGGCTCATCTTCGCCGGCGGGGTGGTGGCCGTGGCCGCGATCGGCATG
>ERZ1026792.1325-NODE-1325-length-15892-cov-3.020298_pt1 | contig 15892 bp, 7 predicted proteins | sample MGYA00520884_ERZ1026792 | MGnify/ENA primary metagenome ERZ1026792 (study PRJEB33270, sample SAMEA104284473) | anaerobic digester metagenome | biome: Anaerobic digester microbiome; feature: mesophilic sludge digester; material: Anaerobic digester biomass | place... | reverse complement strand
CATCGAAGGCATCGGCCGGGACGCGCAAGCCACCCGAAAGGTGGGCAGGGAGCACTGCTACGACTGCCCTGTCGGCTGCAGCCAGCTCAAGCTCGCCAGGACGGGCCCGTACGCCGGCATCCTGACGGAGGGCCCCGACTTTGAGACGGTCTACTCCTTTGGGAGCTGCGTCGGCATCGACCAGGTCGATCCCATCATCGCCGCCGACCGGCTTGCCGACGAGCTGGGCCTGGACACCATTTCCGCAGGCGTCACCGTGGCTTTCGCCATGGAGCTTTTTGAGAAGGGGCTCCTTACCCTGGAGGATACGGACGGCATCGACCTGCGTTTCGGCAACGACCAGGCCCTGATGGTCCTCCTGCGCAAAATGGCCTTCCGCGAGGGCCTGGGCGACGTCCTGGCCGACGGCAGCCTGGCGGCAGCGAAAAGGATCGGCAAGGGGACGGAAAAGTACGCCATGCAGGTCAAGGGGCTGGAGCTTCCCGGCTACGACGTGCGGGCGCTCAAGGCCCACGGCCTGGGCTATGCCACCTCCTATACGGGCGCCGATCACTGCCGGGGCTATGCTTTCCAGGAGGTCTTTGGCGTGCCCATCCCCTGGGAGGTCGATCGCTTTGCCGTGGAAAACAAGGGCAAGCTCACCATATGGAACCAGGATGTCCGCACGTCGACCCTGGACTGCGCCCCCATGTGCGCCTTCCTCCTCGATATGGCAGTCCCCGCGACTGCCTGCCAGAACACGGCAACGCTGATGGAGGCGGTAACGGGATTGGCCTTTACTCCCGAGGAGGTAATGAAGGTGGGCGAGCGGGTCAACAACCTCGCCAGGGCCTTTAACGCGCGGGAAGGCTTCTCTCGCGCCGACGACACCTTGCCCGAGAGATTGATGACGGAGCCTCTGCCGGCCGGCGCCTCCCGGGGACACCTCATCAGCAGACAAGATCTGGATACGATGCTTGACGAGTACTACTCGCTGCGGGGCTGGGATGTGGAGACGGGAACCCCGAGCCGGGGAAAACTGACCGACCTGGGATTGGCATACGTGGCGGACGCCCTGGGATTGTAGCTTCGCGATGAAGGTTACGCTCCATACCATTCTGGGGCTCAAGGAGGTGGTCGGCCAGAGGCTGACGGAGGTTGACCTTCCCGACGGAGCGACGGTGGGCGACTGCCTGACATACATGAAAGAACGCTGGGGAGAGGGACTCTCCGGTCGCCTTCTCGATCCCGAGGGTGGCGCCGTTCTTCCTTACGTGCGGATCATGGTCAACGGCCAGGCGATCCAGTTTCTGGATGGTCTGGGGACCGTGTTGAGAGAGGGTGATGAGGTCCTCATCCTGCCGCCTGCCTCTGGAGGTTAGGGCTCCAGGGGCAGGCAGCGAACCGGCGCGAAGGGGCAGGGCTTGACGGCCCTAACGGGCAGATGCACAGCCCGAGACAATAACCTGGAAAGGAGCAATATCTTGGCAGGCCTTGATATCAACGTGGATCCGAACGTCGTCCGGCTCGAATACGAGGATGGAGTGGCGTGGGTCACCCTCAATCGGCCGGAGAAGCGAAATGCACTCAATCCGGCCATCAGCATCCGCATGCTGGAAATCCTCGACGAGGTCGAGTCCGACGATCGTTGTGGCGTGATGGTCCTGACGGGGGAAGGCACGGCCTTCTCGGCGGGCATGGACATCAAGGAGTACTTCCGGGACATGAAGGATCAGCCGCGCATCGTGAACCTCAAGGTGCGGCGGCTGAACTATGAATGGCAGTGGCGTCGGCTGCGATACTTTGAGAAGCCGACCATCGCGATGGTGAACGGCTGGTGCTTCGGTGGGGCTTTCCTGCCGGTGGTGTCCTGCGATCTGGCCATCGCCGCCGAGGAGGCGCAATTTGGCCTGTCGGAAGTCAACTGGGGCATCCTGCCGGCCGGCAACGTAAGCCGGGCCCTGGCCGAGACGATGCGGACGCGAGACGCGCTCTATTACATCATGACCGGCCAGCTATTCGACGGCCGCAAGGCAGCCGAGATGGGCCTGGTCAACGAGGCGGTGCCACTGGCCCAGCTCCGCCAGCGGGTCCGCGAGCTGGCCGACGTCCTCCTGGAAAAGAGCCCCGCCGTCCTGAAAGGGGCCAAAGACGCCTTCAAGAGGGTGCAAGACCTGGACTGGGACCTGTCGGAAGACTATCTCATCTCGAAGCAGGAGCAGCTCTGGTTCGTCGCCGGCGAAGAGCGCGAGGAGGGCTTCAGGCAGTTCCTGGATGAGAAGAGCTTCAAGCCCGGCCTTGGGATGTACAAGAGGCCCGGCAAGAAATAGGGTGCAGGCGCCATATGGTGTCAACCGGAGGTGTGAGCCTGGATCAAGGGGAGCTTGACGGAAGGCCCAGGGGCCTGACGGCGATCTTGGTCGTCAGCGTACTGGGGCTTTTCCTCGAGATGCTGCTTATCCGCTGGATCGGCACCGAAGTTCGCATCTTTGCTTATCTGCAGAACACGATCCTGGTCGTGTGCTTTCTGGGACTGGGACTCGGGATGTTCACGTCGCGGAAGCCGTTTACATTCCGCCAGATGCTAATCCCCCTGGCTCTCCTGGTTTTGCTCCTGGCCATTCCGCTGTCCAGGAGAGTCCTGGGATCTGCCAGTGAGCTGCTCAGCGTCCTGGGCGATCCGGTCATCTGGGGCGAGCTTGGCGGCGCGAACCTGGGGGAGACCGTCGTCTACGTAACGTCTGGATTGGCCCTGACAGCCTTTGTAATGATCCTGGTCCTGGATATGTTTGTGCCCATAGGCCGGTACCTCGGGCGGCTCATGGACGAGCATCCCCGGATCATTGCTGCCTACTCTGCCAACGTCGGGGGAAGCCTGCTGGGGACCTGGTTTTTTGTCCTGCTGAGCTCCTTCTATCAGCCGCCCGTCACCTGGATCGCAGTTGTGGCGGTGCTGACCTTCCTGCTGATGGGCAGGACCGAGCGCCGGCAATGGCTCAACCTCGCCCTGCTTCTCGCGGTCATTGTCTTTGCGTGGTTCGCCGGCAGGGAGCTGGGTTCTGTCGAGGTCGTGTGGTCCCCGTACCAAAAGCTGGTCACCCAACAGCTCGAACAGGTAGAAGGAAGGGGCAGGGAGTACCTAATCACAGTCAACAACACTGGCTTCCAGGAGATGAGCGATCTGAGCGGCGTTGGCACCGGGTCAAATCCCGGCGATTCCACGCTGGAGGGCGGCGGCCTTGGCCAGTACGATCTTCCCTTGCGTCTACACCCCAATGCCAGGAATTACCTGATCGTCGGGGCCGGGGCAGGCAATGATGCCGCGGGCGGGCTGCGGCAGAACGCGGAGCAGATAACCGCGGTAGAGATCGACCCGGCCATCATCGAGCTCGGGCGCCGCTATCACCCGGAGCAGCCATACAGCGCTCCCTCGGTGACCATCGTCAACGACGACGCCCGTTCCTTCTTTGCCACCTGTGAGGAAAAGTTTGACGTCATTGCGTTCGGGCTCCTGGATTCGCACACCACAACCTCGCTCACCAATGCCCGGTTGGATCACTATGTCTACACCCGGGAGAGCCTGGAGCTGGCCCGGTCGTTGCTTGCCCCGGGTGGCATCATGACCCTCACCTTTCTGCCACAGAGGCTGTACATCGCCGACCGCCTTGCCGCGGTCATGCGCGACGTCTTTGGCGAGGAGCCCCTCTACTTTGCCATACCGGTCGGTGAAAAGGCCTGGGGTTACGTCATGTTCGTGGCCGGTGACCTGCCAGGTGCGCGCGCACGCATTGCGCAAGACCAGCAATTGGCGGCCTATATGGATTGGTCCACTCAAAGGATGCCGGTGCCGCCTTTGCCATATACCACGAGGGTGGCCACGGACGACTGGCCCTACATCTACCTGGAGAGGCCCAAGATACCGATCCTCTACTTTCTCCTTGCAGGGGTGATGGTGGGGATCATGCTATTGAGTTACCGGCGCTGGGGGGTGGCCGGCTTGCTCGCGGGTTGGGGTCGCTCCCACTGGCATTTCTTTTTCCTGGGAGCCGGGTTCCTGCTGCTCGAAGTTCAGAATGTCAGCAAAGCCTCGGTGGTCCTGGGCAACACGTGGCAGGTCAATGCCGTGATCGTTTCGGGCGTCCTGGGCATGTCCCTGTTGGCCAACCTGCTCGCGCAAAAGCTCCCACGGTTGCCCTTGATCCCGGTTTACGTCCTTCTCCTCGGCACCTGCCTGGGCTTGTATTTTGTCGACCTGGCCAGTTTCGCCTTCTTGCCGTTCGCCGCCAAGGCGTTGATCGTGGGTGCTCTCACCACCATCCCGGCGCTTTTCAGTGGCTATATCTTTGTGCGCTCCTTTGCCATCGTGCCACGAAAAGACCTTGCCCTGGGAGCCAACATGATCGGGTCGATGGTCGGTGCCTTGCTCCAGTCCATTACCTTCGTGACCGGCATCAAAGCGCTGCTGCTGGTGGTGGCGGGCCTTTACGTCCTCTCCCTCGTAACGAGGCCGGGCGCGGTGGCGCAGGAGGCGCGCGCCTCTGCTGTTCTTGACGCTGGTGCTTGAACTCGTCCCCACAGACTGCCCGGCCGTCACGCGGGCGACAACGCTACCCGGCGGGCGCTCCGCCGGGTAGCGTCGGTCAGGATATTCCCGAGGAAGCAGAGCGGCGCGGGCCGGTTAGCGGCCCTGGCGCAGGTTCTCCGCGACGAAATCCCAGTTGACCATGTGGTCCAGGAAAGCCTGGACAAAATCAGGACGGCGGTTCTGATAGTCCAGGTAATAGGCGTGCTCCCAGACGTCTACGGTGAGCAAGGGCACCTGGTTCCTGGTCAGTGGGTTGTCGGCATTCTGGGTGCTGACGACCTTCAGCCCCCCGTTCTCGAGCACCAGCCAGCCCCAACCGCTGCCAAAGCGGCCGACCGAGGTGCCCTTGAACTGCTCGACAAAGCCCTGGTAGCCGCCGAACGCCTGGTCGATCAGGCCGGACAGCTCACCGGTGGGCTGGCCGCCGCCGCCCGGCTTCATGCATTGCCAATAGAAGGTGTGGTTCCAGACCTGGGCACCGTTGTTGAATACGCCCACCTTGGCCGGGTCGTTGGCCGTACGGCGGATGATCTCCTCCAACGGCTTGTTCTCCAGGTCGGTGCCCGCTATCAGCTTGTTCAGGTTGTCCACGTACGCCTTGTGGTGCTTCCCGTGATGGAAGCTGAAGGTCTGGGCCGACATGTGGGGTTCCAGTGCGTCGGCAGGATACGGCAAGGGCGGTAGTTCAAAAGCCATCGTCATTCTCCTTTCTTCTCTCTGGTGATTGTGATTACGCGCGTGGTTTAGGAGGGGCGGCGATGCCCACCACCAGCCTGATTATAGTATACAACCGCCGGGGGCGCAACTGGACGAGGGGGTTTGGTGCAATTCAGAATAGTTCGCCATGCCCAGGAACATGAACACCATCGACACAGCCCGGTACCGACCACAGCGGGCGTAGGCTGCGGGGCCGATCCGCTGCTCGAGGGCAGCCGGGCCGGCGCTCTTGACGTAAAAGAGGGCAGTCAGGATCGTAGCGGCAACCAAGCATACGACGTTGAGCCAGGCGATCACGTCACTCCTCCACGTGCCGGCCGCGGGCTTCTCAGGCCTCCTCGCTGTCGATCACGCCGCGGTCCAGGAGCACCTGCCGCAGTTGGTCCAGGCTGATGCCATAGTGCCGTGCCAGCTCCAGGGCGTAACTGCGACCCATGGGCCGGCTCCTGACGACGCGGTACGTGCGTCGCCCGGCCATCTCGTCGGCATCCTGCGCCACCGTCGCCTGGTCGATGCGCGACGAGACCAGGCTTACCACCCGGCTGTCGCCTGCTGTCTCGGCATTGATGGCCTCCACCTGTTCCGCCAGCTCGTGCAGGTGTGTGGCAAACACGACGCGTGCACCCAGCACACGCAGGATGAGCACCACGTCGCGCGACAGGTACAGGCTCTCTCCGGCGTGCGTGCCCGATAGCGATTCGTTGAGAAGGATGAGGCTGTGGCGCGTGGCCTGCTCCAGGATCTGGCGCAGGCGCTGTGCCTCGTGGCCAAAGCGCCCCGTGCCGCGCACCAGCTCTTCGTCCGCCGGAAAGTGGGTATAGACGCCATCCGCCGGGCTGATCCGGGCCTGGCTGCCCGGCACGAACAACCCGACCTGGGCCAGCACCTGCATGAGGCCGATGGCCTGGGCATAGGTCGTCTTGCCGCCGCGGTTCGGCCCGGTCAGGATGGCGATCCGGCCCTCAGCGTCGAGACTCACGTCGTTGGTCACGACTTCGGCCGCCAACTCGCCGCCACCGCGCTCCAGGTAGTGCAGCGCCAGGTTGACATTGTACCCGTCGCGCACCTGGCACACGCGCTCGGCCTCGGGCAGGATCTCGGGCAGGCACACCGGCAGCCCGCCCTCCTGCAGCCGGCGGGCAAGGCGTGCCGCGCCGCCGTAGAAAGCCAGGGCCGGGCGGATGCGCACCAGCCAGCGCCGGTTGACGTGGATGTACGCTTGCAGCGCCGCCGCGATGGGCTTGCTCACCTGCTCCATGATCCGCGATAGGTCCCGAAAAAGGGGTACCAGCATCGGGTTGGCCCGGCGGCCAGGCTGCGGAAGGGCGCTGCCGCCCTCGATGAGTGGCATCGTGTGCAGCGGCATCACACCCCCCTGGTCGCTGCTGCCGCCCAGCAGCAGCCGCAGCAGGGGAGCTTCGGTGAACGGCTCCTCGTTGAGCGACAGGAGCGTGGCCGCCACAGGCTGCAAGTTCTGGTCGAGGTTAACGCCGATGGTGATGCTCGTCACGCCGCGGATGGAGGCCAGCAGGGGTGGCAGCTCGCGCGCCAGGGTCTGGAAGCTGTCGCGGGCCTCGATCTCGACCGCCTGGTCGCGCAGCGCGCACAGCCCCGCCGACCTGGGCTCGCCGTCCGCCTCGGCAAAGACGCGCACCGTGGCCCGGATGCAGTCGACGTACGTCTCCATCTCACCCAGCCACCACGCCACCTGGAACAGCTCGGGCATGTCGCGGTCGGCCATGCTGTAGGCGTTCAGTTGATCCAACAGGGGCAGCAACTCCTCGATTCCGCGGGCCAGCTTCTGGTCGCTGATCAGGTCGCCGCTGATGGCCTGCCGGTAGCGGATCGCTTCGGGGTCCCGGACCGGCTCACACAGCACGCGCCGGATCAGGTCGTGGTGCTCTCGCTTGCTGCCGCTGGCCAGTGCCTGCACCAGGGTCTCGATCTCCAGGTCGTGGAGGGCATGCTCTCCCAGCCACGCACCGGCTCCCCCTTGGCCCGGGGGCCACAGCAGGTCGAGGCCGTCGTCTTGCTCCGCCTCCTCCCTCACCGCCCGGCTCGTGGCCTCGTCCGTTTCCACGACCTCGACGGCGCGCTCGGCACCCAGTCGCCGCGCACCAAGCCTGGTGCGCAGGTCTCTCATTTCCCTGGATAGCTCGCGGCCCAATGCCTCCATGCCTGACTGCATATCACGGCTCCTTGAGCAATCAGGATTCACGATCCCGACAGCGGCTCGTTACCCTTGGAGTGTATGTGCCCGATTCTTGGCTAATCCCCCGGTCGCCGCGTGGCTGAACTTGCAGGCACGTATGCGTGCCCCCCAAGGGACCTCGAGCGCACACCATGTCGCCACCCTTGCTGAATAGAAGGCTGATGGTAACAGTATACCACAATCGAGCAAGATCGCAAAACGGATTCGGTTCCGCTTTGGAGAAGCGAGGAGAGCTCTCCCTTGAAGGCGCTGCCCAGCGCGACCTGGGGGCCCGGCTCCTGCGCCCAACTCAGCCCCAAAACCAGGGTGGGCAGCGGCCCGAGGGCCAGGATGCCTGCGATTTACCTCCTTTAGTAAGATGGTTTGTCGTTATCGGCTATGGACCCCGGTACTGCCGCACCACCAGTGGCAGGTACTGCCTGTCCTCGAATGAGCGTAGGATGGCGTAGGCACCCAGCTCGGTGATCTCGGCCGAGACGAAATTGTGGGTGAGCTCCAACGTCCCGCTCAAGGGTACCCAGCGGCCAGACTGCTCGTCCCAGTGGTACAGGTCCAGTCTCGGCGAGCCATCCGTTTCGACCACGTCGGACGCAAAGTAGATGTTGGCCACCGCCGGCTGGTTGAGGCCTATGGTTCCATCGGAGCTGCTGATTTCGTAAGGGCGGCCCACTACCATCGTCCCGCCCTGCTCCCACACCGGCCGGTTGGCCGGCTGGATGCTGACCACTGGCTCGCCCTCCAGGCTACCCGCCGGCAAAAAGATCTCCATCAGCCCGTCTGCAGATTTGACCCAGGTGAGCTGGTCCGGTTCGACCGGCTCGGCGCTGAAAAAGTCCAGCGCGTGGACCGCGTGCGACTGCGCATCCACGGCGCGGGCAAAGACCTGGCCCTGCAATCCAAGCTGCGGGTCCAGGGAGACCTGCCCGGTGTACTTGACGCCATCGAAGGCCAGCGTGGGCGTCAGCACCGCCCCAGCCCCCTGCCACACCTCCACCTGGGGAGCCTGCGGCAGTGGGATCGAGGCCTGCACCTCGACGATCAACGTGGTTCCGTCGCCTTGGGGCAGGGTCGAGACCTCCAGGCCAAAGGGATCCCGCTCCAGGGTGATCGCCTGCTGCTCGGGTGCAGTCGCTTCCTGCTGCTCCGCGCCCGAAGCGCTGGGACATAAAGCCGTGGTCGTGCCGGAGGATGAGCAGAACCAGCCGCACGATTTGGACACCCGCACCGCGTCGCCGTGGTGGGCGCCCAGGATAGTAATCACCCCGGCCGTGGGGGGGACACCCTCGGGCTGATCGGATCGGGTTTTTCCCTGGTAGAGCTTGGAAGCGCCCTCGACCCAGGTATCGTAATCGAGGGCCGCCCCCCCGTCTTCCCTTATCCAACTCGTGGCAAAAGGCGCGCAGGCTTCCGATTCCAGACCGATTATGCCTGTTGCCGTCCAATCGGGAACAGGGATGGCGTCCGGGCCGGGCATGATGCTGCCCCGATCATTTGGCCGCTCCAATATCCAGCGCGGGGGATTTTGGGCATCTTTGTAGCGATCCACCACCGTGTCCCAGCACGGGCCGCCGCGCTTTTCGTGCTGCATCGTGTTGGTGTTGTGCGGGTGCACGGTCAAAGAGGAACACATCTCGGTCGTTATCCCCTGAAAGTCCATGAGGGAAGCCTGCTGATCCTCCACCGCGTTTGACGGGTCGGGATCTTTGTCGACTGTACAACCCGCTCCTTCCGAACCCCCACTTGTGTTCTCGTATTCATCATACAGATCCAGGCCGTAATGGCCAAACTCATGGATCACGGTCCGGTAAGCGTCTGGGATATCCCAGACATTAAAATCAAACGGAGTCCCATAGGACTCAAAACGCGATAAAGACATGTGTTCATCCGTGCCCTCCCAGATGCCGCCCACGTGAGCGTGTGCCCAGAGGGAATTGCTGGCATGGATGCGGGCATCGGCTTGATCCCAGCGCGCTTTCTCATCCCAGATGTCGATGACCTCGAAATACATCTGCCCATCGGTGATGTCAAACAGGTAATCCGAGGCGTGCCTCAAGGATGCCAGCAAATCGGTGAGGAAAGCTGTATCGGCGTCCCACTCCACCGAGACCAGCAGGTAGAAGCCGATCAGGGCGTTGTCCCGGCGCACGCGCAGCACCTGGGTGGCGCCGGTATTGGTGACCGTGTGCTGCTGGGGGTTGCCGGCGTTGTCAAAGCTGATCGAAGTGAGGTGAATGCGGTAAGCCCAATTGCCGGGCCCATGCACCCAATCGTGGTAGCCCTTCTTGGCCGGCTGGCTGGCCACCGTGTAGCGGGCCGATAGCTGGTCCCCCAGCAGCACGTTGTATAGCTGGATCGTGCCGTTGCCGTACGTCTGTCCCCGGTAGTCTCCATTCAGGTAGACGGTGGCCTCGGGCAACGTCACCCCGCTCTCATTCTCCACGATCACCGTCACCTCCACCCCGAAGGTGATCTCCCATGGGCTGGACCAGGCGCCCAGGTTGTTGGTATTATCGCGAGCGCGCGCCCGGAAATAAACCGTCTGGCCGCGCGTGCCGGTGTAAGGCCCGGAGGTCAACGTGGCGCCCAACCTCCAATTGACCCACGTCACGCCGTCGTTACTGATTTGCAGGTCGTAGTTCTGGATTCCGGCGTGGGCGTCGAACCCGGCCCAGCTCACCGTGACCTGGGCGACGTTGACCGCCCCAGGACCTGGCCCGGTCATCCAGGCATAGGGCGCGGTGGTATCGATGCGGATCGGACCATAATGCCTCGCTCCAGAGGCGGCGTTTCCGGCCTGGTCGATGGCGCGCACGTGGAAGTACCAGTCGCCGCCATCGTTCAAGGGGCCGCTTTCGGCCTGCTCGGAGGTGATCTCCAAAACAGCCGGGGGCACAGCGGTGGGGCTGATGCTCCAATCCACGTTGTAGCCAGCTACGCCACTGCCGGCATCCGTTGCCCCCGCCCAGTTACAGCTCACCCGGTCAAGCGATTTCCAGATGCTCTCCGGGTGCGTGGGGCAATCCCAGGTGCTGGGGTTCTGCGGGGGAACCGTATCGATCCTGACTGCGTAGGCCGGGCTTTCGCCCACGTTGCCGGCGAGGTCCCGGATGCGGAAGCGCACCTGGTTCTGGTCGGGCGCGGCCGAGTCCCGGCCGAACGGCGGGGAGGCGCTGATCACCTGGGGAGCGGTCGTACCGTAGCTACCGGTGCAGGCTGCCGGCTGCCAGGCGCTCCAGGTCGTCCCGGCGTCGGTTGAGTAGCTGAACTCGGCCGTGCCAACGTCCAGCCCGGATACTGTGTCCTCTACCTGCACGCTGGTCTCGGGCGACTGCGTGTTAACCCAGACGGTGGGGCTGAAATTGGCCCAGTTGCCGGGGGGCAGTGTATCTTCCGGCTGCTCGGGGATATCCCAGAACTTGTTGCCGGTCAAAACCTTGCCTTGCAGAGGATAGGTGTAATAGATCCAGTTGCTGCTCGCGACCACGCCACCCAGCGTGGAGGAACCCACCGACACATAGCCAGCCGGGTCGGACTCGACGATGTGATAGAACTCGCACAAGGTGTAACCTGGCAGGCCATACCAGCCGGTCCTGGCGGTGACCGCGTCGGCGATCAGGACACCCGGCGCGCCCTGATCGTTGGAGCAGTAGAGCTCGACGCTCACCCCCGCCAGAGGCAGCCTCTCGTCCCCTGTCATACCGGAGTAGACGTATCCCTCCAGCCTGGGGACCTGCACAGTGTGAACCTCGCCGTAGATGTCGACCCCCTGCGCGTCGTAATTGCGATAATCCTCCCACACCGCCAGCAGCGCATTCCCCTCCCCGGCCGCCAGTGCCGGGCGCATCTCGTGGCTGTTATAGATGTTGGATATGGGGAACGCATCCTCGGGCCTTGTGCCATCGTAGGCCACTCGCCGGGCGTAGACGTCGCGGTCCCAGGCTTCGTTGGCGAAATCCCAAGCCACCAGGTAGCTGCGGCTTGCCGCACTGTAAGCCACATCCGGACTGAAGCGGTTCTTATCGCCGCCGGAAGCGATGGGGAACTGACCGTCAACCAAATCTCCGCTGGCGCTCACCCGCTGGCCATAGATCTCGGATCCGTACGCTGGTGTGTAATGGTGGTCCTGCCAGACCACCAGGTACTGGGCGTGGGTGGGGTTGTAGGCCAGGCGCGGGGCGACCTGGTCTCCCTCCCAGGTGGAGACGGGGATCAGGCTGCCGGCCAGTGCGCCCAGGCCGGTCACCCGCTGGGCATAGATGCCGTAATCCTCGGCGTACGGCTGCCAGCCCTGCCAGACCACCAGGTAATCGCTGCCATCGTCGGCCACCGCCGGGTGCTGCTCCTGCAATTCGCTGTTGGCGATCACGATGGGGTTACCAATATGGAGACCTTCCGGGTGCAGGCGCTGGGCGTAGATGTCAAAGTGGGCGACCTCTTCCGAGCCGCTCAGGTGTTCCCAGACGACCAGGAATTCTCCCCGGCTGGGGTTATAGGCCACCGCCGGGTGGCTTTCGATGACGCCTGTGTCAGCCACCACGATCTCGCCCCCCACACGCTCACCGTTGGCGGAAACCCGCCAGGCGCGGATATCGTGGTCGGTGGCAGAGTATTCCTCCTCCCAGACCACCAGGTATTCGTTGTAGGCAGGGTTGTAGGCCAGGTCCGGATTGAGCTGAAAAGCGGTGCTCACCGTGACGGCGATTTCACCCCCAAGGGGAGTTCCGGCGCCGTCCACCCGGCGGGCGTAGATGTCGTGGTCGCTGGCCGAGTACTCGTGCTCCCAGGCCACGAGATACTCGCCGATCGCGCTTCCATAGGCCGCCCTGGGCACAAGCTGGTCGTTGGCCTGCATGGTGATCGGCGCCGCAGTGACCGCCCACGGCCCGGCGGCATCATCAGCCTGGCCCTGCCAGGCGAGTGATGCGGGCAGCGCTGCGCCGATCCAGAAAAGCAGCAGGACCACGACCCATGACTTGCCAAAGACCGTCTTGCCGTCCATCCTTGCACCTCCTGTCAATGTGCGCCTTGGGCGCCTCTTGGGTTTACAGCGAGAGCCCCGCACAGTTGGTCCCCAGGCGTTACCGATGGCGCACCACCAGCGGCAGGTAGATGCTGTGCTGCCCAATCACCACCCCGCCGCCCCAGAAGCCGCCGCCCAGGGTATACCCTCCGCCGTTCAGCGTGCCCGCATCCGCTTGGCCGATCGTGCCCCCCAACGAGTAGCCGGCGCCCGTCGAGAAGGTCCGCCGCCGCCGTCCACCGTGTTCCAGGTCAGGTCATAGCCGTCGCCGGACTGGGCGGATACGCTGGCAGCGACAGCCAGTGGCAAAAGGACCGCCTGAACGAGCAGGAAACCTGGTTCCCCTTTCATTGCCTGACTCCCTGCTTCCGCCGCCAGCAGACCGCGACGCCGAGAAGGACCAGCCCACCGAGCGCCAGCCCTGGAGACAGGGCGGACGCTCCAACGGCAAGTAAACTTAACATTCTTCCGCGCCCTTACTGACCGCGTAAGATAAGGGGCAGATATTTCCGGTAGGGCACTCGCTGCATAACGAACACACCGCCGCCCCACGTTCCGGCATACAAGGTAGTAGAGGTCGCCGGATCAATCACCAGTGCCCAAACACGGGGATTGGTCAGGCCGGCATTGATCGCGCTCCAGGAACTGCCCCCGTTCGTGCTCTTGAACACGCCACCAGAAGTCCCGGCATATAGTGTACTGGTCATCTGCGGGTCGATGGCCAGGGCACGAACATAGAGATGGGTAAGGCCGGTGTTGACCGCGTTCCAGGATGCGCCACCGTCTGTGCTCTTGAACACGCCACCGCCAGTCCCCGCATATAGCGTAGTCGGCGTCGCGGGGTCAAGCGCCAGGGCAAGAACATCGGTATTCGTCAAACCATCGTTGACCGGGCTCGACCACAATGGCAGTGATTCGAGTGTAGCAGGGAGGTATCAAAAGAGCATCAAAGCGGATGTGCTACAAAGGGGGTTGAGGGTTGACCTGATCTTGCTCTTGTACCTGCTGGCCGGCCAGGTAGCGGGCGCGCAGGCCGGGATCGGGGATGCGGCCTGCTTTCTCCTGCACCAGAGCCAGCGCCTCTTGCTCCTGGGCTTGTGCCTCGGCTGTGCGGCCCAGGGCGCGCAGCACGCGGGCGTGGGCCCGGTGGACCTGCTCGGTGCCGATCCAGCTCTCGTCGCTCCGCGGCGCGAGGTCAACGGCGCAGCCTGTGTGCTCCAGGGCCCCTTGCGGATCGCACCGGGCCAACAGGGCCAACCCCATCTCCAGCTCGCCCCACATACGGCAGACCGGCACGTCGATCTCGCACCCGACCTGTGCCGCCTCCGTGGCGTGGGTGAGGGCCTCGGTGAGATGGCCCAGCCGCCGTTCGGCGCGGGCCAGCGCGGCCAGCCCCACGGCCAGGTAGCGGCGCGCCTTGCTCTCGCGGGCCAGAGCCACAGCCTCGGTCAGGCGGCTCTGCGCCGCCAGGGGCTCACCGCCAGCCAACTCCACCAGCCCCAGGCCGATGAGTGCCTTTGCCAGGCGCCGCTGGTGCTGGATCGGGCGCGCCCGTTCGGCGGCCCGCTCCAGCCAGCGGCGTGCTCCCGCGATTTCGCCCAGGTGATAGAGGGCCAACCCGGTTCCCACCTCGGCCGCCACGCGCCCATGTTCGGTGCGCAGCTCTCGCTGGAGGTCCAGCGCCTGCCGGAAGATATCCGCTGCGGCCAGGTACTCGCCCCGGCGCAGTTCAAGGGACCCCCACTGGATCAAGCCATACGCCTCGGCAGGCCGCACACCGATGCGATGAGCCAGGTCTAGATGCTCTATCAGGTACTGCCTCGCCTCGGCCAGTCGCCCCATCCGCTGATAAGTCGCCCCGATATCCAGACCGGCCCAGGCCAAGCCGTTGGAGTCGCCCAGTGCCTGGTGGTCGGCATAGGACTCTTGCTGGCAGGCAAGGGAGTGGGCATAGTCTCCCAGGTGAAAGTGGACGTAGCCCAGAATGTGCGTAATGTGCCGGCGCGTTTCCCGGTTCTCCTCGGAGGTGATGGCCAGGGCCGATTCGAGGGCCGCCAGCGCCGGCCCCGGCTGCCCCAGGAAGTAGTGGGCAAAGCCGGCCTGGCCCAACAGGTAGCCGCGAGCCGCCGTGTCTTGCAAGCGGCCGGCAAGGGCCAGGCCCTCTTGCGCCGCGGCGATGGCTGTCTCGTACCTTGCATCCAGGTTCAGATAACGGGCCCGCAGCATCCGTGTTTGCAGCCGCAGGCGATCGTCGTCGCTGCTCTCGGCCAGCGCGGCCAGTGCCGCCAGATCGGCATCGCGACCGGCAAGACGGGCCTGAAGGTAGCGCAATCGGGCGCGTTCGGCCAGGGCCTGGCCGCGCTGAGCCCGGTACTCGGGTGAGCCATATTCGGGGTCCAGATTATCCAGCAACTCCAGGACGCGTCCCAGGTATTGCTCGGCCTCCCCCCAGGCAAAGAGCCGACCGGCCTCCTGGGCAGCCAGGTCAAAGTAGCGCAGGGCCTCTTTTATTTCGCCCGCGGCGTCAAAGTGACGGGCAATCTCCCCGGCGGCATTGGGCCGGCCGGCGTAAAGGCGTTGCATCGCCAGGGCCGTCCGCCGGTGCAGCCGTTGCCGGCGGCGGGGGTGCACCTGGGCATAGATGACCTCCTGGATCAGGTGATGGTCAAACTCGTAATCGCCCTCTGATGTGCCGGCGGCTTCGCGCACCAGGCGGCGGCGCAGGAGTTCATCCAGGGCCTCCAGCGTGGTTTCTTCCTCGCAGCCCCACACCGCCCCGAGCAGCTCCAGATTCAGAACCTGGCCGATGACCGCCGCCACGGTGGCCAGGTCCCGCGCGGGAGCCGAGAGCCGCCCCAGGTGGATGTCAATGGCCTGGCGGACCGTGTCCGGGATGGGGAGATGGACCGCAGCCGTATCGTCAATCCAGCGTCCCTTGACCAAGCGCAGCATCCCGGCCTCGGACAGGGCCCGCAGGCTGGCCAGGGCGAAGAAAGGGTTGCCCCCGGTTTGCCGGTAGACCCGGGTGATAAAGGGTTCGCTGACCCCGGGCAGCCACTGAGCGAGGGCCTGGCAGTCGATGTGGCCCAGTTCCAGGCGGATGAGCCGACCCTCCTGTTCCAGCGCAAAGGCCAGCCGGTACAAGGGGTGGGCGCTGGTGACCTCCTCGGAGCGGCAGGTGGCGAGCACCAGGGCCGGCGCGCCGGCGAGGTGGCGGGCCAGGTGGTGGAGCCAGGCCAGCACCGAGTCCGACGCCCAGTGGAAATCCTCCAGGACCACCAGGAGCGGGTTGTAGCGGGCGAGTTCCACCAGGAAGGAGGTGAGCGCCTCACAGACGCGCGCCAGTTGTTGTTCGGCCGGGAACTGCGGCGGGGGCAGC
>ERZ1026792.1318-NODE-1318-length-15981-cov-6.151760_pt1 | contig 15981 bp, 9 predicted proteins | sample MGYA00520884_ERZ1026792 | MGnify/ENA primary metagenome ERZ1026792 (study PRJEB33270, sample SAMEA104284473) | anaerobic digester metagenome | biome: Anaerobic digester microbiome; feature: mesophilic sludge digester; material: Anaerobic digester biomass | place... | reverse complement strand
GAGATGGTAACAGAGATCGGAAACAAACTGAACCTTATCGATGTAGCGAAGATGCTTGACCCGTCCGGCAACATCGGGCCTGTCGCGGAGATACTTAGCGAGACCAACCCGATAATCGAGGACATCCCCTGGAAGGAAGGCAACCTTCCTACAGGACACCGCATCATCCAGAGGGCAAGTATCCCTACCCCGACATGGCGCAAGCTGAACGAGGGTGTCACCGACACCAAGGCGACCACGAAGCAGATAGACGAGACCTGCGGGATGCTCGAAGCCTACTGCTCGGTGGACAAGAAGATCGCAGACCTGAACGGCAACACTGCCGCATTCAGGGCAGGACAGGACAAGGCACACATCGAGGGCATGTCCCAGGAGTTCTCCGACACCCTGTTCTACGGCAACGCACTGACCGCACCTGAAGAGTTCAATGGCCTTTCCGTCAGGACTAACGCGCTCGGCACCTACGTACTCGACGGGGGCGGGACTGACGACGGGACTGACTGCACCTCGATATTCCTTGTCGGTTGGGGGCCGATATACGGCATATTCCCACGGGCTTCCAAGGCAGGACTCGTGATGGAGGACAAAGGGCAGGTCACTCTCGGAGACGCGACCAACGGCTGGTACGAGGGCTATAGGACTCACTACGTGTGGGAATCCGGCCTTGCCGTTGAGGACGCACGCTACCTCGTCAGGCTTGCCAACATCGACGGTTCCGCACTCGCGACCTATGGGGCTTCCTCCGACTCTTCGATAAACCTTATCCAGTACATGATCCAGATGATGAACCTTCTTCCGAACCAGGGTGCATGTCGTCCGGTGTTCTACGTATCCCGGACAGTCAAGACGTGGCTGGACATCATGATCCAAGACAAGCATAACGTGTACCTCACACTGAACGACTACGCCGGAAGGCCGACCACGTTCTTCCGCGGCATCCCGGTTAAACAGTGTGACTCGATCGTCAGCACCGAGTCCCAGGTTTCCTAGTGGGCTTAACAGAAACTGAAAAGGAGAGTGACCAGACATGGCTTTTGTAGATAGCGACCTGCAATTTGCGGATGCTCTTGATCTTTCGAGCGGGACAAACGGGACTGCCGCGGCCCACGACTGCACTAATTACATCGACCTTCAGGCAGCGAACAGGCTTGCAGGCAGGGTGGTCTACCTGAACATCGTGTTCACCACTGCTATGGGCAGTAAGGAAGAGGACGCAACCATCACCTTTGACCTTGAGGCGGACGCTGACACCACGTTCAGCTCCGGCGCGGTCAATATCTGGAGTTCGCAGACCTTGGCCGAGGCGGGAGATGTATGTCAGGGAACTGATGTTATCCAGGTTCCCATCAGCGTTCCTTCGGGACTGCGTTACCTGAACCTTGAGTACACCATCGGGAATCATGCGGCAACGGCGGGGGTATTTGACGCTTACATCACCCTCGACGCGCAGAGTGCCAACGTAACCGCATAGGGGGGTAACACGTTATGAAGCAGTACCTATGCACACGGAAATGCCAGTTTCCGGGACAGCATAGACGGCGCGAGGGGGAAATCTGTTGGTTCGAAGACGGGGTTTCCCCCCCGCCTCATTTTGTGCCGGTCGACGAACCTGGCAAGGAACCCGACGTTAAAGCGTCCATCAGGATGAAGCACGACGATCTTCTTGCGATGGCGCAGGCGCAGGGACTTGAAGTGGACGAGGGCATGACGAAGAAAGAAATACTTGCCCTCATGGAAGGGGATGAATAAATGGCTGTAGGAAGGGCAAACAAGTTCGGCGCGGCTCTCGCTAAAAGGTTGACCGATGTCGATGCCGATGAGGTAGCGTACCTGACCGATGTAGTGGCGGGGACGGTTACTGCATCAAAGGCTGTCGTGGTGGGCACCAACAAGAACATCGACACCATTGTCATTGCCGACGGCGGGCTGAAACTTGGTTCCGGTTCCGGCACAGCGGTCACTGCGACTGCTGCTGAACTCAACCTGCTTGATACCGCTGTAGCCGGAACAGCGGTGGCTTCCAAGGCTCTCGTCCTTGGAGCCAACAAGAACATCGACACCATTGTCATTGCCGACGGCGGGTTGAAGTTGGGTTCCGGTGCGGGTACTGCGGTAACGGCGACCGCTGCTGAACTTAATGAACTCGACGACATCGTTGCATCCTTCACCTTTGCGGCTACTGCGGGGGCGGAGAATGTCTGCGAGGTTGCCATCACCCTGAAGGACGCGGCAGGGGCAACCGTTGACGGGGCACGTCCGTTCATGGTGTGGCTCTCTGATGCTGACACGGGTGTGGGACTTACTGCTACTACCGCATCGGGCACGGTTCAGGCAAAGAGCGCATCGGGTGCGGACTTTGCGACTTTCACGGCAAAGAAAGCACTCCTGGTACAGCCTCTTGCCACGGGGGTATACACCCTTGAGATAACAGACTCTGCAAAGACCGCGTTCTATGTCTGCGCCGCCACACTTGACGGCAGGGCATACAGCGTCAGCACCGTACTGGCTACAGAGGACTACGGAGCAGGGGAATAACAACACAGGGGGCGTTCATTCGCCCCCTTCTTTTTTTGAAGGAGGGCTTCAATCATGAGCAGTTCGGGGTATTCGGCCCTTACTAAAACTAATATTGCCAATATCGCCCTTCGCCACCTTGCAGGGATGAGCCTGACGGATCTCGATACAGACACGTCCACAGAGGCGGAACTCGTCAACCTCTACTGGCCCATATCCCTGCGCGAAGTCCTACGGGCGGCGGACTGGCGTTTCGCGTCCCTTGAGGTTGACCTGACGGAGGATGAAACCGAAGAGTCCGACATGTGGGACTACGCATACACCTACCCAGACGACTGCGCCATGGTCAGGGAGATAATCGACACAGCCGGGACTCTGGGACAGAAGATCAAATACGAGATAGGACTCAACGACTCGCAGGATGGACTTCTTATCTGGTGCAATGTGGAGGATGCGGTAGCAAGGTATACCTATGTCCTTGACTCTGTAGGCGTATGGCCTCCTGAATTCGTGACCTGCTTCGCCCTACGGCTTGCCTACGACATCGCCTATCCGCTGACGCAGAGGGAAGACGCGAAGGACACCATGTTCAAACTCTATCAGCACGCCATAAACCATGCCATCGTAGCGTCCAAGGCTGAAGGATACAGGCAGTTCGTCTTCACCTCTGATGCACTGGAAGCACGGAGGACTTCGTAATACCATGAGCCTCTACCCTATCAGGCCATCATTTGCCGCAGGGGTACTCGCTCCGGCACTGCACAAGAGGACTGACCTCAACCAGTATTACCTGGGACTTCGGACGGGGAGTAATGTCATCGTCCTTCCTCAGGGTGGAGTTGTCAACCGTCCGGGGTTCGAGTACATCGGCACGGTCAAGGACTCGTCCAAAGAGGTCAGGGTGGTTCCCTTCGAGTTCTCGACTACACAGGCGTATGTCCTTGAGTTCGGGGATTACTACATGAGGGTCTTCAAGGACGGGGGGCAGGTAGTCCATACCACGTCCACTACATCCGCCTGGGCGACAGCGACTGGCTACGTTGTTGCGGACTTCGTGAAGAATGACGATGTGATCTACAGGTGTATTTCCGCTCACACTTCGGGGGCGACGACCGAACCTGGAACGGGTGAATCATGGGAGGACAAGTGGGTAGCCGATGCCGCTTACGAGATAGCGACCCCGTGGCCTGAAAGCGTTCTGTTCGATCTCCGCTTCCAACAGTCTGCCGACACCCTCTATGTCTTCCATCCCTCATACGACACGAGAACGATAACCCGTTCCGCCCATACAACGTGGACTCTTGACACCTTCGACTGGGAGAACGGGCCTTTCATGAAGGACAACGATGATGATTCCCACACCTTGACGGTATCCGCATACTTCCCTGATTCTACGGGGCTTTACGGGGAGACGGTCACGGTCACGTCTAGCGCAGACCTATTCACCTCCGCTGATGTTGGCAGATGGATAAAAGTAGAATACATAGATGAAGGCGGTGTTGTAACTGATGGAAATTACGACCCCTATGTCCGTGAGGTTATACCCAATACCACTAAAGATATCGACGGGGAATACGAGCTTACGTACCACTTTGAAGATGGGGATGATGGCGCATCGATAAGCCTTGAGTATTCCGTAGACGGGGGAACCACGTGGCAGGTTTATGACAGTTTCCCAGACATAACTAAAACAACGAGAGTTGTGACTACAGTAGAACTTAGGGCGGAAGACTACAATAACGTAAATCCAAAAATACGATTTTATGCGAATGGGAATACTTATAGATTTTACTGGACTCTCAAAAAGAAGCGCGAACTCCGTACTGGATACCTTCAGATAACCGGCTACACCTCCGCTAAGGTAGTAAGAGCAAAGGTCTACCGGAGATGTTCCAATCTGGGGATACCGACATCGAATTGGGCAATCGGCGCATGGGGAACGACACCGGGATACTCTAAGACGGGCGGATTCGGTAACGGCAGGCTATGGCTTGCAGGCACGCCCGAAGAACCGCAGACGATATGGGGATCTAAAACACAGGACTACGTGGACTTCAGCACGAGCCTTCCCCTTGTCGATGACGATGCGGTGTCCGCTTCGCTTGATTCGTCGAAGATGAACGCCATTGAACATATCGTAGCGATGAACGACCTGATAGTCATGACCTCTGGAAGTGTGTGGAGGGTATCAGGCGGAAGCGACGATGTGATAACGCCTTCCTCTATCATGGCACGGTTCCAGGAGGGCAGGGGTGCCAACAAGGTTCAACCCATCGTGATAGGCAATTCCATACTCTTCTGTGCCCGTAAAGGAAACACCATCAGGGAACTCGCCTACACCTACGAGAAGGACGTATTCACATCCCTGAACAGGTCGATACTCTCACAGCACTACTTTGACGGCTACACGATCATAGACATGGCCTATCAGCAGGAGCCGTGGTCTGTTGTCTGGATGGTCAGGGATGACGGCAAACTGCTCTCCTTCACATACCTGCAGGAACATGAGGTATTCGCATGGACGGAACATACCGTTGCCGGGACGGGTGCGGAAGTGGAAAGTGTCTGCGTCATTCCCGGAACAGACGAGGACGAGGTATGGATAGTTGTCAAGAGGACGGTCAACAGCGCAACCGTCAGGTACATAGAACGCCTGCATACCCGCGACTTCGGGGATGACCTTGAGGATGCTTTCTTTGTTGACAGCGGGTTGACTTATGATGGAGCGGCGGCAACCACGATATCCGGCCTTTCGCACCTCGAAGGTCAGACCGTTGCAGTCCTTGCCGACGGGGAATACATAGGGACAAAGACCGTCGCGTCGGGGCAGATAACATTAACCACTGCCGCATCGGTCGTACAGGTAGGCTTACCCTATGACAGTGTTGTGGAGACACTAGGGATAGAGGTACAGACGAACAACGGCACTATCATAACGAGGCCGAAACTTGTGAACACCGTGTGGGTATCGGTTTACGAAACGCAGGGTATTCAGGTGGGACCAAACTCCACCAGGCTGAAACCCCTTCCCGATTGTGCAAACGACCTGTACACGGGGGACGCGAGGATACTGATGGACACGGGGTGGGAGCAGAACGGGCGCATATACATCAAGCAGTCAAAACCTCTGCCTATGGAGATACTTGCCATCACTCCGCAACTTGACGCGGGAAGGAAATAATGGACGGCGTAGTCACGGCAAGGCGAAGACATATAGACGAACTCCTTTCCATCGGGTTGAGACAGGCCGATGTGGATGAGTTGTGGGCTTCGTCTAAGGCGACCCCGGAAGACGCGCTGATTAGATCCTACGAAAAGGCGACCGTCACCTGGTCGATACTCCTTGACGACAGGTGCATAGGGATGTTCGGGGTCGGCGGTCTGAACATCCTCTCTCCTGTAGGGATGCCGTGGATGCTCGCGTCGGACATGATACGGGACAAGAGGGTATGGCGAAGGTTTTTACGAGAGGGTAGGGAATACTGGATAGACAACATGCACGATCTTTATACCACCCTCGTGAACTGGATAGACGCACGCAACACGGTATCGCTCAGGTGGGCCAAATGGGTGGGATTCAGGGTATTCGAGCCTGAACCTTTCGGACCGTTCGGGATGCCGTTTCACAGGATAGAACGAAAGAGAGGCGATAAATGATATGTGTGAATTCATAACCACGGCACTTGCCGCACTCACTCCAGGGGGAGGAGCAGCCGCCGCAGGGACAGCCGCTTCCCTTCAGACCGCCTCCCTTGTGATGACGGGTCTTGGTGCCGTAACGTCCGCCTACGGAGCCTATCAGCAAGGTCAGGCACAGGGTGCGGCAATGGAGGCACAGGCGAAGATATATGAAGCGCAGGCTGCTGATTCTCAACGGAGAGCATCACGGGAAGAAAGACTGATGAGGGAGCAGGGTGCGAGAGTTAAGGGGCGTCAGCGTGCAGTTTTAGGGGCTTCAGGCGTAAATCTTTCAACGGGTTCCCCTATGGACGTTATAGCCGATACCCAGAGGTCTATCGAGATGGACGCATGGACTATCAGGGAGAACGCCGGGAGGGAATCATGGGGGTATCAGTCGCAGGCAAGCATCTCAAAGGCGGGAGCCTCCAACGCTCGTCAGGCGGGATATTTCGGCGCGGGATCTAATTTGCTGACCGGAGCCGGGATGGTCGCCGACAAGTGGTACGCATACAAATACGGGGTGTGATGTAGATGCCGCAGGTGCCCAGATATACACCGCAGGAACAGTTAAGGCCGCTCCCAACTCCCAGGGTTGATGCTGAGGCTTTCGGGTCGGGTGTCGGTCGTGCCGTTGAGCAGGCAGGCAATCGCCTCATGTCCGTTGGCGACTCGCTGGGCAATACTGCCCTGAAACTCTATGAGCAGGTTGACCAGACTGCGGCGAAGGAAGCCTACGCCAAACTGCTTGAGCAGATGAGGGGAACGCTTCACGGGGAGAACGGATTCTTTGCAAAGCAGGGGAAGAACGCCGTTGACCTGTACCGTGACGGTGACGAAGCCCTGCGGGATATTTATGACACTATATCCGGCGAACTCAAGTCAGAACGGCAGAAGAAGTATTTCCATGATATGTCGTTCCAGAAACTTGAGACCGCACGGGATCAACTCTCCCGGCATGAAGCGGAACAGTTGAGGGTGTACGAAAGGGAAGTAACAGCCGCCCTCATAACGCAGTCCGCCAATGATGCCATAGCAAACTATACCGATATGGTGGCGTTCAATGATTCCGTTGCGGAGGGGTTGGAGCAGATAACCATTGCCGCCGCTACCCTGGGACTTCCCGAAGAAGCGATAGAACTCAAGAAGGAAGAGTACCTTTCCGGAATTCATGTGAACGTCATTCAGCAGATACTTGCAAGTGATGACGGCAAGGGTGCGCGTGCGTGGTATGAGGGACACAAGGATGAGATAAGGGGTTCCGTGAGGGATGAGATAGAAAAGTCCATAAAGAACGTTGAAATGACCGTATGGGCGCAGGAACAGACGGACAGCATAGTAAGGAAATTCTCCTCTGAATCACAGGCGATAGATTGGATACGGAAGAACTACTCCGGGGAAAAAGAGGACAAACTGGTCTCTTATGTGAAGACAAGGTTCTCCGAAAAGGAAGCCGCTGAACGCGAGTGGAAGGTCGGACTGTTCGACTCCCATGCCAAAAAACTTGACGGCATGAGTCCGTCTGAACGGCTTGCCTACGTTGATAAACTCAACATCCCCTCGTCCGTGAAGGACTCGCTCTATACCTATGTCAGCAAACTTGACCGGACGTTGAAGATAGACAAGGATGACCCCAATTACAACGTGACTTATTTCGAAGCGTCCGATGCGGTCAAGGATGGCAAGTTCAAGTCATATACGGAGTTTTCCATGGAGTACGGGGGAAAACTCACAGAGTCCAATTTGAAAGAGATATGGCAAACCAATCCCGAAGATCCGAAGTCTGGAATGTTTACCAGGATAAAAAGCAATGTCCACGGGCTTCTGGCACAGGAGTTTGATGATGACGAAATAAACATGGTGGAACCTCGTTTCAATGAGGCTTTGAACGACATTGTAGATGGTATGGATAATCCCACAGAAACGGAGATCATCGATATCACAAAGAAACTGATAAAGGAGTACGTTGTGCATGACACCTTGCTCCCCTTTGACAAAAAGAAATCTCACGGGTTCGACATTTACAACGAGAAGATATCTGTTCTTGCGAAGTATCCTGATGCGAAGTTCAGCGTTGAGGGCGGATTCTGGTACATGAAGCAGGGCAGCAAGATAGTCAAGATAAAGGTTGTTCCCGAAGAGCAGGAGGACTAACGCATGGTGATGCGGATAGAAGAAGTCCCGCTGAACGAAAAGGAAAAGAAGGCACTCATAGCATCAGGGGAACTTGTAGATGAACCTGATGAGAAGTCTACGGGTCTGGGATGGTTCTCTAATCCTGATGTCCCGATACCTCATGATGCTCCCAAAGAGGATATTACCCTTGAACCGCTCTCAATGAAGGAAAAACGCCTTGTTGAAAGTCAGGAGATCAAGGAACAGTCGGTACAATGGTTTGACGATAAGGCGAAACTTCACGATGACCTTATAAGGGCGTACCGCAACACGTCAGGGAGCAACCCTGATGCTGTTGCCTCCAACATGCTGTTGTCCGACAAGACGGGGATCTCGCAATGGATGATAGACGAAGACCCCGAAGTTAAAAGCGAAGCGGAGAAGAGGGTGCTCCCTTCCGCCCTGATGGACATGGCGGAGAAGGCCCCTGTTTCGTCCATGTTCTTCAGCGTTCCCGGTAACATGGCTATCGCTCACGATGACCTTGAGAACGCTTCCATGATGGAACTTGCCGTAGAAGGATGGAACAAGGGGTGGCAACAGTCCAACGTGTTCAGGGAGATATCCGGAATACTTACAAAAGACGGTATCAACCAGGATACGTTGAAGCAGGTCTATGAACTTGCCATGGGGCTTCCGCAGGAACAGAAGACGGAAGGATTTTTCCAGAAGGCGTTCTATGGCGGCGGAGAGTTTATGGCTCAGAGCGTCAAGGCAGGCATGGAGGGTTTGGAGAAAGGCGGATGGGCGGCTGTTGCGGCGACCATTATGACCGCACTCTTCCCCGCTTCGGCTCCTGTAGGTCTTGCCGTGGGTGCTTCCGGCATAGGTGCGGCTTTCGGTGCAGGCTCTTCGGCAGGTGCTTTCAAGGAGGTATTTTCTCAGGAGTTCGGCGCGGCTTTCATGGAATACGTGGAATCCGGCATCGATCCTGAAACCGCTTTCCTTACAGCCTTCATGGTTGGTGGCATTAATGGCGGGATAGAACTTGCACAGATAGGTACTCTCATGGCGGCCTTCCCCGGGAGCAGAAAGGTTATCGGGGCACTCACGGGCGCAGGGGTTAAAAAACTCCTTGCGAAACAGTCATTCAGGAAGGCTATCACAACGGCGGCAACAAGGATGGGCATAACCGGAGTTGCAGAGACGGCGCAGGAAGTTACACAGGAGAACGTGAACCTGGTTATGCGTGAACTTGCAAGGATAAAAACAGGCAATGAGGATATAGAACCGCTGACAGGTCAGGAATCCCTTGAGCGTTCATGGGAGATCGTCAAGGAGTTTGGTCCCGCAGCATTGCTGTTCGGCTTCCTTGGCGCAGGTTCTACCGTGACCGCTGATTCATGGAACGCCTATAAAGCGGCAAAGACACAGGCGATGCTTAAAGAATTGAGCGGGACGGCGCAGGAATCGAAACTTCTGAAACGTTACCCGTCAAAGTTCCGCCACCTTGTGAAGTCCATAGGTCAGAACGGCGGAGTGGAAAAGGTATATGTTCCCGTGACCGCATTCCAGAAATATTTCCAGGGTTCGGGGGGGCAGGTTGTAACCACACCCGTTGAGGTAGCCCGTGAACTTGGAGTGGAAACATCCTATGAGGAAGCGGTAGCGACAGGCGGCAAGGTTGAGATTCCCATAGAGGTTGCCATTGAAAGGCTTGCTCCGTCCGGACACTTCGAGGCACTTGTAGATGATATGTCGGTCAATGAGGATGACCTGTCTGTCAACGAGGCTAAAGAGGAAATGTCCCGCTTCGAGGAAAAGGTCAAGGGTGAATGGTACGAGGCACAGTCCGCAATGGACGCTGACGAATCGGTCAGGACTTCCGCTGAACAGGTGGGAGAGGTCGTCAAGACCCAACTCATAGCGTCAGGCATGGGCGCACAGGAAGCGGAACGTTCCGCATCGGTGATAAAGGCACGTTCCGTGGTCGCGGGGCAGGCATTGGGCATTTCTCCCATGAGATGGCTTGCAAAAGTGGGCTTGAGCATAACTGGTTATTCTCCGAAACTGACGGAGAAGACGGGAACGAAGATACGTCCTGAAATAGCGGATGCGGAAGGGGTACGCTTTGATCCCGCCGACTTTGAGGTGGCACAGGAGAGTACACAGGGTGTTGTAGTAACCGATACGGAATCATCCAAACAGGCGGAAGCGGCTTACCTTGAGGAAATCAATTCTCTTATGGAAGCGGAAGCGGCTTACCTTGAGGAAATCAATTCTCTTATGGAAGAGGATAAAACAAGGCGTAAAGATGCACTTGATGTGATACGGAAGAACGGAAGACTTGATTACAAGTCCATTGTCGCCACCTTTGGTAAGGAAGAAGCGCAGAGGTTGCGTAAGGCGATAGGGGCAAAGATGTTTGCGAAGGAAGGCGGATTGCACCTCGACAAAGCAGTACAGTTCTTAGAGAACTTCACGGAGGCGGAGGACGATACTGAACTGTTCCGCTTCCTGGTGGGCGACCGGGTGAAGCAGTATTCACAGGACGGCATCACCTACGGGCAGGATGGCACGATAGAACTGAACGACAACTTCTACAAATGGTTCGGTGACTCGAAGGTCGTTGACGAGCAGGGCAAGCCGTTGGTGGTGTATCACGGGACGGATGCAGAGTTTAAAGAGTTTAAAAAAGAGTTCTTGGGCAAAAACACCGATTGGGGAGACGCCCAAAATGTTGCCAAGTTAGGGTTTTGGTTCTCTGACAAGTCTATGGTAGATAGAGAATTTTCTCCGTATTCTCAACAAAAAGAAGTTTATTTACAAATCAAGAATCCGAAAGACGTGTCTCTTGACGAATTGTTTGAGATTGCAAATTCAGAAGAGGCAGTACAAGAATGGAAGAGCGACGGGTTTGACGGGTTGCGTGTAGATGATACGGAGTTTGGTGGCGTTTCCTATGTAACCTTCTCCCCCACACAAATCAAATCCGTCAACAACCAGGGTACGTGGAACCCGGACGATGCGAATATTTATCATCAGCCTGCCTACCACGGTTCGCCACACAGGTTCGACAAGTTCACGCTTGACCACATCGGCACGGGTGAGGGCGCACAGGCATACGGATGGGGACTGTACTTCGCAGGGAATAAAGAGGTTGCAAAATATTACAAAGAAGCACTGTCGGATTGGCAACCAAACGGGATACAACCAGAACCAGGAAGTGTCGCAGATAAAGCATCTGCTTATGTTGCCGTTGAAATATTTAACAGGAGTGATGTCCCTTATAACGTTGCTATTAGGAAGGCGAAGGCTAATGGTGACACGGATGTAGTGGAACAAATCAGAGAGTGGAAAGAAACCGGAGTAGAGTTTAAGAAGTCAGGTCAACTCTACGAGGTCGATATCCCCAACGATGATGTCCTGCTTGATTGGGATAAGCCGTTGAGTGAGCAGAGTGAGAATGTGAAGAAGGCCATCTCTGATGATAAGAAGCTTGATGAGTGGTTCAATAGTCAGAAAAGAAGAGACGCTGGAGTGAAATTAAGCCAGAGGGCTCCATGGGAAGACACGGACAGCGTAACCGGAAGGGATTTTTACAGAACCCTCTCGGCTATGATAGGCCGCGATAATCATGAACGGTCCAATGGTGCTATCAGGAACGAACCGGACGACAAAGCTGCCTCCGAATACCTCCACTCCCTCGGCATCAAGGGTATCAAGTACCTTGACGGGACTTCACGCTCAAAGGGTGAAGGCTCCTACAACTACGTTATCTTCGATGACGAGGCTATACAGATACTGAACACGTACTATCAGGAGAACCGTGGCAGTATCGACCTGTCTGATACGAGGGCTATCATACGCCTCATTCAGGCTTCGGACATGTCCACCTTTCTCCATGAATCGGGACATTTATTCCTCAAGGATATTGAACAGATATCCCGACAGAAGGATGCTCCTGCATGGGTCGTAAGGGATTACGAGACTATTCTTGACTGGCTCGGTGCGGAAAAAGGGAAACCCCTGACCAATGAACAGCACGAGAAGTTTGCACGTGGCTTTGAGGCATATCTAATGGAAGGGAACGCTCCATCATCCGCACTCCGCAAAGCCTTTGAATCGTTCAAGAAGTGGCTCACAAGCATCTATGCTCATGTTCGTTACCTCAATGTTGATATGAACGATGATATACGTGGTGTCTTTGACCGGATGCTTGCAACAGAGGAAGAGATCACGGAGGCGGAAACCCGCAACAAGTACGATTCCTTCCTTGAGGCTGTAGGCACTGACATGCTTCCGGACGATGTTATTGAGGGGCAACGGGCTACCGCTGACGAGGCTCACGAAGAGGCATGGCGTTCCCTGTTCAATAAGGCCATGAGGACAACAAAAAAAGCATGGAAGAACCTCAAGAAACAGCAGTTGAAGGATGCCCGTAAAGAGGTGACACGGGAAGTTGAGAACATGCCTGTTTACAGGGCATTGGAAGAGATGTCCAGACCCGTATCAGATGGCGGTATCAAACTGAACCGCACAGTCATCGCTATGGCTTACGGGGAGGATGTGGCGAACAGGCTCCCGAAAAAGATAATGTCCCAAAAGGGAGCGTACAACGCTGACATGGCGGCGGAGTTCTTTGGCTACAATTCCGGCGAACAGATGATAAGGGATATTCTTGAAGCTCCGTCTAAAAGAGACAAGATCAAGGAACTGACCGAAGCAAGGGTATCTGACTGGAATGCCATGATAGAGGGCGGTGACATGACCGGTCAGGCCGAACGCGAGATAAGGAACGGGACACGTATTGACACCATCATTGCGGAGATAAGTATTCTCCGCCAGATAGCGCAGGGTGTTGAAAAGGACAATATCAAGATAGAACGTGCGGAAGCACTAAGGCGCAAGGAAGCGGTAAGGCTCGCCATAGAATCAGCGGTTGCCTCCATGCACCCCGATAAACTGAATGTGGGAAGGTACTTCCGCCTTGAGCAGAAGGCTATCAGGGATGCGTTCAGGGCAATGGAGAAGGGCGACTATGAAGCGGCGGCTGGATTCAAGGAACAGCAGTTGGTCAATCACCAGATGGCAATAACGGTGATGAAGGAAAAGGCGGCTATCGACAAGATATCCAAGAAACTAAGGGGGTTAGAGAAGAAACCTCCCAAAGGATTGCCCATAGAATACCTTGACCAGTTGGACGCTTTGTTCGCAAGGGTGTCAATGAAACGTTTGTCCGACAAAAAACTGAGTGAGATAAAGAAGTTGAGCGCATGGATCTCCGAACAGGAAGACGAGAGTCTGGTAGCGGCTATTCCGGAACGGTTAAGGCAGGAGTCATACAAGACCAATGTCAAGGATATGACCGTTCAGGAACTGCACGATTTTGCGAATGCCGTGGCGAACATCATCCACCTGGGACGTTTGAAGGGAAAACTGCTCACAAGCAAGACAGCAAGAGACCTAGAGGCGACTGTGGATGCCCTTGTAGCATCAAAGGAAAAGGCGATAGGGGAAAAGGGCAAGCCTAAGAGACCACTGCATCCAAAGAAGGGACAACAGTTAAAAGACTGGCTGGGTGCGTTCAATGCGTGGCACTTAAAGATAGAGTTCCTTTGCAGGGTGCTTGACGACTTCAAGGATACAGGTCCGTGGCAGGAGTACATCCATCAGGTGTTTGTCGATGCCGATCAGACGGAGACCCTTCTGAAGGAACAGGCTTACGGGAAACTCCGCGAGATATTGTCCGTCTATTCGGATGATGAGTGGCACGACCTGCAGCACCGGAGACGGCATTTTGCGGCAATAGGGCAGGAGTTGACCAAAGAGGATGTTCTGACCCTTGCTTTGAACATGGGAGCTAAAGAGAACAGAGAAAGGGTCTTGAATCCCAAAGGCACATGGGGATGGACGGAACGGCAGGTATGGGAAGTCCTTGATATTCTGGACGAACGGGACTGGCAGGTCGTTCAGGATATATGGGACCACCTTGAGACATTCTGGCCCGCCATTGAACAGTTGCATGTTGAAACGGCTGGATTCAGGCCGGGGAAGAAAGAGATCGTTCCCGTCAAGACGAAGTACGGAGTGTTAAGGGGCGGGTATTACCCCATAGCATACGACAGCAACCAGTCATTCAAGGCGGCTCAACTGTCCGACAAGCAACTACATGAGAGTTTCAACAAGGGGTATTCCGCTTTCGGACACACGAATCAGGGGCACACGAAGGAAGCGGTTGAAACAACTGGACTTCCCTTGAGGTTGGGGTTCAACGTTCTCAACAGACACCTTGCAGACATGCTTCACGACCTTGCGTTCCGGAAGGCAGTCATAGACATAGGGAAGATACTCAGGCACGACAGGGTAAGGGATGCCGTCATAGACGCTTTCGGTCTGGACGGGTATAGACAGTTCGTTTCATGGCACAAGGCGGTTGCATCAACAAGACGGGATCTCTTTGATCCTTTCGCCGCCGCTATCAAGAAGGCACGATACGGAGCGACAATAGTTGCTATGGGGTTCAAAGCATCCGTTATCGTGGCGCAGTTCCTGGGTTACTTCACTTCGGCTCACCTTGTGGGCACGGGGCAGATGGCGATATCCCTCGTGGATTTCATGAGCAACCCGCAAAATATGTGGGATGACACTCTGGCTAAGTCGGACTTCATGAGACACCGTAAAGAGGGATTCGACAGGGACGCCAAAGATGCTCTTGAAAGGATGATAGGCAGGGACGGACTGGTCAGGAAGGTCAACGTGGCGGCACTCTATGCCATAGGTTGGGCTGACATGATGGTATCGGTCCCGACATGGCAGGCCGCTTATACCAAAGCCTTAAGTGAGGGGATATCCGGCGACAGGGCTGTGGCATACGCAGACGGGATGGTCAGGAAGTCACAGGGATCAGGACATACCTATTCATTGGCGGCAGTCCAGAGGGGCGACCAGTTCGGGGAGTTTCAGAAACTGTTCACCATGTATTACTCGTTCTTCAGCGTCCTTTACAACCTTATGTATTCAGAGGTCAAGTATGCCCAGTTGAAGGGTGTACAGCCCATGAAGGTTGCGGCGGCGGCTTTCTATCTGGTTATCGCTCCTGCTCTGTTGGGTGAACTTATGACCATGAGGGGGCCGGATGATGATGAAGACCCGCTCGTATGGGCGGCTCTTGAAATATTGGGGTACATCGCTTCCCCGGTAGTGGGAGTGAGGGATATTTCATCCTATGCCTTGCTGAATTACAACTATCGATTTACACCTGTATCGGAAGTCACCCAAAGCCTGGGCAACCTTATAAAGGACGTTAAGGAGGCTGTCATAGAGTGGGATGATTCAGACGAGTGGCTTGACATTCTGAAGTCAGGTTACGAAGCGGCGGGTTACATCACCCCGTTCCCGTCAAGACAGACACAGATCACGGCGGAAGGGTTATACGATTGGTGGCGGGACGACAAGGATTTCAGGGTATCGGACGTTCTTTACTGGCGCAAGAAGTAAGCAACCACAACAAAACAAGTGAGGCCCCTCTTCGGAGGGGCTTTTTTATTGAAAGGGAGTGGTGTAAATGATCTACCCTGCACGTTACACCTTGCCTCCGCTGATTCTCGGCTACGACTGGGACTTTTCTTTTACCTACGAGGTATCGGGGGCGGGATTGGACTTCACCGACTA
>ERZ1026792.1316-NODE-1316-length-15990-cov-3.195108_pt1 | contig 15990 bp, 12 predicted proteins | sample MGYA00520884_ERZ1026792 | MGnify/ENA primary metagenome ERZ1026792 (study PRJEB33270, sample SAMEA104284473) | anaerobic digester metagenome | biome: Anaerobic digester microbiome; feature: mesophilic sludge digester; material: Anaerobic digester biomass... | reverse complement strand
CCTACGAGGTGACGGTCACGCTGGAAGCCGGCGGCCGAGACGCTGGCCGTGCTCACCAGGCGTGGAGAGCCGCCGGCTTCCAGCGTGACCGTCACCTCGTAGGTGGCCTCCGTCCCCCTGGCCAGCGGCGCCGGCCCGCACGTCACCTCGCCGCCCACCTCCAGGCAGCCGGCCGTGGCCGACTCGAAGACGACGGCGGGGGGAAGGCCGTGGATCAGGACCACCTGGCTGGCATCGCTCGGCCCCAGGTTGGCGACCGAGAAGCGGTAGACCAGCCTGGAGCCCACGCCCAGCGGCTCCCGGGAGACGGCCGCCTCCAGCGAGAGATCAGCGGCGCTGCCGGTGACGCCGGTAGCTTCGTAGGCGCCCATGTCGACAATGGCGGACCCGCCGCTCCCGGCCACCAGGCGCGGGTTGCCATCCCGGTCCACGGGCAGAGGCTCGACAGTGTCGCCGTCGCCGTCCAGGTCGTGGGCGTCGGCGGGCAGGGCGGCGTTGTCGCCCGCGTCGGCGGCCGGCGATCCGGCGCCCGGCCGCAGGTCGCCATAGTCGTTGTCGGCCAGGGTTGCCCAATCGCCGTCGCCGGGGTCGGGCTCCCGTAAGAAGCCCGGGGGCTCGTCCAGGTTGCCGCCGCCGTCGGCGCCCAGCCCGGCGTCCCAGGCCGCGCTGCCGCCCGAGCCCTCGACGTCGCTGTGGCTGATGACCACGTCGGCGCCGCCGTTGAACGCCTGCGCTCCGGCATCGGTGGCGGTGTTGCCCCAGAAAATGGCATTGCTCAGGGCCAGTTGGTGGGTGGCCAGCTCACTTTCGCTGAACAGCCCACCTCCGCGCTGGGCGTGGTTGGCGACAAAGGTGGCGTTGGCGATGGTGTGGCTGCTTTCGCTGCCGTAGGCGCTGTTGTGGATGCCGCCCCCGCCCCACAGGGCGTGGTTGCCCACGAAGACGCCGTTGGCCAGCGTCACGTTGCTCGTGCCGCCATAGTGGGCCGAACTCAGGATGCCGCCGCCCCAGGTACCTGCCCGGTTGGCGTAAAAGCTGGTGTTGAGCAGCGTGGGGTTGCTGATGCCCTGGTAGCCATAGTTCAGCAGGCCGCCGCCTCCGTAGCCTGCCTCGTTGCCCTCGAAGGTGACGTCCACCAGCACGGGGGAGCTGTTGCCCAGGTTGCCGCTGTTGACCATGCCGCCGCCATCGTGGGCCGCATAGTTCCCGCGGATGACCACGTGGGCCAGGAAGGGGCTGCTCTCGCCCCCGCCGCTGCCGTCGTTATAGATGCCCCCGCCGTCGATGGCGCGGTTGCCCGACACCACCACGTTGGACAGGGTCGGGCTGCACGTCCCCTCGAACCCGGCGCAAAGGATGCCCCCTCCCTGGCGCCCGGCCCCTGGCCCGTCGGCCATGCCGCCGGTGACGACCAGCCCGTCGAGGACCGTCCCTCGATCCAGGGGGACGGCCAGGGGGGCGGCGCCGGTGCCATCCAGGGTCACCACGTGGTAGGCGTTGTCGCCCACCAGGTCCTGCCAGCTTTCGCCGATGCCGTCGCCATCGGCGTCCACGTCGTCGCCGTCAAGGTCGCCGCTCAGAACCGCGGGGTAGGCGATGGGGTCGCGCTCTTCCCAGGTGTCCAGCCCGGCGGCCGGGGCAAAGCCGCCGTACAGCGACACCCCTGGCGAGACGGAAAAGGTCACGTCGCGCAGGGAACCGGCAGGCCAGGCCTGCAGGCGGTAGACGCCGGCGGCCAGCCAGACCTGGCTGCCGGATTCCGCCCGGGCCAGGGCGTCCTGCAGATCGTCGAATGCCGTGGCCCACGACGCGCCGTCGCCCCCGGGGGCGGCGCCGGCATCCACGTACAGAACGCCGGCCCCCTGGGCAGCAACGATGGGCGCCGGCGCCTGAAGCGCCACGGCCAGCAACAGCACAGCGATCAGAAAACGACGCAACGACATAGAGCGGAACTGCATCGGATAGGTGTGCATTCCAATTTCTCCTCTCTCGGAGGGCTCCTGTCTGCGCCTCGTTCCTGAAGGGCGGGGGGAGGAACCCCGGGCCAGGCGGCCGGGCGCCCATCGAAGGGCGCCCGACCGCGGCTCGGGAGGTGATGTCAGTTCCAGGCCTCATCTACAGGAGTAGGCTCGATAAGGCGGCGGTACAGACGCCGGCCGCCCGGCCAGGCCATCCAAATGGCCCGGGATCAGCATGTCCCGGGAGGGATGCTGGGTACAATGGTTCGCCCTGGGATGTCCTTGTTACAACGGGTCCTGCCTGGATGGTCAGGATAGAGATGGACCGGCCGCACGACGCGCAGACAACGGTTGATAAGCCGGGCCATCGGCTCGCTGGCTGAAACGCCTTCCTCGACGTACAGCCATCACGGGGAGGGATACGATACCCTACTTGGACCATTATAGTCTCTTTTTCTCCTGGCGTCAAGTCCTGGATCGGCCCGTCACCGGGCCCCTTCCATGTTGCCGCTTCTCCTACAGCGTGGTATAATCGGCCCTCCATTCGAGCCCGTGTCCCGGCGCCGGGGCTTCGGGCCCGTCCAGGCCCCTGGCTTTCCTTCCTCACCTCGAATCCCGACCCGTCGCCTGGGAGCCTTGAGAGGCACGCGTGGCCTCTCGCCGGTCGTTGTAGACTAAAGAAGAGGTTAGAAAGGCAAAGGTGCACAGATGAGATTGAACCGATTACCAAGGTGGATCGTCTCTGCTGCCCTGCTCTCCCTCGTCCTGGCCGTCGCAACCCTTGTCAATCCACCGACCGCCCTTCCCCAGGCCGGCACTTCCGGCCCGGTTCTCCTCGGCCCATCGGACGAGGGCCGCCGGGTAGAACTGCGAGCGGACCAATTCCTGGAGCTGCGCCTCGATGCCAACCCTGCCGCCGGCTATGGCTGGTACGTCGCGGACATGGACGCCGCCGTGCTGCGGCAGGTGGGCGAGCCCGAGATAGACGGCACGCCCGCCATCCTGGGCGCGCCCACCACCGTCACGCTGCGCTTCTCGCCCCAGGCCGCCGGCCAGAGCCCCCTGGTGCTGGCCTACCGCCGGCCGTGGGAAGAGGGCGCGCCCCTGCGGACCTATTCGGTCCAGGTTAGCGCCGCCGGCGCATACCAGGGTCTCGTCGACCTGGACGCCGCGGCCCAGGCGCCCGCCGTGGCCGCTCCGGCAGCCGCGGCCGGCGACACGGCCGCCGCCGGCCTGCCTTCGGTCCTGAACTGGTGCACCGAGGTCGGCTGCACCCCCGTCCGCGATCAGGGGAACTGTGGCAGTTGCTGGGCCTTTGGGACCACAGGCGTCCTGGAGCAAAACATCCGCATCGTGGAGGGCGTGAGCAAGGACCTGTCGGAGCAGTACCTGCTGTCGTGCAACGTCGATGGCTGGTCCTGTGCCGGCGGCTGGTGGGCCCACAACTACCACATGTCCAAGGTCCCTCCCGGCGAGCCCGGGCCGGGCGCCGTGTACGAGGGCGACTTTGCCTACGTGGCGACCGGGGTCGCCTGCAACCCGCCCCACAGCCACTACGAGACCATCGGCGACTGGAAGTATATTACGACGGCCAACGGCGTGCCTTCCGTGGCCGAGCTGAAGCAGGCCATCTATGACCATGGTCCCATCGCCGTGGCGGTGTGTGCCGGCTCCCGGTTCAGCAGCTACAGCGGGGGCGTGCTGACGGCCGGCGACACCTGCGACAACCCCGTGAACCACGGTGTGATCCTCGTCGGCTGGGACGACAGCCTGGGCCCCAACGGCGCCTGGATCCTGCGCAATTCGTGGGGGCCGAAATGGGGCGAGGGCGGCTACATGAACATCGCCTACGGGATCTCGAACGTGGGCTACGGGGCCACCTACGTCGTGCGCGGCAGCATGCCCCACGAGCCCTCGGCGCCCGCCGGCCTGCAGGCCGCGGGCAGGTCGACGAGCCAGATCGATCTGAGCTGGATCGACACCAGCGGCAACGAGCTCGGCTTTCGCATCGAGCGCTCGACCGACGGAAGCAGCGAGTGGAAGCCGGTGGCCACCGTGGGCGCCAACGTCCAGGCCTGGTCCGACACGAGCCTGCCCGTGGCCACCACCTACTACTACCGGGTGCAGGCCTTTAACGACGCGGGCAGCTCGCCCTACAGCAATCTCGCTATGTCGCGCACCTGGCCAAACCCGGCCGACGTCGACGAGAGCCTTTACCTGCCCCTCATCGCCAGGTCCGCGCGCTAGCGGCGGCCCGCACCGCGTCACCTGCGCGACGGTTGTTGCATAGCCTCTTGACGACTGCTGGGATCGCCGAGGGCTACCTTGGCAAGTTGCGTGCAGAGAGAAACGCCGAGCGCCGGCGCTCGGCGATCCCAGCGGGACCGGCTTTGCAGGCCCTCACCTGCGCGACGCATGGTTGAGAATGCGGTCCGTTCGTGTTATAATGGGGCCATATCGCCTGCGAGGCATCCCGGCCAGGAGCCGGGGTCCCAGAGCCAGGAGAACGAGGAAAGCGAAGGACCATGCCGACCAACCTGCCGCCCGACGCGCAGGAGGCCGAGCGCCGGTACCGCGAGGCCGAGACCGTCGAGGAAAAGGTTGCGACTCTCGAAGAGTATATCAGCCTCATTCCCAAGCACAAGGGCACCGACCGCTTGCGGGCCGACCTGCGGCGCAAGCTGTCCAAGCTCAAGGAAGCAGCCCAGACCCGCAAAAAGAGCGCCAAGCAGGCCTCTCCCTTTCACATCGACCGCGAGGGGGCCGGCCAGGTCGTCATCGCCGGCATGACCAACACCGGCAAGTCGTCGCTGGTCGTGGCCCTGACCAACGCCGAGCCCCAGGTGTCGGAAGCGCCCTACACCACCTGGGAGCCGACGCCGGGCATGATGGACGTTGACAACGTGCCGGTGCAGCTCATCGATACGCCCCCCTTGACGCCCGAGTTCGTCGACCCGGAGATGCTCAACCTCATCCGCCGCGCCGACCTCCTGCTCCTGGTCATCGACCTGCAGACCTATCCCCTGCAGCAGATGGACGACGCCCTGGCCATCCTGGAGAAAAACCGCATCGTGCCCGAGCAGTACGAGGTGCAGGAGGGCGACGAGCGCCGCCTGGCGCGGAAACAGGTGCTCATCGCCGTCAACCGGCTGGACGACGAGAGCCTGGAGGAGGACTTTGAGGTGCTGTGCGAGCTGGTGGAGGGCGACTGGCCCCTCATCCCCGTCTCGGCGCTGACGGGCCGCGGCCTGGATGGCCTCAAGCAGGCCGTCTTTGACAGGCTGGGCGTCATGCGCGTCTATGCCAAGCCGCCCGGCCAGCCGCCCGACCTGTCGGCCCCCTTTGTCCTGCCGTTGGGCGGCACCGTGGAGGACCTGGCGGGCAAGGTGCACCGCGATTTCCTCTACAACCTGAAAGCGGCGCGGGTCTGGGGGTCGGGGGTGCACGACGGCCAGATGGTGGGCCGCGATCACGTCCTCCACGAGGGCGACATCGTCGAGCTGCGTGCCTGAGCGCGTAGGGGCGGCCATGCGCTCGAGCCCCAACGCAGGTGCCCGGCCTTGCGCCCCACAGTTGCTGGTTGGAGATGCCTATGGACGTTCGAGATTACAATCGGCGGGCCTGGAACCGCCAGGTGGAGAAGGGCAACCGCTGGACCGTGCCGGTGAGCCCCGAGGTCACGGCCGCCGCGCGGCGCGGCGAGTGGCAGATCTTTTTGACACCGACCAAACCCGTGCCCCGGGCATGGTTCCCCGCCCTGCCCGGCCGCGACGTGCTCTGCCTGGCGTCGGGCGGCGGCCAGCAGGGACCCATCCTGGCCGCGGCCGGCGCCCGCGTCACCGTCTATGACAACTCGCCCCGCCAACTGGACCAGGACCGCATGGTCGCCGAGAGGGACGGGCTGGAGATCGACGTCGTAGAGGGCGACATGAGTGACCTGTCGGCCTTTCCGGAGGCCAGGTTTGACCTGATCGTCCACCCCGTGTCCAACACCTTTGTGCCCGACGTGCGGCCCGTGTGGCGCGAGGCGCACCGTGTCCTGCGGCCCGGCGGCGCCCTCCTGGCCGGCTTCACAAACCCCATGCTCTACCTCTTTGACTGGAGCCTCTGGGAGCAGGGCGTGCTGCAGGTGCGCTACAGCCTGCCCTTCTCCGATCTGGAGAGCCTGCCGGAAGAGGTGCGGGAGAGCACCCGCGCCGGCGAGCCGCTGGAGTGGAGCCACACCCTGGAGGATCAGATCGGCGGGCAGCTCGACGCCGGCCTGCTCCTGGCCGGTTTCTACGAAGACTATAGCGGGGAGGAGGACGTCCTCCTGGACCAATACATGCCCACCTTTATCGCCACGCGGGCGCTCAGGCCCGGCCCCTGAGCTCTGGCTTGCCGCCGGTGCCGCCCGCTTCTAGACTTTGCCTGGCATCAGCCCGCCCGGGGCAGGGCGGCGATTCGCTGGACTATCGCCAACGCCATTCCAACGCCCGTCCACCGAGGCCGCCGCTACTTCAAACCAAACCCGCCTGTTTTCCCCCGATCTTTTATGCTAAGATCGAAGGGCGGCCGTTTCCCGGCCGCGCGTCAATCCACGCCAGGAGAACAGGGAGGCAAGAGTGGCAGCAAAAGAGGCCCGGCCAGATGAGAAGGGCAAGCCGGTGCCCGGCATGGGCGCCATTCCCCACGAGGGCGGCACCACCTTTCGCGTCTGGGCACCCCACGCCGAGTCGGTGTCCGTCATGGGCGATTTTAACGATTGGTCCGGCGAGGCGAACCCCCTCGCGCCCGAGGAGGACGGCTTCTGGGCGGTGAACGTGCCCGGCGTCCGGCCGGGTGACCAGTACAAGTACGTCCTGACCAACGGCGAGCAGCGGCTGGAGCGGCTGGACCCCCACGCCCGCCAGGTGACGAATTCTGTGGGCAACGCGGTCGTCTACGACCGGTCCTTCGACTGGAGCGACGACGACTTCCAGATGCCATCCTGGAACGAGATGGTCATCTACGAGATGCACGTGGGCACCTTTCACGCCCAGCCCGGGCCGGGCGGCGGCACGCTGCTGACGGCTATCGAAAAGTTTCCCTACCTGCAGGAGCTGGGCGTCAACGCCATCCAGCTCATGCCGGTGATGGAGTTCCCCGGCGGCATCTCCTGGGGTTATAACCCGGGCCTGCCCTTTGCCGTCGAGAGCGACTGGGGCGGCCCCGACGCCCTGAAAGAGTTCGTCCTGGAGGCTCACCGGCACGGCATCGCCGTCATCCTCGACGTGGTCTACAACCACCTTGGCCCCGGCGACCTGGCCCTGTGGCAGTTTGACGGCTGGCAGGAGAACGGCCTGAGCGGCATCTATTTCTACAACGACGACCGCGCCAACACGCCCTGGGGCGACACGCGCCCCAACTATGGCTACGACCCGGTGCGCCAGTACATCCGCGACAATGCCCTGATGTGGATGGAAGAGTATCACATCGACGGTCTGCGCTGGGATGGCACGGCCTACGTCCGCCACGTCAACGGCACCCCCGGCGATCCGGAAGGCGACCTGCCCGACGGCTGGTCGCTGATGAAGTGGGTCCACGAGGAGATGCGCGAGCGCTTTCCGTGGAAGATCAGCATCGCCGAGGACCTGCGCGACGAAGAGTTTGTCACGCGGGACGTGGGGGCGGGCGGCGCCGGCTTTAACAGCCAGTGGGACGCGGCCTTTGTGCACCCCGTGCGCGCCAACCTCGTCGCCGGCGACGACGCGGACCGCAATGTGGAGGTGGTCCGCGACGCCATCCTGCACCGCTTCGAGGGCGACGCCTTCAAGCGCGTCATCTATACCGAGTCGCACGACGAGGTGGCCAACGGCAAGGCCCGCCTCCCGGAAGAGATCTGGCCCGACAACAGCGAGCACTGGTTCGCCAAGAAGCGCTCCACCCTGGGGGCGGCCCTGGTGTTTACCGCGCCGGGCGTGCCCATGATCTTCCAGGGACAAGAGTTCCTCACCGACCGTTGGTTCGAGGACGAGCAGCCCCTGGATTGGGAGTACGCCGAGCGCATGGCGGGCATCACCCACCTCTACCGCGACCTCATCGCCCTGCGCCGCAACCTGGAGGGGATCAGCAAGGGACTCACCGGCCAGAACGTGGAGGTCCACCACTGCAACGTCGAGGCCCGGGCCCTGGCCTTTCACCGTTGGTCCGATGGCGGCCCGGGCGACAGCGTGGTGGTGGTGGCAAATCTGAGCAACAATGCCCTGACGGACTATGTCGTCGGCTTTCCCGCGGGCGGCAAGTGGGAGATGCGCTTTGACAGCCACCACGCCGCCTATGACGCCGAGTACGACGGCCAGGTGAGCCAGAGCGTCGATGCCGTCGAAGGCGAGTGCGACGGCATGGGCCACCATGCGGCCGTCAACGTCTCGCCCTACAGCGCGGTCATCTTTTCCCTGGCCTGAGGCGCCGGCGGGCCGGCCACGTCGTCGCCATCACGGGCCGGCCCGCCGCTTTTTGTGCCTGGTGAGGGCTCAGCGTATAACGTCCGAGCACTCTTTTTTAAAGTGGTACACCAGCTCGCGCCAGTCTCCCTTGAGGGGGTGAACGGCAAAGGGCTCCCAGCCCTGGTGGACCAGCCACTTGACGATCCAATCCAGGATCTCGGCATCCTTGCCGTCGAGCTGGCGCAGGATGTAGCTGTACCGCTCGTCCCCGAAATCCTTCTTGCTGACGACCCTCATCTGCCGGACAAACTTGCTCACCAGAGCAATGACATAGTCCGCGACGTAGGCATCGGAGGTGACAATGGTCAGGAACGTGTGGGTCCGGCTGGTGCTGTATGGCGACAATCGCAAATATTCGTATCTACCCATATCAGTTATCCGCCCACCGAACAGAATAGCACGGCAGAAGACACAACCACATCGGTTCTGCTTCTTTTTAAGCTTTTGCAATTCTACCACTGCTTGTGCAATCCTGCAAACCCGGGGCCGCGCCCTTTGCCATGGCCATGCCCCTTGGCGCACGACGGAAGCAGCACAACTTGCATCCTGCACCACTTGGGGTACAATCTTATCGCTGTTCTTTCACACTTTTGCACTGCCGCAACCAACCAAGAGAGGAGTGAACCATGACGATCGTTCTGGATGGCTCGGGGCTGACCGTGGAAAAGCTGGTGCGCATCGCCCGCCACGGGGAAAAGGTCGAGCTTGCCCCCGACGCGGTGGAACGCATCAAGACCTGCCGCGCCATGCTCGAGGAAAAGATCCAGGCCAACGAGATCATGTACGGCGTGAACACCGGCATCGGCGAATTCTCCGAAGTGGTGCTGACCGACGAGCAGGTAGAGCAGTTCCAGAAGTACCTGATCTACAACCACGCCGCCGGTATCGGCGACCCGGTGCCCGTCGAGCAGGTGCGGGCCGCCATGGCCGGGCGCATCAACGTCCACGCCCACGGCAACTCGGGCTGCCGGCCCGAGATCACCATGACCCTGGTCGAGATGCTCAACCGCGGGGTCACGCCCGTGGTCTGCCAGAAGGGTTCCGTGGGCGCCAGCGGCGACCTAGCGCCCATGTCGCAGATCGCCCTGCTGCTCATGGGCGAGGGAGAGGCCTATTACCAGGGACAGCGCCTCCAGGGCCGCGAGGCCATGGAGCGCGCCGGCATCCCCATCCCCGGGTTGCAGGCCCGCGACGGCCTGGCGACCATCAACGGCTCGAATCTGCTGACGGCCATGAGCGCCCTGCACCTCTACGACATGAACCGCTGGCTGAAGCAGGCCGAGATCGCCTGCGCCATGACGCTTGAGGCGCTCCTGGCCAACATGAAGCCCTACGACGAGCGCCTCCACGAGGTGCGGGGATTCTCGGGAGCCGTCCGCAGCGCCCGGGCCATCATGAAGTGCATCGCCGGCAGCGACCTGGTCACCGGCAAGCTCAAGGTCAAGGTCCAGGACGCCTATTCCATGCGCTCCTCCCCCCAGGTCATCGGCGCCGCCCACGACGCGCTGGACTATGCCCGCAGCCAGGTCGAGATCGAGCTGAACGGCGTGGGCGACAACCCCATCTTTCTGCCCGAGTACCGCCTGACCCTCACCGGCGCCAACTTCCAGGGCACGCCCGTCTCGCTGCCCATGGACATGGCCGGCGCGGCCATCACCATGGTGTGCGTCATGTCGGAGCGGCGCATGAACCGCCTCACCAACCCCGCCCTGAGCGTCGGGCTGCCGCCCTTCCTGACCAAAGGCGCAGGCATGATGTCGGGCATGATGCTCAGCCAGTACACGGCCGATATGCTCATCGTCGAGCAGCGCATCCTGTCGATGCCGGCCAGCATCCAGTCCATCCCCGCCGCCGCCGACCAGGAGGACTTTGTGTCGATGGGCATGAACACGGCCCTCAAGAACGGCCAGATCCTGGACAATGCCTACGGCGTGTTGGGCATCGAGTTCATGGCCGGCGCCCAGGCGCTGGACTTTCGCGACTTTTGCCCCGGCCAGGGGGTGCAGGTCGCCCGCCAGGTGATCCGCGAGCACGTGGAGCATTTGGGCGAGGACCGGCCCCTCTACCCGGATCACAACCGCATGAAGGCCCTCGTCCACTCGTGCGCCATCCTGGAAGCCGTGGAAGAAGCCGTGGGTAGCCTGGAGTAGGGGATATGATTGCCACAGCCGAGGTGCGATGGTTTTATCGGGGGCCGCTGCCGGCGGCTGTGCGCGCGTGGTTCGAGGCGAGGGGCAGCCGCATGGCCTACCAGGCCCCTCGCCGCGACCGCTATCTCGGCCTGCCCGGCGACGCCCAGAGCGTCAAGCTGCGCGAGGGCCGGATAGAGATCAAGCTCCGGCAGCAGCAGGGCGAGTTTGTGCGCCTGCACCCCCGGGTGACGGGCGTCCTGGAACGCTGGCAGAAGTGGAGCTTTGCCCTGGCCGACCCGGAGGCAGAGCCCCCGGGCATCTCCAGTACCGACTCGTTCTGGCTGCCGGTGGACAAGCACCGCGGGCTGGCCCGCTACCGGGTGGCGGGCAACGAGCCGCCGGCGGCCGTCGCCCCCGACGTCTATCCCGTCCAGGGCTGCGAGGTAGAGATGGTGGAGCTGTACGCCAGCGGCCAGGCCTGGTGGAGCATCTGCTTCGAGGCCTTTGGGCAGGGGCGCGCCCTGCCCGAGGGGCTGATGGCCACCGCCCGGCAGTTCCTGGACGGCGCCGAGCCGCCCCACATGGACGCGGGCGATTCGTACGGCTATCCGCGCTGGCTGGCGCTCCTGGCCCCCGGGGGATAAGGTCCGCCGAAGCGGCGGACTGCCCGCGCCTATCCGCGATTGTCCTTGCGGGCGACGACCAGGAGATCGCCGCTCTCTTCAGGGTCGAACGGAGAGCGGTCGTAGCCGCCCAGGAGCTCCATCTGGCCAAAGCCCGCCGACCGCAGCCCCTCGGCCAGCTCGCCGGCGAAAATGGGGCGCAGCTCGGTCGACTCGATGTCCTGGACCCAGCCATCCCCGGTCCGCACCAGGCGCACCATGTTAAAGGTGAGGGTCGAGGGATGAAAGTCGTAGAAGCGGACAAAGAGCCACTGGCCCTCCCCTTCGCTGTGGACCTGGGGTCCCATGAAGCGCTCGCGCCTGGTCCACACCCGGTCCAGGTTTCGGTTCTGGATGACCAGGATGCCGCCGGGGCGCAGCACGGCGGCAAAATCGTCCAGGGCGCCGGCCACGGCCTCGGCGCTCAACAGGTGGGGCAGCGAGTTGCCCAGGCAGAGGAGGGCGTCAAAGGGGGCCTCGGAGCCGGCAGGCCGGGCGATGGCAGCCAGCTCTCCCAGCCCGGCCACGACGAACGTCGCGTCGACGCCGGCGGCCGCGGCATTCTCCCGGGCACGGGCCACCATGGGCGCGCTGAGGTCGGCGCCCACCACCTGGAACCCCCGCCGGGCGAGGGCGATGGCGTGCTGCCCGCTGCCACAGGCCGCGTCCAGGACCCGGCGCACCCCGGCCCCGGCAAAGAGCTCTTCCAGGAAGGGCATCTCGTGGGCCAGGCGCGCCTCCCAGTTCACAAAGCGGTCGTAATCGGCCGCCAGGGCGTCATACAGGGCAACGTTGCTCATTCCCGGCATCCCTTCCCTTCCCGTTCAAAGTCTCTTGCGCTCCAGCCGTTCCAGGCGCCGCGTCAGGTCAGCCGGCTGGGGATCGGACTTGAGCTCGGCCTTCCACGCTTCGACGTTGGCCCGGCCGGCCCGCACGCCGCCGTCGAGGCCCGCCAGCAGCAGGCGGGTCCCGATCTCCAGGTCCACCAGGACGACCGGCAGGCAATTTTTCTCCAGGGGCAGGACGTGGTGGAGGAGCGCCTGGCAGACATCGGCCACCTGGAGGGGCACGTGCGTGACCATCAACCAGGCCTCGCGGCGCTCCTCGCTCTCGCCGGCGTCATCGGGCGCCTTCTGTGTGTCCAGCAGGCGGCGGTAGGCCGCATCGTCGTCGTCCGACAGGCCCACGAGCGATCGCTGCGCCTTGTGCGCCGCGGCACCCGCAGCCTCGAACCGCTGCCGCTCCTCGGGCGGCAGATCGCCCCGCGATAGGGTGACGCGGATGGCCTTGGCCACCAGGGCGGCGCCCATGGCCCCGGCCACCGCCGCCACCGACACGCCCCCGGGCAGCGTCTCATCCGCTACTTTGTCTAGCCAGCTTTCCCATTCGTGCACGATTGCTACCTCCATCCGCATTGTAAGGGACAAGCCCGCGCCGAACTATGATCTATATCACACGCGGGACCGTCCCGGACCGGAAACCGGACAGACCCGGCGCGCTGCTACGCAAGCGCCGGCCAGGAGCCGGCAAGCCGTCGGGTTGGCGGTTTGACGCTCCATGCGCTCTGCGGTACAATACCTGCCAGGAGAGGAAATGTCGCTGCCAGTGATCACCCTGACCACCGACTTTGGCCTGGAGGACGCCTACGTGGCCGCCATGAAGGGCGTCATCCTGACCATCTGTCCGCAGGCCACCCTGGTGGACGTGAGCCACGAGGTCCGTCCCCAGGCCGTCCGGCAGGCGGCCGAGGCTGCGCTGCAGCCACTCGGCGTTGCCCAGTGTGACCAGCACCAGGGTCAGGATCATCAGCGGGAAGGGCAGTGTGGGGAAGAGCTGCGTGGGCACGTTGGGCATGGCGCTCTGCAGGGTGTTGGCCAGGGTCTGCAGGGTGACGAAGGCGTACGCACCCACGGCCGCGCGCAGGGGCCGCCAGCCGCCAAAGATGACAATCGCCAGCGCAATCCAGCCCGTGCCTTCGATGCCGTAGGGCCGCGCCCAGCCTGGCTTGACCAGCAGGGAGAACGCGGCGCCACCCAACCCCACCAACGCGCCGCCCGCCAGGGTGTAGACGTAGCGCATGCGGGTCACATTGACGCCACGCGCAAACGCGGCCGCGGGCCGTTCACCCAGCCCTTGCAGCTTCAGGCCGGGCTGCGTCTTGTTCATGTAGAACCAAACCAGGAAGATCGCCAGCAGACTCAGATAGACCATCGGGTCCTGATCGAAGAAGATGCGGCCGACGACCGGCAGGCTGACCAGGCCGGGGATGGGCAGGTGCTGCACCTGTGGGCCGGGCACGCGCGTGTACGCGTTGCCCAGCACATAGGCCAGGTCACGCGTGAGCAGGGTCAGAATGAAGCCGGTGGCAACCTGGGGCTGATGCAGGGTCAGGCTGATGACGGCAATCACCCCGGCCACCAGCGCGCCGACGAGCATGGCCGCGACCATGCCGAGCAGCAGGCTGCCGCTGACCGTCGCAACAATGAACGCGGTCATGGCCGACAGCAGGATCGAGCCATCGAGCGACAGGTTGATGACGCCCGCCTTTTCGGTGATGGTCTCGCCCAACACAGCGAAGATGATCGGCGGCGCCGCGGCGAGCACCGAGGCCAAAAGAATGACGATGTCCATGGTCGTTGTCCCCGTCAAGGCTGCGTTCTACGATTTACGCTTGAAGAGCCGCGCTTGCAGGCCCTGCGTGATGAGCACTGAGAGCACAAGCAGGCCCTGGATGACCCCGCCGAGGGAGGAGTCGAGCTGGCGCTGCAAGGCGAGCTGCAGGCTGCCCATGGCGATGGCGGCAAAAAAGACCGAGATGGGCACGCTCCACGCCGCGCTGAGGTTGGCCAGCAGTACGACCAGGATCGCCAGAAAGCCATAGCCGCCGGAAATCAGCGGGAAGAGGTTGTGCCGGGCGCTGGTACCGACGATCAACACCCAGCCGGCCAGGCCAGCGAGCGCGCCGCAGATGGCAAAGGCCAACAGCATGTGGCGGTCGGTGGAGACGCCCAGGGTGTAGGCGGCGCGCACGTTCTTGCCGATGGCCTTGAGCCGCAGGCCGAAGTAGGTGCCGCGCAGCGCAACGCCGACCACCGCAATTGCCGCCAGGGCCAGGAGAATTTCCACCGGGCTGACCTGGAAACCGGGAAAGGCCGGCAACCACAACGATGGCGGAAATGGTTCGGTGCCGCTGGTGGAGCCGATGCCCGGGCGCTTCCAGGGACCGAGCACGAGGTAGACGGTGAGGCTGCCGGCGATGAAGTTCAACCCCAGGCCGCCAAAGATCTCGTTGACATTGCCGTAGCGCTTGAGCAGGCCCGTCAACACCCCCCACAGCGCGCCGCCCAGCGCCGCGCCCAGCGCGGCCGCGATCAGCGTCAGGGCAGGCGGCAGGCTGGGCTGCAACCAACGCAGGACGCCAGTGGCGAAGATCGCTCCCAGCACCACCTGGCCTTCGATGCCGATGTTCCACAGGCCCGCGGCGAAGGTGACTAAGAGGCCGGCCGCGCACAAGAGCACCGGCGCCCACGCAGTCAGGACATAGGCCAGGCGCGCGGAGGAGCCAAACGCCCCGTTGATGATCAAGCCAAAGGCATCGAGCGGCGACGCGCCGATGGCGAGCAGGATCAGGGCAGAGAGCGCCAGGGCCGCCAGCATGCCACCGACGCGCAAAGCCCATTCTGCCAGGCTGGTGCCCGGCCGCGAAAGTGTGTCACGCAAAGCCCTTCCCTCCTATCAGTTCCCCCAACTGCTCCACCGTGGTCAGGCGGGAATCGAGCGGTCCCACCACGCGCCCGCCAAAAAACACCAGGAGATGATCGCTGCGGTCCAGCAGTTCATCCAGGTCGGCCGAGGCGAAGACGATCGCCATGCCCGCGCGCGTGCGCTCCTGCAGCAGCCCCCAAATGTATTCGATGGATTCCATGTCCAGGCCGCGCGTGGGCTGCTCCATCAGCAGCAGGCGCAGGTTGAGCGGCAGCAGGCCAAGCAGGGTGCGCTGCTGATTGCCGCCGGACAGCGCCTCCACCGGGCTGGTCGGCGTCCCCTTGATGTTGAACTGCTTGATGCGTGCCACCGCGGTCTGGCCGGCCTGCTGCCAGTTGACCAGGAATGGCTGCTTTCGTTCGGCCAGGGCCACATGCTCGGTCACGGTCAAGCCGGCCACCAGTCCCTCGGCCAGGCGATTGGCCGGCACGTAGGCGACCCCCGCTTGCAAATAGACCCGATACGCACGGTTGGTCATGTCCTGGCTGCCGATGCGGATATGCCCGGCGGTGGGGCGCAGCAGGCCGCCCAGGGCCTGGGGCGGGAGACCGCGTTTTTTGTCTGGCTTGCACACAACGCGGTGCAGCGTGTACAATAAACAGGATTTTGCATGGAGGGGTTCAATTGGGTCAGCTGCTTGAAAACGACATTCTGATATGTGCGGCTATCGCGTGGTTGATTGCACAGGTGCTCAAAACCCTGATCGATTGGCGTGTTACCCATACCTTCAGCCTGCGGCGCATGATTGGGATGGGGGGCATGCCCAGTTCGCACACCGCCGTGACGTTCACCTTGAGCCGAGACGTCGATGGCACGATTTCCGGTGGCCCGTCTGGGCTTTCTGCGGGTGACGTGCCCCTCCTGTTCAGATCCGGCATCGACGTGCTGGGCGGGACGCTCTGGTTCGACGTGCGCCGCTCCGAGCCGCTCCCCTTCGTCAAGATCACGAGTGCCGCAGCTGCGGCCTGGTGGGTCGAAGGAGCGCTGGGCGCAGACCCCGCCACGA
>ERZ1026792.1315-NODE-1315-length-16002-cov-8.536756_pt1 | contig 16002 bp, 10 predicted proteins | sample MGYA00520884_ERZ1026792 | MGnify/ENA primary metagenome ERZ1026792 (study PRJEB33270, sample SAMEA104284473) | anaerobic digester metagenome | biome: Anaerobic digester microbiome; feature: mesophilic sludge digester; material: Anaerobic digester biomass... | reverse complement strand
AGTCGGGTGCGGTACACTGTGTTGGCTTCATGGGGCTCCCCTTGGCTCTCGTAATTCTCTCGCCAAGAATATGATAGCCGAGATCGAGCCCCTTTTCAATACCTATCGATGAGAAATGCGGGCTAGCACCGTTGGATATCGGGTTTCTGCGATCCTGTTCCCAAATGGGGACTCGCCCCTGTGTCCGGCCCGGGCGACGCCATGGCAAGGCGGGTGACCACGCTGGTGCTCGGTCCCGATCGGCATCTGGTGGTTGCCGGCAGCCGGGCTACGCCGTGCGGGGGAGCCGATCACACGCCTCAACCACGAGGGTTCCGTGGATGGAACTGTCACCGAAACCGGCGTGCTCTCGACCCTGAGCGGGGTCCTCGTCGTGAGCGGCTATCGTTTCCGTTCGACGGTCCCGCCACCACAGCCGAGGCCACAACGCCAACGAGGAGCGGCACGCCGAGCGCCGTCGGCTCTTTCGTTCTTATGAGTGAGTAGGGGCGGTCCCCAGCGCGCCGGTCTTCTCACCCTCCGTGAGCGCGCACGACCTCCACGAGCTCGGGGAAGTCGATTCCCAGCTCCTGGAGCTTGGAGACCGGCGGGACGCCGTCGGTGGTCCAGCCGCGGCGCTTGTAGACCGCGTCGATCAGCTTCTGGTAGCGGTCCTCGCGGTAGCGGCGGGTGATGGCGATCTTCTCGTCGATCGAGAGGCCTTCGGGGTTGACGCCGATCTCCTCGCGCATCTGTCTGTCGTACTGCTCGGCCCTCGACTCGTACTCCTCGCGGGTCACCGGGCCGACCGAGCGATAGGGGGGGAGATCGTGCTGCCGCAACCCCTTGCCCATGCGGATGTTGAAGACGCGCTGGAAGTTGTAGACCTTCTCCGACATCTTGATGATGTCTTCCTTTTGGATCTCGCGGCCGGTGATGCCGGAGAACAGCTCGCAGTAGTTGTACACGTGCTCGGGCACCTTGGCCGGCTCGGCGGTCTGGGCGTTGTCGGCGGGCTCGATGTCGTTCCACGGCAGCTTGCACAACCCGTTGAGCCCGAACCAGGTGCGGAAGAGCGGGAAGTAGAACAGCGCCTCGGCCTTGGCCTCGAAGGTCGGGATCTGCTTGTTGACCATGTCCATGAAGATGAGCCAGGCCTCGTCGTGCTGCGGCCCCTTGTTGGCGAGGGCGTAACCGCCTTGCTGGGCGAGTGACTCCTTGGACATGTACTGGCTGTACTCGAGGCCCTTGACCTCCATGCCGATGTCCTGCATGAGCTGTGGGTCACCCCAGCCGCGCTCGGCGAAGATCCGCTTCATGCCGTGCACGCCTTGACCGGCGATGGCGCCGAACCCCTCGCCACGCGCCATCTGGTGGAGCAGCTCCATCTGCGCCTCGGCGTTGCCCCACGTGAGCTCGAGCCCGCCGGTCCGCTCCTGGTCGAGAATGCCGCGCTGGTAGCACTCCATGATGAAGGCGGTGAGCGTGCCGAAAGAAATGGTGCAGACCCCGTACGTGTCGCAGTAGAAGTTGGCCTCGAGCAGCCAGTCGGGGTCGAAGATCCCGCAGTTGGCGGCGCAGCCGGCAGCGGTCTCGTACTCCGGGCCGTCGACGGTGACGGTGTGTCCCTTGTACGGTCCGGTCTTGACGACGTGCCCATCGGCACCTTTGGCGCACGCCATCGAGCAGCCGTACCAGCAGCCATCGGGGATGCCCTGAGTGAAGCGGGCTTCCCAAACCGGGGAGGCGATCTTGTCGGTATCAGGGTGCTTGCCGTACTGGAAGTTGTGCACCGGCAGCAGGTCGTACGCGTCCATGATCTCCACGAGGTGAGCGGTGCCCCGGGTCCGCATGTGGCACTGCTGGTCGTCGAGATCGTGGATCTCCTTGTGGAGCTTGACACCGACCTTGGTGATGCGGGCGGGGTCGGCTGGATGGTTCATGTCACCCCGCACCTGCGGGCCACGACACACCAGGGCCTTGATCTTCTTGTCGCGGAAGACGGTGCCGATACCGCCACGGCCGGCTTGCTTGAGGCGGGAGACCTTGCGGCGCACGTCGTACCACGAGAAGTTGAGGCAGCCAATGAGGCTATGCTCGGCGGCGGTGCCGGCCGAGACGACGGAGACGTTGCGGCGGTCGGCCTCGTTCGCGGCGTACTCGGCCGTGAAGATCTCGGCGGCGACGTGGCTGTCCGAGGGTTCGTCGGGCGCCGTCTCGATGCGGATCGTGCCTTGCTGCCCGTCGATGACGACGATCACGTCCTCGGCGGCCTTACCGCGGATCTCGATCGCGTCGAAGCCCGAGAACTTCATCAGCGGACCGAAGTAGCCTCCGACGTTCGAATCGATGGGGATACCGGTTTGCGGCGACAGCGTGACGACGAGCGACTTGCCGGAGCCGGGGTACTGGGTGTTGCCAGCCAGCGGCCCGGGGGAGATGACGATGGCGTTCTCCGGGTCGTTCCATCTGGTGGCCGGCGTGATCGCCTGCCACAGGTACCACAGCCCGAAGCCGCGCCCGCCGATGAAGATGTCCTTCATCTGCTGGGTCACCGGCTTCTCGGTCACGGCCAGCGTCGTCAGGTCGATGTGGAGCGTGCGGTTGTTGTACCCCAGCACCGGCAGCGACGGGGTGAACGTCACCTCTTTGAGGAGGACGTGAGCTGCCTTGAGCTTCTGGGCGTCGTGGGTGTACTCGGTGCGCTTGGTGTAGTCCTCGGCCATGACGACCTCCTCACGAGGCGGTAGGGACGAGCGGCTCGGGTGCCGGCTTCTCGGCGACCTGGAGCGCGCCCATCGGGCAGACCTTGACGCAGGCACCGCAGACGATGCATTTGACCGGCTCGTGCAACCCCGGAACCGTCCGCATCGACAGCGTCGGGCAGAAGCCAACGCACATGTAGCAGGCGACGCAGGCCTTCTTGTCCAGCATGACGACGCCGAGCTTGTTGGTCTTGAGGGCTTCGACTGGACAGATCGCCACGCATTCACCGCATTGGTCGCAAACGTTGATCGCCAGAACGCCCTCGTGGCTGTTGACCGGCAGCAGCCGGATAGCCGAGAACGCGACGTCGGTGGTCTTGTACAGCATCTTGGCGCACGCCAGCTCGCACTCGCGGTGGCAGTGACGGCCGCCGTCGCATTTCTCAAGGTCGACGTGCAGGTACCTCATGGGTCTCCCCTCGAAAGGCCTCACCCGCGGATCGTGGAGGCCGTCGCTCGCCCGCGGAGAAAGTATCACTGGTCCTCGAGCGGAGCAAGAGCCATGCCCTCGGCTGCCATCGCGCCGGTGGCGCAAGCCCACTGTGCCGAGGGCGCGAGACCGATGCCGTGGTCTTGCTGGACCCGAGCCTGCCCGGGGACGAGTGGGCCGAAGCCCTTGGCGATGTAGCTCGTTCTGGTTCGCTCCCGAGGCCTTCCCAGGCAGCGCCGAGCCTTCGTCGAGTACCGGCAACACGTTCTGTTCGTGCATTGGGGCTCGAATCAGCACGCCCGAGAAAGCAGTCCACGGTCGAAGCGCCGACCAGTTGGCGATGTGCCGCAAGCTCGTGTAACCTCGCGCTATGTCGACTGGGATCGATCCGACCTCGTCTTGGGCTGCTTCGACCCCGGTTCAGTCGGCGCATCTCGTGCTCCTGCGCGGCTTTTCCAGCCTCAAGCACTTGGCTAGTCACCACCTTGGTGCAATTGGGTTGAGCGGCCAGGAGGTCTGCCTCAGGGCAGGAGGCGAGGCCTACCACGAGGGTGAAGCAGGGGACGACGTCTTCATCGTTCTCAGCGGCTCAGCCACGGCGATCCGGCAGACTCCTTTGGGTGACCTGCTGGGAGCCAGCTTCGTTCGCGGCGATATCGCTGGCGAGGTCTCCTACCTCGACGGCCAGCCGCGGTGCTGGAGCTTGCGGGCCAACGAGCCGACGACGCTGCTGCGTGTGCCGGGAGCGCGGCTCCACGAGCTGGTGCGTGGCGAGCCGGGGATGGCGCTCGAGCTGCTCCGGACGTTCTGGGCTTCGCTTGCCGCCAAGGTCCGTTCGGCGTACCGGGTGATGAACGAGATCATGGCCCCCGGACAGCACGTTGCGCCGCGGCAGCGTTCGGGGGATGGGGCGCAGATCGGCCTTTCCGAGGGCACCAAGCTGTTGGCGCTGCGTACCCTGGGGTTCTCCGGCGCCGAGCTCGGGCTGCTCGCGACGCAGCTCGTCGCACAGCGCTACGAGGCGGACACGGTCATCTTTTCTGAGGGCGAGCCGGGAGACAGGCTCTTCGTGGTGCTCGAAGGCCAGGTGAGGATCTCGCGCCGCATCCCGAGCCTGGGTGAGGAGGCGCTGGCCATCCTGAGGCGCGGGGACGTTTTCGGGGAGATGGCTTTGGTTGACGAGAAGCCGCGGAGCGCCGACGCCATCGCTCACGGGGACGGTTGCGCACTGCTGGCCATCACCCGTGTCGACCTCGCCCGGGCCGCGGCGTCCGACCCGGCGTCGATGCTCGGCTTTTTCGCCCTCATGGGTCAGATCCTCTGTCGGCGTCTGCGCTCCATGACGGAGCAGCTCGTCGCCTGGCGCATCATGACCGGCTTCGGGTAGCCGGCCTCGCCCTGGACCTCGCGAACCGTTGTACAATCCTGCTCCCGGCCCGTAGGCGGGACGTGCCAGCAAACCTGGCACCAGAGGAGAAGAGCCATTCCAGCCAAGGTCTTCATCGGTAACCTGAGCTTCCGCACCACCCGGGAGGAGCTCAACGCACTCGTGTCGGCGGCGGGCACCGTCGTCGACCTCTACCTGCCCACCGATCGTGCGACCGGCAAGCCGCGCGGCTTCGCCTTCGTCGAGTTCGCGAGCGAGGCCGAAGCCGCCGAGGCAATCCGACAGCTCAACGGCAAGGAGGTCGGTGGCCGCGCCCTCAAGGTGAACCTCGCCGAGGACCGCCCACGCGAGCGGAACGGATCGGGACGCACGCGGTCAGCCGGGTCGCGGCCGTTCGTTCCTGCTTTTGACCCGGGCCCGAGCTTTTTCGCGGTTGAAGGTCGCTTTTCTAAGCCCAAGGGTAGCCGTCGCGGCGCCCGCGGCAAGAAGCGCTCGCTGTAGCGGCCTTCGACCTCGTTCGCACCCCCAGCCGGCAGCGCGTGTGGTGCGTGTGGCTCCCGTGGCTTCCCATGGCAGCGTTGCGCTCAGCGGACGGGTTGCCGGTCGTGCCTGCCCGAGGCGTGCCGAGGCTACGGGGCGTGCTCCTCTCACCGCGGTTGGTCAAGGTGCTCCTGCAGGACATGACGGGGAACCGGGGCGACGCCAGCGCACCGTCGTTCGCAACGCCGACGACGGGGCCGTTTGCGTGTGGACCCACATCTTCGCTAATAGGGAAAGGGAGCGGCGGTCTTTTCCCGCCGCTCCCTATCTCGAGTGCCGTGTCATCCAAGCTGGTGGGGGCTGACCTGTCCCTCGCCAGCTGCCCCTGGGTGGGGGAGCAGCCTCTTACCCCTGCTTTGAGACGAACTCCTCCATGAAGGCGACCAGGGTCTCGACGTTCTCGACCGAGACGGCGTTGTACATCGACACGCGAATGCCGCCGACGTCGCGGTAACCCTTCAGGCCAACCATGCCGGCCGCCTTGGCGGCCTTGACGAACGCGTCGTCCTGCTCCGGCGTCGGCAGGAAGAAGTCGACGTTCATCGCCGAGCGGTGTTCCTTGACCTTGACGAACGGGCGGTAGAAGTCGGCGTGGCGGTCGATGCAGGCGTAGAGCAGCTCGGCCTTGCGCAGGTTTCGGCGGTGGATGGCTTCCAGACCGCCGATCTCCTTGTTGTGCGCCAGCACGTTGCGCAGGATGTAGATGCCGAATGTCGGTGGGGTGTTGTAGAGCGAGTTCTTTTCGACGTGGATGCGGTACCGCAGGTAACTCGGCAGCTCCTTGTCGAGGCACTGCTGGAGGATGTCGTCACGGATGATGACGACGGTCACGCCGGAAGGACCGAGGTTTTTCTGGGCGCCGGCGTAGATGATGCCGAACGGCGAGACGTCGAACGGCTTCCACATGAAGTCCGACGACATGTCGCAGACGAGCGGGATCCCACCGGTCTCGGGCCAGGTGTGGAACTGGGTGCCCTCGACCGTGTTGTTCGAAGTGAAGTGAACGTACACGCTCGACGGGTCGATCTTGATCTCGCCGGGGTAGGGCAGGCGGGCGAACTTGTCATCCTTGGTCGAGGCAGCGCAGCGAGCCAGCTCGCCGGCGACGATCTTCCCCTCCTTGTACGCCTTGTCGGCCCAGGTGCCGGTGCAGATGAAGTCGGCGCCGCGGCCCTTGTAGAGGAGGTTCATGGGTACCATGCCGAACTGCAGGTGGCCGCCGCCCTGGATGAGGATGACGTGGTAGTTGGGTGGGAGGCTGAGCAGCTCCTTGATGAGAGCGATCGCCTCGTTGTGCACTGCTTCGTATTCCTTGGAGCGGTGGGAGATCTCCATTACCGACATGCCCGTGCCGGAGAAGTCCAGCAGCTCCGCCTGGGCGCGTTCGAGGGCGGGCAGCGGAAGCCCCGCCGGACCCGCATAGAAGTTGATCACTCGCTTGGCCATTGATACCTCCCTGGGGTACGGTCGAAGGTCGAAGGTCGAAGGTTGAGGGCTGCCAGCCGGGCTGGTCGAGAGTCGAGGGCCGAGAGCCGAGAGTCCACCCGACCGCCCGCTTCGAGCTGCCCGATGCAGGCAGGCTGTCCGGACCCCGGACCCCAACCATCGGAACCGCTGCAACTGGCGGACATCTCGTCTCCTACTTCTTGGTCCAGCCCGTGAGGAACGTCACCACCTCGTCGCCGATGCGCAACAGGTTCTCCTTCGAGCTGGCGCCGATATGGGGGGTGAGGATGGTGTTGGGGGCCGAAAGCAGCGGACAGCTCGGGTCGGGCGGATCCGAGTAGTACACGTCGGTGGCGTACGCCGCGACCTTGCCGGACGCGAGCGCGGCCGCCAGATCTTCCTCGACGATGCACTTGCCGCGGCCGGTGTTGACGAGCACGGCGCCGTCCTTCATCAGGGCGATCGTATCCTTGTTGATGAAGCCCCGCGTCTCGTCGGTGAGCGGCGTGTGCAGGGAGATGTAGTCGGCCTGCTCGAACAGCTCCTTGAGCGTCGGCACCAAGATGGCGACGTCGGACTCCTTGACGAAGGGGTCGAACGCCAGCACTCGCATCCCGAACGCGGCGGCGCGCTTGGCCACCTCTTGGGCGATGCGGCCGATACCCACCAGGCCGAGAGTCTTGCCCATCAGCTCGGTACGCTTCAGCTCGCTCTTGAGGAACTTGCCAGCCTTGAGAGCGTTGTGAGCCTCGATGAGCTTGTTGGGGACGGCAATCATGAGGGCGAACGCGAGCTCGGCCACGGCCACGGACGATGCCCTGGGCGTGTTGACGACCTCGATCCCTTTGGCCTTGGCAGCCTTGGCGTCCACGTTGTCGAGCCCGACACCGCCGCGGATGATGAGCTTGAGCTTCGGGGCCTGCTCCATCCACTCGGCCGTGCACTTGGTCTTGGAGCGCACGAGGGCGACCTCGGCGTCGGCCAGGCGCGACACATCGTCGGTCACCTCGCCGAACTGCTCCAACCTCTTGGGGAGCGACTTGTCGAAGGCATCGCAGATCACGATCAACATGCTGACCTCCTCTTGGGGCTGTCCCCCGTTTTACCAGATATCGAGCGTCCGGACCAGCAGGCCGGAGCGCAGCTTCGGCTCGAACCACGTGGACTTGGGCGGCATCACCTCACCGCAGTCTGCTACCGTCATGAGCTGTTCCAGCGACGTCGGGTGGAGGGCGAACGCCACCGCCCAGCCACTGTCGACGCGCTGTTCGAGCTCACCGAGACCGCGAATCCCGCCAACGAAGTCGATGCGCTTGTCGGTTCGCGGATCGGTGATGCCGAGAATCGGCGCCAGCAGGTTCTCTTGCAGGATCGCGACGTCGAGTGAGCGCACCGGGTCCTGGTCCGGGAACGAACCGGGCTTGGCCTCGAGCCGGTACCAGCGGCCGCCGAAATACATGCCGAACTGGTCACCGTGCTCGGGACGGGCCGGGGCGTCCGGCGTCACGGTGAACTTCCCGGCGACGGCGGCGAGAAACGACTCCGGTGTGTGGCCGTGCAGGTCCTTCACTACCCGGTTGTAGTCCATGATCTTCAGTTGGTTGTGTGGAAAGACCACAGCCATGAAGTAGTTGTAGGGCTCGTTGCCGGTGTGATGCGGGTTTTGGGCACGTCGCTCGAGCCCGACGCGGGCGCCCGAGGCGGCACGATGATGGCCGTCGGCCACGTACAGCGCCGGCACGGCCCGGAAGGCTTCCTGCAGCGGCTCGGTGAGCTCCGCCGGCACCACCCACACCGTGTGCCCGAAGCCGTCGTCAGCGACGAAGTCGTACACCGGCTCGAGCTGACGTACCCGGTCCACGAGGGTGTCGATGTCCGTGCGCTGGCGATAGGTGAGGAAGACGGGGTCGTTGGCGTTCAGCTCGTGGGTGTGACGGGTGCGGTCATCCTCCTTGTCCTTACGGGTGAACTCATGGCGCTTGATGAGGCCGTCCGCGTACTCCTGACACGAGCAGGCGGCGACGACGCCAGCCTGCACGTGGTCGCCCATGCGCTGCTGGTAGACGTAGAGCCTCGGCTCGCTCTCGCGGATCAACACACCCTCGGCGATCAGGCGCCGCAGGTTCTTCGCTCCTTGGGCGTACACCCGGTCGTCGTAGAGATCGACCTCGTGAGGGAGGTCGATCTCGGGCTTGACGACATGCAGGTAGGAGATGTCGTTGCCTTCGGCGAGCGCACGCGCTTCGTCGGAGCTGATGACGTCGTAGGGGTAGGATGCCACGCGCGCCGCGAGGTCAGGGCGCGGCCGCAGGGCTCGAAACGGGCGAATGTCCGACATGCTTGGGATCCTCCGGCCGGAGCTCCGGTCGCCGGCAGAGTCTATCACAGGGGCGGAATGTCCGAAGTTGGCTCGGCCATTCGGGAGGCCGGGACCGGAATCTGGCTCCCCGGCAGAAGCGTCCGCCGCTTTGGCAGCGCCCCCGGCAGCGAGCGGCTCGGCAAGGTCCTGGGGGTGGGGTTGCGGGTTCCTGGAAGCCAGGGCGTGCGGTGTTCAGAGGGCGGAGCTTCGGTGTCTGGACAATTTGGGCGTGGAAATCCCGTCTTCCGACACGAGGGTATGATCGAGGTGGGCGCGGGGTTTGCATTGCGCGCCGGCGGAGGTGGACGATGATCCGTAGTCGAGTGCTTCTGGTGATGGTGGCGTTGAGTGTGGGCAGCGCTGTCGTGGCGCAGGAGGAGCCGAGTCCGTCGCCGACGCCGACCCCGGACCCCGTCGTGGTCACGGTCGGGAGCGCCAGCGCCAAGCTCGTTCGGTACGCGACCGCCGAGGCGCGGACGGCTCTCGAGCCGCTGAAGGCCAGGCAGGAGAGCGATCCGCGGGTGGCGATGGCGCTGGGGCGGGTGCTCGAGCAGGAGAAGAAGTACGGCGAGTCTGCGGCGCTGCTAGGGAAGGCTGTGGTGCTGGCTCCGAGCGATCCCGAGGCCCAGATCTGGCTCGGGGAGACGCTGCTGCGGCAGAAGAAGCAAGCGGAGGCCGATGCAGCGTTCGGGAAAGCGATCGACCTGGTGACCCCGAGGGTTGCTGCCGACAGCGCTGGGGCCGACCTCGGCTCGCGGTACTGGCTGGGCGTCGCCCAGCAGCGTCGACGGTTGTTCGACAAGTCAGCGGAGACGCTGACCAAGCTCCTCGAGCTGCAGCCGACGCACCTCATGGCGACCTACCAGCTCGGCCTCACGCGGGCGTTTCAGGGCCGCTGGGCCGACGCTGTCACGCTGCTGACCAAGGCTCTCGAAGGCGACTCCGGGATCGCCTTCGCTTACTACTACCGAGCGTTGGCGCAGGACAAGCTGGGACGCAAGGACCAGCTGGTGCTCGACATGGAGAAGTTCCTGGCGCTCGCGCCCAATGCGCCCGAGGCAGACAAGGCGAGAGCCGTCGTCGCCGCCGCCAAGCGCTGAGGAGCTCGGTGGCACGAGTCAGAAGGCGCTGCCCAGGCCGATATAGGCCTTGAACGACGGGTCGCCGGGTCGCCGGTCGAGAGGTCGGGCAAGGTCGAGTCGGACGACGCCCACGGGGGTAGTGGCTCGCAGGCCGAGCCCTACGGACTTCGCGAGGTCGCGACCGAAGTCGGCACGCTCCGCCCACACCTGTCCGACGTCGACAAAAGCCAGCCCGATGAGATCGAACCAGGGGAGAGTGGCGCGCAGCTCCTGGTTGACGACCAGGACCGCCGTTCCGCCTGCCGTGAGGAGCTTGCCGCCGGCTTCGAGCCGCGGGCCGAGGCTCTCGAACGGGTAGCCGCGGACCGAGTACTCGCCGCCCGTCTTGAAGCGGATGTCGGTGAGCAGCTCCTGCCCGCCGAAGGTGCGTGCGGTGCCGGCGCGGTAGGACGAGGCCCAGGCGAGCGGCAGCCCGCCCAGCTCGCCCAGCGGCAGGAAGAGGTTGAGCTGGCCGTAGGCCCGCACGTACCGGTAATCAGAGCCTAACCACGGGCCGCTGCCGGAAAGGTCGAGGCTGGCCAGCATCCCGTGGATACCGAGGACCGGGTCCTGCCGGGTGTCGCGGACGAGCTGGAGCCCGAGATAGGGGTGCTTGATGCGGAGGTCGAACGGGAAGAATGGGTCCGGCGTTTCCTCGTACAGGTGGACGTCGCTGTAGCGAGCGTACACCCGCGCCGTGAGATCGGAGATCAGCGGGCGGGAAAGCTGTAGCGCACCGGTGTTGCTGTCGGTGACGAAGCCGTCGTCGTCGATCCGGCGCCGGCGCTCGGCGTACGCCTCGAGCGAAAAGCGCCCCTCACGGATCGCTGGAACCTTGAAAAGCAGCCGGCCGGAGCGATCGTCGGGCTCCCATCGCGCCCGCAACGCAGCCTCCAGGCCCCGCCCCAGGACGCTGCGGTCGGCGACGTCGACGAGCGCCGACAGCCCCACCTCCGACTCCCAGCGTACCCCGTAGGCCACCGTGAAGCGTGGGGCTTCCTGGAGCAGGAAGGTGACGTTGCTGCCCGAGGCAGACCTCTCGATCGAGGTTGCGACGCCGACGAACCGGTCCTTGCCGAGCAGCCGTGCCCGCGCCTCTGCCAGGTACAGCGGGTCGAGGGGGGCGCCGACCTCGAGGCGGGCAATCCGCTCGAGCCACGACACGCGGGCCGTGCGTTGCCCCGAAAATCGCACCGCGGCCACCTGCTGCGGCTCGCCCGGTTCGACCTCGAGCCGCAGCACCGTCGCACCGTCCGTGGCCCGGGTCGGAACGGCACGCACCCTGGCGTCGGCAAAGCCTCGCGACGCGAGGTCGTGCTCGACGAGCGCCGCCGCTTCGCCGAAGCGGTCCAAGCGGGCCGGGTCGCCGGCCCGAACCGGCAACGCGATGTGAGGCGGGCAGCGTCGGCCGCCGGGATGCCGCCGATCTCGATTTCGGCCACGCGGTCCCCAGGCCCGGGCTCGACCTCGACGATGAGGGTTTTGACCTCGGTGTCGACCCGCTGGCTCAGTACCCGAGCTTGTTGGTAGCCGAGTAGGCGCAGCGTCTGCTCGACGCGCCGATGGGCGTCGGGCAAGCCGGCAGCCAGCTCCGTGCGCTCGGTCGGGCCGGCGAAGCGCCGTGCGAGGACGGCCGCCTCCCCGTCCGGGAGCCCAGAAAAGACCACGGACGCAATCTCGACCCGCTTTCCGCCGCGGCCCTCCACCATGACTTCGATCGGATCGCCCGGGGTGACGGCGATCTCGACTTTCGGGTCGAGAAAACCCATCGACCGCAGCGCCCTCGCGGTGGCGTCATGCATCTCGAGGCGGGAGGTCGGCTCGTACTCGTCGAGGCGGTACAGGCCGGCGATCGTGGTGCGGGCGACCGACGGCGGCTGGTCGCCGGCGAACGCGACGCGTACACGCCTCCCCGGCTCGACGTTCACCACCAGCTCAGCCCGCTCCGGGTGCTTCTCACGAGGGCGGGTCGAGGCAGTGACCGTGGCCTCCGGGTAACCGGCCTCGCGGAGCGCCTGCCCCGCCTCGAGCTCGGCGTCGATGAGGGCGCCGTCGGGGAGCGGCTTGCCGGTGCTCACGCGCAGCGCCTTGCGCACCAGCTTCTTGACGGCCTTGTCCTCGGTCTTGACGAGGATGCGGTCGAGCTCGGGGCCGGCCGCTTTGGCGAGCCGGGATCCGCCCAGCTCGAGCACCTGTTGCAGGCTGCCGCCTGGGTTGCCCTCGTCATTGGAGAACCCCTGCAGGACGAACCGGGGCAGCTTCCGGAATCCGTGCAGGTCGAGGATGTACGTCTGACGCTGCGTGTTGCGCAGGTCGAGCGAGACAGCCAGGGCGGCGTAGCGAGAGATATCACGCGTCAGGGTCAGCCTGGCGCTGGGATCGGTCTCGCCGAACACGTATACCGGCCGGATCGTGATGCGCCCGAGCCCGAGCTTCTCTCCGACACCACCCACCAACCTCTCACCGAGGTAACCGGCGATCCCGGTGGCGAGGCCCTCCATCGCGTCGGTGCCCGGACCGCCGTCCTGCCGCCAGGCGAGGGGATCGCCCGGTTCACGGCAGATCGTGTCATCCTGCAAAGAGCTGGTGAGCGAGGAGAGCTCGATCCGGGGATCATTGACGGGGTCACCCGTGAAGACGGCGGCGGCGCGATCGAGCCTGAAGCGCTGGTTGTAGGCGCTGACACACGCCCCGGGGTCGATCTCGACGCGCCCCCTGATCGTCGGGTTCCACAGCGTTCCGCCGATCTCGAGAGGCTCCCAGAACGCTCGCAAGTTGGCGACGTTGTTGCGAACCCGCAGGCCCTCCAAGGTCTCGATCTCGAGGTCGAGGTCGATGGTATCCAGCAGGCTGCTCGCGGTACCGGTGGTCTGGACGGGGGACAAAAAGCGCGGCAGCAGCTCGCGCTCGAGGTCGAGATCGCGGTCCAGCACCCCGCGTTCGAGCACGACGGTGCCGGCCAGCAGCCCTCGCGAGGCTGGGTCCCAGGCGAGATCGAGCTCGCCTCCCAGCCGCGCCTTCACCCCGAAGTCGAGCCCGAAAGAGAGGCGAGCCAGGCTGGCGTGCAGCGACAGGAACCCATCCTCGTAGCGCTTTCCGGAGAAGGTCACCTCGCCGCCGTTGAGGGCCAGGCGGCCGTTGGCAATCACGAGCTCGCCATCGGCCAACAGGAGGTCCGCTGCCGGCTCGCTCAGCCGGGTGGCATACGGTGTCGGCCAGAAGAACGAGACCTCCGGACCTGCAACCCTGACGACGGCTCGCAGGTCCTCGATCGTCCCCGAGGCACGAGCTTCGAGGGTGAGCTCGCCACGCGCTACGCCACCCGCCAGGTATGGCCCGAGGAGTGCGGTGGGGACGTGACCGCTGGCGCTCAGGTCGAGGCCGTGAACGAGAGCGAGCGGGGCATCGACTCCGGGCCGCCATCCCGGCGTGAGCGCGGCACCGCCCCCGAGCTCGAAGCGCGCCCCCATCGCCCGGAGCGTCACCGGAACAAGCTCCAGCCGGTGGTTGGCGATGCCGACGCGGAGCGGGCCTTCGGTGGCCACGGTCTCGGTGCCGGTCAAAAGCCTCAGGCCGTCGATTCGCAGCTCGGCGATCAGGCTGGCGAGGTCGCCAGGGTCCACCCAGACCTCCGCTGTGGCGCTTCCGCTCGCGTGCTCGGGGCGGTCGGGCAGCCCGAAGGTCGAGAGAACACCGCAAGTGTCGAGGCTGGGCGCCCAAAGCTCGAGGTGGACGGGGCCGTCCGCAGTGCGCAAGCGAGCGCTGGCCATGGTCTCCCCGAGCCCGGGTAGGCGGGCGAGTGCCCCGAGCGGCACCTCCAGCCGCGCGGCCAGGGCGCCCGCGGCGGTGTCCACGAACGGCGCCTCGGCACGCAGCACGCCGTCTGCGAGCGTGAGGGCGACCGTCGCCAGCCCGACCCCAGCCACCGGCCGCTCGAGGTCGAGATGGAGGGACGCGGTCTCAAACGGCGTTGTGATGGCTCCGCTGCCGCGTGCGCGAAGGTGACGTTCGCCGAGCCGGGCGTCGAGCGCACCGACGGTGATCGTCCGGCCGTCGGTGGATGCCTCTACCTGCAGGCGGTCGAGACGCGGGTACGCCGGATCGAGGACGAGATCCGCACCTACGAGAGAGGCGCTCGCGAGGAACGACCGGGGCGATCCTTCGACCTCGATCAGTCCCGTGAGCGTCCCGGAGGCGCCAGGGCGGGCGAGAGCGAGCGGCAGTTCGTGCGCGGTGATGCGGGCGTGTCCAGCGAGAGCTGCCGGCTGCCCTGCTGCCTCGAGGTCGATCCGGCCGCCGGGAGCAGGCAGCCACACGCTGCGGAGCTGGGCTCGCAGGTCGTCGAGAGGGCCATCGACGACCGCGGTGGCATCCAGCTCCCCGGCCACCGGTAGGTCTTCCGGGAGTGGGGGAACGAGCGCGGGGAACGTAGCTGCGAGCTTGCCGTGCAGCGCCACGATGTCCGGTACCTTCAGGGTCGCGGTTGTGGACACGAGCCGACCGGCCGCCAGCTCCGCGAGACTCGTCGCCACCAGCTCGCCGGAGACGGTCCGCTCGCCCTTGATCTCCGGGAGCACGCCGACGCGAAACCCCAGCCGGACGATGTCGCCAGACGAACCGGAAGCGCTTCCGAGCTCCACCTCGCTGCGGGCCAGGAGCTCGTCGCCCCGCCGCCACGCCACGCTGGCCGTTGCTGCCGGGTGCAGCGGTCCGGCGGCTCCCACCACGAGGTCGAGATTCACATCGGCGGTCGTGCCGCCCAGGCCGAAACGCTCGAGCTGGCCGAAAGATAGCAACGGAGCGAGGTCGTCGAGCCGCAGGCCCTCGCCGGTCAGGGTGATCGAGCCGTCCTGTTCCGGGTATCGCCCGGCACCGTGGATGTGCAGCCGCCCGCCGCTCGCGAGATCGGGGACGAGCACGGCCGGTTCAACGTCGGCGACGAGCGTCCCCGCAAGCCGCAGTTGGGGCTGGATAACCCCCTTCAAGGTTGCCTCGAGGGCAAGCCCCGCCCCGCCGAACGAGAGCTCGTCGACCGTCAGGCTGCCGTCCAGCCCGGCGCTCAATGCGGTCTCGATGTGGCCGCTCCAGGCGGGGGCCGAAGCCCGTTCCACACGAACCTCGCCGACGCGGGCACGCACGCTCAACCGGTCGTCCCGCAGCGAGCCCTCGATCTCCACCTGCGAGGCGGACGCGGCCGTAGCCCAGCGCGCCGCAGCCGCTGGGAGCGCCGTCCGAGTCACGGCGCCGTCCAATAGCCTGATGCGGTCGATGAGAAAACGGCGGGAAGGCCCAGGTGGCTTCTCGAGCGAGCTGGCAGGCTCAAAAGAGGGCGTAGGGACGGGTGCCTCGGGGTGGAGCTTCCAGTGCTCGATGCGCAGCTCGCGCACCCGTACCTCGGGCTGCGTCAGGGTTCCCAGATCGACGCACGCAACGACGAGCGCCGCCTCGCCCAGTGGCGAAGCACCGACGGCTCCGAGCTGCACGTCATGTAGCTCGAGACAGCCCGACCGGGGTCTGAGCTCGAAGTCGCCGATCCGGATTCCAATTCCGGACGCCGCGGCGGTGGCCTCGACCTTGGCGAGGACCTGTCTCCGACCCCAGCGGCTGCCGATCACCACCCAGGTCCCCACCGCCGTGACCACGGCAACCCCTGCCAGGACCAACCCGGCCGCCCGGGCGGCCCGCCACCAACGCTTCCGCTGGCGCCGGCCTCCAGTCTCCTCGCTCACGGACTCGATCATACCGCCATCCGGATGCCGGATACCGGGCCCTGGCTCCGGCATCGCAGGGAGGGAGCCGGCGATCGGCAGGCGTCTCCCCGGGAGGCTTTCGTCCCCAGGGTCCTTCAGCCCGCGTTCGACAGTTGCTAGACACGCGCTGGCATAGAACGATTGACACCGCAGAGGGTTGCGGTTGAGATTGCTGGTTTTCGCGTGTTACTAGGCGGCGGGCTGGTCGGACGTGGTGCTGGAGGG
>ERZ1026792.1312-NODE-1312-length-16042-cov-4.222620_pt1 | contig 16042 bp, 7 predicted proteins | sample MGYA00520884_ERZ1026792 | MGnify/ENA primary metagenome ERZ1026792 (study PRJEB33270, sample SAMEA104284473) | anaerobic digester metagenome | biome: Anaerobic digester microbiome; feature: mesophilic sludge digester; material: Anaerobic digester biomass | place... | reverse complement strand
CCGCTGCCGGGATGGGAGCTCGAGTCCGAGGACGTCCTGCGCGGCGGCATCGGGGGCACCAAGGTGCACGTGCGGGCCGAGCCCACCACCGTGGTCCGCACGGCCGCCCACATCATCGGGCTGATCGAGGAGGCGCGGCTGCCCGACCGCATCCGAGAGCGCACGCTCGCGACCTTCGACGTGCTCGCCCAGGCTGAGGGGCACCTGCATCGGCGACCGGCCTCCCAGGTGCATTTCCACGAAGTGGGCGCGGTGGATTCGATTCTGGACATCGTCGGGGCGTGCCTCGCGCTGGAGCGGCTGGGGCAGCCGCGCGTCCTGGCGGGGCCGGTGGTGGAGGGGACGGGCTGGATCGAGTGCGCGCACGGGCGGTTTCCGATTCCCGCCCCCGCCACGCTGGCGATCCTGGGCGCGCGCGGGATACCGCTTTCGCAGTGCGACGAGCCCCACGAACTGGTCACGCCCACGGGCGCGGCATTGCTGGCGGAGCTGGTTGAATCCTTCGGCCCGATGCGGGAACTGGTGGCCGAAAAGACGGGCTATGGCCTGGGCAGCCGCGAACATCGGTCGCGCCCCAACGCGCTGCGGGCGGTGCTCGGGGAAACCCGGTCGGTGGGCCGGGCATCGGAGACCCTCGGAACCCACGATTGGGAGACGGACTCGATTGTGGCGCTCGAAACGAACCTGGACGACATCAACGCCGAGATTCTGGGCCACTTCATGGAGCAGGCGCTCGCCGCCGGCGCCCGGGACGTTTTCCATACGGCCATCCAGATGAAGAAGAACCGGCCCGCCGTGCTCCTGACGGTGCTGTGCGACGAGGCCGACGCGGACCGGTTCACCGAGCTGCTGCTGCGCGAGACCAGCGCGTTTGGCGTCCGCCGTCATGCCGTCGAACGGCGCAAGCTGCGGCGCGAATGGATGACGGTGCCAACCCCGCACGGCGATGCATCCGTGAAGGTGGGACGGCTCGGGGGCAAAGTGCTCCAGGCCGCGCCGGAATTTGAGTCGTGCCGCCGGCTCGCCGCGCAGGCCGGGGTGCCGTTGAAGGCGGTCTATGAAGCCGTTCTTCGCGCCTTGCCGCCCTCACTGAAGAAAGGATAGAATGATGCGCCGAAGTGCTATGATCATCCGACGATTGAGCTTGTTCGTTTTGGCCCTGGGGCTGGGGGCCCGGGCGTTGGCCCAGACTATGCCGGAGCGGCTGCGGGCGGAACTGGACCAGTTGCCGCATCCCCGGAGCGTCGCGGACTTTCAAGCCGCCCCCTGCCTGTCGCACGTTAACCAGAATAAAACGTCGTTTTGCTGGAGCTTTGCGACGTGCTCCTTCCTGGAAGCGGAAATGGCCCGCCGTCAGCTTCCGCCGGTGCGGCTTTCGCCCATGTATGCCGCGTATTGCCAATACGTCGAGAAAGCGCGCCGGTTTGTGCAAACCCGGGGCGAGTCGCGCGTCTCGCCGGGCGACACGTTCTGGGGCGTGTTCGACGCCTGCGCCCAATACGGGGCCATGCCTTCCGCCGTTTATGAGAAGTTGCCGGACAATCCGCCCTTCGATCACACCCGGCTCTATGCCGAACTGGGGCGCTGCCTGCAAGAGGTCAAACTGCGCGGCCAATGGAATGAAGCGCGCGTCCTGGACCGGATTCGGAAGATTCTGAACCGGCATCTGGGCAAACCGCCGGAGACTTTTGCGCATAATGGGAAAACCTACACGCCCCGGTCCTTCCTGGCGGAGGTTGTGCGGCTGCCCTGGTCCGAATATATCAGCGTGGTTTCCCAGGAATCCGCGCCGTTCAACGCGTTCACCGAGTTGAAGGTGCCGGACAACTGGCGGCACCACACAAACTTCTTTAACGTGCCGCTGCCCGTATTTTACGAAGCCTTCCGCAGCGCGCTGCGCGGCGGCTTTACCGTGGCGGTGGAAATAGACACCAGCGAGCCCAGTTATGAAACCCTGGTGCGCCATTGTTTTATTCCCAGCTTCGATCTCCCGGCCCGCGAACTTAACCAGGCCGCGCGCGAGACGCGCCTCCGGAATGGGGCGACCGGCGACGATCACGCCATCCATATCATCGGCTGGAGTGAGCCGGGCGGCGAGGATTGGTTCCTCGCCAAGGACTCGGGCAAGGAAGCCTGGCGCGACGGCAACCAGGGCATTGTCTTCCTGCACGGCGCATACGTGAAGCTGAAGGTCCTGGCCTTCATTGTGCACCGCGATGGAGTCCCGCCGGTCAAGGCTCTCCTGCCGCCGCGCTAACCGGCGGGCCTGAGGGGGGCCGGGCCGGGGCGCCGCGGTGGGGCAGGGCGGGGCAGTCCCCGGGGCTATTCCAGGGCCAGGAGAGTGCCGGCAATGTGGCGGGTGCCGTTTGCGGTGTTGAAGTAGTAAACGACCAGGGCGCGCCGCTTCGAGATCAGCGTCGCCCAGGGATAGCCAAGGTCGCCGCTGCCACCGTCATCGCGCAGGATGATTTCCTTTGCTGCGGCCAGGTTCCGGCATTCCGGGTCCAGCACGCGGGCCCGGATGCCGAACGGCGCGTGGCGGTAGCCATAGACCAGCAGCACGCGCTTGTCCGGAAGGCGCAGCGCGTGATGAGGATGGCCTTGAAAGCCGGCATCCTGCCACGGCTCGAAACTGCGCCCGCGGTCGGTCGAGCGCGCCACGGCGGTATGGTCATCAAAGTTGGCGGTGCGCATGAAAGCGACCAGATCGCCTTTGGGCGTCTCATAGAGCGCGGTTTCATTAAAGACCACTTTGGCATCCGTCGCGATGGGGCCGGCATAAGCCCAGGTGCTGCCTTGGTCTGCGGAAAGGAGCAGGTGCGTTCCCTGCGCCCCCGGCGGGGAGGAAGTTTTGGAGGTGACCGCCCAGTAGAGCCGGCCGTCTTTGCCTTGGCACAGGGCGCCGCGGTTGTAGGCGGGCACGGGCTGGTTGAACGGGTCAAGCACCGTCTCGCCCGGAACGGGCGGCGGAATGATCGGCCCCTGCCACGAGCGCCCGTTATCGCGCGAGCGCAACAGGTAGCCGCCCAGGAAGACGAAGTTGCCGTGGCGGAGGGGTTTTATCAGTTTGTCCGCGGCCTCCGTTTGCAGCCACGCCCACCCATAGCTGGCGCAGAGGATGGTGCCGTCGCGCAGTTGGACCATGCAGGGGTCCTGCGAGCCGCCCAAAGGGTGGGCGTAGATCAACTCGGGCGTCGGGCTCCAGGTCTGGCCATTATCACGCGAGCGCACCAGCACCAGGTAGCTGTTCGGGTCGGTGTGACTGGTGCTGCGCTCGCCCAGGGTGCGGCGTTCCGGCGCACGGCGAAATGCCACAAGCAGTTCGCCATTCGGGCGGCGGATAACGGAGGGAAAGCTGCTGTAGAACCGGTCATCATGATAGATGACAAGGTCTTTGAGCTTATGGATGCCGGGGGCGCCGGAGCCGGCCGCAGGCCGGGCGCGGGTGAGGGACGGGGCGCCGATGAGCATGACGAGCAGCAGAGCCAGGGCAAGAATCAGGTGACGCATGACCCTTGCATGGACGGAATCCGCCGCGCGCGCAAGTAGAAACGCCCGTGGAGGGCGTCAGCATCCAGGGCCTTTGGTTGCCAGCGCCTGAGTTTTTGCAGATGAGGGAGAAAAACTTTTGCTAAACCCAAAGCCGCTTTATGGGTTCAGGGTTCTGGAGTGAAAGCGTCTATCAATTCAAAGCGGCCGACCGGCGCGAGATTGCCGAAATCGCCCGCCTTGCCACCACCTCGACGCAACGCCAGTGTCACCGTTTGGAATTGCCGCGGAAAAAGGGAACTCCAAGCTTTTACAAGGTGCCGGGCTATGCCGTGTTTTGCCAGATGCTCACGCGCAGGAACCCCAAAGCCTTTGCCGCGCGGCAAGACACCCCCTCCGAAGCGCTTAACCGCCGCCCAATCCGCAGCCTCAGCCTCCCCGGCTCCTGAACAACAAAACCAAAGCCCCTGAACAGGTTCCCGAACCAATCCCGTTCATCACTCACCATGCGCGCAAAGCCTGGGGATAAATCGTCAACCAAACTCATCCCAACCGGACGAATACGCCGCCCACGATGAGGACAACGCAAGCAGCCGCCTTTCGGCAACCCCCGCCCGGGAGGGGAAATGTCCTCGCCAGCCGTAGCCACAGACCGCCCAAAAACCAAGGCGCGCGACAACACCACGCCGCCCGTCCCGGCTTTGCCGAACGTTCGCGTTCTCTCCCTCCTGCTTTGGAACGTCGTTTTACATCATCCGCGACTCGTCCATCCCTCCAATCCGGCTCAGGCCCGCGCCCAAACCCGCCCCACCCGCCCCAGCCAGCCTAACGCTCCCATTAGGCCGTGTACAACGGGGGTACAAAGGAGGCTCAAAGGGGGCTCATACTTATTGTCCAGGTTCTCCTGCCGGGCTTCCGATGTACTCCCGTTGTACATAGCTTGAAAGGACGGAGAAGGAACGGTCTTGTGGGCGGCGGTGGAGGCTGGGGCAGTGGTGGGCTTCGATTTCTTAACCCTTGCCGTTTCAGCCGCTTGCTGAGATTTCAACAGCGGCGGCGGCGGAACGATGGCGTTGTGAACCCGGCTTTGGGCTTTCCAGCCGTTCCGGGTCTGAACCACGGCGATAAATACCTTCTGCCCCGGGGCGGGTCGCCCAAACCGGGCGGTATAGAGGCCCGTGATGTCGCTTTGCCCGTTCTGGCTTGGACTCAACAGGCCCAGGTAATAGGTACGGCGAGGTTTCATCCGGCCCGCGCTGCAGGGTGGCTGCCCAAAGACCATGATGTCTTCATGGGTGGCCCCGACGTTCAGCCGCAGCCGAACTCCGTCTTCGGCGTCATTAACGATCTCCAGCCCGGTGACCGGGTTGGGGCCGAAGACCACCGGGGCGGGCGGTTCCTCCACCGGCGCCAGACCCAGCCCTCGCAGGGTGCTGTTGATCTGGACGCAAAACTGTTGCCCGCTCAGATGGGAATATTGTCCCATCCAAGGCCGGCTGGGAACGTGCAGCGCCGCGGCGTTCCAGCGCTCGCGCTGCGCTTCGGTGAGCTTGAGACCCCACTCCCGCGAGGAGATCCCGAAATACGACCGTGCGGCCGCTTTGCGGTTAGAAGGCCGGTCCCGGGGAACGGTGCGCCGTCGGGCGCACACGCCGAAGGGGGATTGGTAGTAGGTTTCCGCGCCCAGACTGCCCGTGCGCGGAGATGTGAGTACTTTCATAATGTAGGTCCTCTCTATTGTTGTTCTAATTGTCTGTCTATTACGGGCCGGAGAGCGACTCCGCTTCCTGCCGTTCCCTGGGCTGGGAGTTCCAGCCGCCCCCACCCCAAGGGTTTGGGGGAAGGCTGGCGGGCGGGGTGCCTTCGCGCAAGGGCAATTTTAGGAAGTTCGCGGTGGCGGGCCGGTGCGGAGCGCCGCGTGGGGGCACGCGGCCTACAGGGGGCGGGAGGGTGCGGGGGGGCCTGTGGGTTGTCGGGAGTGCGGTGCTGCGAGAGGGCATGGGGACTGTCGCGGCGTTCTTTCATTTCCTGCAGGTCGCGTGAGGGCACGCGGCGCTCGGGGGCCGTTCGTCCGGCGGCTGAGAAAAGCACCTGCGCGCCCGCCTGGATTGTCTGTGGGAAAGCCTGCCCGCCCTGGAGGGCGATCTCGCCTCCGCTGTTCCCAATGGCCCAAGCCCTGGGCGGTCCGGCCAGACACCTGCTCCGCAGGGCTTAACCGCCGCCCAATCCGCAGCTTCAGCCTCCCCGGCCCATGATCTACAATAGCAAAGCCCCCGGGATCGAACCGGATTGCGCCGCCACCGCCGGCGGTTCAAAGAGCGCCAATCTCCCCGGGGCTCAGGCCGTTGGCCCGGGTGGGTGTCAGCCGACTTCGCGCACCATGTTGTGGGTGCCGTAGGGATTGCCGGTGCGCAGCACGCACTCCGGGTCATCCCGCCACTCGCCGTCCACGAGGAAGCGGTAGTTATGCTTTCCGGGCGGCAACGCCACCGAGGTTGTCCAAACTCCGTTCTTGCCCTTGCGCATGCGGATGGCTTGTTGCTGCCACTGGGTGAAGTCACCCACCAGTAATACGCTCTTGGCCTCCGGGGCGGAGAGGCTGAACTTCTGCTTTGGGGAAGCCTTAACTTGCTTTGCCATAAACCATTATCCTTTCACAAACTCGGGTTGTTCCATCCGGCCGCCGTCGCCGTCATTGGCGCCGCCTGCCTTCATCCGGCCGGGCGCTCGCGAGTTCCACCAGCGCCTGACCCGTCGCGACTTTAAATCCGCTCCCGGTACCTTGGTCTCAACCGGGCCGCGCGTCAAGCACAAAGCGAAGGGGCGGTTGCCGCGCGGGCTTCGCTGGAACGATGCGGTTGGGCCGTCCAACTGTGTGCCCGCGCTTTAAGAGAGCCGGGATGGGCCTGGCCGCTCCAGCCGAAGCGATTCTTGTTTAACCCGCCTGTGTGCCGCGAAAAACAACGTGAAAGAGCTTGACCTTTTGGCGCGTAAACATTAATTTCCCTTCTTAGTGCTGCCGATTACCAGCAAGGTTAAGGCATGGTCGGTAATTCGCCGCCGGGCGAATTTTACTCCCGGCGACAGGTGGGGGGGGGTTGTTGTCTCCATTTTCGGACAAGCCCTTCAGCCTTCCGCGCGTTCCCAGCCCCCGTGCGGGCGGCCCCGCGCGGAACGCCATGGGCACTCTTTCCGCAGTCCGAATCCCCGGCCGGCCAATCCGCGAACCGCAAAAACCGAATCCAGCGAACACTCCTGAAACAAGCAAAAGGCATGAAAACCTACACCTCCCTGATCCCGGAAGCAGAGCAACGCCCGGCAGCTATGCTGGGGCGACTGATGTTGGCAGCGGGCGCGCTGGGCAGCGCGGGCGCGCTTTACGCCAGCACGGACTATGGCCCGGCGATCTGGCGTCCGGTCAACTGCGCCAAATACAGCACCACGGGCTATGGCCATCGGTTTATCGTCATCCATTCCATGGAGGGCTATTATCAAACCGGCACTTCTTATCTCCGGCAATGCGGGGTGCAGGCGAGTTGTCATTATACGGTCAATGGCCGGAAGGACTACGCCTCGGATGCGGCGCCGGGCGAGATTTCCCAATTGGTCCGCGAGGCCTATTATGCGTGGCATGCGACCTGTTGGAATCGCTATTCGCTGGGCACCGAGCACGAGGGATTTGTCGGGAACCCGGCCTGGTTCACGGATGAGATGTATAAGGCCTCGGCGGCGCTGCACAAGCACATGGCGGAGAAGTTCGGCATTGCCAAGGACCGCAACCACATAATCGCCCACGGGCAGAAATCCAGCTCGGCGTGGCGCTCCTGGATGTACAGCCAGGGGTACAGCTCCAGTTTCGTCAACTGCAACACCCACACCGACCCCGGCCCGTACTGGAACTGGACTCACTTCATGAACTTGATCAAGGGCACTTCCTCGGCGCCGGCGGCCCCGAGCGGCCTGGCGGCGGAAAAAGTGAATGCCTCGCAGATCAAGCTGACGTGGAAGGATAATTCGAGCAACGAAAGCGGCTTTAAGATCGAGCGGGCCACCGCTTCCGGCGGGCCTTTCACCCAGATAGCCACGGTGGGCGCCAACGTAAAGACTTATACCAGCACCGGCCTGAAGGCGCTGACCACCTACTGGTTCCGGGTGCGGGCCTATAATTCGGCCGGCAATTCGGGCTACTCGAACACGGACAGCGCCAAGACCGACGGCCTGCCGCCGGCGGCGCCGGGCAGCCTGGCGGCGACGACGGTTTCGACCAGCCAGATTAAGCTGACATGGAAAGACAATTCGAGCGACGAGACCGGGTTCAAGATTGAACGGGCAACTTCCGCCGGGGGGACGTACACGCAAATAGCCACGGTGGGCGCCAACGTGACGACCTACGCCAACACCGGCCTGAGCGGTTCAACCACCTACTATTATCGCATCCGCAGCTATAATACATGGGGCAATTCCGCCTACACCGCCGTGGCCAGCTCCACCACGGCGAACGTGGCGCCGGTCCTGGCCGCCATCCCCAATAAGACCGTGAACGAAGGGTCACTGCTGCAGTTCAGTGTCTCCGCAACCGACGCCGATGAAGTGAACGCGACCCAGACCATTACGGATTTTGAAAGTTATGAGGCGGGGACTGTGAACGGGACGGTGATGTTCCGCCACCCGGGCAACTCCGGCTCGACCAGCGGTTTTTTGACCACCGCGACTAATTATACAACGGTAGTGGCCTCGGGCGGCGGGCGCACCAGCAAGATGCTCAAGGGACAGTGGACATTCGGAACCAGCAAACCCAATCCCTGGGTGCGGTTGACCACCTACAACACGACGTCGCTCCCCAACCCGACGGTGGGCATCAATCAGCGGCTTAAGTTCGACATTTACTCCAGCAAGGCGCTGAAAGTGGGGCTGGGCATCCGGGAAACGGGAACCACGGCTGCCATCGGCGCCAACGGCGGAACCACAGGCACCATTGAATGGGTGGGCGTGAATGGCAGCACCAGCGGAACGCCCACGCCGACGCGATCGGTGGCGCCCAATACGTGGACCACGCTCAGTTTCAACATTCCCTTTGAGCCGGTGACCGCTTTCACGGGCGACGGGGTCCTCCAACGGACTACCGGCAAAGGCGTGCTGGAGCATCTTGCGCTGGTGGCCGACGGAGGCACGGGCGCCTATACCATCTATCTCGATAACTTCGTTTACGTGCGTGATAACAACATCACGTACAGCCTGATCGGCGCGCCCGCCGGGGCGAGCATTGACCCGACGACCGGGCGGTTCACCTGGACGCCGACCGAGGCGCAAGGGCCGGGCACCTACACCATTACCGTTAAGGCCACGGACGCGGGCTCTCCGCCCCAGTCCGATACGCAGACCTTTACGGTCACCGTCAACGAGGTTTACGACGGGCCGCGCCTGGCGACGATCCCGAACAAATCAGTTAATGAAGGCGCGCTGTTGAGTTTCACGGCGATCGCGTCTAATTCCAACCCGGCTTTGACGCTGACCTTCAGCCTGGACGCGGGCGCGCCCGCAGGAGCCAGCATTAACCCGGTCAGCGGATTGTTCACCTGGACGCCCTCCGAGGCGCAAGGGCCCGGCAGCTATCCGATCACGGTGCGCGTGACGGATAACGGCTCGCCAGCGAAGAGCGATGCCCGGACCTTTACGGTGACGGTTGCCGAGGTCAACACGGCGCCGGTGCTGGCGGCGATCCCTCCCCAGACGGTTGATGAACTGACCTTGTTGAGCTTTGCCGCCAGCGTCACGGATGCCGACCTTCCCGGCGATCAGATTACCTTCAGCCTGGATGCCGGCGCGCCGCCTGGAGCGGCCATTGATCCGGAGACGGGGGTCTTCACCTGGCTTCCGACGGAAGCCCAGGGGCCGGGCGTTTATATGATCACCGTGCGGGCTACTGACGATGGCTCGCCCGCTCTGAGCGCCAGCCAGGGGGTCACGATCACGGTCCGCGAAGTCAACACGCCGCCCGCGTTGGCCGCGATACCCAGCCAGCGCATCCGCCCGACCCGGCCCTTGACTTTTGCGGCCGTGGCCACCGATCCGGACCTGCCCGCCAACCCGCTGACCTTCAGCCTCGATCCGGGGGCCCCCGCGGGAGCGGCGATTGATCCGGCCACGGGGGTCTTTACCTGGACGCCGACGCCCCTGCAAAATAATACCACCAACCTCATCAAGGTCCGCGTCAGCGACGGCTGGGCGAGCGACGTGAAGAACGTCGTGGTGGTGGTGAGCGACGCCAATAATCCGCCGGTGCTGGCGGCCCTGCCCGACAAGACCGTCAATGAGAAGACGGCGCTCACCTTCACGGCTTCGGCAAGCGATCCGGATGGGGACAGCTTGACCTACAGCCTCGCGGCGGGAGCGCCCAGCGGGGCGAGCATCAATCCGGCGACCGGCGCGTTCTCCTGGACGCCGACCGAGGCGCAAGGGCCGGGCACCTATTCGATCACCGTGCGGGTGACCGATAATGCACTGCCGAATTTGAGCGATGCCAGGACCTTTACGGTGACGGTGAACGAGGTGAATCTTGCGCCGGCGTTAAACCCGATCTCCAACAAGACCATCAATGAAAAGGCCACGCTGACCTTTACCGCGGTAGCTTCGGATGCGGACCTGCCGGCCAATACCAAGACTTTCAGCCTGGACGCGGGCGCCCCGGCGGGCGCCAGCATTGATCCAGTCACCGGCGTCTTTACCTGGACTCCCACCGAAGCCCAGGGGCCGGCGATCTATCCCATCACGGTCCGGGTGACGGATAACAACCCGGATGCCGTCAACAGCAAGCAGATGAGCGACGCCAGGACGTTCACCGTGACGGTAAACGAGGTGAACGAGGCGCCCGTTCTGCCGGCGATCGCCACCAAGACCATCAACGAGAAGAGCACCTTGACCTTGGCGCTGGCGGCGACCGACGCCGATCTGCCCGCCAACACGTTAACTTACAGCCTGGACAGCGGAGCCCCCGCCGGGGCCAGCCTGAACCCGGCCACGGGCGTTTTCACCTGGACGCCGACCGAGGCCCAGGGGCCCAGCACGAATACGATCACGGTGCGCGTGACGGACGATGCCCCCACGCCCGCGACCGACAGCCGGACTTTTACCATTATCGTCAATGAGGTAAACGAAGCGCCGGTGCTGGCGGCCCTGGCCAACAAGACTATTGCCGAGGGCGGCACGCTGAGCTTCACGGCCGCGGCGACCGATGCCGACTTGCCGGCCAATACCCTGACCTTCAGCCTGGCCAGCGCGCCGGCTGGCGCCACCATTCACCCCAGCAGCGGCGCGTTCACCTGGACGCCGACCGGGGCGCAGGCTCCGAGCACGAATCTTATTTCCCTCAAAGTGACGGACAATGGCACGCCGGCCCTGAGTGATACCAAAACTTTTACGGTGGTCGTGACCTCTCCCAATCAGCCGCCCGTTCTGAACGCGATTGCGGACAAGACGGTGGATGAATTGACGACGCTGACGTTCACCGCCACGGCCAGCGATCCGGAGTCCGCCTGGGCACCAATCACCATCACCACCTTTGAGAACTTCGCCGCGCCCACGGTGAATGGGACCGTGATGTTCCGGCACCCGGCCTTCTCGGGCAGCACCAGCGCTTTTGTGGACTCGGCGGCGACCAATTATTCGAAGGTGGTCAGCAACTTCCCGAGCGGGCATTCCGGCAGCAAGGTGCTGCAGGCGGCGTGGACATTCAAAGCCGGCACGACCAACCCGTGGGTGCGCTTGGCCACCTACGATGCGGCGAATCTACCGAATCCGACGATCTACTTTGGCCACGTGCTCAAATTCGATATGTACACCGACAAGGCGCTGAAAGTGGGCCTGGCGCTGCGCGAGACCAGCACCGTGGCCGCCATTGGGGCCAACGGCGGCACCAGCGGCACCGTGGAGCTGGTGGGCGTGCCCGGCATGATCGGGGCCTCGCCCATCCCCAGCCGCACCATTGCCGCCGGCGCATGGGCCACGGTCAGCTTCAGCCTTCCGGATGAAGCCGTGACCGCGCTCACGGGCAATGGCGTCCTCGAATCCATGACCGGCAAGGGGATTCTGGATGCGTTGGTCCTAGTCCCGGCGGGCGGCCTGGGAGCCTATAAGGTTTACCTGGATAACTTCGTCGTCGCGCCTGCCAATACCCTGACGTTCAGCCTCGACGCGGGGGCGCCGGCTGGAGCCAGCATCAACCCGGTCACCGGTGTGTTCACGTGGACTCCGACCGAAGCGCAGGGGCCCGGTGTTTATCCGATTACCGTGCGGGTGACCGATAATGGGCAGCCGCCCAAGAGCGCCACCCGCACCTTCACCGTCACTGTGAATGATGTAAATAACGCGCCGGTCGTGGCTGCCATCCCCAATAAGACCGTCAATGAGCTGTCCTTGGTGACGTTCACCGCCTCGGCGACCGACTCCGATGGAGACCCCTTCACCTGGAGCCTGGATGCCGGAGCGCCCGCCGGCGCGACGATTAACCCGGCGACCGGGGTGTTTGCCTGGACGCCTTCCGAGGCGCAGGGCCCCGGCACCTACAGCATCACGGTGCGCGCCACCGACAACGGAACTCCCCCCATGAGCGGTTCCCGCACCTTCAGCGTCACGGTGAACGAAGTCAATACCGCGCCCGTGCTGTCCGTGGCCGACCAGACCGTCCTTGATGGTCAGACGCTGAGCTTCAATCTGTCGGCTTCCGATGCGGACTTGCCGGCCAATACGCTGACGTTCAGCCTGGTCAGCGGCCCTGCCGGGGCGACGGTGTCCCCGGCCGGCGCGTTCAGTTGGACGCCTCCCGCCATTGCCGGGATTATGTTTAACAACTTTGAAGCCGGCACGAACAACCGGCCTTATGGCTTCAAAGAGCCGCGCAACTCCGCGACCACCACGTCCTTCCTGCAGGAGTTGCCGAATGAGATGGTGGTCGTCACCAATGCGCCAAGCCGCAGCGGCAAGGCGGGCAGGTTCAACTTCGCCTTCGTCAGCACCGCGACCACCAACTGGGTGCGCCTGACCACGTATAACGCCGGCGGCGTGCCCAACCCGCTGGTGGATTTGAATCATCTCGTGCGTTTTGACATCTACTCAACGCGCGCGCTGAAGGTGTCTATGGGCATTCGTGAGACCGGCGGCGCCGGCCCCGTGGGCGCCAACGGCGGCGCCACCGGCAATATTGAATGGATCGGGGCCACGGTGCGCGGCACCGCCAGCGTCGCACCGGGCGGCAAGAGCGTTAGCGCGAATTCCTGGCAAACGCTCACCTATGATCTGAAAGGAGACCCGTGCGAAGGCTTCATGGGCAACGACATTCTTGAGGGCAACTGGGGAGTGCTGGAAAGCCTGGCCGTGACGAAGGGCGATACCAGCGCCAGCCTCACCAATACGATTTATGTGGACAACTTCCGCGTGGTGCCCAAGACCAACTATACCGTCGCCGTCACCGTGCGGGTGACTGACTCGACCGGTTTGAGCGACACCCGGAGCTTCAACATAACCGTTTATACCTCACCCGTGGAGCAGGCCCAGGGAATGCTGCTTGCGGAACCACTGGCCAAAGCGAACGCAATCGCGCCCGCGCCCAGGATTCTGAGCACCGCAATGACCAGCGACGGCTTCAACTTCAGCTTCGGGACCGAAACCGGAAAGACCTACGACGTGGAATATGCGGAATCGCTGGTGAATCCGAAGTGGAAGCTGCTGCTGACAGTAGCTGGCGATGGCAGGGCGGTGGTTATTAACGACCCCACGCCGCCGATCTCCGGGCAACGGTTTTACCGCTTCCGGATTCGTTAAGCCGCGGCAAAGTATTGCGCCAACGAGCCGTCCTTTGGCACAATTCGGTCGGTAATGCCGGCGGCGGTTTGTTGGCGCAAACCGCCGCCGTTTGCAGATGCAACCTTGTCAGGCCCAAACCAATCTATTTAAGCTATGTTGAAACGCTTTGCCGGTGCGGCAATTTTACTCCTGATCCTGGTTCCCGGTTTTAAGCTGGCGGCGGCCGCGTCGTCGAGTACGCCGAGTCCCGTCCCGGACCCACTGGCCTCGCATCTTAACCCGGATGGCACGCTGAACCTGGCCAGCGGCTTCTCCGGCACGCTCGATGCCCGGGGCTGGGCCTTGCTCGCCGACCCTCAGGGCGGCCCGCGATTCGTCAAGGCGGGTGGCAACACTTCTCCGGCGTTCGCAGCCGGTTCCGCCAAAAGCGGCGCCGCTTCCTATACGGCCGGGGATGAGAATTGGGACCCGCGCTATGTGTCGGCGCCGGGAATCAATGGGGTTGTGCATGCCCTGGCCGTCAGCGACTCAAGCCTCTATGTCGGCGGCATGTTCGACACCGTCAGCGGCTTGAGCGCCGCCAATATCGCCAAATGGAATGGGACCGAATGGGAAACCCTGGGCGAAGGGGTGGACGGCGTCGTGCTGGCCATCGCGATTTCCGGAACCAACGTCTATGTGGGCGGCGCCTTTACGAATGTGAGCAACGAAACCTCGCTCCCCGCCGCCGATTACGTCGCCAAATGGGACGGGACGAACTGGTCGGCGCTGGGTTCGAACGGCGCGAGCAACGGGTCGCTCAATTACGGCGTCTATGCCCTTGCACCTGGCAGCGAGGACCTGTACGTGGGCGGGGACTTTACGAATGCGAACAACGGCGGGATCGCCATCACAGATGCCGACTATTTTGCCGCGTATGGTTTCACGCCCCTGGCTGCGGGGCTGGCCGATTTCACCGTTCAGGTGCAGGAGCAAGGCATCCTCGTGGCCTGGGAAACTACCAGTGAACTGGGAAACCTGGGCTTCGACCTGTGGCGCGGGGAGACGCCGAACGCGCCCACGCAGCGCCTCAACGCCGCACTCATTCCCTCGCAGGCGCCGGGCAGCAGCCAGGGTTTCAGCTACGCCTGGCTCGATCAGGACAACCTGGTGATGGGCGTCACCTACTACTACTGGCTCGACGTGGTGGAGTTCAGCGGCACCCATGAGCGTCACGGCCCGCTGTCGGCCACCTGGCAAGCGCCCACCGCGCTGGGGGTGGATGTCTTCACGGTCAGCCCTGGCTCCCCGGGTCAGCGCCTGCTCGCCTGGCTGTGGAGGCTCTTGGCGCAGTAGGCGCATCACCGCGCCAGATTATTGGTACACGGATCAACACCGATTCACACGGACAGAAAATAAAGAATATCTGTGTCCATCTGTGCCAATCCGTGTACCTTTAGAATTGGTACACGGCTCAACACGGACATGAAAACGAACAGTGTGAATTTGTAAGACACTCGTACTATTCGCAAGCACACTGTCCTGGTATATCATGCTCACGCCAAACTGCCGCAGCGCTGATCCTCACCAGGCGCGGGGGGGGGTCGCATCCTCAGCTCGCCCGAATGACCAAGTCAAAATCACGTCCATGCAAGACTTCTTTGCCATCTGAGTTGCCAACGGCAGGGGAGATTTCCAGATCTGCCCCGATGATTTCGGCATCCAGGTCAGTGAGCGCCAACCGGACAAGGCAACCTGGCTGAAGAAGGTGACCTGGTGACAAGGAGCGGGGCGTCCCACGCCCCATTTGCGATCGGTTATGCGAGCGCCTGTGGGCGCAAGGTGCAGTGATACGACGATTGGAGGCTTAGATGAGCGCTGGATTTATGCTTGTTTCAGGTCGTAATGCCCCGTTGGCCCGTCTCTCCCAGAAAATGCGCACGCCTCTGCTGCTGATCTTCATCTTGCTCCTGCTGAGCGGGCTGGCGCTGCCGGCAGTGACGTTCATTGATCTGCCCGGCCGGCCAGGCCAGGCAGACACCGCCGGCCAGCCTGCCACGGTGCAAACCCTGGCAGATTTACCCACGCCGGCGCAGGCTGCCATCTCGGCCGCCATTGGCCGCGACCGGGCGACGTATCACACGGCAGTGCGAGACGACGGCAGTCTGACGCTCACCAACCCAGCCCAAAAGCTCGATGCCGTCTTCTCCGCGGACGCGGCGACGGTGCGCACCAGGGAGTTGGCCTGGAATCTGCTGCTGCGCGCCTGGGGCTTTGGCAATCAACTGCAAGCCGCTGCCCGCGTTGCGCCGCGCGCCACGGAGAACCGCGTGGAGTACGCGCGCGGCGCGCTCACCGAGTGGTATGTCAACGGCCCGCAGGGCGTGCAGCAGGGGTTCACCATCCACGCTCCGCCTCCCGCCCTCCAGGCGCCGCCCGACACCCTCACCCTGGCGCTTGCGCTCGACCCAGGGCTGCAGGCGCAGCTCAGCGCAGACAAGCGCGGTTTGACCCTATCTGGCGCTGAAGGAACGACGCTGCGCTACAGCGGCCTGACCGCCTTCGATGCCGCGGGGCGTGAACTGACCGCGTGGCTCGAACTCCCCTCTCCAGCCAGGAGAGGGGCCGGGGGTGAGGTCCGCCTCCCCTCTCCAGCCAGGAGAGGGGCCGGGGGTGAGGTCTACCTCCCCTCTCCAGCCAGGAGAGGGGCCGGGGGTGAGGTCCACATCCGCGTGTCCGTCGCGGGCGCGCAGTATCCCATCACCGTAGACCCCTT
>ERZ1026792.1310-NODE-1310-length-16064-cov-3.106294_pt1 | contig 16064 bp, 15 predicted proteins | sample MGYA00520884_ERZ1026792 | MGnify/ENA primary metagenome ERZ1026792 (study PRJEB33270, sample SAMEA104284473) | anaerobic digester metagenome | biome: Anaerobic digester microbiome; feature: mesophilic sludge digester; material: Anaerobic digester biomass... | reverse complement strand
ATTCATTACTGCTACGAACCTTGTATAAGAATTTGAAGCATAAAGTAGGGAAGAGAGCGATAAAGAGAATGTATGGAGGTAAACATGCATTCTTTTCCTTTCTGCCCAAATTCAGCCTGTCTCTATCATAAGGCTGCTCCAAAAGGTCGCTGGTTTGTCAGGCTAGGCTTCTATCATACCAAATGTTTTGGCAATGTACCTCGTTATCGCTGCAAAACCTGTGGTCATAGCTTTTCTTCACAAACGTTCAGTCTGGATTACTTTGCTAAGAAAATACTCGATTATCGCCAAATTGAGCGTCTTGTGTCCTCCAGTATGAGCCAGCGCGCACTCTCTCGACACTTCAAGGTCTCTTTGGGAACTATCAATAACCGTATCCAGCGACTTAGCCACCAAAGCCTTGCCATGCACACTCTCTTACGTCCTCGTGCCTCTCACAGAGAACCTGTCTGTATCGATGGTTTTGTCAGTTTTGATCGCTCTCAGTACTTTCCCAATAATATTACCATATCCCTTAGTGCACATAGCCAGTATATTCTAAGTCTCACTCATGCCACATTACGCCGCTCAGGTCGCTGCACCGACAGCCAAAAGCGCAGAAAAATCATACTCTATCGATCATTAGTCTTTGAAAAGGCTGCCCTCGAACGCTCCTTCTCAGAGCTCTTAGATCAGTTATATAGGGAACGCTGTACTGCTTACTCTTCGCCGCTAATCCTCATCACAGATGAAAAGTGTGAATATGCTAGAGCGCTCAAACTACACCCAAGTCGCTTCTATATACATCATCTCACCGTAAATTCCAAAGTCCCACGTACCTTCCAGAATCCTCTCTTTGCCTCAAACTATCTCGACAGAGAGCTTAGAAAGGATCTTGCTGATCATCGTCGCGAAACAGTTTGTTTTCCGAGAAATGTTGCGAATATGCTGAATCGCCTTGTCGTATACTTAGGTTGGCATAATTATGAAAAACCTTACAGGATTGGAAGGGATATCGTTCTAACGCATGCGGAAGTAGCTGGTATTGAAAGAAAAGCGATTTGTAAGGCTAGAGAGAAGCAGTTCCAAGAACGCGCTTTCCTAAGCAGAGCAGGATTGTCGCTTCTTGATAAAAAGCTATGGCTTAGGAGTTTCCCAACTCCCCTTAAGAGAAAAGCGGAGTATGTACCTGCTTATGCTTATGCATGAGATACTCTCCTTCCAAATCTATTAGAAAAATACACAAGGTTCGTAACAGTAGTGAAGTAAAACTAAAAGCAATTTGAATTTGGGCCCTGCTGGACTTGAACCAGCGACCTACGGATTATGAGTCCGCAGCTCTGACCAACTGAGCTAAGGGCCCGACATTTCGCCTCGGCTATTATGCGGCGCTCCACGAATCTATCAGAACAGCGTAAAAAAGTCAACGCAAGGTGAGCAATTGAGTCTATTGCAGGCGCTCGCTAAAATAAGGCGCCATGGATATCGAACTTGCGATCGATGCGGATTCCCGCCTGGAAAAGGTGCGACTCGCTATAGTGGAGCTCAGGGGCTTGGACTGGCAGACTGCGTCTTTCAAAACCGCGCAGAATTCCGACTATGTTCCCACACGTGCCAAGGAGATACTGCGCGAAATTCGAGCTTGGCCTTCAGCCCATTTCGAGGCGCGCAAAAAAGCTGTGCGAGATATGCTGAGAAATGGGAATTACAAGCCAGCAGGGCGCGCAAAGCCTTCTTCGGAATACCTTTTGCAGGCTGCGATCGATGGCGATTTTCCTATGGTAAGTTTTTTTGTGGATGCGGTAAATCTCGCAAGCCTTAGATATCTCTACCCAATGAGTATCTTCGATAGCGACAAAGCGGGCATGTGCTTCCTTGTTAGATTGGGTGCGCCCAATGAGGAATATATCTTCAATACATCCGGACAGATTATCGATCTCGAAGACCTACTCTGCATATGTGCGCTGGATCCCCATATTGAGCTATTCAAGGAAAAAGCTATAGAAAAAGATATAATATCGGGCACTTTAAATGATCGCGTTATCTGCGGCGTCCACGGTGTTCCCATCGCTAACCCAGTGCGCGACTCCATGGCGACGAAGCTCTTTGAGGGAGCGCACAATGCGGCTGTCGTTATCTATGCACCTCGCAATGACGAGAGAGATCTCGAAGCAGCGGCTCACGATGTCGCAGAATGGTGCGGCCAAGCTTGCAATGTGCCTTGTGTGCGAATCCTGCCTTAAAGGCGCAATACATTCATAATCGCGCTATCAGTAGCCAAATCAAAGCTTCGTAACACTACGCCAAGACTGGCAAAACTATAGAGATGCCATAATCTGATTGTTATTACCTTATAAGGTATGATATTGACATATACCCTTTAGGGTATTATTATAGGATATACCTCATAAGGTATTGAGTTACCTCAGAGGCTTTCAAGATCTGGAGTTTTTCAATGGACTATTTGATAAGCATTCTGCCACAGCTGGGTATGTCGCTCCAAATAACAAGGAAAATGTTAGGGCTCACCCAAAGAGAGGCGGGCGAACGCGTTGGTCTTCTGCCCAAGACAATTTCAGCGCTCGAAAATCATCCTGCTTCTTGCTCGATAGAAAGCCTTTTTAAATATCTCTCAGCACTCGAGCTCGATATTGTACTGCGACCACGAAAAGAGGCTTATAACCATATGTTGGAAGAGGCTAGAATTGCTATCAGCGACTCGCAAAAACCCGAGAATGTGGGAGAATAGGCATGGCACGTTCATCTGCACCTAGAAGCCTTAGTGTATGGCTCAATGGTGAAAAAGTGGGCAGATGGAGCATTAGCACTGCGGGCAAACATGAATTCTGCTATGATGATGCATATATCTCTCGCACCGATGCATGTCCTATTTCGCTTTCCTTGCCGCTTGTCTCCTCTGGATTTATTTATTCAGGTGAAAAAGTAGAGGCCTTCTTTGATAATCTTCTGCCAGAAAATTCAGAAATTCGGCAGAGAATTAGAAATAGGTTTGGTGTTAAATCTACCTCCGCATTCGATCTCCTTGCTGAAATCGGGAGGGACTGTGTGGGCGCTCTGCAGCTTCTGCAAGAAGACAGTCAGCCAGAAGAAATTCGCAAAATCACTGGCCAGATTGTAAGCGATAATGAGGTCGCCGAGATTTTGAGAGGTATAACAGGTGCTGGTATTCGTGCTGTATTTCCTGATGAGGTCTTTCGAATCTCTATTGCTGGAGCGCAAGAAAAAACAGCTTTACTCTTTCATGATGGCGCATGGTTGATTCCGATAGGTTCTACTCCAACGACTCATATCCTCAAGCTACCCTTAGGAAGAATTGGTCGCATGGGAATCGATATGAGTAGATCCGTGGAAAATGAATGGCTTTGTTCCCAAATCGCTCAAAAGCTTGATATTAAAACTGCGTATTCAAAAATTTCGACCTTTGATGGAATCAAGGTGCTTGTTGTTGAGCGATTTGATAGAGTAATTTCTTCGGAAGGCAATTGGATTATACGTCTTCCACAAGAGGATTTCTGTCAAATAACAGCAACGCCTTCCGAGCGAAAGTACGAAGCCGATGGCGGTCCAGGCATACGAAGCATTATGGATATATTGCTTGGGGCAGTCGACCCTCTCGGAGATCGCAGGACTTTTATCAAATCGCAAATACTTTTTTGGTTGCTTGCGGCACCCGATGGGCATGCGAAAAACTTCAGCATATTCTTAGAGGGAAAAGGTCATTTTCGACTAACGCCAATCTATGACATCATGTCTGCTTATCCAGTCATGGGACACAGAAAAGATGCGATTCCCAGAGATAAGCTTAAGCTCGCTATGGCGTTTGAAGGCAAGAATCGACATTATGAATGGCATATGATCGTGGCTCGTCATATCCGCGACACAGCAAAGCGATGTGGATTTGAGCACGAAGTCGAGGGTATCATTGGAGAGTTTGTTGATCGCATTCCGCATGTAATATCGGAAATCTCCGCAGAGCTTCCAAGCGATTTTCCCGATTCGATAGCTACTCCCATATTGGTGGGAGTGGAGTCTACAGCACAGCGGCTTTCGGATGGGATCTCTTAGTAGCCAAATCAAAGCTTCATAACGCTACGCCAAGACTGGCAAAACCATAGTCGAGCGCTTTTTGCTCCTGTATTGTCATAAAAGCGGATAAACCATACTATTGCATTCTATGAAACTGCTCTCTACCTCCGAGGCCGACCTCATTGTTGCTGCCCAGGCGCTTAGAGAAGGAAAGCTTGTCGCTTTTCCTAAAGATCCGGTCTATGGGATTGGGGCAAATGCATTCGATGCGCGCGCAGTTGCGCGTGTTTTCGAGGCAAAGGCGCGGCCGACCTTCGATCCTCTTATTGTGCACATTGCGCGGCTCGAGGATATATTGATTTTAGCCGAGGAAGTGCCTGAAAACGCTTGGACGCTCGCTCGATGTCTCTGGCCAGGGCCTCTTACTATCATTCTTCCAAAGCGCCGCGAGGTGCCGGACATAGTTACTGCTGGGCTTTCCACCGTTGCAGTGCGCTTTCCAAGCCATCCGGTTGCGCGGCGGATCATCGAGTTGGCACAAATACCGATAGCAGCGCCGAGTGCCAATCCTTTCGGATATCTTTCGCCCACCACCGCCGAGCATGTAATAAATATGTTGGGAGAGCGAATCGATTATTTAGTCGATGGCGGGCCATGCGATGTAGGCGTTGAATCCACGGTGATAGATCTGACAGGTGAGCGCGCCGCGCTTTTGAGGCCAGGAGGTATGCCGCTCGAGCGCATCGAGGAGTTGATCGGGCTGGTGGATATTCCAGGACAAGTGGATATTCCAGAACATGGTGAGCTTTCCGCCGATGAATGCTTGAATGGCGCTAAAGTACAGGGCATGCTTCGATCTAAACGAGGGTTCGAGCGCGCCGAAACAAAGGGCCTGTCCTATCCTCTCAAAAGCCCGGGCCAGGGCTTAAGCCACTATGCCCCCTCGACACCTCTCTTTCTCTTCGATGAAGGAAGTCTACCGGAGGCGGTAAAACGCAAGGGGATTCTCCATCCCTGCATCGCTCTAGCTTTCGATGGTCACAGAGCTCGAATTCTTCGGGATTGCGGTCTCTTCGATGTGGTACAAATGCTTTCAGAAGAAGGAGATATGAGAGAGGCTGCAGCGCGGCTTTTTTCGCTGTTGCACGATCTGGATGAGGCTGGTTTTGCTGCCATCTATGCGGAGCGAGCCCCAGACGCTGGCCTTGGCCGTGCTATCAATGATCGCCTGTATCGGGCGTCGAGGAAGGAGCGAGTTCAAGGCTGACGGGCTCTTGTGAGGCTGGTACAACATTAGGGACTGTGCAAGTGGTCTCAGGTGAAACCGGAGATTCTTGGATGGGTTGGGGCAAGGGTTTTGCGTTATAGATAAAATCCAGCATGTCCTTTGCGGAAATTCCATAGTACATCTTGCCATAACAGAGAGCCGCCGAGGTGATGTTCTTGGTGTACTGACGCGGCTCGGCTATCGGGTATAGCTCGATGAGTATATCGTCTTCGATGTTTCCCCAATCTCGAACCCACTGAGTCATTCGCGTTGGGCCAGCATTATATGCGGCGATGGCCCGCGCAGGCTTGCGATCGAATCGCTCAAGCATATAGCCATAATATGTAAGGCCAATAGTAAGATTGTCTTTTGGATCAAAAAGTGCGTATTGATTCATTTTGAGCCCTTTGGCGGTCTCCGCGGCTGTGCTGGGCAAGAGTTGGCTCAATCCTACCGCTCCAGAACGTGAGACGGCGCGCTGATTGAACAGACTCTCTGAGCGCACAATAGCATAAGCGAGTGGCTCCGCAATTCCTTGCGGCTCAGTGATTTGGCTGAAATGCTCTGGCCAGGCACGCGGGTAGACCAGGGCATAAGCGAGTTCCGGTCTATCGAAAGATTTGCGACCTAGAGCCTCTCTACCAATTCGCAACGCCGGATAATATTGTTCGTGCTGGATGAAATTCATGGCAAGCCACAAAAGCGACTCTGTGTTATAAGGAGACAGTGCGGTGATCTGTTCCGAGGCTAAGGTTTCGAGGCCATAATCCAGGGATTGGTCTATGAAATCGAGCACATCCTTGAGATTGCTATCTTCGGTAAGTGAGTCCATCAGGTCTTGGCAAAGGCTTACAATTGAAGATTCGAGATCGAAGTCGGCTCCAAGCACGGGGAGATTGGCAAGTAGCGGCGGCTCGATGCCCAATCGCCATGCCGCTAAAGTTCGATAATGCTCTTCAATGCCGCTATCTCGAAGGAGTGTCTCGTAGTAGAGATTTGGACTATTCATGGCCAGATCGACATTGGCTCTGGTTGTTTCGTAGAGTCTTCCTGAGATATAGAGCAAGGGTCCGCGCATAGTGCCTGTCAATTTCTGGCTCATGAGAGTACAGAGGCGAACTACATCATTCCATGCCCCTTCTCGAAGCAATCGGCGCATGTATTCCGATGCGATATCCTCGAAATAGGAGGGGCTTTTCCAAAGAGCAGCGGCTTGCGAAAGCGCGGAGATTTCAAGGGCGCGTTTAGCATGCAGGGCATTTGCGTCTTCCTCTCCGAGATCATCGAGTATCATGCTTGTTGTCACAATAGATTTCATTGTGATATCTAGCCAATACCATAGCGCTGAATCAGAATCAGCTTCGGAAAAAGAGAGTGGAACGAGTTCGATAAAGAGGCTCGCTGCAGTCTGGTTCTGTCCCAGTCCTTGATACATTCTTGCCAGGTGAAAGGCCATGACCCAGTGGTTCTCGGATGAAATTCGTTCTCGGTCGAGCGGGGGAATTGTGAGCTTGGAGTCTGGTATATGCTCTGAACCATCGACTTCTTTTGAGGCGGCTTCTCTGGGCGCGCCTTCTTGGGGAGCGATCTCGGCTCTGGGCTCGGCCTCATTTTGGGCATTAGCATCTGCTTCAGCATCTACTTCAGCAGCGATCTCGGCTCTGGGCTCAGCCTCATTTTGGGCATTAGCATCTGCCTCAGCATCTGCTTTAGCAGCGATCTCGGCATCCGCCTCAATATCTGCGTTTCCTTGACTATTTTCCCCGCCATAGTCTTCTTCACTGTCTATTACGGGAAGATTCAGCGCCTGGGAAAAATAGGCAATACCATCTTTCCAGGCTCCTGCGCCATAAAAACTGCGCCCAAGTTCGGTTATCCACTGTCGCAAGGCGTCCGTTGCGGAGAAAGTAGACAGAATAGGCAAGGCATTGGCCAGGGCTTCGGTATAATTCTTTTCTGTAGCCGCTGCTCGAAATAAGGCAAGATATGCCAGATTCTGTGGCACATTTGGCGCTGCTGCGTATAGCCTGTAGATCTTAGTAATATAGCTATCAGGTGTTCGTGTTCTTATGAAAGGAGGACCATCGGAAGCCCAAGTATAATCCTGCATTGCTGCCCGGGCGTTGTATTCCATCCAGGAAAGCTCTGTGGAGCGGTTTTTAGCAATTGATGGCAAGGCTTTGGATATCTCAGGCACGATACTGAGGGCATCTTGCGGCGCATTCTGGGCCATTAGGCAATCGTAAAGGCTGCGATAGATATTCCAGTTGGGGCCGAATACTTGAATCCACTCTCTTGCGATAGCAGCGGCTTCGCCATACTTCTTTTGATCGGACAAAACCTTGATCAAGGATTTTCCAGCCTCTTGACCTGCGGGGTTCTTTGCGAATCGAAATGCGATCTCCAACATCCATTCTATGAGTTTTTGCTGATCTTCAGTGAGGGCTGTTTTCTGCTCCGAAGCTTGTGTACGAATTTTTTCGGCCGCAAAGAAAAAACCCGATGGATCAAAGGGTTCGGTCAATATGGGTAGAAAAAGAGATGGAGGCAAGGCCGGTTCAGGTTCAAGTTTTTTTGAAGGCTCAGGCTCCAAAATCTCTGGAGGCTTAGATTCCGGAGCCTTTTCGGCGTCGGGCTCGGAAATCTGAGGAGACTGGATAGCATTGGGATCACTACCAGAAAAAGCTCCTTCCGAGCTCTCGGAAAGGGGCGAATCTATATCAACAGCATTTAGAGGGAGTATGGCCGCGGTTGCCAAAATCAAAGAAAGAATCAGAGCCTTAAGAATGGGGTTAGAACAAAATGACAAATCTCTAATCCTCTTCACAGCGCGCCATAGTCCATTATGAGTGACATCGCGTAGGTAACAATTTCCATATCTAGCTCATCAGCACAATCGGAAACCAGGTCGCGCAACTCTCGCCACTCAGAGAGGGTCAAGGGTGTTCCATCATATTGCTTGAGAAGCACGCTGCTAAAAGTCGCTATAACCAGAGGTCCACGCAAGGGGCTGGAGCGAATTTTTTCTCCTGCTAGTCCAATCATTATCTCGATTACCGATCTCGGGAGAGTGGACAAAGCCTGTTCTATCGCTCTCGAGAGTTCCTTCGGTGTCCATGCGCGTGTCGATAGAAGATTGAGGGCGTCTAGGAGGTCATTGATGGTTTTAATCTCTGGTTTCATGGCAAATCTCCTGTTAGTCATCAATATTATCGACAAGCCTATACATGGGCTCAACCCGGACAATCAAGAAAGAGCCAATGCCAGGATTGCAGCATCATATAGCGCATGTCCGAGCGCAAGAGAGTGTATACCATAACCTCGAAATCGCAGGCTTGTGTATAGAGCGCCCAGTACTCCGGCGAATGCAATCCCGAAAATTCCTTGAGCATAATGAGAAAGCGAAAAGATCAGTATTGAGACGATAGCCGCGGAATTTAGGGCTGTATCGGCTTCTGTAAGCGCATCGATGAGTAAAAAACGGAAGAATAATTCCTCACTGTAACCCACTGAAACGCTCGAAAGCAGCAAAAATGGAAGCAAAGATAATATCGACTTTTGTGGTATGAATTCGAAGACAGGATTGGAAAGGGCACAGAGCCATGCAGCTATGGCTCCTATGGCCGCAACTCCAAGGCTAAGGAATGTCACAGAAAGAGCCCTGGCTATTTCTCGTCTAGTTGGGAGACGTAAAAGGGCTCTCTTCCATTCATTGTTTGCAAAAATCGGCAGTTGAGATGAAATATAAAGCATAAATCCAATTCGGATGCAATTCTTTAGTACGCTAAGGATAAACCAAGCAGCCGAAAATGCTGTTGGTTCGGGTATAGCAAGAATAATATCGGCCCAGACGGTGGCATATACAAAGAGAATCGTTCCATAGGCGGGAATTCGCTTGGGGGATAGGTTGATCATGTTATTGCTTAGACATTACTACGAATCTAATTCTCTGTCATCGCATTTTGAAGCCAAAAATGAATTTCTGTGCGTATTACAAAAGAGAGAGATAATGCGCGGATTTTATTGCTCAAGATGGTTTAGATGCGCTAAAGTCCGAACAAGGATTATTCGACGATATTGCTTGCAAAAGGTACCGGCCGGTTGTTTTGCAGCGGTCGGATTGTGGATTGGGCTTGGCTTGAATGGCCTCGGACTGGATAGGCTTGAAATTGGGCCGTATTTCGAGATTGGATTAGGCAGTCTACAGCTAGTTTTTGCTATAATCTTAAATGCAGCTGCACTGACCTGGTTGGAATTCATCGGCACAATAGGGAAATGCTCAAGAGGAAAACAGAGCTTTATAATCATTTCAGCTCCATCTAATCTATCTACTAGAAGCAACAAAAGAGACGTATTGCTATGGAGCGCCTTGTCTTTAGGCCTCGCTCTCAGCGCAGGCGTGCTTCGATTTCAAGACCAGGAAGCGAGTTTTTTAGCCCCAGCGGAACCGGCAACAGAGGCCTCGGCAGTGGCGTCCCATGCGGCAACAGCGGCCTCTATAGTTGCGACCCCTCCAGCACAGACGCCAATAATAGCAGCGCCTGAAGCGTCAGCCAACCTGCGAATCGAGGCGCTCGAAGGGATGCTCGTCTTGGATTCGCAGACCACCGCGCGAAAAAATCGCATGCTTACACTCAAAGTACAGGCAGCGGAATATGTCGGACCAAATATGCGCATCCGCAGCGATTGGAAGCGGCCATTGTTCTCTCAAGTCTTGTTCTCAGGCGCAGGTGCTCGGTTTTGTTCTGGCAGCCTGATTCGGGCGGAGTCGGTCAGAACTGGTGATTTTTGCTGGGTCGATGCTTCCAAGCTTAAGTGGAAGGCTTGGGCTTCCGGTCCTGCAAGGTTTCGGTCAATCATTACAGGTCGTTTTGCCGAGAGCATCGCGACAGCAGCAGGTAAAGCAGGCGCCCTTGCTCAGGCCTTACTCCTAGGAGTCAAGGATGAGCTGGACAATGAATTTAAAGAGCTCTTTCAAGCTGCAGGCTGTGCGCATCTGCTTGCGCTTTCGGGTCAGCACCTCTCGATCATTTGCGGGCTCGTGTCTCTTCTTGGTCGGCGCATTATCCGAAAAGAAAAGATGGTGCGGAGGCTATCCTTGACTTTTGCCTGGTTTTTTGTGTGGCTTGCTGGGCCTGGGCCCTCGCTTTTGAGATCTGTCTTTATGCTGAGCTGCGCGGAGATTGCCAGAGAAATCGATAGGCCGCAATCAGGCTTTGCAATTCTCTCTCTGGCTGCTATTTTGCTTGCACTGTTTAGCCCCTCCTCGATAAATTCCCTTTCGAGCATCTATTCCTTCAGCGCCATGGCAGGGCTTATGGCATTTGGTTCGCGATTTTTGATTATTCTGAGGCATTGGCTGCCGGATTGGCTGGCCAGGGCCTTTTCCGCATCCTTCGCAGCGGTTTGTGGAACTGCTCCTGTGTCGCTCTTGACCTTTGGAACCTTTATTCCTGCTGGTATCTTTGCGGCGACGGCTGCAGCACCAGTAATGCTAGTTTTTATGTGGATTGCGCTGGTTGGGGGGCTAATCGCGGTCCCTTTAGCCTTTGTAAGTCGCATAACAGCGCCATTACTTGAAGCCTTGCAATCTGTCCTTACGTGGATTCTTGCATCAAGCGCTTCTTTTCCTATTTTCAATGTAGGCTCAATACCAATGTTAAGGATCTTGTCATGTCTGCTCGTTGTCTGCTTTATTACTCTGATTTATGCTATTCCATGTATTGTCTGGTGTAAGTCCCAGCGGAAGATTGAGGAGCTGCAAGGGCGCATGCCCTTTCTTCGCTCGAAAAATATGTATGCAATGCTGAATCCGCCAGACGAAGCCCAATAAGCTAAGGTCTTAATGAATGGGGGCTTAACGATTTCTATGAGCCAAAATGAAATAAATTACGATTCTCCCGCTTCGATTCAGGCTTTTCTAGTGCAGAATGGACTTGCCGTCAGTAAGCGCTTGGGACAGAATTTTCTCATAGATCGCTCGGTGCGCAGCCGCATCGTAAAAGCATTGGAAGTAGAAGAGGGCATGCATGTATGGGAGATTGGCCCCGGTATTGGAGCAATGACCACACTTCTTCTCGATGAAGGGGTGCGACTGTCTGCTTTTGAGATCGATTATGGATTTGTGAGGGTACTCGAAGGTCTTTTTTCTGCAAATGAGAATTTTTCTATTATAAAGGGGGATGTTCTAAAAACGCTATGCTCGCAGAAGGAGCCACTGAGCGCATATTTGGAAATCTACCATATAATTCTGCGTTTGCTATAATTTCGTATATTCTTGAGATGGAATTTCTGCCTCAGCGCATGATTTTTACCCTTCAAAAAGAAGCTGCACAGCGAATGGTAGCCGGACCGGGGACTAAGGATTATTCCTCGCTCAGCGTGTTCTGTGCCTCGGTATGCGATGTTCGAATTCTTTTCGATATTGGTTCGAGCGCATTTTGGCCAAGGCCAAGAGTGACTAGCTCTGTTGTTCAGCTTATTCCAAAGAAAAAATCGATGTCCGCCTCAGAACGCAAGGATTTTTCCGATTTTGTGCGTGCGGTTTTTTCATCTCGGAGGAAAACACTTAGAAATACCTTACGCTTTTGGATAAAGCAGCGCTCTCCTTCTCTACGTGAAGAGGAAATTGATACTCGATTGCGTGCAATCTTGGAAGAGCTGCTAATTGATCCTTCCATCCGCGCAGAGGTCCTTACACCGGATGAGCTTTTTGCAGTTTATCGACAGTTGCATGCTTTGCTGGCATCCTCTACTTCTTGCTGAGATTAGCCTAGATCTTTATTATATTGACAAGATGGCTGAAGAAGTAAAACTCAGCGTGGTCGACGAGGAAGAAGTCGATACAGTGCTCGGCTCGGAGATAGAATTCGAGGGTGATATTGAATCCTCGAAATCCCTCATGATCAAGGGAAAAGTGAGCGGGAATATCAATTGCAGTGCCGAGCTCTACATCACCGAGCAGGCTGAGGTGCGATCGACCATCCATGCTGCCACAGTCGTGATCCGCGGGAAGGTATATGGTGATATAAGCGCAGATTCCCTTATAGCCGTGCTCGATTGGGGACATGTAGAAGGGTGCCTGGTTGCCCCTGACATCTATCTTTCGCCAAATTGCGTTTTCAAAGGGACAACGGTTATCAAATCATGATATACCAGGCTAATGGAATTGGGCGGATAGCCCTTATTGGGATGTTCTTTCTATCTATTTGGATTTCCGGACTATTTGGTCAGTCGCCATCTTATTCGATAAGTGTGCCAACTGGCATGACGGGCTCGGACCTTCTTCGAATGAGCCAAGAAGGAAAGCATAACGACGTTGCTCTTCTTGCTCCACAAGCAATCGCGAAGAATCCTCAGGATGTAGATGCATACATAGGCCTTGCTTGGAGTCTAAATGCCTTAAAGGAATATGCAAAAGCCAGGGATATTGCCAAGCAAGGCTATTCTAAGTTCAAGGATCCGCGCCTTGCCCAGGCCTTAGGCGAAGCTCAGTATTATCTTGGAGAAAACGAAGCCGCACTGGCCAATTTACAGCAATATCTGGCAAAATTCCCAGAAGGAAGCAAGACTGCCCTTACATTCTATTTATGTGGTGAACTTTTTGTGCGCATGAGCAAATTAAATCATGCCGACATAGCATTCAGCACGGCTCTGCAGTACAATCCAAGCAACGCTCGATGGTGGGCACGCCTTGGATGGGTCAGGGAAAGAACGGCTCGCTATATTCCTGCGCTCAAGGCCTACGAGCAAGCCATAAGCCTAAATCCCAACCTGGAGGATGCCCTCAACGGAAAATCGCGCATGCTGGCGAAGATCGAGGATTGAGGGCGGAGAAATTCCCGAATGGCAATGTTACGGGTAGCATTTCAGACTCTTGGCTGCAAGCTCAATCAGCTTGAAACCGAATCCATCGCGGACAAATTCCTGGATGCGGGCGCAGAGATTGTCCCATTTCATGAAGAGGCCGATCTCTATATCGTAAATACCTGTACGGTGACATCCAAGGCCGAACAAAAGGCGCGGCATGACATCCGCTCCGCCATACACAAGGTTCGTAACACTACAGTGATAGCCACAGGTTGTTATGCTCAAATGGATTCCGAGGATCTTTCCTTTCTGGACGAAAGAGTCATTGTTATTTCGGGAGACCTGAAAGCCTCGCTTCTTTTGCTTCCCCAATGGCTTTTGGCAAATTGGCAAGGCCACGGCGATCTTTTCCATGCTGTACTAGAATGGCGCGATGAAATTCTAGCTGCGGCCAAAGGATCGGAGGCGCTGTCGAATGAATCAGGCAAAACTAATACAATAGACCTGTCCTTGTGCAATCGCTTTGCGTTCCACCCAGAGCGATTCCTTATGCATTCTCGTCCTGCACTCAAGATTCAAGATGGATGCAATAACCGTTGCACATATTGCCGCGTGTGCCTTGCTAGGGGTCCTTCGGTATCCTTGCCGGTTGAGGATGCACTCTCCCGCGTGATCGATCTCGAGAGGGCTGGCAAGGCGGAGGTTGTTCTTACAGGCGTAAACCTCGCGCAGTATCGAGCGGGAGGGCTGGATTTTGCGGGCATTCTTGCTTCTATGATAAAAGAGACGAGCAATATCAGGTTTCGGATCTCAAGTTATGAGCCTGAGAACATCGATGAAGCCTTTCTGGCGACTTTTGCCCACCCGCGAGTTCGCCCCCACTTGCATCTCTCGGTGCAATCGGGCTGTACTGAGACACTAAGACGCATGGGAAGACCATACTCCGCCCAAGATGTTAGGTTCGCTGTACAGAACCTGCGTTCAGTCCGAAGCGATCCTTTCCTGGCAGCGGACATAATAGCCGGCTTCCCTGCAGAGACGGAGTCTGAGTTTGAGAACACTATAGCCCTGCTATCTGAGCTCGATTTTGCCTGGATACACGCTTTTCCTTTTAGCCCAAGACAAGGTACGCGCGCTGCAGACATGAAACCGCGTATCCCAGAAAGAATTGCCTGCGAGCGCGTTGACAGGCTTCTTGAGCTGGCCAAGCATGGGAAGCGCTCTTATATAGAGCGATGGCTTGGGCATGAGGTCGAGATGGTTATCGAACATGAAGCCAGTGCCGATAAGCATAATGGCGATGAAAATAGGGCTACTGATTATGCATCTGCGCGAATTGTTGGTACCACAGAGAATTATCTTAAAGCTATGATCGAGGCGTCGGAGAGGGTAGAGCAGAGTATAATGCCAGGCCGCGCAGGAGATTCGGTCAAGGTAGTGTTGCATAGCAAGGGCGAAAGCGCATTGGCGGACGGGGCAATAGATGTGCTGGCGACAATCTCGTCAAAATAACAGGGCTTCCAAGACCAGTTTTATTCGGGCTCTACGTTTTTTGCTTCTTGATTTATTGCCAAATTGAGCTAGAATATATTACGTAGAGTTGTCAAGTTGTGGAGTTAAGTCGAGATCGCATGAATGACAAAAAGGAGGTATTTATGCGAAAGAAACATGTTGCATATTTTGTGTTACTCATAATAGTCGCGTTGCTCTTTTCGGGCTGTGATGCAATGATAACCAATGCGTATAAGACCATGAATCTTGGCCAGCCGGATCCAGCCAAACTTATAGAGTATGATGCGACTACATTGCTGGAGAATTCTGGCGTAATAAGCTCCAGCGGCGTATCTGATGCTTTTATAGCGGCGGCGATAAGCGATCCAGGTACAAAACAAAATGTGATCTCCAAATTGGAAGCTTTGGCAGTTCCTTCACAGCCTCCAGAAAAAGCGCAACCTGCGCAGACACTAATCATCGATATAGAAATTGCGGATATAGGTGCTGATACTCTTATTGATAAATTTAACGAAGCTCTGCTTGAGCTTCCTAATATGACAGAAGAAAACCAAGAGCCAGAGGTGGGAGATATCATCGATCTCCTTATCCCTGAAACCTTGCAGAACGATACAACGAAGCTTAAGGATGTTATAAATGGGCTTCATGATAGTAGCCTGGATTCAGAGATTGAGGCTTTGGCTGAGCTAATAAGGCCAGAAGGGGCGACTGAGAACACTGTAGTCGAGAACCTTAGTTATGGAACAATTGCCCAGACTTCAGCGCTGATATTGATAGTGCAGAGTATAGAGCCAGCTTCCGGCTCGGAACCTACTCCAGGAGGCGCTGTCGTAGCCGCGCTAGAAGAGCTAGAAAAGCTAGAAAAAGGCGAAGAGGGCCATCCCGAGAATTTCATTTCTTTCAATAAAGAAAACTTAACAGATAATACAGCTCTGCCAATTTTATTTGAAGCAGCGGGAGCACAAAAGCTGTACGATGAATTGATGAAAGGCTTGAGCGGCGATGGCGGATCTAATCCATAGAGTCTGTAAATATAGGAGCGAATAAATGAAAAGAAAAGCTATAATTTTTATATTACTAATTCTTGCGATTGTTGCGGCTTCTGCGCAGACTGCTCTGGAATTCGCAGAAGTAACGCCTAAAGATGCACGAACCATGGGCATGGGGGGCACTTTTCACGTTTTCAGCCAGGGATATTCGAGCTTCTTTGGAAACCCAGCGGGATTTGCGGGTGCAAACAATTCATTTACTCTCACAGATCTAAGTGTATGGGCATACCTTGCTCCAACGGCCCAAAATGTGGAGCGCGCAACAAGTATCATCGATGGAAGCGCCACTGATAATGACATACTGAGTTATGTCGGCGATTGGATTGTCGGTAATAATGGCTTTGGTGCGGGTCTTTCCCTGGGAGGCGGCTGGGTGGGCAAGAAGGGGGTCGCTATAGGAG
>ERZ1026792.1304-NODE-1304-length-16120-cov-3.410617_pt1 | contig 16120 bp, 9 predicted proteins | sample MGYA00520884_ERZ1026792 | MGnify/ENA primary metagenome ERZ1026792 (study PRJEB33270, sample SAMEA104284473) | anaerobic digester metagenome | biome: Anaerobic digester microbiome; feature: mesophilic sludge digester; material: Anaerobic digester biomass | place... | reverse complement strand
TTCACCATTAATATCCTGGGATTTGCTATCCCTTTCATAAAGCAGTAATATACATTCTATATTGAAAATACATAAAAAAATAAGGTTGAGAAGGTTGAGAGGGTTGAGAGGGTTGAGAAGGTTGAGAAGGTTGAGAGGGTTTAGAAGGTTGAGATACCTCAAAGCCCTTTAGGGCGACACAATGATAGCGATGGGTGCGTAAGCCCCTCGGAAAATGCAAGCTACAATATTTTTTATCATTTTTCCCGTTTTTTGAAAGCCCCTTAGGGCGACACTAAAATAGCGATGGGTGCGTAAGCCCCTCGGAAAATGCAAGCTACAATATTTTTTATCATTTTTCCCGTTTTTTGAAAGCCCCTTAGGGCGACACTAAAATAGCGATGGTGGCGTAAGGAAAATAATGTTATTCAATTAAATTGATTGTATTTCCTTCAATTTATCAGGGTCCCAATGTTTTTTCAAAAGAGCATTAAATTCCTCTTCTGCCGTGATATTATGATGATGATCTTCCTGATGTTCAATATAATCCTTCACCTCATCCAAATTTGATTTACTGACGGAAAATGCAGCATAACCATCCTGCCAATGAAAATCCAATTTGGTCTTTTCCCGGAACCATTTACTGGAATTTGCTTTTAATTTTACCATAAAGTCCACCATACTTAGTTCTTTAGGAGCCAGGCAAAGAATATGGATATGGTCTTCAATTCCACCAATGGCAAGAGGTATACCCTTTAAATTTATAATTATACCATAGATATAGGCGGACATTTCTTCAGCAAGTGGTTTTTTCAGCCATGTCTTACGATTTTTGGTAGAAAACACGATATGAACAGCCAAATGACAAAAAGATGCAGGCATTTTTTTCTCCTTGATATTATTAATTTATAACTACGAGGGGCTTACGCCACCGTCGCTATCATTGTGTCGCCCTAAAGGGCTTTGAGGTATCTCAACCCTCTAAACCTTCTCAACCTTCTAAACCTTATTTTCCTTTTATGTCTTTTCAATATGAAATGTATATAAGGTTTCAGCATCAATATTACTAATAGATTATTCAGAACAGCCATAGTTTATTTACTGTCAAATTGCCAGCAGCCATCCCAGGTTTTCCAATCAATAATATTCAAACGCTGCAGCATAATTTTGCTTGGTTCATCTGTTGGTAAAACGGTTAAGACCTCTTTAAAAAGGATTTCTGCCTGGTTTTTTTGTCCGCTAATCATCAATTCCAAAGCCGATTCATATTTTTTGTAAGCAGAATATAACTCCGGTTGTTTTTGCATATTTTCAAGGGTATCAACGACCTCATAAATTTCACAAGGTTCTAATTTACCTTTAACTTTCACCTTATCCAGTTTACGACAAAAGAAGGTTTTGCTCACTGCAATATAGGTATAGGCATCAATTATAACAGTAGTAAGATAAAATTTATTCAATCCTTCCAGGCGGGAGCCGAAATTCATTTTATCGCCAATGCCGGTATAGTTAAAAATTCTATCGGAACCAATATTACCTACAATCGCTTCTCCTGTCGCAATACCGATGCCTATCCGGAAATTTTTCAGCGCCGGATGGTTTTTATTTGCTTCTTTAATATCCAGAGCTATTTGGCGAATAGTAAGAGCACTTTTTACGGCATTTTCCTCAAAACCGGGATAAGATACCGGTGCTCCATACAATGCTAAAATGGCATCTCCGATATATTTATCCAAAGTTCCATGATTAGCGATGATGGTTTGTGTTGCCAAATTAAAATAGTTATTCATAAAGCAGGTTATTTCTACAGGAGTTAATTGCTCACAAAGCGAAGTAAAACTGCGCACATCAACATACATAATGCTGATATATTTCTTTTCTCCACCCACTTTCAATTTTTTCGGTTCTTTCATTATTTCCCGGATAACTGCGGCAGAAACATAATGCTCAAAAGCATCTTTGATCATTCTTTTTTCTTTACCCTGCTCGTGTGCTTGAGTTATAAATAATGCTAAAAAGCCAAAAAAACAAGGAACAAGTGTAGTAGTATAATTATAAATATAACTCCCTTTCACATAAAGTAGATATACAGCAGGAATGGAAAGCAGAGAAATAAATAAAAAAATGCTAATAGACACAAATGGCTTACTGCGGGGAATAAAGATAGCCATAATTGTTAAAGCTAACATATTAATTATTAGTAACAAACGGAAATCCACCCAACGAACATAATTTTTTTCCATAACATTCCTGATAAATGTAGCATGTAACTCCACACCGGGAAAGTATTTATCCAGAGGAGTTATTTTACTGTCCTTCAATCCATAAGCAGAAGTTCCAACTAAAATAATGCGGTCTTTAAAATATCCGGGGGAAATTCTTTTTAATATCACATCAGAAAAAGATACATAGCGAAAGGTTTTATCGGTACCTCCATCACCATAATACTTGAAAAAAAATAAACCATCGGAATTCAGAGGTAATTCTCTCACAACTTCCTTGCCGGAAATCAACTGACAATTCTTATTTAATTTTATCTTATCTATACCTAATAAATCCAGACATAACTGCATACTGAAATTGATGTAGGCATTTTTACCATATTGTAAAAAAAGAGGATAATCATGAATTTTACCTGAAACATCGGGATCAATATTAGCAAAACCAATTCCTCTTGCCGAATTTGTATATTGAGGAATGGGAGGTATTGGATATTGCAACTGCAAAGGATGCCTGGGTTGAACATTCCAGGCAGTTAATTTATCGGGAAGAGCTCCTGTATAAGAAGGATAATTACTATTAAACATTGCCAGATAAACCATTCCGGCATTTTCAATTGCCTGGACAAAACTATCATCTGTGCTTAAAGCATCCATAATTATATCCGGATTAACTTTTAGACCTTCAAATTCCGGACGCAACCTTTGCCTGGCATATCCCTGAATACTGTCACTTTCAGTAAAAAGCACATCAAAAGCAATAGCGAGGGGTTCATCAGCAGATAAAATATTAACCAAATCGGCAAAAAACAAACTGGGCCAGGAAGAGAATTGTCCTAAAACCTTAATGCTTTTTTCGTCTATATCAACAATGCAAATTTTGTCATAAACTCCTTCATATTCATTATAGGTAAGCGTATTATGCACTTTCAGAATAGTATCGTAAATGCTTAAATCCAAACTACTTAATAAAATGCTGATAACCGGAAGTTGCGGCAACAATACACCGCTAATTAATACTATCAAAGCAATTAGAAAATAACGAAAACGGGACATTAATGCTCTTGCTTTTATTTTTCCGGTGGCAAACTATCCAGCGCGGAACTATCCGGAAAATCCTCCTTCAGCTGTTTTATGTGTTTTTGAAGATTAACTTTATCTCCCAGTTCATCATAAATCATTATCAAACAAGTATGAGATAATTCTGCATCTTTATCCAGAGGTGACTGTTCAATTACCTTTTCAAAAATCTCTATAGCTTGGGGATAATTTTTAGCATCCATAAAAGTAAGAGCATCCTTAACATTATATTGTTCAGAATACCAGAATAATTCACTTTCCGGAATAATTTCTTCTTCTTTTTTTCGGATTCCTGCCACCTGATTGGCATCGCGTTTTTCATTTTGAACTCTTAGATTATTGATTCTATCTCTCAGATTAATCCGGTAATTAGGATTGTTTAAGGCATCTGCCTGCAGCTTACTGATGTTGATTTGAGTATTGGCATTAATAACAGATTTTATGCCATTATTCCATTGAATCTCAGCTTTGGAATCGGGACCTGTTTTAATATAACCCTCAGGTTCCACTTCCATATTCAAAGTTGCTGGTTTATAGGTGAGATTTAGTGATGTTTTATATTGAACCTCACCCACTAAAAAACGGATTTTACCTACAGGGGCAGGAAAAAGGCATAATATTATTCCTGCAAAAGTGATAAGAAGCATAGTTTTCTTCATTTTTTTACTCTCCTATATATAGCAAATCGGAATATATATTTTGATTTACATTACGCAGAAGGTTTTTATCGCTCATGCGATTAAAGTATTCCCTCGCTTGGCTTTGGTTTCCGCTTTTATATTCAAGAATACAGAGGTTGCGTAATATCAGATCCTTTTCATTACTATGTTCTAAGGCATTCAAATAATTAATTCTGGCTTCGCTGAAATTACCTGTGTTAAAGTGTAAGTTGCCTAAATTGATTAAGGCAGCAGGATTTTGAGGGTCTTGAGTTAATATTTGAGACCATAATTCAGCAGCTTTTCCTGGACGATCATTTTTCACACACCAAAGAGCATATTGATTAGCAACATTTAGATTGGAGGGATACTTTTTTAGGGTCTCAATAAATTTCTCTTCCTGAGCAACCTTTCCCATCAATTTGATGTTATTTATTTCGGTTTCGTAATTAGTTATTGCTTGCGTTTTATTGCCATATTCATAATCTGATATTTGTTCTGTGTATGAAGCCGGAGGATAAAGTTGGTGAGTAATATCAAATTCAATTAACTGCGGGTCTATTTCTTTTTCAATTAGCATATTATATTCCTTACCGGCTTTTTTCCAGCTGGCAGTAAAGGTTTCCTTACCCAAAAGTGTTGTCTCAACAGGAAGCCAGTATTTACCGTTTTTGTAGATGAACTGGCTTGGCTCAAAGCCAGATAAATATATATCTTCTATAGTTAATCCACAATTGATAACTAACATAACATGTCCCGGTTCCGGAATATCTACAAATCCACATTCCACACCAATTACAGATAAGGTAGAAGCTAAAAGAACCAGCAAATCATCACAATCACCTGCTTTTTGAGTAAGGGTTTGAAACGGAAATTGCACATAGTCAATCTCACTGCCGGCTACATTGGAGGAAGACATATCCGGAATATACTTGATACCATTGGCACTGTAAAAACACCAAACCTGGACTGCCCGCTGGATATTTTTATTTAGTTCACTTAGAGGTTGAGTTTTGAAATATTGAGTGATATGCGTATTAACAAAAGTGCGTAAATTCACATCTTCAGGATTTACAAAACAGGCATATTGCTGATGTTCCTTCCAATCCATAGCATTGATACCTTGTGCCTGGATTATTGCACTTTTAGAAGCACTGCCCTGTTTTTTATTAAATGTCCATTCAACTTGCAGGTCTGCATTAAAAGTGGTAGGACCATTTTTACAAAGATCATATATCCTGTTATTGATAGGAACCGTAATATCCAACTGCAATTCAGCTCCACCTATTAAAGCCGGAATGATTTTTTTATAAGGACGGTCTGTTATTTGGGGAATAGTAACAGTTACAGAAATATCCTCCATAGCAATTTCACGCGTATTATAAAGGGTAACGATTCCGATAGGATGGGTTTTATAATATTCGCAGAGGGCGGGAAAGACCTTGTAAAATTCAAGTTTCTTAATTTCTATCTCATCTCTTGTTTCGTTATAATATTTCCTTGTTTCGGAAGTAGTTCTGGCTTTGTCCTGTAAACGCTTATTATCAGGTGCATAATTAAGAGCAATTTGAATTTCTTTCCAGGCTTCATCATAGCGTTGTTCTTTCAGTAACAAATCGTGATAAAATTCGTGATATTCAGTTGTGGTACTATCCGAAGCAATATATGGATAGATATTATCCATCACCGCTAAAGCTTCAGAAGAACGCAATTCTTTATCTAATGCCTGAGCATAGGCAAAACCGTATTTAACCTCTTTGGGCATTATTTGATAAGCAATAGCATAATTCTGCGTAGCTTCATTCGCTTTCCGATTCATAGTATAGGCATTTCCCAAACAATAATAATATTCTGCTTCGTTAGGATTAAGCTGAATAGCATCATTATATTTATCTACAGCATAAGCGTAATTTCCGGAAGCATAATAGCAATCACCTATCAGTTTTAGAATAACATCGGCTCCTTGATTATTGAAACGCTGTAATGTTCTTTGTAAATGTTTAATTGCTGTCTCATATTCTTTATTAAACATCAGCAATTCACCCAGTTTAATGTTATTATCCAAATTATCTTCTATAGCAATCAGTTCACGCATAGCAGATAAGGCATTGGCATAATTCTTCAATTTTTCTTCTGATAAAGCAAGATAGCGGATTACTTCTTTATCCCGAGTAAATGTTTCCAGATAGGAATTGGACAGTTCTTTCACTTTTGTATAGTTCTTATCAAAATAATACAGTGAAATTAGCTCGCGCACAATACTCTGGTCATCTGTTCTTTTAAACTTTTCCAAATAGGATATACCCTGTTTATAATCACCCATCATTCTGTATATTTCAGCTTTATGAAGAGCAGTATTTATCTGCACTCCTGTTATTCTTTCTATAGAATCAATGCTGGCTAATGCCTTTTCAAATTCGTTTCGGTCTATATACATTTGAGCTTCCTGAGTATAAGTTTTCACTATTTCTTCCTTGAAATTAACTCCTGAAAAGATTTTAGAAGCTCTTTCCAGAGCAATAACTGCATCTTTATAATTCATATTCTGATATAAATAGCGGTAATAAGAATAGGCATCTTCAATTTCTTCAGAAGGCGTTCCACTTTTCCCGTCCGCAGAAATTGACTGCACTCTATATGTGCATATTTGTGGTTTTGGATCAGGAATCACAAAACGGGGTTCACTAACTTTATAAGTTATACTCTGAGTTCCTGTGTTTTCCATTACAAACCAGCTGGAAATTCCTTCTGCTGCATCCCAGGAAAGCTCTGCCTGTTTATTCAGGTTTACAATAAAATGTATGGTCTGAGGTTTCTTGGGACTGAAGTAAAAGGTCAGTAATCTTGTATTTGCAGCCATTTTATCACATATATAGAGATTATTTTCTAGTGGATTATAGCGGATAAGGTAAATATCCCCAAAGCCAGGAAAAATGCCGTTAGTATTTTTAGCAAAGTATTGATGCTCGGTACGATTATTATAAATAATATTCAACTGTTGTGTTAACCCGTCAATGTAGCCAATCCTATTTTCGTAAAGGACATCAAAAGTGCTGATTTTATTGGCTGAAACTAAAAGCTTCAAGGTTCTTTCATCATTTAGCGACATTTGATAGATAGCTGAGTTATTTGCCATAAAATATAGTGTTTGACCACTAATCCTTAATAATTGGGGTTTTAACTTTTTATTACTTAGGTCTATATTACCCATATGAGCTGAATTTTCGTTGAAAATAGCAATCCGATAATTATCCCTATCAGCAATATAAACTAAGCCATCAGAAGAAACTGCTATGCTGACCGGAATATTCAAGCGCCCGTTTTGAGAACCTTTTCCGGCAAAGGAATCAATATAATCACCTGTTAATGCATTATAAATAAAAACCTTACAGGACTTACTGTCTACAACATATAATTTATTATTATAAACGGCAAGAGCATCGTAACCTTTCACGCCTCTTTTTGCTTCTGCTATGGCATAAATATTAAAAATAATGTTATTATCTTCTTTACAGGTAATAGCGTCGGTGGTCTTTTTAGCTTTATTGTATTGCACTGTAGTGGAATGAATATAATATTTACTATTGTCTTTAACAAGATAGTCCTTTGTTTTTACTTCATTGCTTTCCCATAACTTGGGACGCATAGTATAAGCAGGTTTCTGCAGGACATCCATTGTAGAAAATTCGCTATCCAGATAGAGTTTTACGGTTCGGACTTTTTTGTCTAAAATCCCTAAAAGCACTTTTCCATTATTATCAACCGTCTTAATTGCAGTTGGCTGTTGAAAGGAAACCATTGAAACATTCGTATCTTTTGAACCCCAGGTTGATTTGGCAAAAAGTTGTCCGGAAGAATTCGTCTTTCCAATTTTAGTGCTCAGAGCATAAATTACATAATACTCATCATATTTATTAACAGCAAAATCGGCAATTTTATCTTTTTTGCTTTCTGGAGTAGAAAAATTAAAGCCCTTGGAAGGAACAAGATTATTGTCAAAATGCAAAATTGCCTGATTTCTACCTTTATTTACCAGAATATGGATTTTCTGATCTTCTCCCAAACACATAGACAGGGGTGCCATAACTGAAATTTTACCGGTAAACATACCTTCATTAGTAAAAGAAAGCAGTTCATTGCGCCCTGCATCCAGAACATAAATAAAGCCCTGATAATCAACCAGAATGCGGATAGCTTTTTTAAATTGAACAGCTGGAGAACCTTTGAAAGATATAGTTCTTAAATGTTTTCCATCGTAGCTATATAAATATATGGAACTAGCTTTGGAATCCAGAAGATATAAAGTTGTTTCATCACCTATTATATCATCTGCCTTTCCTGCATAAGGAAGCTTGGCAAATACAGTTTGTAAAAATTCCTTTTTACTGGCATCCCAGGCCTTAATTATGCCTCTTGTATTATCTACACAATAGGCAACACTGCCCTGAAGATGAAAACAATCTACTCCAAAGGGATTATTCTTCGCTGTAGAAACAGGAATAATATGCACCGGCTGAGGAATTGCTAAAAGCAAAATCCAGCTAAAAGTGATAATTATAAATAAGACAAGGGATTTTTTCATTTTCACTCCCTATTTTTTATAACCTAAATTATGTTACATAAACGCAACACCAAACCTTAAAAACCTCCTTTTGGAAAGAAGGTCTTAAGCCAACAAATCCAAATAAATCGGGAAGAGATAATATTAATTTCTTCACCTGTATATCCATACTTATATTACTTTTTCCAAAACCATCCAATTCCCCTATCCTGTCAAGTAAAAATTTTCTTCACCTCATAATAATTCTCTTTTTTAAAATAAACACCCGGTTTGATAACAAACCGGGGTTATTATTATATCAGGATTATATTTTTTTAGAAATTGAGCTGTAAGGAAGCTCCTGTGGCATAGTTATTCACATCGCTATCATCATTTTTGCCCCAGGCACCGTAAAGATAAAGTTTCAACATATCTTTAACCAGCTGGGATTCTATGCCTCCATTCAGTTCCATTCCAAGGTCTTTTAGCCAGCCACCTGCAGCGAATAAAGTATGTTTATCTGTTACAGGAAAACGGATTGAACCGACAGCACTAATAAAAGCATCCTTATTATGATCGTACAAATTGCGGTCCCAGTATAAATCTAAACCGTCATGAATAGCATTAATTCCATAAATAAAGAGTCCATTTTGGTAATATGGACTATATGTAACCAAAGCATTTTCAGAAGCAAAAAGAACATCCGCTCCCAGTTGAATAGAGGTAAGATCTATACCAGCTTTAACGGAAGCCCCAATTCCGATTTCATCATCACCATCAATAAATTGATAGCATAAGAAGGGATTAACATCGATAGTTGCTGGACCTGCTTCTATTGTTGCATAAGGCAACAGAGTAACTTCACCATCATCCGGTATATCATTATAGCCAATAAAACCATTCACACCCCAGTCAACTGGAGATGTTGCTGCCAAAGAGCCCAGCAAAACAGTATAATCATCGTGCTTATAATGAAAGCCCTCGTAATTTTTCAGAAACCCAGCTTGCAAATTTATACCCTCAAAATCTGTATTAAGCATTACTCCAGCAAAATAATCATCTAAGACCAAGCCGCGATGATCTGCCCAATATTGTAGTCCGATTTTAATATTTGTATTGATGGATTGCATCAGATAATCAAGATACAATTCACTGGTTTTTACATTTACTCCGTTGGTTCCTACATTACCACCAGAATTATTTTCGCCCCAGTAAATTTCTCCAATCTGGAAAGCTGCTCTGAAATCCAGTCCATTTGTGATATTGGAATCAAATCCCATTCGCAAACGACTGTTAATATCGCCTCCGTCATTTTTATAAGGATTGTTGTAAGCGGCACCCCGTGTGAGCAATTCACCTTCATATTTAAAATCAATTGCACCCAAAATGCCGATCAACAATAGGGTTGAAGTGAGAACAAGAACTTTTTTCACTTTTTTCTCCTTTTTTATTTTGTTTTTAGTTATATGATAATTCATTACCCTACCAATGTCAAGTGAATAACTATAAAAAAGCATTCGTCTACAATTATTCCGAAAATAAAAGCATTGTGTCGGCTTTATGAGAGCATTAAAAATTATTTCCTGCTGAAACATTGTAGCAGTTCAAATCAATATAACCACATCCAGGAACCTTTTAAAATTTCCCGTTCCATTGAAGTAATACTAGAAAATAATCAAAATTCGGATGTCTGCAGCTGGATATGCAAATTTTACTGGAACAGCCATATCGTTTTTATAAGGTCGTAGCAGTTAGATAAAACTTATCCTCTATTAATAAATATGCTTAAGATTTAGCTAAATTGGTGTTGTTAGTAAAATTCAGAAGGTTCAAATTTAGCTCCTTTTGGATAATTTGCAAATTTTTTTCCAGATTGGGATTGATAGGAACGCCTTGTTTACGAACTTTTTGTTCTATCTCGTATTCTTTTTCGCCTGCTACATAGATTCTTGTTTTACCAGGAAAAAGTTGTGAATTTTGTAAGTCCCTACAGATAGAGGTAGTTATTTTTTTGAAGTCCTCTAAATCCGTGAAAAACTCAATATTAATTGCCATAAAGAAATGTCCTAAACGGTAGGGAGCGGGTTTACCCTGTTCATCTTCTCCCATTAATCCGTTTAAATAATTCCCGTTTTGCAAAGCTGCACAAACTATTTCTACAGCAGTTGCTAGTCCATAGCCCTTATGGCTTCCGGTAATTTCTTCGGTTCCACCTAAGGGTAACATTGCCGCTTTTTGTTTTAATAAATCAATCAGCAGACCTTTTGTATCTGTGTAGGGTTTTCCTTCCAAATCAATAGCCCAGCCAAGAGGAGTTTCTTTTTCTTCACGAGCCAGTTGTTCCACTTTTCCTCTTTGGGAAATGGATGTAGCAGCATCATATAAAAAAGGATAGGGCAAATCTGTTGGAGCGCCAAAACATATAGGATTAGTCCCTAAAATGGGAGAAACACCATTAGTAGGACAAATTGAAGGTCGGGCATTGGAAAAAACCAACCCAATCATATTTTGTTTAACTGCCATTTCTGCATAATAACCGCATATTCCAAAATGGGTAGAATTCCGAACAGCAATAGCTCCTAAGCCATATTCTTTTGCTTTGTCAATTGCTGTCTGCATCGCTTTTTTACTGATTACTTGTCCCATTCCATTATTTCCATCCCAAACGGCAGTAGCATATTTATCGCGGATTACATCAATGTTGGTAACAGGATTTTGAATTCCAGCTTTAATTCTATCATAATACATTTTTAGTCGTCCGATTCCGTGTGATTCAATCCCTTTTAAGTCACTGGCAATTAATACATCGCTGCAAATTTGTGCCTCTTCTTCGGGCACTCCCAATTTAATAAAGACCTCTTGCATAAAACTTTGCAAAATATCAACGGGTAAATATTTCATCGGTAATTCCTTTTGTTATTTTCTTCAAAAATAACAGCTTTCAGGGGAGGAAAGCCATTAAAATTAACACTTGCATAAGTATGTGTGTAAGCACCGGTAGAAAAAATATAAACTTTATCACCGGGAACTGTTCCATCGGGCATCCGATAACGATAATGCTCATATAAAATATCCATACTGTCACAGGTTGGACCTGCTAAAATAATTTCTTCCGCTAATCCTTTCCTGGGAAAATAAATCGGGAATTTAATGGATTCATCTATGGTCTCGATCAAACCGCCAAATTTTCCTATATCCAAATAAACCCATTGATACAGGTTATTTTTAGATTTACGAGCTATATTGATAACTTCAGAAATAATTACACCCGCATCTGCAACTAGGGAACGACCTGGTTCCAAAATAATTTCCGGCAAGTTATCACCAAAATCCTCCATTATAAAACGCTGGATTTCAGTTGCATATTCCTGAATAGAAAAAGTGGGATCAACATAGTTAGCAGGAAAACCACCTCCAATATTAATCATTTTTAATTCAATTCCTTCTTCGGCAACTGCATCAAAAAGATATTTACAACGTGCTACTGCATCATCCCACTGACCAATATCTCGTTGTTGAGAGCCCACATGAAAAGAAATTCCCCAAGGTTGTAAATTCATTTTGGACGCTTTAACTATTAAGTGATATATTGTATCAGGATGCGAACCAAATTTTCGGGAAAGGGGCCAGTCCGCACCTGTGCCTTCTGTTAAAATCCGGAATAAGACCTTTGAACCCGGAGCATATTTTGCCAAGTTGGCAAGATCAATCTTACTATCAGTCGTAAAAAGACGGACACCTTTTTCGTAAAAATACTTAATATCATTTACTTTTTTGATTGTGTTCCCGAAACTTAAACGCGTTGGTTCAATTCCCAAATTCAATAGATGGTCAAGTTCATAAGGGGAAGCAAGATCAAAATTAGCACCAAGTTCATTTAATAACATAATAATTTCAGGCATAGGATTTGCTTTCACGGCGTAGTAAATTTTGTAGTCAGGCATACTTGCCTGCAGTTCCAAATACTTATTACGGACTATCTCCAAATCCACAATCAAACAAGGAGTAGGGAAATCTTTGGCAAAGGACTTAATTTTTTCAAATCGCTTTTCGTCCATAAAGCGGTTGATATTAAAGGTATACGGTTCTTTATACAATGTTTTGTCCTCTTTACTTATATTCAATTTTTCCTAAAATTCACAAAGCTACTTAATGTCAAATAAAAAGTAGTTGACACTTTAGCTATTTGCATTATAATAATTTGTAATAAGATCAAGGATATAAAATGCAAAATAAAACTAGTGTAGCAGTGGGAATCAGCGGAGGGATTGACTCCGCGATGGCTGCTTATTTATTAAAAGAAGACGGTTACAAAGTAATTGGCATCACAATGCAAACTTATGCTGAGAGCAGAGAAATGGATAACACATTAAAAAGTGGCTGTTTTGGTCCCGCACAGAAAGAAAATATAAGGTCTGCTGCACAGCTATGTAATAAATTGGGTATTGAGCATCATATTATTCCTTTGCAGGAGGAATTTCAACATAAGGTAATTGCCTATTTTTGTGAGACATACAAAGCAGGAAAAACACCTAATCCCTGTTTGGTCTGTAATGCTTATATTAAGTTTGCCTTATTACCCGAAAAAGCACATTCATTGGGGCTAAACTTTGACTATTTTGCTACCGGACATTATGCTAAACTCAGGTTTAATAAAGATCTTAACCGCTATCAAATAAGAATAGCGAAGGATTTGCATAAAGATCAATCCTATTTTTTAGCTTTTTTATCGCAGGAACAACTGGCACAAACCCTTTTTCCTTTAGGGAATTATACCAAGCAGGAAATTAAAAAAATGGCGGATGAAAAGGGATTTAGTGAACTTGTTTCCCGCAAAGAAAGCCAAGATTTTATACAAAATTCCGATTGGGATGTGCTTTTTAAGCCCGATGACTTTGTCCTAGGAGAAATTGTAGATATAAATGGAAATGTTCTTGGAAGGCATAAAGGAATTATCAATTACACAATTGGACAAAGAAGAAATTTAGGTATAAGCGGTTTACCCGAACCATATTATGTCCTGGCAATAGACGCAAATAAAAATAGGATTGTTATAGGTCCTAAGAGTAATTTGTATCAAAAACAATGCAAGGCAATCAATATGAACTGGGTGTCTATTCCTGCACCAGAAAAAAAATTCAGAGCAAAAGCTAAAATACGCTTTTTGCATACACCAGCAGAATGTGTTGTAACCCCTATAGATGATCGCCATATAGAAGTGGTTTTTAGTAAACCCCAGCTTGCTATAACACCGGGACAGGGATTAGTTTTATACTTAAGGGACTTACTTTTAGGAGGCGGATTTATTGCACTTTCTAATGATAAGAATTCAGAACAAAAGGTTTAGAAGGTCTGAGTAGCTAAGAAGGTTGAGATTTTTAAAAGCCCTGTAGTCAATTCAATAATAGCGATCATTGTGTAACCCCTTCCCAAAAGTACCTAATAACGGTAGTAATTAATTATTGATAAAGTAGAGACCGCTGTCATTACTCCTTTGGGTCATAAGCATTCATTACAAAATATTTTTTTATTTGCGCCCAAATAACCCCTGACCTATATTACTAAACTATTTCCCACTCCTTGCCTTATTAGTTATGGTAGAGATACGGTGGTGCTTCTCGGGAAAAAACCACTGATTAGCACCATAGCTCCACGATAGCTAATTAAGGAAGGATAAAAAAAGAATAGCGGGAGAATTATCCCGCTATCTATTAAACATTCTTAGGGCAAGTTACTTTTTACTACATAATTTAAAGGACTTCCAAAGAAGGATACATTCGGCATTTACCCAATGGGAACTTGGCAACTCTTTTTTATTATGCTTATTGAGAAATATGCCAGTGTATAAGTTTAATCAGCATTTACCTGTAATGACTGGATCAATTTTTCCTGAATTTCCGGTCTTTCGGTTAAATCGCTGCTAAGTAAAAAGTCCTTTCTTTGCCTAAATCTATCTTTCAGCAAGGCAATATATTTATCGTAGTTACCGCGCAGTTCGGTATTATATTTATCGTAATAACCTGGTAAAATGGCTTCAACGGACTCTCTGGTAGGAATCATTGCTCCTGGTAATAAATCCCAGGATTCCCATTGCAACTGGTCCATCAAAATAGCGGTCTGCAGAGTCAGCGAAGTATTCAAGGGTATTGGTTCAAGAATATCGTCAGATTCTTTCCAATAACCACGCGAATTGAAACAATAAAAATCCGCACCGGTTTCAGCTACTTTTAAAAATGCTTCCACATCCCGATAGAGTTCATAAACCCGAAAAGGATTGGCAAAAGGTTCAAAAACGAGTTTATTCAATTCTTCTTCGGTAACATTTTCGGCACGATTGCGCTGAGTCATTAAGGCAGCTCCCATTGCGATTGCCAGATATTTATTTTCCAATCGTAAAACTGGAGGCAATACAGAATCCTTCATTAACCAAACTAATGCTTTAGGAAAACCACAGCGATTCACATATTTTCCTAACAGTGAACGGTCAAAAAGCGCTCTACCATTGGAATTGCGAATATCCTGTCCATAAGGTATAAGTTTGCCGTTAACATCTAAAACTGTATGATTCATCAGAGCTAAAGTATATTTCCAGTCAGGATGATTTACTGGACGGCTATCAGTTTTATCAAATAAAGTAGGTTCCCAAACGCGACAAAGCTTATTCTCCAGGTCAATCTGGAAGGCATCATCGTGTAAAACAACCTTGGAAAAGCCCTCAGGCAAAGTTCCTGCATTATCAGCATTATTGGTATGGCTGGATTTTCCCGTGCCGGAAAGGCCGTAAAAGGCGATTGACCTTTTACCCAATTTATGGTATTCAGGATTTATACAGGTTGTGAAATCAATTTCTTTAATTCCGCCATGACAGGCAGCCATTCCAATTCTAATACCTGAAGTCCAAGCCATAGTTAAAGTTCCTTTTTTACGTTCACCAAAATAACGCATACCCAGGTTTACGATCACATTGTGTTTTTCATCCACCAAAGCCAGTTGCGGTGCCCCCACATTATTGTAAAAATCGTCATCGCAGGTCCATTCATTAAAAGCAACCAGAATAATATCTTGAATAGGCAGCTTGAGGCTTGCCTCATATTGCTCTTTCAATGATTCGTAAGGAGCAAAATTTAGCAGCCAAAAAAATACATTAGCTGCGTCGCTTTCAGTAGTAATAAAGGTCGCTTTCAGCATCAGGTCTTGATCCATACCTAAAATTGCTTCGGCTTTAATAAGCGGATAATGTTGCATTTGCCAAACTGCTTCGCGGAAATCTCCCTCAACCTTATTTTTCTGGGAAGGATTTAACCGATGGTAAAACCTGCGGGCTTTTGCTGTTCTGCCAATTATGTTACCGTGACAATCGTTGATAACTTTGGTATCTTCCGGAAGATGGTGAAGTTTAACAAATTCCGGATACATCGGCAAATCGGTAACACTTACACCTGGTTGTTTTTTTGCCAAATCGTATGCTTCGCGAATGTCTACTTTCCGAACTAAATGGTTATTCATCAAGGTCTCGGCAATAGCTCGGACAGGAGACATTTCTTTAATGTTGGAATAATATTCCACACTGCTCTTGCTTGCCATTTTGTTCCTCCATATATGGCTTATTTTATATGTTCAAAAAATTTGAGATGATACCTATT
>ERZ1026792.1303-NODE-1303-length-16126-cov-3.826864_pt1 | contig 16126 bp, 12 predicted proteins | sample MGYA00520884_ERZ1026792 | MGnify/ENA primary metagenome ERZ1026792 (study PRJEB33270, sample SAMEA104284473) | anaerobic digester metagenome | biome: Anaerobic digester microbiome; feature: mesophilic sludge digester; material: Anaerobic digester biomass... | reverse complement strand
CTGCTGCTCGTCACGCACGACCGCGCGCTCCTCGACGCCGTCGGCACGCGGACGATCGCCGTCGAGGACTACACGCTGCACTCGTACGTCGGCGGCTGGGCGGAGTACGCCCGCGTGCGCGAGGAGCGCAAGGCGCTCGGCCTCGAGATGGTGAAGGGCCTGACGGTCCTCGAGCTCTCCGAGTGGGTGAAGACGATGGAGGAGGAGTTCGGCGTCACCGCCGCCCCCGCGGTGGCGGCCGCCGGGGCGGCCGCAGCCGCCCCCGCGGAAAAGGCGGAGGAGAAGACCGTCTTCAGCGTGATCCTGACGGGGGCGGGGGATAAGAAGATCCAGGTGATCAAGGAGGTCCGCGCGATCACCAGCCTCGGGTTGAAGGAGGCGAAGGACCTCGTCGAGGGGGCTCCGAAGCCGGTGAAGGAGAACGTCGCCAAGGAAGAGGCGGAGGAGATCAAGAAGAAGATCGAGGCGGCCGGCGGCACGGTGGAGATCAAGTAGCGCGTTTCCGGTGCGGCGCGGGATCCGTAACCGCAAGCGGCGGCGCCGGGCGTCAGCCCCGAACGGGGCCCGGTCGTCGCCGCCCGACAAGGGGTGGACATGTCATCGAAGAAGACCACGCGCGATTTCTCGCGGCTGAGGGAGATCATCCCGATGCCGAATCTCGTCGAGATCCAGACGAAGTCCTACGCGGACTTCCTCCAGCCAGACCTGCTTCCGAACAGGAGGAAGCTCAAGGGGCTCCAGGAGGTGTTCAAGGAGGTCTTCCCGATAAAGAGCTACGACGAGACGTGCGCGCTTGAGTTCGTCGGGTACGACCTCGGGAGGCCGAAATACGACATCCTCGAATGCCGCCGGCGCGGCCTCACCTACTCGGCCCCCCTCCGCGTGACCCTGCGCCTCTGCGAGAGCGGCAACATCAAGGAGGAGACGGTTTACTTCGGAAGCATCCCGCTCATGACCGAGCAGGGGACGTTCATCATCAACGGCGCCGAGCGCGTCATCGTCAGCCAGCTCCACCGCTCCCCGGGCATCTGCTTCGAGCGGGTGCAGAGCCAGCGGGCGGTCCCGAACTACTGGTTCAGGATCATCCCGTACCGCGGGTCGTGGCTCGAGGGCGAGCTCGACTCGAACGGCGGGATCAGCCTCTACATCGACCGCCGCCGCCGCAGGAGGAAGATCCAGGCGACCACCTTCCTGATGGCCGCGGGTTACGCGACGGAGGAGGCGATCCTCGAGGCGCTGCTCGGCAGGGAGGAGATAGACCTGGCGAAGGCGGACGAGAAGGCGGTCGGCGAGCGTACGATCATCCAGAAGATCGTGGACCCGTCGTCGCCGGACCCCGTCGCGCTCCCCGGCCAGAAGCTCACGAAGCAGAAGATCGCCGCGCTCCTCAAGATCGGCGTGCGCACCGTGGCGGTCGCCGCCGTCGACAGGGGGGAGAAGGGGATCATCGGGATGATCGAGAAGGACCGGCAGAAGCAGATCGACACGCAGGACGAGGCGCTCAAGGAGATCTACAAGCGCCTCCGCCCCGGCGACCCCGCGAACATCTCGAGCGCGCGGACGATGCTGAAGAGGATCTTCTTCGACCCGCGGCACTACGACCTCGGGCGGGTGGGGAGATTCAAGCTCAACAAGAAGCTCGGCATGGAGGTGAACGACCGCGTCGGGACGCTCCGCAAGGAGGACGTGGTGGCGGCGTGCCGCTACCTGCTCGACCTCCGCCACGGCGAGGGGGGGAGGCTCGACGACATCGACCACCTCGGCAACCGCCGCGTGCGCTCCGTGGGCGAGCTCCTCCAGAACCAGTGCCGCATCGGCCTGGCGCGGATGGAGCGCCTCACGAAGGAGCGGATGAACGTCTACGACATGGGCGCCGAGACCGTCACGCCGCACCGCCTCATCAATCCCAATGCGTTCACGAGCGTGATCCGAGACTTCTTCGGGCGCAGCCAGCTCTCGCAGTTCATGGACCAGACGAACCCGCTCGCGGAGATAACCCACAAGAGGCGCCTCTCCGCCCTGGGGCCCGGGGGGCTGAGCCGGGACCGCGCCGGCTTCGAGGTCCGCGACGTGCACGCGAGCCACTACGGTCGGATCTGCCCGATCGAAACGCCGGAGGGCCCCAATATCGGCCTCATCTCCTCCCTCAGCACGCACGCCCGCGTGAACGAGTACGGCTTCCTCGAGTCCCCGTACTGGGAGGTGAAGGACGGCAAGGTCGTCATGGACCGGGAAAAGGGCCCGGTATGGCTCACCGCCGACGAGGAGGAGAAGCATATCATCGCGCAGGCGAACGCCCGGCTGGACGATAAGAACCGCCTCGTCGAGGAGAGGATCTCCGCGCGGGAGCACGGCGAGTTCATATACGCCCCGCCGGGCAAGATCGAATACATAGACGTCTCGCCGAAACAACTCGTCAGCGTGGCCGCGGGGCTCATCCCGTTCCTCGAGCACAACGACGCCAACCGCGCCCTGATGGGCTCAAACATGCAGCGCCAGGCGGTCCCGCTCCTCTCCACGGAGGCGCCCATCATCACGACCGGCCTGGAGTCGCAGGTGGCGCGGGACACGGGCGTCATGGTCCTGGCGCATTCCGGGGGTGTGGTCGAGTACGTGGACGCCGAGAAGGTCGTCGTGCGGGAGGACCGCGGGCGCGACTCGCTTCGGACCTACCGCCTCATCAAGTTTTTCCGCTCGAACGCCGGGACGTGCATCAACCAGCGCCCGATAGTGAAGATGGGCGACCGGGTGCGGAAGGGCGACGTCCTGGCCGACGGCCCCGCCACGAAGGACGGCCAGCTCGCCCTCGGGCGCAACATCCTCGTCGCATTCATGCCGTGGGGCGGCTACAACTTCGAGGACGCCATCCTGATCAGCGAGAGGCTGGTCATGGAGGACGCCTTCACCTCCATCCACATCGAGGAGTTCGAGATAGGCGCCCGGGACACCAAGCTGGGACGAGAGGAGATCACGCGCGACATCCCGAACGTGGGCGAGGAGGCGCTGAAGAACCTGGGGGAGGACGGGATCGTGCGCCTCGGGGCCGAGGTCAAGGCCGGCGACATCCTGGTCGGCAAGATCACCCCTAAGAGCGAGACCGAGCTCTCCCCCGAGGAGCGGCTGCTGAGGGCCATCTTCGGAGAGAAGGCCGCGGACGTCCGCGACGCCTCCCTCACCGTCCCCTCCGGGACCGAGGGGATCGCCATGGACGTGAAGGTCTTCTCCCGCAAGGACGCCGCGCAGACCGACGAGGAGCGCCACGAGGAGAAGAGGAAGATCAAGGAGATCACCGACCAGTTCCGCAAGCGGATCGCCAGGATCAAGGAGGAGCGGGGGCAGAAGCTCACGGAGCTCGCCAAGGGGAAGCACACCCGCGGCCAGGTCATCAATATCCAGACCGGGGAGGTGATCATCCCCGCCAACACCGAGATCAGGAAACCCCACATCCAACGCCTGCAGGAGATCGATTTCACGGATGTCGAGTTCGAGGACGAGGACGAGGAGCGCGACGGGAAGGGGGGCGGGGGCGGCGACGCCGTCTCCGGCGCGGAGATCAAGAGGATCCTCCTCGAGTTCTCTCACGCCATCGAGGAGGCGGAGATGGCGGAGAGCCGCGAGATCGACAAGTTCAAGCGCGGCGACGACCTCGACCCGGGCCTCATCAAGCAGCTGAAGGTCTACGTCGCGTCCAAGCGGAAGCTCCAGGTGGGGGACAAGATGGCGGGCCGGCACGGCAACAAGGGGGTCATCGCCACGATCCTCCCGGAGGAGGACATGCCTTTCCTCCCCGACGGGACCCCCGTGGACATGGTCCTCAACCCCCTCGGGGTGCCGTCCCGGATGAACGTCGGGCAGCTCCTCGAGACGCACCTCGGGTGGGCCGCCAAGGCGCTGGGCCTGAAGATCTGCACCCCGGTCTTCAACGGGGTCACGGAGCCGCAGATCAAGGAGTTGATGCAGCAGGCAGGCATCCCGACGAGCGGCAAGGCGGTCCTCTCGGACGGGCGCACCGGTGAGCGGTTCGAGCAGGAGGTGACCGTGGGGCAGCTTTACATGATGAAGCTCTCGCACCTCGTCTCGGACAAGATACATGCCCGGGCGATCGGCCCGTACTCGCTCGTGACGCAGCAGCCGCTCGGCGGCAAGGCCCAGTTCGGCGGCCAGCGGTTCGGGGAGATGGAGGTGTGGGCGCTCGAGGCGTACGGCGCCGCGTACGCCCTCCAGGAGCTCCTCACCGTCAAGAGCGACGACGTGGTGGGGCGCACCAAGATATACGAGTCGATCGTGAAGGGCCAGAACTCGCTCGAGGCGGGCACGCCCGAGTCGTTCAACGTGCTCATCAAGGAGATGCAGAGCCTCTGCCTCGACGTCAGGACGGAGAAGAAGGCGTGAGGGGGAAGTGAGCGGTCTCGAGTGCCGGATTCGCGGCGCGGGACCGCCGCGCGGGGGGATCATATTTTGACTGACCAAAGAAGTGCAAAGGCGTTCCTGGGGCTCGAGGGCAGCGAGCACACCTTCGACCGGGTGACGATCCGCATCGCCTCGCCGGAGGTGATACGCTCCTGGTCCAAGGGGGAGGTCAAGAACCCCGAGACGATCAACTACCGGACCTTCAAGCCGGAGAAGGGCGGCCTCTTCTGCGAGCGCATCTTCGGACCGACGCGCGACTGGGAGTGCTCCTGCGGCAAGTACAAACGCATAAAGCACAAGGGGATCGTCTGCGACCGCTGCGGCGTCGAGGTCACCCAGTCGAGGGTCCGCCGGGAGCGGATGGGGCACATCGACCTCGCCGTCCCGGTCTCGCACATTTGGTTCTTCAAGACGCAGCCGAGCCGCATCGGCAACATACTCGACCTCTCCTCCTCCGAGCTCGAGCGCGTCCTCTACTACGAGGATTACGTCGTCATCAACCCCGGCGACACCCCGCTGCCGAAGAAGGGGCTCCTCAACGAGGAGGAGTACCAGAAGGCGCTCAAGGAATACGGGCGGCGTTTCAAGGCCGGGATGGGAGCCGAGGCGATCCGCGAGCTCCTCAGGGCCGAGGACCTCGAGGCCCTCTCCCTGGACCTGCGCCTCAGGATGGAGAAGACGAGCTCGAAGCAGACGAAGAAGAAGCTGAGCAAGCGGCTGCAGATCGTCGAGGGATTCCGCAAGTCCGGAAGCAAGCCGGAGTGGATGATCATCAACGTCGTCCCGGTCATTCCACCGGACCTCCGGCCGCTCGTGCCGCTCGAGGGGGGGCGCTTCGCGACGTCCGACCTGAACGACCTCTACCGGCGGGTGATCAACCGCAACAACCGCCTCAAGGCGATACTCGAGCTGAAGACCCCCGAGGTCATCATCCGGAACGAGAAGCGGATGCTCCAGGAGGCGGTGGACGCCCTCCTCGACAACGGCCGGCACGGCCGCCCGATCGTCGGGGCAGGGAACCGGCCGTTGAAGTCGCTCTCGGACATGCTGAAGGGCAAGCAGGGGCGGTTCCGGCAGAACCTGCTGGGCAAGCGCGTGGACTACTCCGGCCGCTCGGTCATCGTCGTAGGCCCCGAGCTCAAGCTCCACCAGTGCGGCCTGCCGAAGAAGATGGCGCTCGAGCTCTTCGAGCCGTTCATCATCCGCGAGCTCAAGAACCGGGGGCTCGTGCACACGATCCGCAGCGCCAAGAAGATGATCGAGAAGGAGATGCCGGAGGTCTGGGACATCCTGGAGCAGGTGACGAAGGGCCACCCGGTGATGCTCAACCGCGCCCCCACCCTCCACCGCCTCGGCATCCAGGCGTTCGAGCCGGTCCTGATCGAGGGGAAGGCGATCCGGATACACCCGCTCGTCTGCTCGGCGTTCAACGCCGACTTCGACGGAGACCAGATGGCGGTCCACATCCCGCTCTCCCACGAGGCCCAGCTCGAGACGAAGCTCCTGATGCTCGCCCCGCACAACATCTTCTCCCCGTCGAGCGGGAAGCCGATCGACATACCGACGCAGGATATCGCCCTCGGGTGCTACTACGCCACGAAGGAGGTGCCGTCCGACGCGGCGCCCCGCTTCACGTTCTCCGGCACGGAGGAGCTGCTGCTCGCCTACGAGACGCGCGCCATCACGATTCACCAGAAGGTCCGCGTCAAGATCGACGGCGAGATGATCACGACGACGGCGGGCAGGGTCATGTTCAACGAGATCCTGCCGTCGGAGGAGTCCTTCCGGGAGATCATGCGGAAGAAGAGCGAGGAGAAGAGCTGGTTCATCAACCTGGAGCTCAACAAGAAGAAGCTCGCCGAGGTGGTCATGGACTGCTACCGCGCCGTCGGCAAGGAGCGGACGGTGGAGATCCTCGACCGGATGAAGGAGCTCGGCTTCCGCGAGGCGACGCGCGCCGGGATATCCATCTCGACCGAAGACATGGTCATCCCCGCGGAGAAGAAGAGGCTCCTCGACGCGGCGTCGAAGCGGATCCAGGAGGTGGAGAGGCAGTACCGCAACGGGAGCATCACCCCCGGCGAGCGGTACAACATGATCCTCGATATCTGGACCCACACCGCCGACGAGCTCTCGGACGTGCTCTACCGCGGGCTCGTCGCCTCCCCGGCCGGCAAGGGGATCAACCCCATCTACATGATGGTCGACTCCGGGGCGCGCGGATCCAAGCAGCAGATACGGCAGCTCGCGGGAATGCGCGGCCTCATGGCCAAGCCGTCGGGGGCGATCATCGAACAGCCGATCCGCTCCAACTTCCGCGAGGGGCTGAGCGTGCTCGAGTATTTCATATCGACCCACGGGGCCCGCAAGGGCCTGGCCGACACCGCCCTCAAGACCGCCGACTCCGGCTACCTCACCAGGCGCCTTGTGGACGTGGCGCAGGACGTGATCGTCATCGAGGAGGACTGCGGAACCCTGAACGGCATCACCATCAGCGCCATCCACGAGGGGGAGGACGTCGTGGTGCAGCTGCGGGAGCGGATCGTCGGGCGCACCAGCCTCGAGGACATCGTGGAGCCGATCTCCAAGGAGGTGGTCGTCCGCGCCAACGAGACGATCACCGAGGCGCTCGCGGAGAGGATCGAGGCGATGGGGATCGAGCAGCTCAAGATCCGCTCCGTCCTCACCTGCGAGACCACCCGCGGCATCTGCGCGAAGTGCTACGGATTCGACCTCTCCAACGGCCGCCCGGTCGACCTCGGCACCGCGGTCGGGATCATCGCGGCGCAGTCGATCGGGGAGCCGGGCACGCAGCTCACGATGCGCACGTTCCACATCGGCGGCACCGCCGTCCACCGCGTCAAGCACGAGATACGCCCGAAGCAGGACGGCCTCATCAAGCTTCGCAACACCAAGATCCTGCTCGACAAGGACGGGACCCGGATCGTCGTATCGAAGAACGGCACGCTGGCGATCCATGCCGTCCTCAAGGGAGGGAAGGGCGAGACGCGGATGGGGCCGGAGATCGAGAACAACGACCTCCCGTACGGGGCGGTTCTCTCCAAGGGGGACGAGGAGCCGGCCAAGAAGGGCGAGCTGGTCGCCAAGTGGGACCCGTACAGCACCCCGATCCTCACGGAGAAGGACGGCCTTGTGGAGTTTATCGACATCGTCCCGGATGTCACGGTCGGGAAGGAGGTCGACAGGGGCACCGGCCTGACCAACCTCGTCATCATCGAGCACAAGGACGACAAGCACCCCCAGATCGTGATCACCAGCCGCGACGGGAAGGAGACGCTCGGATACTATCCGCTGCCCAACGGCGCCCACATCATGGTCGATGAGGGCGAGTTCGTCACAGTCGGGACCCTCCTCGCAAGGAGCCCGAGGAAGCGGAGCAAGACCAAGGATATCACGGGGGGCCTCCCGCGCGTCGCCGAGCTGTTCGAGGCGCGCCGGCCGAAGGAGGTCGCCGAGATCGCGAAGATCGACGGGATCGTCGAGTTCAGGGGCACCTACAAGGGGCGCCGCAGGCTCGTCGTCCTGAACGAGATCACCGAGCTCGAGGACGAGCACCTGATCCCGTACGCCAAGCACCTCGTCGTCTACCGCGGCGACCGGGTGAGGAAGGGAGACCGCCTGACGGAGGGGCCGATAGCCCCCCAGGAGCTTCTCCAGGTCTGCGGTCCGAAGGAGCTCCAGAAGTACCTCGTCGACGAGGTCCAGGAGGTCTACCGGCTCCAGGGCGTCGAGATCAACGACAAGCATATCGAGATCATCATCCGGCAGATGCTCAAGAAGGTCCGCATATCCGACCCGGGCGACAGCGACTTTCTCTTCGGCGAGCATGTGGAGAAGTATATCTTCGACCGGGAGAACGAGCGGCTGCTGAAGGATGGGAAGAAGGCCGCGGAGGCCCAGCCGATCCTGCTCGGCATCACCAAGGCCTCCCTCGGCACGGAGAGCTTCATCTCCGCGGCCTCCTTCCAGGAGACCACCAGGGTCCTGACGGACGCCGCCGCCAAGGGCAGGGCCGACGTGCTCAACGGCTTCAAGGAAAACGTCATCATGGGGCACCTGATCCCCGCGGGGAGCGGCTTCTCCAGGAACCGCGAGATCGACGTGGTGCCGCTGGTGGAGATCAAGCCCGCGAAGGCGGCCGAGCTCCCGCAGATAGAGGAGAAGCCCGCCAAATCCTCGGCTGACCTGGACGCCCTGATCGAGAAGCACCGGGAGGCGGAGAAGCGGAAGAGGAAGGCCGCCGAGGAGGACGAGGACAAGGCCGGGCCCGGGAAGAAGGCGAAGGCGTGAGCGCCTGAGCCGCCCATAACGCGAGGAGCGCCGATATGCCGACGATAAACCAGCTCGTGAGACTTGGAAGGCGGAAGCCCAGGTACAGGACGAAGGCCCCGGCCCTCCAGAAGTGCCCCCAGCGCAGGGGGGTATGCCTCCTGGTGAAGACGATGACCCCCAAGAAGCCGAACTCGGCGCTAAGGAAGGTCGCCAGGGTCCGCCTGACGAACGGCATGGAGGTCACGGCCTACATCCCCGGGGAGGGGCACAACCTCCAGGAGCACTCGATCGTGATGATCCGCGGCGGGCGGGTCAAGGACCTGCCGGGGGTGCGGTACCACATCATCCGCGGCAACCTCGACACGAGCGGGGTGGAGGGCCGCAAGCGGAGCCGCTCCAAGTACGGGGCGAAGATGCCCAAGTAAGCGATAGGCAAGGAGACGAGGTAAAAATGTCGAGACGCCGCAGGGTCATCAAGAAGAGGGTGCTGGTTGACGTGAAGTTCGGAAGCCCGCTGGCCGCCAGGTTCATCACCAGCCTGATGCGGGACGGGAAGAAGAGCATCGCCGAAAATATCTTCTATTCGACCCTCGACATCATAGCCCAAAGGGTGCAGGATCCCCCCCCCATCAAGGTCGTCGAGAAGGCGATCGACCGCGTGAAGCCGTTCCTGGAGGTGAAGTCCCGGAGGGTCGGCGGGGCCACCTACCAGGTCCCGGTCGAGGTGAGGTCGGACCGACAGCTCGCCCTGGCGCTCCGGTGGGTCATCGGGTTCGCCCGCGCGCGCAAGGGGAAGCCGATGCAGGATCGTCTCGCCGCCGAGCTCCTCGACGCCTACAAGGGCGAGGGGGCGGCGATAAAGAAGCGCGAGGACACGCACAAGATGGCGGAGGCGAACAAGGCGTTCGCCCATTACCGCTGGTAGGCCTGGGAATGACGGGAATGCCGCTCGGGACCGTATCGCGGGTTGCGCACGGCGCGGTCGCCGGGGGGAATCGGTACGGTATGGCATCGCACACGCCCCTTGAACGGGTCAGGAACATAGGGATCATGGCGCACATCGACGCCGGGAAGACCACCGTGACGGAGAGGATTCTCTTCACCACGGGGAAGACCTACCGGATCGGCGAGGTGGACGACGGGACCGCGGCGATGGACTGGATGGCCCAGGAGCAGGAGCGCGGGATCACGATCACCTCGGCGGCGACCACCTGTTTCTGGCGCGGGCACCGAGTCAATATCATCGACACGCCGGGCCACGTCGATTTCACCGTCGAGGTCGAGCGGAGCCTCCGGGTGCTCGACGGCGCGATCGCGGTCTTCTGCGGGGTGGAGGGGGTCGAGCCGCAGTCGGAGACGGTCTGGCGGCAGGCCAACCGGTACGGCATACCGCGCCTCGCGTTCGTCAACAAGCTCGATCGGGTGGGCTCGAACTTCGAATGGGCGGTGGCGCGGATGAGGGAGCGCCTCGCGGCGAACGCCGTCCCTGTGCAGCTGCCCATCGGCTCGGAGGCGGGGTTCAACGGGGTCGTGGACCTGGTGCGGATGAAGGCGTGCCTGTTCGAGGAGGGGCCGGACGCCGGCTTTAGGGAGGCCGCGATCCCGGGGGAGATGCTCGAAAAGGCGCAGAAGGCGCGGGACAGGCTGCTCGAGGCGATAGCGGGCGAGGATGAGCGCTTCTTCGAGGCATACCTCTCGGGGAAGGGCCTCCCCGAGGAGGAGATAAGGAGGGCCGTCCGGCGCCTGACGCTCTGCGGCCGCGTCGTCCCGGTGCTCTGCGGCACGGCGCTCAGGAACAAGGGGGTGCGGCAGCTCCTCGACGCGGTGGTGGATTATCTCCCGTCCCCGCTCGACGCGCGCCCGATGACCGGTGTGAACCCGAAGAACAACGAGCCCGCCGAGCGGAAGGCGGACCCCGCGGGGCCGCTCTGCGCCCTCGCCTTCAAGGTGGTCTCCGACGGGTTCGTGGGGAAATTGGTCTACCTGAGGATCTACTCCGGCGTGCTCAGGAAGGGCGTCCAGGCGTACAACGCGACCGTGATGAAACGCGAGCGCGTCGGGAGGCTCCTGCTCATGCACGCCAACCGCAGGGAGGAGGTCGAGGAGGCCTCCGCGGGCGAGATCGTCGCCGCGGTGGGGCTCGGGAGGACAGTCACGGGCCAGACCCTGTGCGACGAGCGCCGCCCGATCGTACTGGAGCCGATGCACTTCCCCGAGCCGGTGATTTCGATGGCGATAGAGCCGCGCACCAAGGCGGACCGGGAAAAGCTCGGGGAGTCCCTCCGCCGCCTCGCCGAGGAGGACCCGACGTTCAAGACGAGGACGAACGAGGAGACCGGGCAGCTCATCATCTCCGGGATGGGGGAGCTGCATCTGGAGATCATCAAGGACCGGATGGTCAGGGAGTTCAAGGTCGAGGCGAAGGTGGGGAAGCCGGAGGTCGCCTACCGCGAGACGATCACGAACGCTTGCGCCGGCGAGGGGAAGTTCATACGCCAGACAGGCGGGCACGGCCAGTACGGGCATATCGTCCTCGAGGCGGCCCCGGGGGAGAAGGGTAGCGGTATAGTGGTCGAGAGCGGCATTAAGGGCGGCGCCGTGCCGCGCGAATACGTCCGGGCGGCGACGGAAGGGGTGGAGGAGGCGTGCGCCTCCGGCCCGCTCGGAGGCTATTCGATGGTGGACATGAAGATCGTCATCAAGGACGGCTCCTACCACGAGGTGGACTCGTCCGACATGGCGTTCAAGGTCGCCGGGGCGATGGCCATCAAGGACGCCGTGAGGCGGGGGGGGGCGGTGCTTCTGGAGCCGATCATGGACGTGGAGGTCACGACCCCGGCTGAGTTTCTCGGGGATATCATCGGGGACCTGAGCGCGCGGAGGGGCAAGATCAGGGAGATGGAGTCGAGGCCGGAGTCGCACATCGTGAGGGCCTCCGTGCCGCTCGCGGAGATGTTCGGCTACGCCACGGCGATGCGCTCCCTCACCCGCGGCAGGGCCGTTTATTCGATGGAGCCGGCGTGCTTCGAGAAGGTTCCGAAGCAGAGGGAAGAGCAGCTGCTCGACTGGACGAAGAAGGCATAGGGCGGGCGGCGGACAAGGGGAGAGGCGATGGGCAAGGACAAGTTCGAGAGGACGAAGCCGCACGTGAACGTGGGAACGATCGGGCACGTGGACCACGGGAAGACGACGCTGACGGCCGCGATAACGAAGGTGCTTTCGAAGAAGGGGTTATGTTCGTACGTATCGTACGACCAGGTGGCGAAGGCGTCGGAGTCGCAGGGGCGCCGCGACGAGACGAAGATATTGACGATAGCGACGGCGCACGTGGAGTACGCGACGGAGAACCGGCATTACGCGCACGTGGACTGTCCCGGGCACATGGATTACGTGAAGAACATGATCACGGGAGCGGCGCAGATGGACGGCGCGATACTGGTGGTATCGGCGGCCGACGGTCCGATGCCGCAGACGCGCGAGCACATACTGTTGGCGCGGCAGGTTGGCGTGCCCGCGATCGTGGTATTTTTGAACAAGGTGGATCTTGTGGACGATCCGGAGTTGCTGGACCTGGTGGAGCTGGAGGTGCGCGAGCTTCTGACGAAGTACGAGTTTCCCGGGGACGAGATACCGATCGTGCGCGGGAGTTCGTCGAAGGCGCTGTTGGCGGAGGATCCCGACGGGGCCGACGCGGCGTGCATAGTGAAGTTGATGGAGGCCGTGGACAGCTACATACCGACGCCGAAGCGCGACGTGGATCTTCCGTTCCTGATGCCGGTGGAGGACGTATTTTCGATCACGGGGCGCGGCACGGTGGGGACGGGCAGGGTGGAGCGCGGGGTGGTGCGCGTCGGCGAGGAGGTGGAGATAGTCGGGATCAAGCCGACGCGGAAGACGGTGGCGACGGGGGTTGAGATGTTCCGGAAGCTCCTGGACGAGGGGCGGGCCGGGGACAATATAGGGGTGTTGCTGCGCGGGGTCGAGAAGGACGGTATCGAGCGCGGGCAGGTGCTGGCGGCGCCCGGTTCCATCACGCCGCACACGCATTTCAAGGGCGAGGTGTACGTGTTGAGCAAGGAGGAGGGGGGTCGTCACACGCCGTTTTTCAACGGTTACCGGCCGCAGTTCTACTTCCGGACGACGGACGTGACGGGGGTGGTGAAGCTGCCCGAGGGCGTGGAGATGGTGATGCCCGGGGACAACGTGTCGGTGGAGTGCGAGCTGATCACGCCGATCGCGATGGAGAAGGGCCTGCGGTTCGCGGTGCGCGAGGGCGGCAGAACGGTCGGGGCGGGCCGCGTCGCGGAGATCGTCAAGTGACCCGGCGCCCATAGCCCCTTTCTATGGAACCCATGAGCGCTGTCGGATACGTGCAAAAATGAGAGAGCTCATCACGCTCGCGTGCCAGGAGTGCAAGCGGAGGAATTACACCTCCACGAAGGACAAGAAGAAGCACCCCGAGCGCATCGAGTTGAAGAAATATTGCAGGTTTGACCGGAAGCACACGCTGCACAAGGAGACGAAGTAACGCCCCTGTCGCGGGCGGACGGCCGAGTCCACGGCCGCGCGCCCGGTTCATCGCGAAGGCGGGTAGCTCAACTAGGAAGAGCACCGGTCTCCAAAACCGGCGGCTGCAGGTTCGATTCCTGTCCCGCCTGCCAATGTGGGGCGCCGCGGAGCGTTCCGCGGGCGCCCGGTCGGAGTTCAGGTCCGTATCCCTCCGGGAGATACACGGCTGGTGACGTATGTTCGAGAAGATCAAGGCGTTCATCATGGAGGTCGCGGCGGAGATGGGCAAGGTCTCCTGGCCGATCAAGCGCGGCAAGGACCTCAAGCCGGCGGAGCGGTACAGGGAGCTGATCGACTCCACGACGATGGTGATCGTCTCGACGATCGCCCTGGCCGCGTACATCGGCCTGGTGGACATGCTTCTCTCCAGCCTCATGGGGCTGATGATCGGGTGAGGCCCGGCGGGCGCCGGGGGCGAATGCGGGAGTGGACCAGGTGACAGCGAACGAACAGGCGGTTGATCGGGGCGGCGCTCCCGGCGAGGAGAGGAGATGGTACGTCGTGCACACCCTCTCGGGCCAGGAGTACAAGGTCAAGGAGATGCTCGAATCGAGGATAAAGAGCCACGAGATGGGGGAGCGCATCTTCCAGGTGCTGATCCCCTCCGAGAAGGTCGCCGAGGTCAAGGCGGGGAAGAAGACGATAAGCGCCCGCAAGTTCTTCCCCGGCTACCTGCTGGTGGAGATGGTGCGCACGGACGACACGTATTATCTGGTGCGCCGGACGCCGGGCGTGATCGGATTCATAGGGTCCGGTTCCCCGATCCCCCTCCAAGAGCACGAGGTGAAGGACGTGCTCTCGCAGATCGAACTGAAGCGGGAGAAGGTGAAGCCGAAGACGCTCTTCGACATAGGAGAGACGGTCAAGGTGACGGACGGGCCGTTCATCAACTTCAACGGCACCATCGACGAGGTCAACCCGGACCGCGGGAAGCTGAAGGTCCTGGTGACGATCTTCGGCAGGTCGACGCCGGTCGAGCTCGAATATTGGCAGGTGGAGAAGGGATAGCGTCGGGGCCAGCGAGGGGATCATATGGCGAAGGAGATAGGGGCGATCATCAAGCTGCAGATACCGGCCGGGCAGGCGAACCCGGCGCCGCCGGTCGGGCCCGCCCTGGGCCAGCACGGCGTCAACATCATGGAGTTCTGCAAGCAGTTCAACGCAGCCACGAAGGAGAAGGGCGGGCTGATCATTCCAGTGCTCATCACCGTCTACAGGGACCGCTCGTTTTCCTTCGTTCTGAAATCCCCGCCGGCGGCGGTCCTGCTGAAGAAGGCCGCCAACATCGCCGTGGGCTCCGGGGCCTCGGGCAAGGAGAAGGTCGGCTCCGTGACGAAAAAGCAGCTCCGGGAGATAGCGCGGCAGAAGGCCGAGGACCTCACCTCGGCGGGCGAGGAGGCGGCCGTGAGGATAATCGAGGGGACCGCCAGGAGCATGGGCATAGAGGTCGTCGAGGGTTGACCCGACGGGCCCGAGGAGCCGCAGTGAAGAAAAAGAGCAAGCGCTACAGGAAGGGGGCGGGGATGTTGGCGGCGGGCGCGGCGTATCCGCTCGCCGAGGCCGTGAAGCTCCTCAAGGGGCTTCCCCCGGCCAAGTTCGACGAGGCGGTCGAGCTCTCCTTCTCCATGGGGGTGGACCCGAAACAGACGGACCAGCTTGTCCGCGGGACGGTCGCGCTCCCGCACGGGACCGGGAAGAAGCTGCGCATCGCCGTCTTCGCGAAGGGGGGCCAGGCGGACGAGGCGAAGGCGGCCGGGGCCGACATCGTAGGGCACGAGGACCTGATCAAGAAGGTGAGCGAGGGATGGGCCGAGTTCGACATGGCCGTCACCACCCCCGACCTGATGAAGGAGGTCGGGCGCCTCGGCAAGATCCTGGGGCCGCGCGGGCTGATGCCGAGCCCGAAGACCGGGACCGTTACCCGCGACGTGGGCAAGACGATCAAGGAGCTCAAGGCGGGGCGGATAGAGTTCCGGACCGACAAGGGGGCGAACATCCATGTCGCGATCGGCAGGCGCTCCTTCGCCCCGGGCGCCCTGGAGGAGAACGCGCGGGCGGTCATCGACGGCCTTCTCAAGGCCAGGCCCCCCTCGGTAAAGGGGGCCTATTTCAGGAAGTGCGTCATCTCCTCCACGATGAGCCCAGGCGTGCCGGTGGAGATGAAGGAGTTCATGGCCGTCTAGACGCGCCGGCGTGCGGCGCTGCGCGGGCGGCCGCGCAAAACGGGAAACGGTTGTCACAATGCGCACCGAAAAGAAAAGCATCGTAAGCGCGGTCTCCGCGCTCATCGAGGGGGGCTCCATGCTCATCCTCGCCGACCACGCCGGCCTCTCGTCGAACGCGATGACCGAGCTGCGCGCCCTGCTCCGGAAGAACGGCTCGCGCCTCATGGTCGTCAAGAACCGGCTGCTCAGGCGCGCCCTGGACCCGGCGGCGGCGGAGGGCCTGGCGGCGCTGCTGCATGGCCCGACGGCGATCGCCGTCACGTCCGGGGACTCCGCCGCCTTCTCCAGGATCGTCGTGGAGTTCGCCAAGAAGCACAACGCCCCGCGCGTGAAGGCCGGCCTCCTCGACGGGGCCTTCATCACGGATCGCCAGGTCGGGGCGCTGGCCGCCCTGCCCCCCAGGCCTGCGCTCGTCGCGATCTTCCTGGGCGGCGTGAAGGCGCCGATAAGCGGTTTTGTGCGCGGGCTCTCGGAGATAGCCAGGCAGTTCGTGTCCGTGCTGGACCAGGTCGCCCGCTCGCGGGCCTCCAAATAACAACACTACATAGCTCACGGCGGGCGACGGCCCCCTCGTGAAGGAGGAGGAAATGATGACCGAGGATACAAAGAAGACGGAGAAGGGCGAGGCG
>ERZ1026792.1301-NODE-1301-length-16145-cov-8.126046_pt1 | contig 16145 bp, 13 predicted proteins | sample MGYA00520884_ERZ1026792 | MGnify/ENA primary metagenome ERZ1026792 (study PRJEB33270, sample SAMEA104284473) | anaerobic digester metagenome | biome: Anaerobic digester microbiome; feature: mesophilic sludge digester; material: Anaerobic digester biomass... | reverse complement strand
CAGGCTTCCGCTGGTACAGGCGACCCTCTTGGCGAACCGCTCGCGCCGGAATCAGCGGCTCCACTCTTTGCCAAAACGCATCCGAAACCTCCCAGGATCGCGCTCGTGCCATGCTCGCCCTCCTGGGGCCAATCTAGATTCGAGCACTCAAGAAGTCAATCTATTTACGGATACGCTCTTAGGATTGTCTTTCGGTTGGCCGAACATGTCGAGGAAGATGGATTGGGTGAGGGTGTCGAGCTTCGCGAGGGCGGCGCGGCGCTGGGCGCGCAGCGCATCCGCCCTGTCCAGGATCGCCGCAATCCGCCGTTGCTCGGGGAGGGGCGGGAGGAAGACACGATGTGCCTTAACGTCAGACGGCTTGATGAACGGCTGGCCCGTGCCGGATCTATACCAGCGCTTCTCATCGTTGAGCTGGAACCAAAGAAACTTGGGATCCGCACGAGATGGATCAGGGAAGATCAATTGCGTATTTGCGAGACTGGTCCACTTTCCTTGTGCATAGAAACACTTCCCGCAACGTGCCCCAATTGACGAAAGCACTATGGCCGTCTCCTCAAACTCATACTCTGAGAGAAAGCCATTCATTCCACCAGCACCAAACGCTGGAAAGCCGGTTGACACAAAGTCATTCCCGGAAAGCCCGAGACGGCCGCCTTGGATGATCCGACAAAATTCTTGAAGTTGCGCGGTCATTCCGCTCACCCCAGCATCCCCTCCAACTCCCTCATCCCTCTCTGGATCTCCTCCTCCAGCTTCGCGAGTTCGGCGAGGATCTCCTTCGGTGGGCGGTGCTCGACCGCCTCGTGCACGACTTCCTTGTAGCGGTTGAGCGAGAGGTCGTAGCCCTGCGCGGCGATGTCGGCCTTGGGCACGCAGAAGCTCTGCGCGGTGCGCGCCCGCTCGCGTTCGCGGCCTTCGCGCTCGGCCCAGCGCGCGAGCACGTCGGGCAGGTTGTTCTTCGCGTGCTCGTCCTCGGCGAGCGCGCTCGCCGGCGTGGGGCCGAGCTTGTCCTCGGTAAGCAGCGGTGTGCGCTTGTCGTCGAGGCTCCAGCCGTCGGCCTCCACGTCGTAGAACCAGACGAAGTCGGTGCCGCCGGAGTTGGTCCTGGTGAAGAGCAGGATGGCGGTAGAGACGCCGGCGTAGGGCCTGAACACGCCGCCGGGGAGCTTCACGACGGCGTCGAGCTTCTGCTCCTCCACCAGGATGCGGCGCAGCTCCTTGTGCGCCTTGCTGGAGCCGAACAGCACGCCGTCGGGCACGATCACCGCAGCGCGGCCGCCGGGCTTCAGCAGCCGTAGGAACAGCGCGAGGAACAGCAGCTCGGTCTTCTTGGTCTTGACGATGGCGAGCAGGTCCTTGGCGGTGTTCTCGTAGTCGAGGCTGCCGGCAAACGGGGGATTCGCGAGCACCAGCGTGTACTTCTCCTCCTCGCCGGCGTGGTCCTCGCTCAGCGAATCGCGGTAGCGGATGTCCGGGCTCTCCACGCCGTGCAGCAGCATGTTCATGCTGCCGATGCGCAGCATCGTGTGGTCGAAGTCGAAGCCGTGGAACATGCGCTGGTGGAAATGTGCGGCGAGCTGCCGGTCGTGCAGCAGCGTCGGGTGGTGCCCGCGCAGGTGTTCGCCCGCCGCCACGAGGAAGCCCGCCGTGCCGCAGGCCGGGTCGCAGATCACGTCGGTGGGCTGCGGGCGGGTGAGCTCCACCATCAGCCGGATGATGTGGCGCGGCGTGCGAAACTGCCCGTTTTGCCCGGCGCTCGCGATCTTGCCGAGCATGTACTCGTAGACATCGCCCTTGGTGTCGCGATCCTCCATCGGCACCGCGTCGAGCAGGTCCACCACCTTGGCGAGCAGCGCTGGCGTCGGGATGGTGAAGCGCGCGTCCTTCATGTGCTGCGCGTAGGTGGAGTCCTCGCCGCCATGCTGGCGCGCCAGCTCGTTGCGCAGGAAGGGGAAGACGTGCTCGCCGAGCACGGCGTACATCTCGGCCGGCGCGAAGTGCTTGAAGCGCGACCAGCGCAGGTCCTCGTAGGGGCGGCCCTTGGCGTCGCTGCCCTCGGGGAACACCCGCCGCTGCATCGGCTGCTCGAGCCGCGCGGCCTTGTTCTCTTCGAGCGTGTACAGGTCGTCGAGGCGGCGGATGAACAGCAGGTAGGTGATCTGCTCGATCACCTCCAGCGGGTTGGAGATCCCGCCCGACCAGAAGGCGTCCCAGATCCGATCGATCTGGTTCCTGATCTCGCCCGTGATCATGGCTGGAGACCTCCCACGAACTCGGCCGGAACCGTCAGGACACGGCCACCCGGAGCCACCTGGTGGGGATGGTGCCGATCACGTCCGTGGCGGGGCCGGCGAGCGCGAGGCTGATCGCTCGCGGCCTGATCATGTGCGGCACCGCGGGTTGGGTCGAGCGCCCTCGTTCGCATCATGCCGGCAGTGTAGCCGAGACACGCAACGTGGCGATGACCTGGCGGGTCTGGCTTTGTGTCCCGGGCCGCAATGCTTACCTCCGCCGTACCTCCGTCGGCGCTGACGTCGCGCCGTCGAGAGAACCTGAGGACATCCGAGAGCCTGCCGTTCACGATCTCCCGCTGACGACCGCGAGGCTGTGACTCGAAGTTCCCGACGTCGGTCAGGAACCAACCGATGCCTTCGCCGGGCAGTCCAGCCTCTTGGTCGAGACAGGTGGCGCCGGCTGCCGCGCGTTGGAGTCACGCAGTCGAAAAGAGCGCGCGCACCGCCTCGCCGATCGGCACGACGCGGTCGTCGGGGACGCGCAGCCAGATGCGCGCGAGCGCCGAGGGCTCGGCCCCGGCGAGGGCGTCGCGCAGCAGCTCGACCATGCGCTCGGGGTCGAAGCGGCCGTGTACGGCACCGAGGGGCGGCAGCGAGAGCGAGGGGAGCTGCAGCCGTCGGGCGATGCGCAGGCAGCCCCGGAGCGCCGAGGCGATCCACGGCTCACGCCACGAGGGGGTGAGGGCGAGATCGTGGACGACGGCGAGCAGCCGCACCGGCGTGCCGCGGCGCAGCACGACGCTGCCCGGCGGCAGTGGGTGAGCGCGGCGCACGGCCGCGAGCGCGCTGGCGAGCGACTCGGGCGTTGCGCGCACGCGGGGCTCGGCGGAAAGCACGAGGTAGGTGTCCTCCTCCTCGACCACCGCAGCGAGGGCGATCGGCGTCACCCCCTCCGGCACCACCAGCACCTCGACGGCCATGCGACCAGTATGCACCTCCTCCGGAAGGCAGACGTGGACGCGGCCAAGGACGAGGGGGAGAGCAACCGTCAACGACCACGACTACGTTCACGGCCAGAAGCCCACCCCTCCGTCCGCTGCAGGTCCGAGCCCGAGTCCAGATCCAGCTCCAGGTTCGTGTTGGGAAAGGGGTGGGTGGGGGGTGGAGCGAGGCCCCAACGAGTGGGGTGTGGGCGGCGAGCCGATCACCGTCCACCCAGTGCCTGGCGCGTGGGTGGACGGGTCACCCCTTCCGGTGCATGTACGCGAACAGCTTCGTGTAAAGCTGCGCGCTGTGCATCACCACCTTCTTCGCCTCGTCGGGTCCGAGGAAGTCCTCTACCTTGACATCTTTCTGCTCCAGCGTCTTGTAGTCCTCGAAGAAGCGTTTGACTTCGACCATGCGGTGCGGCTGCAGCTCGCCGATGTGGCTGAAGGCACGGTACTCGGGGTCGTCGAGGTGGACACAGATGATCTTCTCGTCGTTTTCGCCCTGGTCCACCATGACCATCAGCCCGATCGGCCGCACGCGCAGGATCGACAGCGGCGCCACCGGCTCCTGCATGAGCACCAGCACGTCGAGCGGGTCGTGGTCGTCGCCGAGGGTCTGCGGGATGAACCCGTAGTTGGCCGGGTAGATCACCGACGAGTACAGCACCCGGTCGACGCGCAGCAACCCGGTCTCCTTGTCGAGCTCGTACTTGACCTTGCTGCCCTTGGGGATCTCGATGACCGCCGGAAACTCATTCGGCACCTCGGTGCCGATCTCGACGTCGTGCCACGGGTGGCTCATGGTGCGTGCTCCCCCTGCGCCCTCGGGCGGCGCCGGACGATCGTAGCGCGTCCGAGCCCGCCCCGTCGATCGGGAGGCGGCAGTTGACCGGTCTGGGCTCGGGGGGTACCGTGCGACCAAGGCTGCGAGACCTTCCGATGAGACCAGCACGGCGGCACGATCGGAGCGAGAGGAACGGCGCCAGCAGCGCCGCAGTCGTGACGGGATGAGCTCGCCTGCGCCCGTAACGGCTGCGATGAGCCCGATCACGACGGAGCTGCTGCTGGCGGTGTTCGAGCAGTACCGGCTGCCGCCGTTCGGGTTGCACGGCGTCCCGCACTGGGCGCGGGTGCTGGAGAACGGGCGGCGCCTCGTGCCGCTGACCGGGGCACGCCTCGACGTCGTCGAGCTCTTCGCGGTGCTGCACGACGCCTGCCGGCGCAACGAGCACTGCGACCCTCGGCACGGCGCGCGCGGGGCCGAGCTGGCGGCACGCTTGCGGGGCAGCGCGTTCGCGCTCGACGACGCCGGCTTCGGGCTCCTCACCCAGGCGTGCGCGGGTCACACCGACGGCACGCGAGAGGGGGACGTCACCGTCCTGACCTGCTGGGACGCGGACCGGCTGGACCTCGCCCGGGCCGGCATCCGACCGCACGCCGGGAAGCTCTGCACCGAGGCCGCGTGCGACCCCGAGCTGATCGCCTGGGCGACGACCCGCAGCGAGAGGCTCGAGATGCCGCGGCGCGTCGCCGCCGAGTGGGGGATCGACGCCCGCTTCTCCCTGGCGTGGTGAGCTCGGCGCCCTCAGCTTCGAGATAGCGCAGCATGGATCCGAGGGAGCGCCGAGCGGGCAGCCATCTCGCCGGCCTCGATGAGACGTCGGATCTGGCTGAAATCATCGTAGCCGACGTCGCCGACCTGCGGCTCGATCACGACGTCGGCCTCGTTGGCGTGCAGCCGCCCGATCTCGGCCGCCATGATGTTGACCGCGTGCATCACCATGCCGACCGGCGTGCGAGGGGTGTTTTTCGGGACGGCGGCCGGGATCGCCACGGCGATCACCACGTCGGCACCTTTCTGGCGGGCGATAGCGGCCGGCACCGGCGCGGCGACGCCGCCGTCCACGAACGTGAGGCCGTCGATCTCGACCGGCACGAAGACGCCGGGGATCGCCGCCGAGGCGTGCACCGCGCGCGCGACGGAGCCCGACTCGAACACCATGGTCCTGCCGGTGCGCAGCTCCACCGCGACGGCCGCGAACGGGATGCGAAGCTGCTCGATCGCGCGGGCCTTGACGTGCTCCGTGACGAAGCGCTCGAGCCGGTCGCCCTTGACCAGCCCTCCCGAGAGCAGGGCCAGCGCGCGGTAGTCGAAGAGGTCGTCCTTGTTGACCTGGAACGCCAGCATCTCGAGGTCGAGGACCCGCCCGCTGTCGGCGTACAGCGCGCCGATGAGCGAACCCACCGAGGTGCCGACGACGAGGTCGACCGGGATCTTCTCCTGTTCGAGCACGCGCAGCACGCCGACGTGGGCGAAGCCGCGCGCCCCGCCGCCACCGAGAGCGATCCCGACCCGCGGCGGCCGGGGCGGCGCCTGCACCCTCGGCGGCGCGGTTACGCAGCCGACGAGCCCGAGGACGAGCAGGACCGCGGCGAGCGAGCCGGTGCGGGACGCCAACGCACGGTGGGATCGGTGGACGGCGGAGTGCATCATGATCGACCTCGCTGGAGCCCGCCGGAGCACGGCGGGACCGCGCGATTGTACGCCTGCGGCCAGGTTGCTTCACCCGCTCCAGGACCGGGTTGACGTCCGGGTACGGGCAAGGGAGGTGGGGTGGTCGGGGGAGGTCGTGCGGGAGCGGTGACGGTTCGGGGAAGGGTGGAAAACCAGCCAGCGGGTGGGTGGGGGCTCAGCGGCGGGCGAGCGCCGCCCGAACCGCCGGGATTGCCTCGAGCATGGCGGCGGCGCCGGCTTCGATGAGGCCGGGTTTGTCGGAGAGGTCGTCGATCGCCGTGGCGCCCACTGCGGGCTCGACCACGACATCGGCATCCCGGGCGTACACCCGGCCGATCTCGGCGGCCATGATGTCCATGGCGTGCAGGAACACGGTGATGGGGTTGCGCGGGCACGCGTCGGGGACGGCGGCGGGCAGCGCCACGGCGAGCACCACCTCGGCACCGAGCCGGCGGGCGACCTCGGCCGGCACCGGCGCGACGATTCCGCCATCGACGTAGGTCACGCCGTCGATCTCGACCGGCGCGAAGACGCCCGGGATCGTGCACGAGGCCCGCACCGCTCGCGCCAGTGGCCCGTGGTCGAACACCGTGGCCTCGCCGGTGCGCAGCGCCACCGCCACCGCGGCGTAGCGGATCGGCAGCTCTTCGATCAGGCGCGTGCGGGTGTGCGCGGTCACGAAACGCTCGATGCGCTCGCCGCGCGCGAGCCCGCCCGCAAGCAGCGAGCGTGGGCCGTAGTCGAAAAAGTCGTCCTTGTCGACCGTGAGCGCGAGCTGCTCGACCCGTGCGGCGTCGTGTCCGTCGGCGACGAGGGCGCCGATGAGCGATCCCACCGACGTGCCCACCACCACGTCGGGGAGGAAGCCCTCCGCTTCGAGCACCCGCAGCACGCCGACGTGCGCAAAACCCCGCGCCCCTCCCCCGCCCAGCGCCAGCCCCAGGCGCGGACGCGGCTTCGGCCGTCGCTTCAGCCAGCCCCACACGTGGACCTCCGCAGGCGATGATAGAACGTCAAGGGAGTCGAAGGTCACGGGAGCCGATCACACCCGCCACCCGGGGCGCATCCGGTCCCGAGCCCTTGGAGCCCGCTGTATGATGCCTGAGGGATGAGCACCACGCGGCGGCTGCTGGTGATCGGCGAGCGCATCGAGCCACTCGAGCGCGTCCTGCCGCTGCTGCGACGAGCGGACGTGGTGTCCCAACGCGCCTTCTCCCTCGACAACGCGCGTCCGCTCATGAGCGGCGAGCGCTTCGACCTCATCATCACGCACTACCCCGACATCACGATTTCCCTTGCCGAGCTGGTTGCCACGGTGCGCAGCGAGTCCTCGCCGTGCCGTACCTCGGGGCTGCTCGTGGTCGCCGAGCGCTCCGAGGTCGAGGAGGTGGGCGCGCTCATGGGACGCGGTGTCAACCGGGTGGTGGCTGCCACCGCCCCGGTGGACCGTTTGCTCGACGCCATCGCCGATCTGCTCGCGGTCAAGCCGCGCCGTTTTCTGCGCTCGGTCATCCAGCTCGACATCTGGGTCGGGTTCGGTGTCAAGCGCATCCTCACCGTGACCGAGAACGTCTCGATCACCGGGATGCTCGTCCGCGGTGGCCGCGAGTTCGCGCCCGGGACCAGGCTGCACTTCGAGCTGTTGTTGCCTCACCAAACCCCGGCCATCCGCGGCGACCTGGTGGTCGTCCGTCAGTCGGACAGGGTGCGCGAAGGCGTGGAGGGGTTCGGCGCCCGAGTTCTGGCTTTCATCGGCGACGGCGAGGCCCGACTGCGCGCTTTCCTGGACGCCCCGACGGCCGACCCTGCTGACGAGAGCGAGCCGACGCTCCGGTTGTGAGGTGCGGCTTTGGCCCGGATCGAGCGGTGAGCACCGTGGGGGTGAGCAACCCGTGGCCGTGTCCCGTCCGCACGCGAGCAACGCGAAACCAAAAGCCCAACGGGGAGCAGCCTATCCGACAGCCAGCTTGACACCTCGGCCAGTTGGTCGATGATGGCGCGCATGTCGAACGCTCCTGCTCCCCGCCCGCAGATTCCGACCGAACCTGCCGACACGCCTATGCCGATAAAAGCCCTTCCCCTGTTCGGGCGCAGCGTCTTCGGGGGAACGTTGATGGGTCTCGCCAACCTCGTTCCTGGAATCTCGGGTGGCACCATGCTGCTGGCCGTCGGGATTTACCCGCGCTTCATCGCGGCCATCAGCGAGGTCACGACCTTCCGCTTCCGCAAGCTCTCTTTGCTCACCCTGGCCGGCGTCGGCCTCGCTGCAGCGGTGGCGATCGGCGGGCTGGCCGGTGTCGTCAAGGATCTCGTGGTCGATCACCGCTGGATCATGTACGCCATCTTCATCGGCCTCACGCTCGGCGGTGTGCCCTTGGTCTGGCGGCTCATCGGTAGCGAGCGGACGTCGGCGACCTGGGTCGGGACGTCCGTTGGGTTCGTCGGCATGGTGCTCATCGCCCTCGCCCAGATGCAGGGTGGTGGCTCGGCGAACCGCGATGGCGTTCTCTTCCTTTTCGTGGCTGGTGTGGTGGGCGCCAGCGCGATGATTCTTCCGGGAATCAGCGGCGGCTACCTGCTGCTCCTGCTCGGTGCTTACGTGCCGATCCTGGCTGGGATCGACGCCTTCAAGGACGCCTTGCAGGCACGCCAGCTCGACGTCCTCGTCGAGGTCGGCCTCAAGGTGATCTTGCCTGTGGGCATCGGCGTTCTCATCGGCATCGTGGCGGTCTCGAACCTCCTCCGTTGGACGCTCGAACGCCACCGCCAGGCCACCCTCGGGGTGCTGCTCGGGCTGCTGCTCGGTGCGGTGGCGGGGCTATGGCCGTTTCAACACGGCGTCCCGCCGCAGCCGGGGACCGTCATTAAGGGCCAGACCGTGCTGGCCGACACGGACGGGCGGCTCGTGCTGTCGGAGACGCGCCAGACCGTGTGGGCGGAGGACTACCCCACCGAGGTCTTCCGTCCCTCACCCGCCCAGCTCGCCGGTGCGTTCGCCCTCATCGTTGCCGGTTTCTGCGCGACCATCCTCGTCGACCGCCTGGGCAACGAGGAGCGCGCTCCGGAGTAGGCCAAAGCCAGAAGCGCTCAGGTTGCAGGGTACCCGGCGGCCAAACCTCTCGCCCCCGGTTCCGGAGCGAGCACCGAGCGGCCCAGTTCCCGGGGCCGCGGCGGAAAACCAGCGTCAGTTCGCCGATCACCCCTTGGGTGGGTGGGCGGCGGGAGGTAGGAAAGGCAGGATCTCCTCGGGGTTTCGGAACGGGGCGACGTAGTAGGCACCAGCGGCGTACCGCGGGGCCTCGGCAGCCATGCGGTGGGCGAGCTCGGCACCGACCTTGGCGGCGTCGGGGCCGGCCGACTCGAGCTGGCGCAGGAAAGACTCGGGGACGACGATGCCGGGGACCTCGTTGTGCAGGCGCAGGGCGAGCTTGAGCGAGCCCAGCGGCCACACGGCGACGAGGCCGGGGATGGGGAGTCTGCCGCCGCAGCGCTCGAGCAGACGCTCCCACGGCGCCCAATCGAAAAACACCTGGCTCATCGCGAAGTGGGCTCCAGCATCGGCCTTGCGGTGGAGACGGGCGATCTCCGCCTCGAGGTCGTCGGCGCCGGGGTTGACGGCAACTCCGAGGCAGAACGCCGGCGGGTCGCCAACCGGGTTGCCGGCGCAGTCCACACCCTCCGCCATCCGCGACAGCGCCCGCACGAGCTCGAAGATGTCGACGTGGTAGACGTCGTGCACGCCGGGGTAGTCGCCGAGCTGCGAGGGGTCGCCGGAGATCGCGAGCACGTTGCGTAGCCCCGAGCGCCAGGCTCCGAGGAGCTGTGACTGCAGCCCCATGAGGCTCGCGTCGCGCGGGGTGATGTGGGGGATCGTCTCGATGCGGGTCGCACGTTGGATCTCCGACGCCAGCCACAAGGAGTCCATGCGCAGGCGCGCCAGCGGGTTGGAGTTGACGTCGAAGGCATCCACCTGGGCCTGGGCGGCGAGGCGATGGGTTGCAGCTACCAGCCGGTCGGCGTTGCTGCCTTTGGGCGGGTCGAGCTGAACAACATGGACGTGGACGCCGGCCGCGAGCTTGGCCGCGAGGGAGGACCGCTCGGCGACCGGCGGCGCCTGGGGGCGTGGCCGCTCGGCAACCTGGACTCGTGGGCGCGCGCGACGACCGGGGCGCAGCCCCTTCACCGCCTCGGCGATGGCGCGGATGTGCTCGGGACCGGTGCCGCAGCATCCGCCTACGAGATGCGCTCCCAGCGCCGCGGCGCGCCGGGCGAACGCTGCCAGGTACGCCGGAGTGGCCGGGGGCGGGATGAGCCTTCCGGCACGACGGACCAAAGCGCCGGCGTTCGGCCGCACCGCCAAGCGGCCGCCGACCTCCCCGAGGGCGTCCAGTACCTCGAGCGTGGCGTGCGGTCCCGGCGCGCAGTTGACCCCGGCCGCGAGGAGGTCGGCCTCGAGCAGACGACGGACCTTCTCGGCATTGGCGGCCACGTTCTCGGGGGCGCTTTCGTCGGGGAAGGTGAGCGAGGCGATGATCGGCAGCGAGGAGACCTCGCGTACAGCTCGGATCGCCAGCTCGAGTTCGTCGAGGCGGAAGAACGTCTCGAGCACCAGCAGGTCGGCGCCGCGACCGGCGAGGCTCGCTGCTTGCTCGGCGTGGGCGGCGGCGATGGTGGCTCGCCCGGCTGGGTCGTCAAGGTCGATGACGCCAGCCAGCGGTCCGATCGAGCCCCCCACCAGCGCGTCGACGCCGGCGATCTCCCGTGCGTCTCTCGCCAGCTTGACGGCCTCGAGGTTCACGATCTCGACCCGATCCCCGGCTTGCAGTCGCTCGAGGCGCGGCCGTGAGGCCGCGAACGTCGCGGTGAGCAGCAGCTCCGCACCGGCGGCGAGATACGAGAGATGTACTGCCAGTACCTCGCGCGGGTGCTCGAGTGCCGCCAGATCGAGGTGCCCGTGCGACGGCAGCATCGCCAGAAGCTCGGACCCGGTGGCACCATCCGACACCACGACGTGGTCGTCGAACCGCGCTTCGACCCGGCTCAGCACCGCCGCCTCCCGTTCGCGACGTGACCGCTGGCCGCAACTTGCCCGATCATGAGAGGTAGCGCCCTTCCGGGTGGTGGAAAACGACGGCGGAAACCGACGCCTCTGGGGCCATCATGTAGCTCTCGGTGAGGTGAACGCCGATGAGGTCGGGCTCGAGAAGGCGGAACAGCTCGACCTGTGGCTCGAGCGCTGGGCACGCCGGGTAGCCGAACGACAAACGGATGCCGCGATAGGCGGCGCGGAAACGCTCTTCCATGGTCATCTCCGGTGGGTCTGGGAATCCCCAGAGCGTGCGCAGGCGCCGGTGCAGCCACTCGGCGGCCGCCTCGGCGGTCTCGAGGGCGAGTGCTTGCAGGGCGATCGAGTCGGCCAGACAGCCCGCGGAGCGGAGCTCGGCGGCGCGCTCCTCCACGCCGCTGCCGGCCGTTGTCACGAACAGCGCCACGGTGTCGCGCGCGGCCGGGTCCGGCGAGACCCAGTCAGCGGCGCAGGCGTGTGGCTCCCGTGCCTGGCGCGCGAACGGCAGCACCGCGATCTCACGGCCTGCGGGGTCGAGCACGACGACGTTGTCGCCGCAGCCAATCGCCCGGTAGAACTGGAACACCGCCGAGGGTTGCAACCACTGGCGAGCCGCAGCCGCGTCCTGCAGCGCCTCGACCCGTCGCGCCACCTCCTCGGCGCGCACGTCGTGTGCCTCGAGCAGGCGCTTCACGACACCGCGCACCCCGAGGTGCTTGCCGAGCAGCATCTGCCAGTTGAGGTGCGCGAACACATCGTCGAGCGGCAGCTCGGGCAGCACGTGCCGAACGTAGTCCGGGGGGGGAGGAACGGGGGATGGAGAGGGTGGGGCCAGAGCCGTGGGAGACGGAGCTCCATCCAGCCCAGACGGCTCGGCTGCGTCCCCAGCACGGAGCGACGTAAGAGCTGGCCCGGCTCGGGTGCAACCCTCCTCCCTGGCCCTCGCTGCCTCGTCCCCTCGGTGCGCGGGGGCGCTGGCTTCGAGCCGCTGGACCCCGATCTCTGGGGGGGCTGAGGAGCGGAGCAGCTCCTGGGCGGCGGTGAGGCCGGCCATGGCGTGGGAGACGTAGCGGACCTCACCGGCGTAGGCGGGGGCGATTTGCTGCCGGGTGAAGGCGCCGGAGAGCGCGGCGCCGCCGACGAGCAGCGGGACGGAGATCCCGGCTGCGGTGAGGTCCGCGGCGGTGGCGGCCATCTGCTGCGCCGAGCGCACGAGCAGCCCCGACAAGCCGATGAGGTCCGTGCGGTGCTCCTGCCAGGCGGCCACCAGCCGGTCGGAAGGGCACTGCACGCCGAGATCCACGACGCGGTAGCCGTTGGACGAGAAGACGATGTTGACGAGGTTCTTGCCGATGTCGTGGACGTCTCCGCGTACGGTTGCGAGCAGGAGGCTTCCACGCCCCGCCAAGTCGGCGGTGCCGAGGTGCGGCTGGAGGTACTCGACCGCAGCTTGCATCACCTCGGCCGAGACCAGCACCTCGGCGACGATGAGTTGTCCCGAGCCGAACAACCGTCCCACCTCGTCCATGCCGGCCAGCAACGGACCGTTGACGATGGCGAGCGGATCCATCCGCTCGAGCAGCTCGTCGAGGGTGACCTCGAGCCCCGAGCGGCGGCCGTCGACGATCATCCGGCGCAACCGCTCCTCGGCTGGCAGCGTCACGTCAGTGTCGGTCTGCCGGCGAGCGGCCTGGAACCGGGCGGCAAAAGCGGCAATCGCCGCCTCCGACCCCTCGAACAGCACAGCCTCAGCGAGCGCCACCTCCTCAGCAGCGATTGCTGGGAAGCGGACGAGCTGCTCGGTGTTGACGATCGCCGCGTCGAGCCCGGCCCGCACACAGTGGTGCAGGAACACCGCGTTGAGCACCTCGCGGCCGGCAGTGGGGAGCCCGAACGAGACGTTGGAGATTCCGAGCAGGGTATGGGTGTCCGGGAAGCGCTCCTTGACGAGCCTTACGCCGCGCACGGTTTCGGCGGCTGCGCCGGCGAAACGTGCGTCGCCGCTCGCCGCGGGGAACACCAGAGGGTCGACGAGCACATCGGCCGGAGGGATGCCGCACTCGCCGAGGCGGGCCAGCAGCCGGGTCGCCACCTCGAGCTTGCGTTCGGCCGTGCGCGCCATGCCTTCGCTGGGGTGCTCGTCGATGCACCCGGCCACGACCGCGGCGCCGAACCGCCTGGCGAGGCGCGCCACCTCCTCGAGTCGGATACCGCCATCCTCGAGATTGACGGAGTTGATCGCCGGTCGCCCGGGGATCAGCTCCAGGGCGCGAGCGATCACCGCCGGGTCCGTGGAGTCGATGACGAGCGGAACGCGGACCGCGCGCCGCAGCGCTCTCAGCGTACCCTCGGTGAGCTCGCCCTCGTCCGCCTCCGGGTCCGCGAGACAGACGTCGAGGACGTGGGCGCCGCCCCGTACCTGCCGGCGACCGATCTCGGCCGCCTCGGCGAACCGCCCGGACCGTGCGAGCTCGCGGAACCTCTTCGAGCCGAGCGCGTTGGTGCGTTCGCCGATGAGCAATGGGGCGGGGGACTGGCGAATCTCGACCGCCTCACACCCGGCCAGCCGGGCGGGTGGCGTGGGCGCCGGCGGGCGAGGCAAATGCCGGTCCGCGACCGCGCGCAGCGCCTTCACGTGATCGACGCCGGTACCACAGCACCCACCGAGCAGGTTGACCCATCCCGCAGCCGCGAAGCGCTCGATCGCCCGGGAGAACTCCTCCGGCGTCTCGAGGTAGCGTCCTTCGGGGTCGGGCAGGCCGGCGTTCGGACACACTGCCACGGGACACGGCGCAACGGCGGCCAGCGCCCGGACGTGCTCGGTCATCGGCCCTGGGCCGGTCGAGCAGTTGATCCCGAGCCACAGCGGTTCCCACGGTGCGGCGATGGCCGCAATCGCCTCGATCGTCTGTCCGCCCAAGGTCGTGCCGGAGGGCTCCATGGTTGCCGAGACCGCCACCGGCAGGCGGGGCGCCGCCTGTCGGCCAGCAATGAGCGCCGCCTTGAGGTTGAGGGCGTCCTGCACCGTCTCGATCAACAGGATGTCCGCACCGCCCTGAGCCAGGCCCTCGACCTGGAGCGCGTAGGCGGCGACCATCTCCGAGAACGTCACGCCGCCGGTGAGGGTGAGCGAACGCGTGGTCGGACCGATCGACCCGGCGACCCAGCGTGCCTGCCCGTCTTTGGCCTCCGCCTCCGCGGCGACGCGGCGGGCGAGCGCCGCCGCCACGGTGTTGATCTCCAGCGTGTGCTCGCCCAGCCCGTACTCCGCCAGCACGATCGGTGTGCCACCGAAGGAGTCGGTCTTGAGGATATCGGCACCGGCCAGTGCGTACCCGCGGTGTAGTTGGAGGATCACTTCGGGCCGGTGCAGCAGCAGCGCCTCATGGCAGCCCTGGGCCTGCTCGCCGCCGTAATCAGCCGCCCACAGTCCCAGATCGGCGAGCGCGGTCCCCGTGGCACCATCGAGTACCAAAATCCGCTCGCCGAGGGCACGACGGAGCGCTGCGGCACGAGGGTGCTCGGTCACGGGCCGAGTCTACAGGACAACCTCGGGAATCCATGTCAAGCCTGAGGCTCGCAGCTCGGCCACCCGGTCGCCAGTCGCGAGCGTACCTCCACCCAACCTCACTCGGCGTGGCTACTCGCCCGCTCGCTTCCGCCCCAACTGTGGACCGAGGCTGTCACCTCGGCGTTCAGCATTCGTTCGCTCTTCGTCAACCGCCTGGACGCCCCGATCGGGTGCCCGGTCCAGGCCGGGGAGGGGAGCGATTCGGATTGCCCTGCGCGGCGATTGCACCTACCATCGGTGCATGGTCAGGGTCACCAGCTTGCTGGAGAAGATGGGTTTGGTCTACGGAAGGCAGGAAGGATCGCTGGGCGAGCCGTCCACAACGGCGGTGCCACCACCGACCGCCGAGGTGCGGGCCGGGGCCCCGCCGCTGGCTGCGCCGCCCGAACCCGAAGTGAGGCTCGACGAGGCGACGCTGAGCCAGACGCCGGCGGGTGAGGACTGGGCGATCGAGCAAATCTATGCCAGCGCCGGTATCCAGGCGCCCGCCCACGGCTTCACCGTCTACCGCCTGATCGAGCTGCTGGAGGGGGAGGAGTTCCGCGACCTCGACGCGGCGACGCGGGCCAAGGTGATCGTTGGCGTTCTCAAGCGCCTGCCGAGCGGGGCCGTGGAGGTCGAAGACATCGTCCGTGATGCTGCCGCCCGCGATCGCGCACTCGACGCCTTCGAACGTTTTCTCTCCGAACGGGTGCGCCGCCAGGAGCGGGAGACCGAGGAGAAGAACGCGGCGCTGCAGCAGCAAATCGATGAGCTGACCGTCACCAACACGCAGCTGATGGAGGCCAACCGGGCCGCTGTGGCACAGGAGAAGGCCCGGCTCGAGCGCTGGCGGTTGCGCAAGCGGGAGGAGGAGGAGCGCCTGTTTTCCGCTATCTCCCCCTTCGTCGAGCGCAACCCCGTCACCCGCGACGAGGCTCCCAGCGCTGTGCCCTCGAAGCCGTGACTGCGTCGTGTTCGGAGCCCGCGATAGGGAGGCCGAGAAGACGACGCCGGAGAAAGGGACGGGCAAGGTAGGAAGCAGCGTGTTGTCCCCCCCGTCAGCGGCAGCACCGGGAGGTCGCTCAGCCTTGGAGCGTAGCTGACCGCGAGGGCGGCCAGAAGCCCGAGGACCACCGGGAGCGAAGGAACCCTCCTGTTGCGAACGGGCATCGGCAGCCAGCCGCCCGTGTGCAGGGATACGGTTGCGGTGCCGCTCAGTGCCGCCGCCTACCCGTCGATGTCCCGGCACGTGGGCCCCGCGTTCGACAGTTGTGGAGGGTTTTGGGCAGGGGTTGAATACGCAAGTTGTTGAATTGGCGGGATGTCATTTTGCCAAGGATAGGCACAGACTTCCAAATCCATAGGCACACGCGATGACTCACGAGTCTTGACAGACCCGCGTCGTTTTTCTAGTCTCTAGGTATGTACCTGCGCACGACCCAACGCACCAACAAGGACGGCTCGGTCACCCGCTACGTCCAGCTCGCCCACAACTTCTGGGACGCCCGGGCCGGCTGCGCCAAGGCCAAGGTCCTGTACAACTTCGGCCGCGCCGAGCAGGTCGACCGAGCGGCCCTCGAGCGCCTCGTCGGCAACATCCGCCGCTTCCTCGGCCCCGACGCCGAGCTCCAAGGTCAGGCGTCTGACGCCGGTGACCTGCGCTACCTCGGCAGCCGCGCCTGGGGTGGTGTGTGGGCGCTCGACGAGCTCTGGCGCCGGCTCGGCATCGCCAAGGTCGTGCGCTCGCTGGTGGCAGCCCACCGTTTCGAGACACCAGTGGAGCGCC
>ERZ1026792.1297-NODE-1297-length-16171-cov-3.163426_pt1 | contig 16171 bp, 12 predicted proteins | sample MGYA00520884_ERZ1026792 | MGnify/ENA primary metagenome ERZ1026792 (study PRJEB33270, sample SAMEA104284473) | anaerobic digester metagenome | biome: Anaerobic digester microbiome; feature: mesophilic sludge digester; material: Anaerobic digester biomass... | reverse complement strand
GGGGTCCGCCTCGAGGGCGGCGACCTCCCCGGGGGCGGGCGGTTCCGGGCGCCCGAGGAACCGTCTCTCGATCTCCGGAATCGTGAGCCCCGCGCAATCAAGCACGGCGATTCCCCCCTCCCCGGTCCCGACCCCCTCCCCCCACGCCCCCCGGCGTCACGCCCCGAACTTGAGAAGTTTCCGCGCGTGCGCCAGCAGGATCGGCATCAGGCTCGTCGAGGGCCTCAGGCCGAGCGCCCCGGCGGCGCAATCCCTCTCGGTGAAGCGCGTTCCGGCCGAGGAGCGGCAGTACGGGGAGTGGATGAGCAGCGGCACGGGGTGCCAACTGTGCATCGCGAGGCGGCAGGGGGTCGAGTGGTCGGCGGTGACTGCGAGCACATCGGGCTTCAGCGCGAGGAGCGGCGGGATGATCCCGTCGAGCTCCTCGACCGCCTTGACCTTCGCCGCGAAATCCCCGTCCTCCCCGCGGCTGTCGGTCTTCTTGAAGTGGAGGTAGAAGAATGTGCGCGCCCCGAACTCCCGCCCGAGGGCGTCGAGATCCTCGGCGGCGGAGGCGGTGTGCGGCGCAACGGTCATCCCGACGAGGCGGGCGAGGCCGCGGTACATCGGGTACTGGGCGACGGCGAAGGCGTCCACCCCGTAGCGGTCGGCCATGGTCGGGAGCGGTTCGTGTTTCGAGAAGCCGCGAAGGAGGATGGTGTTCCCCCGCTTCTCCCCCCTCAGCGCCTCCACGGCGCGCGCGACTACTCCGTTCACGATCTCGGCGGTCTTCTCCGCGGCCGGCTCGAGTGCCCGGGCCGGCAGGGCCGGGACGCCGAGCTCCTGCGGGTCGGTGTCGTGGACCGCGCCGGAGAGGCCGTCGCCGCGCAGCACGAGCAGGCCGCGGTGCTCCTTCACCGTCTCGAAGAAGAGCTCGAAACCGGGCGGGGCCTGGACGGCGTCGCGGAGCTTCCGCACGAGCCGCCGGTTCTCCTCCGTGCTCGGGCGGCCGGCCCTCCTGTCGACGAGGTCGCCGCGGCCGTCCATCGTGGCGAAGTTGAAGCGGGCGGCGAGGTCGCGCCCGGTCAGGGGGAAGTCGATGCCGAGCCCCTCGAGGACGCCGCGCCCGATGTTGTATCTTACCGGGTCGTAGCCGAAGAGGGCGAGGTGCGCGGGGCCGCTGCCCGGCGTCACGCCGGGCCCCACCGGCTCGAGCAGGCCGAGGGAGGAGGAGGGGGCGAGGGCGTCGAGGTGGGGCGTCCGCGCCGCCTCGAGTTCCGTGGGCCCGCCCGGCTTCATCGGGAGCCCGCCGAGCCCGTCCGCGACCACGAGCAGTATCCTGCTCTGCGTCTTCTCCAGCAGATCCTTGATCAGGCCCGCGTAGTCACCGCTCATGGCTCCCCCCTTGCAGTTCGACTCCATTCTAGCAAACGGGCGCGGGGAGGTAAACGCGGCGGGTCGCGCCCCCGGGAACGCGCCGGAGATTCGCCCTTGTCCGCGGGCGGGGGCTCCGATATACTGCCGCCCTGCGCGGGGGGGTGCGCGCGAGGGGGGAATTCGCCATGGACGCCATGCGATCGCTCAGGGAGAGGCTGGGGGGGGAGCAGTGCGGCAGGATCGCGAGGATAAGGAACGGCGGGCTCCACCGCTTCATCGCGGAGTTCCTCGACCTGTGCGACCCGGCCCGGGTCTACGTGAGCGCGGACGAGCCGGAGGATTTCATCCGCATACGCGAGGCGGCCATACGGAACGGGGAGGAGACGCGGCTCGCCGTGGAGGGGCACACCCTACACTTCGACAACTACGCCGACCAGGGTAGGGACAAGAAGAACACCGGCATCCTTGTCCCGGAGGGAACGGACCTCGGGGAGGGTATAGAGACGAAGCCGCGCGGCGCCGCGATCGACGATATCCGCGGGATCCTCCGCGGAATCATGCGCGGGAAGGAGGCGTTCGTCTGCTTCTTCTGCCTCGGCCCCGCCGGCTCGGATTTCTCCATCCCGTGCGTCCAGATCACCGACTCCTCGTACGTCGCCCACAGCGAGACGATCCTCTACCGTCCCGGCTACGCCGAGTTCGTCCGGCAGGGGGAAGGGGCGCGATTCTTCAGGTTCGTCCATTCGCAGGGCGCGCTGGACGAGAGGAAAACGTGCCGCGACCTCGACCGGCGCCGGATCTACATCGACGTCGAGGGCGACACGGTCTACAGCGTGAACACGCAATACGGCGGGAATACGATCGGCCTCAAGAAGCTCGCGATGCGCCTGGCGATCCGGCGCGGCGCCGCGGAGGGGTGGCTCACGGAGCATATGCTCATCATGGGCATTCATGGGCCGGGTGGGAGGAAGACCTTCTTCCTCGGGGCGTTTCCGTCGCTATGCGGCAAGACCTCGACGGCGATGCTCGAGGGGGAGACGATAGTCGGGGACGACATCGCCTACATCCGGAGGGCGGGCGGCGAGATGCGGGCGGTCAACGTCGAGAAGGGGATGTTCGGGATCATCCAGGGGGTGAACGCCAAGGACGACCCCAGCCAGTGGAAGGCGCTTCACTCCCCGGGCGAGGTGATCTTCTCCAATGTCCTCGCCGTCCCGGGCGGAGGCGTCTACTGGCAGGGGAAGGACGGCCCCGTCCCCCCGGGCGGGGTGAACCACTCGGGCGACTGGCGCCCCGGGAAGAAGGACGCGGCCGGAAAGGAGATCCCGCCTTCGCATCCGAACGCGCGCTTCACCCTGGCGCTGGAGTCGCTCGACAACGTGGACCCGGCCCTCCACGACCCGGCGGGCGTCCCCGTTGGGGCGATAGTCTACGGCGGGCGCGACTCGGACACATCGGTGCCGGTGGAGGAGGCGTTCGACTGGGCGCACGGGATCGTCACGAAGGGGGCGGCGCTCGAGTCGGAGACGACCGCGGCGACCCTCGGCAGCGAGGGGGTGCGCGAGTTCAACCCGATGTCCAACCTCGACTTCCTCTCCATCCCGATAGGCAGGTACGTTCAGGCGAACCTGGATTTCAGCCGGAGACTCGCGAGGGTCCCGCGCATCTTCTCCGTGAACTACTTCCTCCGGGGGGGGGACGTGAAGTTCCTGAACAAGAAGACGGACAAGCGGGTCTGGTACAAGTGGATGGAGCTCCGCGTGCACGACGGCGTCGGCGCGCTCCGCAGCCCGACGGGGCTGATCCCCGCCTACGCGGACCTGAAGAGGCTCTTCCGCGAAGTCCTCGGCGAGAAGTACGCGGAGGAGGCGTACCGGGCGCAGTTCGCCGTCCGCGTGCCGGAGAACCTCGCGAAGATCGCCCGGATAGAGGCGATCTACCGGGAGAAGGTGAAAGACGCCCCGCCGGAGATCTTCAGCGTCCTCGCGGGGCAGAGGGCGCGCCTGGAGGAGGCCCGGGCGAGGTTCGGCGACTATATCCCGCCCGAGAAGTGGTGAGGGGCCTGGAACGGCGGAACGCGTTGTAATCGAGGCCGGAGCGAGGCGGTCTCGACCGGTTATGCCGCATGAGACCGCTTCCTAGCCCCTCGCTATTGTGGCGCCAATATTGTAGCGCAGGCGATTGTAGCGCAGGCGATTGTAGCGCAGGCGATTGTAGCGCAGGCGATTGTAGCGCAGACGATTGTAGCGCAGACGATTGTAGCGCAGACTTAAGTCTGCGCTACTACCTGCGCTACATCTATCTGCGCTACAACCTGCGTGACAGCCTGCGCTACATCTACCTGCGCTACGTCTGATCGGATGCGCGGCGCGGATGGTTGGGGCGGAGACACCGTAGTAGCGCAGACTTAAGTCTGCGCTACGGTCTGCGCTACTTAATCCCGTGTTACATCTATCTGCGCTACAGTCTGCGCTACATCTATTTGCGCTACGTCTGATCGAATGCGCGGCGCGGATGGTTGGGGCGGAGACACCGTAGTAGCGCAGACTTAAGTCTGCGCTACGGTCTGCGCTACTTAATCCCGTGTTACATCTATCTGCGCTACAGTCTGCGCTACAGTCTGCGCTACATAATAACCGGCAGGGGGGGCTCAAGGTGATGCAGGTTCGGCCCGGGGATCGCGCGGTGGAGGCGGCCCCCCTGCTGTCGCGACGAACGCGAAAACCAAAAGGAGGGGGGGCTGGTGCCCCCCCCTCCTTTGTTTCGGCGGATCCTGAAGCCGGTCTCCTAGTTCACCTTCACGGTCCGGATGTCCGCATAACCGGGGATCGGGAAGAATGGCGGGACGCCGGCCGGTACGAGTTCCACGATGATCTTGTAGGTCCCCTTCGCGCTCTCGGGAATCGCGGCGATGTCGAACAGTCGCCCCGTGTACGCCGTGGGGAGGCCCGGGACGTTCGTGGCAAGCGGCAGCGCCCCGCTCCGGAGCGCGGCCGGCTGGCCGAGGGCGAACGAATAGGAGACGTTGTTCGGGCCGAGGATCACCCCCCACGCGTCGAACGCCTGCGTGAGCGGCTGCACCGCCACGTCAACCCAGAACCGGTTCCCGACCGTCGGCTCAGCCGTGTTGAGCGTAAGCCGGAGGGGCGGGGGCGGCGGCATGACGAACTAGATGCAGTTCTCGAGCAGGTTCCGCATGTCGGGCCCGAAGAGGCCCGGGGTAATGCCCAGGAGGATGGTGCGCCCCTCGTTCCCTACGACGATCGCCGCCTGGTTGCTCGCGGCCGTCGGCGTGTACCCGGCTACCGCGGTCGAGCCCGAGAGGGGTTCGAGATAATACCCGTCGATATTGCAGGTGTTCTGTACCGGCGTCAGATCGGGAATGGTGTGCGGCGTGGTCAAGAGCGGGTGCCCGGGGTTCCAGCGCTTGACCGGTTGCGGAATTTCGTAGAAGGCGTAGTACGTGGAGTTTGTGATAAACTGTTTCGCCCCGAACGCGGCGTCCAGCGTCTCGTTGAGGCCCCAGTAGTTGAGCACGCAGTGCCCGCCGTTCTGGATGAAATCGATCAGGGCGGTGTGCGTCGGCCCGGTCAACGAATCCCCGTAGGCATCCACCAGCACCAGGTCCCATCTCGTGACGCTCGTGAGGGCCGCATAAAAAGAGTCCGGCGTGGTGGTTTTGGTGAAGGCGAGACCCATGTTGGCGAGCGCCTGCGGGTAGTAGGATGTGCTGCCCGTGCACTGGTTGTCGAACAGCAGGATGTTCGGCGTGAAGTTCTGCGCGGCGGCAAGCCCCGGCATGGCCAGGATCGCAGCCGCGGCGATCACTCTGATGATTTTCATCTGTCGATTCCTCTCCGGTTGAAAAGCGTGTTCCGGCCGTCCGTGCCTGGATGCGTTCGTCCCTCCGCCGCGCGGCTCGTGGCGGCGGTGCGCCACCTCCTTTCCATCCGAGCGTCAACGGCGCATCGCCTTCCACGCCGCCGGCTGACGGCCGCGCCGGAGCGGGGGCCTGTCATGCGCCCGGGGTCCTCATTGTCGTCTGACGCACTCTACGCCCGCGCGCGCGGCGGCCGGCGCAGCCGCGATGACCCGGATCGCTCTCATGGGGCCTCCCTTTCGTTCGCCGGGCACGGGATCTTCCCCTACCGCTCGATCCCCCTCCTTGCCTTCACGCCCCTGCGGTAGGAGTGCTTCACCTCGCGCATCTCCGTGACGAGGTCGGCGCGCCTTTTGAGAGCCGGTGAAGCGCCGCGTCCGGTGATTACGAGCTCCACGCGGGGCGGCTTCAGGTCCGCGAGGCGAAGCAACTCCGAAGCGGGAAAGAGGCCGAGGGCGGCGGCGACCGCAGCCTCGTCGAGGATGACGAGACCGTAACGGCCGGAGGTGATCGCCCGCTCCGCCGCCTTCAAGCCGCGCGCCGCGGCGGCGAAGTCGGCCCGCGACGGTTTCCCCCGCACGAAGCACGCGCGCCCGAACTTCTTCACCGTGATCTCCGGCCGGAGGCGGACCAGCGCGGCGTCCTCCGAATATCTCCTCCCCTTCATGAAGCAGGCGATGAAGACGCGTATCCCGGCCCCCGCCGCGCGAAGGGCGAGGCCGAGGGCGGCGGTTGTTTTCCCCTTGCCGTCGCCCGTGTAGATCTGGATGTACCCCGTCATACGACGATTATCTCCGGGCCGGCGCGCCGGCATGGCCGGCGGCTGTGGTGCGAAACGGCGCATGCGCTGCGCGGACGTTGGGGCGGGGATGTTGGGGCGGGGATATTAAGGCGCAGATGATTAAGGCGCAGACGATTGTAGCGCAGACGATTGTAGCGCAGACTTAAGTCTGCGCTACATCTATCTGCGCTACAGTCTGCGCTACAGTCCGCGCTACATATACCTGCGCCATAACGCTCCATGAGGACGCGGACGTCGAAGACGGAAGTCGAAAGGCGTGCGCGCATGAAGCTCTTTCCTTTCGTGCACGATATCCGCATCGGGGGCGCCTTTGCGCATCCGCGCGGCCCGCGACTGAGGCGCACCCGTGATCTTCACAACCCTCCGCCGCCCGCGTAGGGCGGCGGAGGGGATTATCGCACGGTCACGTTCTCCGTGTCGACGTATCCCGGAATGGCGCTTCCGGCGTCCGTCGGCGGGACCCCCGCGGGCACAAGGCCCACGATGATACGGTACGTCCCCTGGACACCCTGGGGTATCGCGGGCAGGTCGAGGAGGGACCCGTCATACGCCGTGCCGAGGCGCGGGACGTTCGTCGCGAGCGGGACCGCGCCCGGGACGAGCGCCCCGGGGTTGTTGAGGACGAAGGAGTGGATCGCACCGGCGGGTCCGAAGATGACGCCCCAGGCGTCGAACGCCTGCTCGATCGGCTGCACGTTCACCCTCACACTGAACGGGTCCCCCGCCGCGGGCGAGCCGCTGCTCGTGTGTGCGTCGAGGAACGAGCCCGGAACGGGCGTGTGGGTGGGCGTCGGAGTGGAATGTGCCGGTGTATATGTCGGGGCGGGGATGCACCCGCTGCAGACGACGTCCTCTGTCCACGGCCCGCCGCTCACGACTCCGCAACCGGTGATGTCGTAATGATCGAGACCGCAAGTCGCGGAGGCCGAGGTATCCGAACTGAAGGTTCCCTGTGCGTAGAAAGGGCCGGCGAAGGAGAACGCATTGTCGATAATGGGGACGACGTTCATGTGGGTGATCTTATAGGTGCCGCAGCCTGTGACGGTCAGGGTAATGGCGAACTTCTCGACGTGGGCGCCGTCCGATGTCACGAAGAATTCTTCGTCACCGTCGCCGGTTTTCCAAAGGCCCGGCGTCGGGCCGCCGTAGAGCGCCGCAGCGGGTATCCCGAGAACGACGCATGCGACGAGAACGCGTGAAAACGATAGTCGATTCCTCACGGTCTTCTCCTTTTCAGCAATGCGGCCTCAGATTGATGGGCTGTCGAAACGGCCTGTCCTCGTGCAGGCAAGACGCCGCCCCCGAGTAGCGCGGATGTTGGGGGGGATATTGGCGCGGGGGATATTGAGGCGCGGGCGATTGTGGGGCAGATGGTTAAGGCGCAGATGGTCAAGGCGCAGACGATTGTAGCGCAGACGATTGTAGCGCAGACGATTGTAGCGCAGACGATTGTAGCGCAGACTTAAGTCTGCGCTACATCTACCTGCGCTACTTCTATCTGCGCCACAGTCCGCGCTACCTCTACCTGCGCTACAGTCTGCGCTACCTCTGCCTGCGCCATAACGCTCCATTATGACCGGCAGGGCGGACTCAAGGTGATGAAGGTTCGGCCTGGGGATCGACGGGGAAGGCGCGGCGCGGCACCGGCATAGACATGATAGTAACCACGTCATATGTTTAACGATAGCAAGAGGGGGAGAAGGGTGTAAAGCGAAAAAAACGTTCTGTACGGGTATGTTCCGCCCGGCCGGCATCCCCATGGACGGGGCCGGCGCCCGACGGACGGTAACGGGGGTGTTCAGCGGGGAGGGGCCGGCATGAGTCCGCCGCGGGGCGGCGGGAAGAGGGGGGGGAAAGCCGCAAGGACGCCGGGATGCCGTCCCGACTACCCCTCCGCGCGCGATTCCCCGAGGGGGAAAACCCTTATAGCCGCCTCCCCGTCCACCGGACAGATGTTTTCGCAGCGGCCGCAGCCGATGCACCAGAACGAGTCCACCCGCGGGCGGCCGACCGCACCGCCGACCGCGCGCGGACCGAGCCCGGGTCCGACGTCTACGGTGATCGCCTTCGGGGAGACGGGGCAGACCTCCTCGCAGGCGAGGCACGAGAGCCCGCTGTCCCACGGGATGCAGCGGCCCCGGTCCACGACGGCGGTGCCGAGCTTCACCGGGCGGACGCGGTCGGAGCCCTTCTTCTCCTCGATCGTGAGCGGCCGTATCGCCCCCGACGGGCAGACCTGCCCGCAGAGCGTGCAGGAGTAGACGCAGTAGCCGACTCGCGGGATGATGCGCGGCGTCCAGATCCCCTCGATCCCGGCATCGAGGAGGGAGGGGTGGATCGCCGCCTTCGGGCAGATCCGCGTGCACGCCCCGCATCGCAGGCACGCAGCGAGGAAGAGCGGCTCCGGGAGGGCCCCCGGGGGGCGGATGAGGCGGGAACGACCGGCGCGGGAGCGGGAGGAGCGAAGAAAGGGCGCCGAGAGAAGGCCGCCCGCCAGCCCCGTGACGAGCGCCCGCCTCGTGAGGTCGGGGGCGCGGGCCGCCTCCGCGTCCTCGCGAAAACCGAAGCCGAGCGCGTCCTCCGGGCAGGCGGCGGCGCAGTTCAGGCAGAGGACGCATTCGGTCCCGCGCCACGCCGCCTCCCCGTCCGGCGAGGCCCCCCCGGGGCACAGGATCGCGCACCGGGCGCAAGGGACGCAGCGCGAGCCGTCCTTGAGAAGGCGAAGGGGGGAGAGGCGGGCGAGAAGGCCGAGCAAGGCGCCGAGCGGGCAGAGAAAGCGGCACCATGCCCTCGGCCAGGCGAGGTTGGCGAGAAGGAGGGCGGACAGGAGGACGCCGGTGGAGAGCGCCGTGCGGAACGGGACGGCCTCCCCTACGAGTTCGCGCCGTTCGAGGAGGCGGTACGCGGCGGAGGCGGGTTCCGCGAGGATCGACGCCCCCGAATCCATGGCCGCGGAGAGGACGCGGACCGCGGCGAGGTGGACGGCCGGGAACACGGAGACGGCGAGGGCGCGGGCGAGGATGGAGAGCGGGTCGAACGCGGCGGGCTGAAGGGCCGTCAGCGCCGCGGCGGCCAGTATGGCGGCGAGGAGGCCGTACTTCAGCGCCTGCGCGCGGCGGCCGGCCGCGCGGACGGAGGCCCGCCGCAGGGGCCGCAACGGGGCGAGGCGCCCGAGGATGTGGTGGAGCGTCCCGAACGGGCAGATCCATCCGCAGAAGAACCTCCCGAGAAGAATCGTCGCGGCCGAGACGACGATGGCCCAGAGGAACGGCGCGGGGATCGACCGCGACGAGACGAGGAGGCCGAGGGCGGCGAACGGGTCGAAGTAAAGGAAGCCCCCGGCAGACGGCGGCGCCTCGACGCGCCCGGCGGCCAGGTCCATCGTGAGGGTGGAGTAGCGGGCGTGGAAGACCAGCGCGAGGAACGCGAGGAGGAACACCGCCTGCGAGAGGCGGCGGGCGCGGCGGACGATGACGGCGGCGGATCGGTTCATCGCGGCGCGGCTAGACCTCCTTCGTCCTGAGCCCCCCGTAGTCGGCCGAGCCGAGGCCGCGCGACCGGGCCAGGCCGATATATCCGACGTCGGAGGGCTTCAGGCCGAGGAGCGAGGCGGCCCAGGCGTCGAGCGCCACCTGGTCCGTCCCGGCGGCGACGATCCGCGGATGGATCAGGTCGCCGGGCTTGCCGCCGCTGGGGCCGTGCCGCGTCATGACCCTCGTTGCGTCGAGGACGACGAGCGTCGGCCGCGCGAACGCGGCCAGGTCGACGATGCTCTCGTCGATCTTCGGATGGAGTTTCCCGCGCCTCCCGCCGACGATCCCGTACAGGTTCTTCATCGAGGCGGTCAGCTTGCTCAGGCCGTGCTGCTTCACGACGGGGACGCTGATGAGCTTGTCGGCCTCTAGGATGGGGATCATCACCGGCTGCCTCCCGACGAAGCCGCCGACATCGGCGTCGCGGAACGAGCGCGCCCCCTGCACGACCACCCGCGCCCCCGCCCTCTCCGCGGCCGGGCCGATGCCGCTCACCGCGAGGCAGCGGCGCGGCTCCTCGATTATGTGGTCGAAGACGACCACCTCGCGGGCGCCCGCGCCGAGGGCCATCTCCACGATCGCCGCAACGATCTCCGGATGGGTGTCGGCGCCGAGCTCCGGCGGGCTGTCCCAGGAGATGTTGGGCTTGACGGCCACGCGGTCGCCCCGGGCCACGAAGCGCCCCATGCCGCCGATCGCCCCGACCGCCGCGCGCGCCTGCGCGCCGGGGGAGTCGCCCTTCGCGAAGACGATCTGCGGGAGGGTCGGCGAGGGGGGGACGGAGAAATCGGGGCGCCTCCCCGGTGCCGCCGCGAAGAGCCACCGGGCGGGGGGGCAGAACGCGAGCCCGGCGGCGGAGCGCGCCCCCCACGCGAGAAACTCCCGTCTGTTCACGAGCGCACCTCCGCGACGCGCCGCCGGGCCGCGCCGCCCCCGGGGGCGCAATTACGGATAGCACGAAACGCGGCGCGGGGCAAGGGGGCTCAACCGCCCGGTCCGGCCGCGGGTTCGGCCGCCGCGTGCTCGCGGTCGATCCCGGCGCAGATCGCCTCCTTCAGGGAACGGCATTCCGCGCTCGTCTTGACGAGGGACGGGTCGTTCCACATCGCTTCGAACTCGGCCTCGAAGTCGGCGACGATCGCCCGGTTCGCGGGGCCGCGCAGGATCATCAGGTTCTCGAGATTCTTCGTCTCCGCGTAGTTCGACCAGTTGTACGAGCCGGTGACGAGCGTCTCCCCGTTGACGATCGCGACCTTGTGGTGGAGGAGGGACGCCTTCGGGTGGAAATGATCGTAATCCGCCCTGCCCAGCGCCGGATCCCAGGAGAAGGAGGGGAACCACTTGTACTTCACCTCGACGTTCGGGAGGGGCCTCTTCCGGTACTCGCTGATGATCTGCTTGGTTTCGGCCTCCACGGCGAGGGCGTGCTCCTTCGGGTCCTTGATGAACGCCTTTCGCCGCCCGGCGATCTCGCCGTAGGCGCCGACATCGCCCGAGGCGATCCCCTCGATATCCGTCACGACGGTGGTCGGCTCGCGGAAGAGCTGGCTCAGGTTCGCTATGACGCGGATCCGGACGGACGGGTAGTCCCGCGCGATGCGCAGGAGGCTGTCGGCGAGGGAGGGCGACGTGAAGGAGAAGATCATGATGTCCATCGTCGCCGGCCTTCCCGCCTTGGCTCGCGCGACCGCCTCGGAGAACGCCTCCTTGACGTACTTCTCGAGGCGCTCGACGCTGTTGAAACGCGTCGTGATCCCGCCCGACCCGGCGGAGTGGGGGGCGGGCGCCGGGCGCGGGGCCCCGGCGCCGCTTCTCCTGCCGGCGCCGCCCCGCGGTTTGACGGCCCAGCGGCCCATTCCCCAGAGCCGATCGAACTCCGCCTCGAAGTCGGCGACCGCGCCGGGGTTGTTGAGCAGGAAGAACCGGTCCTCGGTGTATTTCACGTTCGCGCCGGGCTCTATGTTGGCGCTTCCCGTGAAGACGTGCGCGCCGTCGATGACGCCGAACTTCTCGTGCATCGTCTGGAACGGGAGGCCGGTCGCCTTCTCGGCGAGGGCCGGGTCGATGATCTTCGCCTCGATCGGGAGCTTGTCCTCGACGATCCGGTCTATGGCCTCCTGGATGACCGGGACGCCGTTCTTGTCCTTGATCGAGGGGTCGAGGAAGAGGCGAACCTTCACGCCGCGCCGGGCCGCCTTGGCGATCTCGGTGTGCTCGGGGGTGTAGATGCCGTACAGGTAACAGGCGATGTCGATCGTCTTCCGGGCGCGCCGGAGGAGGTCTATGAGCGGGAAGCTCAGGTCGCCGGGCCGCGTGGAAACCCCTTTGCCGTCCGGATCGAGGACGAGGCATTTCTTGTTGTAGTTCGCCGGGGAGTAGCCGCCGAACGGCGACATGTAGACGAGGTTGAGCGTCCCGGCGGGGAGGGGCGGCGGTGCGGGGGTCGGGGCGGCGGCGAGAAGGGCGGCGGCGATCGCGGCCGCTGCGGAAGCGCGCATGGTGGCCTCTCCTGTCGTCGTGTCGTGCGACACGGACAGCATACCTCCGCGCGGCGGCGCGGGTCAAGGCAGAAGTCGAAAGGCAGAAGTCGAAAGCCGGCGGCGCGGGGCGCGGACCGCCGCCCCGACCCCGGTCAGAACTCCAGCAGGGTGATCTCCGGCCTGCAGAAGATCCGGACGGGGGCGTAGAAGGTCCCGATCCCGGGGTTGACGTAGAGGGGGCCCGCCGGCGTCCGGTAGAGCCCCATCTCGTATCTCCCCGTTCCCCATGGGAGGAACGGGGCGCCCCAGAACGGGATGCGGATCTGCCCCCCGTGGGTGTGCCCGGCGAGGATCAGGTCGAACCGTCTCCCCTTCAGGAGGTCGGCGAAGGCGGGGTAGTGCGTCAGCAGGAGCCGCTTCCCCTTCCCGTCCCCCTTGGCGATGAAGCCGGCGTCATGGCTCGACGCCCCTACGATCGAGAGGGCCCCGCCGGGGAAGGCGGTCTCGCGGTCCACGAGCCACGCCCCGCCGGTGGCTTCGAAGGCGCGGGCGATCTCCTCGAAGGGGGCGCCGCTCCAGTAGTCGTGGTTGCCGGGGACGCCGTAGAGGGGGGATCGCACGCCGCGGAGCAGATCGAGGGCCTCGCCGAGGTGGCGCTTCTCCTCGATGATGTCCCCCGTGAAACAGGCGAGATCCGGGGAGAGGGAGTTGATCCTCTTCACGACCCCCTTGAGGAGCGCCCGGTCCCCGCGGTAGTGGAGGTCGGTGAAGTGGGCGAGGCGGAAGCGCGGCTTCCTCCCCGGGATCTTCAGGCGGCGCGTGGCGATCCACTCCGGCTCGAGGAGGAGGGCGTCCACGACGCAGACGGACGGGAGGGCGAGGAGGGCGAAACGGAGGGCGCGCCGGGCGCCGAGTTTACGCAGCATGGGCCGCCCCCCCCGCTTCCATCTTGATCGGGACCACGAAGAAGGGGATCCCGGCGTAGTAGAAGTTCTTCTGGACGGAGAAGATGACGTAGTTATGGAGCCAGCGGGAGAGCAGCGAGTCCTCAGGGAAGACGAGCCTCCCGCCGAAGAAGATCGCCTGCGGGTAGCGCTCCATAAGCCCCGGGGCCAGGCGGGCGATCTCGTCCACGACGTCGGTGCCGAGGCGCGGGACCGCCTCGGCCCAGTAGCCGTGCGCCTTGACGTAGGAGACGTAGCGCGCCAGATCCTCCCGCACCTTCGCCTCCAGCTTCTCGATATCCGCCGGCCCCTTGAATATCCCGGCGTCCACCATCCCGACCTGCACGAAGATGAAGTTCTTGAAGACGCCGCCGAACATGCGGAAGACGCTGAAGAGCGTGTGGAGGCCCATCCCGTTGAAGCCGTTGACGAGGAGGACCGCCGTCCTCTCCTGGGGGTCCATCCGCGCGGCGATGGCGGGGGGCCTGCCGGGGATGATCTCCGGGCTCTCGCAGCCGGCGGCCGCGACGAGGGAGTCCAGGGCGCGGAGGAGCCTGGCGGTATGCGCGTAGTGCCGCTTGATCGCGGTAACCGCCGCTATCAGCGCCCCGGTGACCAGGAGGGTGATCCATCCCCCCTCGTGGAACTTGACCACCGTGACCGAGGCGAGGATGGAGAGGCAGAGGACGAGCGCCGCGCCGTTTACAAAGAGCTTTCCCGCCCACCCCGCCTCCCGGCGCCGGGCGCCCCACCAGTGGCGCACCATCCCGAGTTGCGAAAGGACGAACGTGATGAAGACGTTGATGCTGTAGAGGACGACGAGGAACTGCACCGAGCCGCGCGTCACGAGCATCAGGACGAGGCCCGCCCCCCCCATGAGCAGGACTCCGTTCTGCGTCACGAACCGGTCGCTCAGCATCGCGAAGCGCGTCGGGACCCAGCGGTCGAGCGCCATGTTCGCCAGCACGCGGGGGCCGCCGAGAAAGCCGGTCTGCGCCGCGACGAAGAGGATCGCCGCCTCGGAGACGAGCGTCACCAGGATAAAGACGTAGCCGGTCGTTCCCCACCCGGCCGCCATCCGGTCGAAGAGGATCGCGTTGAGCGTCTTCGTGGCGCCGGGCTCCCGCCGGGCCCCGTAGAGTACGTACGCGGACATGAGGCCGAAGACCGTGAGCGCCAGCGAGACCGCCATGTAGCGCATCGTGCGCTTCCCCGTCTGGACCTTCGGCTCCCTCAGGAGGGGGAGGCCGTTGGAGACCGCCTCGAGCCCCGTGTATGTCCCCGCGCCCATGCTGTAGGCGCGGAGCATGAGGAGGAACATCCCGGCGAGGCCGAGCTCGGAGGCGGCGCGGCCGACCTCGGCGCCCGTGCGGTGGGCGACGGTCGGGATCTCGGCGATATGCGCCCCCAGGGCCCAGAGGATCGCGAAGGCGTGCGTGGCGACGAAGACGAGAAAGATCGGGACGAGCGGGAGGACGGATTCCTTGCTGCCGCGCAGGTTCAGCAGGGTCAGGAGGAGGACGCCGCCCACCGCGAGATAGAGCCGGCGCGTGTACCACGAGGCGGGGAGAAAGCTGAAAACGGCGTCGGTGCCGCTGGCGATGGAGAGGGTGATGGTGAGCACGTAGTCCACGAGGAGGGCGCACCCGGAGACCATCCCGGCGGCGGGGGAGAGAAGCTTGCTCGCCACGAAGTAACCGCCGCCGCCCGTGGGGAAGAGCTCGATGATCTGGGAGTAGGAGGCGCTGATGATGAAGACGGTCACGGCGGTCCCCAGCGCGATGAAAAAGGCCAGATGCGGGCGGTCGCGGAGGACCATGAACGCCTCCGGCGGGCCGTAGCACGACGAGGAGAGGCCGTCCGCCCCCAGGCCGACCCAGGCGAAGAAGGCGATCAGGGACAGTTTATGGAATATGGCGCTGTCGTGGGGGCTGTGCGCGGCCCCTATGAACAGCACCTTCAGTCGCTGGGCCAGGGATGGGCGGGGTTCCACGTGCGCGACGCCTTTCCGGGAGCGAGCATCGGGTCATTCTATCGGCACCGGGGGGCGCTGTCAAGGGACGGGCCGGCCCTGGGACGGGCCGGCCCGCCGCCTCGCGGCGATCAGCGGGGGGAGGGGAGCAGCCCCTCGTCCAGCAGCGTCCTCTCGATTCCGCGCGCGAGGCCGTAGCGGGGCCGCCAGCCGGTCGCGCGCGTGATCGCGGAGATGTCGGCGAGGAGGTGCGGGCGCTCGACCTTCCGCCGCCGCGCCGCGGCGGAGCGGACGCGGATCTCCATGCCCACGCTCCTCGCGACCGCCTCGACGAGTTCCGTGACGGAGACCTCGCTGCCGGTTCCGAGGTTGAAGCAGTGGTACAGCCGGCCGGCGTCGAACGAGAGGATGGAGGCCAGGCCCGCGGCGACGTCGTCGGTGTGGATATAGTCGCGCTTGGGGGCGAGGTTGCCCAGCTCGATCTCCGTCTTCCCGGCGCGGACCTGGTCCAGGATGTCTGGGAGGACGTGCGGGTTCGTGTCGCGGCAGCCGTAGGCGTTGAAGAGGCGCACCGTGACCGCCGCGCGGCCCGCCTCCCTCTGGTAGAGCCGGAGGAGCCCCTCGGCGAAGAGCTTGGAGTAGCCGTAGATGTCGATCGGGCCCGGGGGGTCCTCCTCGCGGTGCGGCCCGTCGGCGGGTGCGTAGACCGCCGCGGTCGAGACCGCGATGACGCGCTCCGGGGGGGCGCCCCGGAGGGCCTCGAGAAGCGAGGCGGTCCCGCGCGTGTTCACGTCCACCGCCTCCGCCGGGTGGGCGTTGCAGTACGGGATGAAGTGGATCGCGGCGAGGTGGACGACGGCGTCGGGCGAGAACGCCGCGAGCGTCTCCTCGAGGAGCGGCCGGTCGCGGAGGTCGCCCTGGACGAGGTCGAGGCCCTCGATATTCTCCCGGCGCCCGTTGAACAGGTTGTCGTAGACGAGGAGCTCGTGCCCGCCCGCCTTGAGCGCCCGGCAAAGCGGCCCCCCCACGAATCCTGCCCCGCCCGTCACGAATATCCGGCTCATCCGTCCCCGCCGCCCCCGTTCCCGAGTCCGGTGAAGTATAGGGATGGACGCCGTCCCGCGCAACCACAAAGGCGGCGCCCCGCCGTTGAAGGGGGGCGGGGCGCCGGCCTACGCGTCCGTGTGGGGGATGAAGAGGGAGG
>ERZ1026792.1296-NODE-1296-length-16171-cov-4.877462_pt1 | contig 16171 bp, 17 predicted proteins | sample MGYA00520884_ERZ1026792 | MGnify/ENA primary metagenome ERZ1026792 (study PRJEB33270, sample SAMEA104284473) | anaerobic digester metagenome | biome: Anaerobic digester microbiome; feature: mesophilic sludge digester; material: Anaerobic digester biomass... | reverse complement strand
GTCTCGGAACTCGCTCTCTCGATCGTTGTTGGTGCGCGGCAGGCCGGGCACGTCATAGCAGGTGAACAGGCCAAGGGCATAATGCTCGGTGGTGCGGACGATCGTCTGATAGAACTTTTGCAGTTGATGTCAATGTTCACACGTGATGGGACCATCGATGTTCACCTATGCTGGTCCACTCGCCATGAGGCGCTGGGTCGATTTCCGGCGAAAAACGGAGCGACGCTGCCCCATTTTTTGGTCAAGACGATTGGTCGATAGACACCTCCTTTTCGGAGAGGCGGGAGGCGCCGTGTGCCCGAAAACTGGAGCCGGTGATGACGATCACCTCCGCGCGATGAAGCAGGCGATCGAGCCCGGCCGCAGCCAGCAGCGGGTTGCCGAAGAGATCCGTCCATTCCTCCGGCGCCCGGTTGCTGGTCAACACGATGCTGCCCCGCTCGTACCGCTCGTTGATCAGATCGTAAAGGTCCTCAGGCGCAGGCGGTCGCAGGGGCTTCAGGCCAAAGTCGTCGAGGACCAGCAGATCGGGACGCAGGTAGGTCTGGAAGCGCCGTTCCAGGGTGCCGTCCGCCCGGCCACCGTTGATGTGTTGGAGCATGCGGTAGGTGTTGACGAACATGGCGTCCAGATCCCGCCTACACGCCTCGTGGACAAGGGCCTGGGCCAAATGTGTCTTGACCCATCCATGTAAATGCCTCCTTAAGTGTGGCGGTTTCTCTCCAAGCGCTGGCGAAGGCGCTCAATCAACTCAGGATCATCCTTGATCAGATAGACCTTGCTTTGTGGCTCGCGGAATACGTGGCTGGAGCTGATGGTGCCATCATAGATGCGGCGATAGACCCAGCTTCGGTCGGCCTGTACCCGATTTGCGAGCCCCTTCACTGTCAGATACCCGTCCAATTCCAGAGCGTTCCGGCTTTGCCACAGCTTAAGGTGCCAATCGTGTTCAAGTCGAATGTTCATCACCGTAAGTGGGGAAATGATCAAACGACGGGTTGAACGAAACCCCTCGGCTGTCAACTGTGTGGCAATCGCCTCGTCGTCGAGTCCTTGCTGCCAAAGTGCCTCGATACGTGCCAGTAGCTGTTGATAGTTGCCGGCATCTTGTTGGCGATGAAAGGGAGGTTGGGCATAGGCCACCGAGTAATGGCCCGAAATCCAGACGATTCTGACCTCTACCCTGTCGGCAGCCTGCTTGCTCAAGATGACACGAGAGATCAGGCTACGCAAGAGCTCTTTCTTCTGGGCGTTGGACAGACTGGGCCACAGCTGGGGCAACGTCTCTGAAATGTGTTGGAACTGGCTTCGCAGCTCAGGAGTCAGCTCCGGGGCGGAAGGGGCTTGCTGGAAGCGTTCGTAGTCTTCAGTTGCCGCCTGGAGTTGTTGCAGTTTCTGTTCCCAGCGATGCTCCAGTTCCGCAGCCACCAGCCGGTTGTCTGGATCGACGGCATGATAGTGGCGCTCAGCCAACTGAGCCTCATAGCGGGCTCGCTTCAATCGCTCTTCCCATTGCTGGAGCAAGCGTTGTCGCTCAACTTGCTGAGTAGCCAGGATGGCTTCCAGGGCATCCAACTGGGCCGGCCGGACCGCCTCAAAAAACGCCTGCACGACGACGGCATCAATGGAGGCACCATGGACCGAAAGGCACGTCGCGCCTCCAAATCGTGTGGCCAGCGCAGTGCAAAGGTACCGTGGAGAATGCTTGTAGGTCACGGACATCCTGTTGCCACACATGCCACAGGTCGCCAGGCCCTGTAACAAGGCATCTCCCTCCCGAGTTGCGCCCTGAGCATTTTCAATGTGCCGGCTGTATCGCATTCCGTTCTGGCGCAACCGTTCCTGGTTCGCCAGGTACTGCTCCCAGCTAATGTAGGCGGGATAGACGTCCAACTGGAGATGGATCCAATTTTCCATCGACTTGTGCACCCGACCAGTGGCCGGCCGACCAGGATTGCGCCGGGTGGGATCTCCCTGGGTACGCCCATAGGCAAAAGCCCCGGCGTATGCCGGATTGCGTATGATGTCATAGATCGCCGCATCCGAAGGGGGCTTCCAGATTAGCTCACCACACTGCGGCCCAGCCGCCTGGCGGCGAGGTAAGAGGACGTTTTCATCACGTAGATAGCGCAGGACCTTCTGACAACTGCCCAGTTCTTCAAATGAGCTGAGGACAAGTTCGATGGCGTGGCGAACCTGATCGTCAGGATCTTTGATCACCGTGCCATCCGGCAGACAGAGCAGGCCGGTGGGCAGCTTTTGCCGGTACTCCCCTCGTAACACTTGATTCATCCGGCCTGCATCCAGGCGCTGGCGCAAGAGGTGCAGCTCGGCCTCGCTCATGGTCCCTTTCAACCCCAACAACAGCCGATCATTGTAGAGACAGGGATCGTAGACGCCGTCGCAGTCGGCGATCAACGTCCCAAAGACCGCGGCCAGGTCCAGAAGATGATACCAGTCTCTGTTGTTTCGCGCAAGTCGCGAGACTTCGTAGCCGAAGAGAATGCCGACGTGGCCCAGGGAGATCTCCGCTACCAATTGCTGGAATCCTTGGCGGTATTCACTGCCCTTGCCTGACAGCCCCTGATCGACGTCGATGACGCGGGTGCGTTCCCGGCTCCAGCCCAGTGCCTCGGCACGCTGAACAAGCTGGTACTGGTTGACCTGGCTCTCCCGATTGCGTTCCACCTGCTTGAACGAGGACTGGCGGATGTAGATGTAGGCCAGACGCCGCAAGTGCTCCGGTTTGATTTTGTGTTGTCCACCGACCGCCAGAGGACAGAACGGAGGGTTACTCATTTCGCCCCTCCTTGTCGTTGCCTCGATGGGCGTACACCAGTTGGCGACATACCTGCACGACGGTCTGGAATACCGCTTCTCTCTGTGTCGGCATGAGCAGGTCCCAGACGCCTTCCAGCGATGTCTGAGCCTTCAGTGCTCTCAATTCTGCCTGCATCGGCCTTGGAACGGCCTGACGTGTGTCGAGTTCCCCCATCTCCCGTCACCTCCGCGATCTGGGATGCAATGCGCTCGTACGCACTCACCAATTGTCGCACAGAAGATGGGTTCAAGGGAAATGGATAGATATCGATTGGTTCTGCCGCCCGGTCAGTCGCCGCTAAAGGCACGATTCGCTCGACGTCTTTCTGAACCCAGACGACACATGCACGGCCCAGATATTGCTTGTTGGTGATGTAGATCAGGGGGAGTGTACGACCGTAGAGAGGGTGTCGAGGATCGACGACAGTTACGGTCTCACTGGGAGAAAAGTCCGTATCAATGGGGGTAGTTTCTTGGCTGCGGTTTCCCCACGCCGGTTGGCCCGCAGATCAGCACGTTGCGTTTCTGACGGATGTAATTGCAGGTGGCCAACTCCAGGACCTGCTGGCGGTTGAGTATCGGGTTGAAGTTGAAGTCAAAGCCTTCCAGGGTTTTGGTCGAGGGCACGGCCGACCGGCGAATGCGCAGCGCCAACTGCTTTTGGTTGCGGCGCTCCACCTCGTCTTCCATCAAGCGCAGCAGGAACTCGACGTAGGTCCACTTGCCGTCGATGGCCTGGCGGTTGCGGGCGTCCAGCGTCTCCAGGACGCCCGACAACCGCAGCCGTTTCAGGTGCGGGATGAGTTGGTGGGTCAGCTCCATGACACACCCCCGAACAAGTGCTCCACCACCTCAGCCGCCTTGCGGACAAAGACCTGTGCCGGTGGCACTTCTTCCGGCGCCGCCGGCACCTCCTTATCCAGCCCTTCTTCCAGGACACGCTTGATGGTCGCGTACCCGGCATCGTCGAAGCGCAGGGCACGGGCGCACCCGGCTTCCAGGCGCTCCGGGCCGAATCGCTCGGCCAGTCTCAGCAGCCGGCCGGCGGTACGCAGCCGGTCTTCAGGGCGATGGTCCAACAGCCGATTGACAACCTCTGCCGTGGCCGGTCCAATGGCGCCCGCCTGTTGGCGGCAGTTCTCGCGAGTCAAGAGCAGACCCGGCACCTTCTCGGTCGGCAGGTGAGCCAGATGGGTTTGTCTTTGTCCGGGTCGCTGTGCTCGATCATGGGTGGCCACCAGCTCGTAGTCCGCGGTGTAGATGCGCACCTGGCTCGTGCCACCGGCCACCCACAGCTTCTGGCCCTTCAGGCGCCAAGGTGCCGAGTAATACGCCTCCTGAAACACAACATAGCAGTCGTTGTGAAGCTTGACCTGCTTCCAAACAGCCAGGTCGTAGGGGGTATCGGGCAAGGACTGCAGCAAAGGGCGCTCGATCTCGAAACGCGCCAGCGGCGCCTCCTTGGTGGTGCCGTGTCGCCTCTGTCCCGCAACGTCGTTGACCCAGCGCAGCACCGCCTGGTTGGCCTCCGGCAGACTCACGGGCTCCCGGCCGGCCAGAAAGTTGCGCTTGACGTAGTGCACCCCGCCGCTCTCGACCTTGCCCTTGTGCTTGGGTGTGTAGGGCCGGCAGGCAGCGATGAGAAAGCCGTAGTGGTGGGCACATTCTCGGTAGGAATGTTGCGCCTGAGGCTCGTCCCAACAGGCCCGCACGATGGCCGCTTTGAGGTTGTCTACGACGATTCGTTCTGGCACCCCGCCGAAGAAGGCGAAAGCGTTGCGGTGCAACCTCAACCAGGTCTCCAGCTTCTGGTCGAACACGAACTCGACGTACATGTGCCGGCTCCAGGACAGCGTCATGACAAAGGCCCAGGCTCGGCGCAACTCGCCGGTCTCTGGATCGATGAGCGAGCCGGCAAAGCCAAAGTCCACCTGCCCTTCTTCACCAGGCCTGGTCTCGATCCGGACCACGACTTCCGGAGTAGACGGCTCCAGGGTGCCGACAAAGCGGCGTACCGAGGAGTAGCTGCCGGTGTAGCCGCGCTCTATCAGACGCTGATGGATGGCCGCCATCTCGACACCTTGCTCCCGCAGCCGAACTACCAGCTCCCGGTAGGGCTCCACCGAGGAAGCGTTCTGCGGCGGCAAGGTCGTGTTCATCGTCTCTTTCAGCAGTTTGTGCAGCTCGCCCAGGGGCGGCAGCGAACCTTCCAACAAGCCCTGTCCCGTCGCCCAGGCGCGGTAGCGCGCCACCGTCTTGCGGTTCACACCTGTCACTTGTGCCACAGCCCGGTCGCTCTGACCGTGCTGGATGTGTCGCAGCAGTTCTCGAATGTCCATGGTCTCCTTCCTTTTGCCGGGCATCCCTTCCTCTCTTTCCAGTCTCGCTTCGAGAGGAGAAGTATGCCTCAAGTGGTGGAATTTGACCAGAGCCTCTGTGGCCCACCTTGGCCGACGGCGAGTGGACCAGTTTGGGTGAACATTGCTGGACCAGCTTGGATGAACATGACTGGACCAGTTTGGCCGAACATCCATGGACCAGCTTGGATGAACATCGCTGGACCCATTTGGCCGAACATCTATGGACCAGCTTGGATGAACACCATGGACCATTATAGCCCGGCTATTGACACATCCTGGCCATGAACACCCTGTGGGATGCGGTAGAGTTGATTCGGCAGGAGGAACGTATCCGGCGTGGGCACGCCCCGGCAAACCCCATCGCCCCGTGAAACCTCGCCAAAAGTGATGGGGGCTAGGGTGCGTGCGGCACCTTGGCTACCACACACACCCTGGCTTGGCTCGACTTCAGACCACGGTTGCTAGGTACTCCGCCTCGTACTTGGCCAGGTGCACCAGAGTCAATACCGTCGGTGAACCGATCGACTCGGGGAACACGCTGGAATCACAAAAGTACAGGTTCGGGACGCCTTTTGCCTCCAAATGCGTATCAACACACGTTCCAATCGGAACCGTCGCACTTGGATGAGCCAGCATGATGATATAGTCAAAGATCTTGTTGGGATCACACTTTCCCGCGAGCAGGATTTTGCGGTTCGTCTCTTTCGCAAATTCGAGTTGGTGGCGATCTCTTTCTGTATAGGTTTTGCTCATGGAGCCATCGTCGTAGACATAGCCTTCACCGTCGTCTTTGGTCTTGGCATACGCGAACAAAATCCGGTCGTAGTCGAACAGAGCATACTTGGCCATGCCAATGCCATACTTCATAACATTGGCCCCCAAAAAACCCAAGCGAGTCATCATACAGGAGCCAAAATGCGTCCGGGTCGGTTCATAGTGCATCGTGTGCACCATCGGATGGTCAACCAAATTGCCTTTCTGTCCTTTGGGAACTAGCCCCCAGGTAATGATGCTTGCATCTCCCGCAAAGGTCGTTCCAGCATCCTTCAATCCAGCTTTTCTGGCAATGGCCACATTGCCATAGCCGCCAGCACAACCTACCGCCACTTTCCCGCGTGCCTCAACGACTGACCCATCCTCCTTCTTGCCCCTGAAGCCGACCGCCTTGCCATTTTCGAGGATGGGTTCTTCAACTCTCACCTTCCAAACGAACTTGGCGCCGAGTTTCATCGCGTCCCAGCCAGCATAGGTTGCATCCCATCTAGCCTCATTTGGACAGCCAAAAGAGCAACTCTGACAACCCTTGGGCTTGCAGCGGTCGAATTTGATGTGCTTTCTGGATACTGACATCGGAAACCCAGCTTTGTCAGCCGCTTCCGCAAAGTACAATTCCCCCTCACTCATGAATTCGGGAGGAACAGGCGATACCCAGGATTCCTTCTCAGCCCATTCCCGGTATGGCTCCAGGTCTACGCCCCAGCTCCGCCACCAATCGTAATCTGGACTTGTGGAGAGACCGGCGTAGGTCTTGGAGCCTCCGCCCAGTCCGATTGGCAGCATGAGAGTATCGCCTTCTTTGGTTCTGCTTGGCGAGAATGTAGTCCCCAGTTTGTGTTTCGTGCTGAGCGTTGAAAGGGTAGAACCCAGAAATCGCCTGGAATCATCTCCAATGTCCAGGACAACTACCTTCTTGCCCTTAAGGGCCAGTTCCTTGGCCAGCACACAGGCTGTGGTCCCGGCCCCCGCAATGACCACATCATAGCCTTCCATTCTCTCGACGCGACCGTTTCCGCTTGCCATGTGTTCTCCTCCTTTGTTGATCTAGGTTATGGATGAAACAACCTATCCAAATTTCGCCACACTTCCCGGATCGCTGGACGTCCCAACGACAGCATCGTTCTTGCCGGCAGCAGATTGCTCTATGGCCTCCAGCAGCCCCTGCACCTCCTGGACCACGCGCACCTCTTTGCCATAAATGTACAGATGGCTACTTTCCAGAGTCACCTCAACGACCTTCACAGCCAAGTCGCCCTTCAGCACCGCCATGACCGCTGGGGCGAACGCATCTGCTGCATTTGCACCGGCGAGGATCACGACATCGGGGTGGATCTGGGAAATCGACCGCCGGGCCCGGTCGGGATCCGTTTCCCACCCCAGAATCTCCACACTCTCCTCGCAGCGCAGCACATCCTCAATGCCGTCAGCAAGCAGCGTCTGATCAGAAAAGACCAGCACCTGAGTCTTTTTTCGCCTGCCGCGCCCCTTGTCCATAACACCAGTTTATCACGACACGTGCACTCTGTGGAAGTACTGGTCAACACATCTGGTGAACAAAAAGGGACTATCTTTCGATAGTCCCGATAGGACAGTCTTCCGCCCATCCCATCCCCCAACGGGGGGATACGATCGGCGCATTGGAGTGACACCTGGCCTATTACGTGTCGCCTGTCTCTCCCACCAACCCGTGCCGCACAGCGTGCACCGCGGCCTGGACGCGGTTCTGAAGATGGAACTTGCCCAGGACGTTTGAGACGTGATTCTTGACCGTACCGTCCGAAATGGACAGGGCCTCGGCGATCTCTCTGTTCGACAGCCCTTGCACCAGCAGCTCCAAAACCTCCGTCTCCCGAGCCGTCAGCGGCTCTGGCATCTCGGGTTCCCGCGCTTCCTTCTCGCTCGGATGCTGGAACTCACCCAGGATCTTGGCTGCCACCACCCCGGAGAAGGACGCCTCTCCCCGGGCAACGCCCTCAATCGCGTCGAAAAGTTGATGCTGCCTCAGGTCCTTGAGGAGATAACCCTGGGCGCCACACTTGATCGCCTCAAAGACATCCGCATCATCGTCAGAGACTGTGAGAACAACAATCTTGACCTCTGGCCTCTCCTCTTTGATGCGCCTGACGGCCTCCAGCCCGTCGAGGCGAGGCATGGAGATGTCCATCAAGATCAGGTCAGGCCTGGTCTCCCGCGCCAGTGCAACGGCTTCCAGTCCATCGCTGGCCTCGCCCACCACCATCAGGTCCGCGCGCGACGCCAACACACCGGCCACGCCACGGCGAAACAGAACGTGATCGTCGGCAATCAGGATGCGCAACGGTTCGGTCATAGGGGCCCTCCCTTCGGTGCTGCGGGCACCGCTAGGATTACGCAAGTACCCTGGCCCGGACGGGACGCGATCTCCAGCGCCCCCCCGACACTCTCGGCGCGCTCGCCCATCACTTGCAGGCCCAGGCCATGCCCCGCCTCGCTCATCACCCACTCCCGATCAAATCCGCGGCCATCGTCGCACACCTTGATCAGCGCCTGCCCCGCCGCACGCTCGATCTGGACGGTGGCCCGGTTCGTCCCGGCGTGCTTGCGTACGTTCGTCAGCGCCTCCTGGATGATGCGCATCACCTGGAATCCGATATCGCCAGCCAGTTCCAGCTCTGCTTCAGCCTCCATCCTCAGCTCGGCGTCGACACCATACCGCGCCCGATAGGCATTGAGATACGCTTGCAGCGTGGGCAGAAAGCCCTCCGCCGGCGAAACGACCGTGCGCATGTCGAAAATGGCCTCGCGCACGTCGGTGTGCGCTTCGCTGATCATATCCTGCAGTTCATCGAGGTTGGCCTGCGCTTTCTCCGTTCGGCCCTGAGCCACGTACGCAGCGGCCTCCGAGGCTTTCAGTTGCAGAGCACCCACGGCCTGGGCCAGGTTGTCGTGCATCTCGCGGGCCAGCCGGTCCCGCTCCTCGACGATGACCATCCCCTTGATCCTCTGGTGCAGCCGGGCGTTCTCGATGGCCAGTCCCACCGCGTTGGCAATACCGGAGACCACATCGATCTCCTCTTGATCAAACTCCCGGAAGGCGTCGTATGTCAGAGCAAACGCGATGGCCACCACACGCCCCTTGACCACGAACGGGACTGCAAGGATCGACTTGATCCCGTACAGGCGCGTCCACTCTCTCAGCACCCCGGGATCCGTCTCTGTGTTGACGCACACCGCCGGCACTTTCTGCTCGAGGACGCGCCATCCAAACCCGCCCAGGTTGGAAAGGGATAGATCTGGCATCCTTGAGGATGACCCGGAGGCAAGACCGGAATCCTCTGCGTCGGCGAAGTAGTGTGTGACCAGCAGGTCGCGTTCCTCGTCAATCAAGCGGAAATTACAATCGGGCACGCGCACCACAGCGTTGATGGCATCCGCCACCAGGCGCAGGACCTCGTCCAGATCCAGCGTAGAGGCTGCGGCCCGCACAATCTCGAGCAGCGCCTCGGTGCGTTCCTGCCGTTCTCTCAACCGTTCGCTCGTCGCCACCGCGTGCTGCCGGGCGAGAAAAGTCACCGCATGGCGCAAAGAGGCATCCATGCGAGCACAGGCGTCAAGCATGGCGGCCGACCCGCACGCTATGCTCTCGCGCAGCACTGACATGGTGGCTTCCTTGCACAGGAAAAGCGCATCAATGGCGTCAGCGACATCGGCATCTGCGCTCAAGTAGGCTTCGTAGACGCTCGTGAGGTAGCTTTCCAGCGTGGCATAGGAACCGGTGCTCAGGCAGGCGACGAGGACGTCCAATCCGTGTGTGGTCAACATGTGCAGGTCGAGGGCAGACTGACCCATCGCCTGCATGTCAGGCATTTGCTCGATCAAGTCGATCCAAGTGGCGCAGATCGGCTCTCGCTTCGTGCCGAGAAGCGCTGCGAGTTCCTTCGCCGGTTGCATCTCCTGCTCCACCTCTGCTTATAGCCTCAGCCTTGAGTCTTGAACTCAGTTCCTGGCTATATCTTAGCACACGGCCTACATGCTGTCAAGCTTTGGAGCGTCGATCCAGAAATCGCTTCTGGGCCACGCGCGGCCGGGGTTAACAACACGAGGCGGGCTACCAGCCGGATCCTATACGTATTGGATTGTGCATCCCACTTTGAGAAGATGCTCTACGACAACGCCCAGCTCGCCCGCGTCTACCTCCACGCCTGGCAGGTGACCGGCAATGCGTTCTTCCGCACCATCGCCGAAGAGATCCTGGATTATGTAATGCGCGAGATGCTGGATCCCGACGGCGGCTTTTACTCCACCCAGGACGCCGACAGCGAGGGCGAGGAGGGCAAGTACTTTGTCTGGACCCCCGACGAGATCCGGGCCGTCCTGGGCGACGAGGCGGACGACTTTATGCGGGCCTACGGCGTGACCGCCGGGGGTAACTTTGAGGGGAGGAACATCCTGGAGTTGGTGGGCAGCCTGGACGACCGGGAAGGCTTCGCCGCCGCCCGCCGCAAGCTCCTGGCCGCCCGCGGCCACCGGGTGGCGCCCACCAGGGACGACAAGGTCCTGGCGTCGTGGAATGGACTCATGCTGGCCGCCTTTGCCGAGGCGGCGCAGGCCCTGGAGCGCGACGACTACCGCCAGGTGGCCGAGCGCAACGCCACCTTCCTGCTCCACCACCTGATGACCGACGAGGGGCGGATGCTCCACACCTGGAAGGTGCGGGAGGACGACCTCTCCCCGGCCCTCTCCCAGGGGCAGAGGGAGGATGGCCAGGCCGCGGCCCTCCCCCAAGGGGAGAGGGAGAACGGGATCATCCGCTGGGAGGACGAGGGCGGCTCGCCGCCGGAGGCCATCCCTGTGCGCCGAGCCGAGGCGCGCATCAACGGCTTCCTGGAGGACTATAGCTATGTCATTGAGGGTCTGCTGGCCATCTACCAGGTCGAGTTCGACCCCCGCTGGTACCAGGCTGCCCAGGACCTGGCCGACACGATGATCACCCATTTTCGCGCACCCGGCGGCGGCTTTTACGATACGAGCGACGACCACGAGGGGCTCATTGTGCGCCCGCGCGACATCCAGGACAATGCCACCCCGTCGGGCAACGCCATGGCCGCCACGGCCCTCCTCAAGCTGGCAGGGCTGGCCGTGGAGCCGCGGTATGTCGAGCTGGGCGAGGAGGCCATTGCCGGCGTGCAGTCATTCCTGGGCCAGTACCCCCTGGGTTTCGGGCAGTGGCTGGTGGCCCTGGACTATGCCCTCTCCCACCCGCGGGAGATTGCTATCGTCGGCGAGCCCGGCGCCCCCGACACCCGGGCTTTGCTGGAGGCCGCCACCGGCGGCTTTCGCCCCCACCAGGTCGTCGCCGTGGGCACGCCCGGCCAGGAGGTCGCCGCCGTGCCGCTCCTCGCCGGCCGCCTGGCCGTGGACGGCCGTGCTGCCGCCTACGTCTGCCAGGATTTCGCCTGCCAGGCACCGGTGACAGAGCCCGAAGGACTAGGAGCCCTGTTGGAGCAGAGCGGTTAGTCGGTTCGCATTTGCGAATCCAGGCCGGCAGAGGAGGGAAGCATGAATTCCGATGATGACCTGATAACCGTTGAGAACGTAAATGTTCCGGGGAAAACCTCTCGCGTAAACGCCGCCAAATACCAGGCCATGAAGCGGGCTATGCTAGAGGTGCTGCCAAGAGAAGCGCCGGGGCTGACTCAAGATGAGATTCGCGAAGCGGTCATTGCCCACCTGCCGGATGACCTGTATCCACAGGGCGCCACAGCGGGATGGTGGGCCAAGACCGTTCAGCTAGACCTGGAGGCCAAAGGCACCGTCGTTCGCGAGGCTACAAGGCCCCTGCGCTGGCACCAGGTTTAGCACCGAAATATCTTCAAGAGGAACATCATGACCAGCGAGCAACAGACCCTATCCACTATCTACCAGGGATGGCACACCTACCAGGACATGCTCATCCGGGCCCTTGCGCCCCTGACCGCAGAGCAGCTCAGCTTGCGCGCCGCCCCTCGTCTCCGTTCAGTGGGCGAGGTCGTCGCCCACATCATCGGTGCCCGCGCCCGCTGGTTCCACCTGCTCATGGGCGAGGGCGGCGACGAGTTTGCCGCCCTGGGCCGTTGGGACGGCCGTGGCGCTCCGGCGAGAAGCGCCGCGGAGCTGGTCCAGGGGCTGGAAGCAACGTGGCGGGGAATGCACGCTGCCATAGACCGCTGGACCGCAGAGGAGTGGCAGCAGACGTGGCCGGGCGAGGACGAGAGCGAGCCCGAGGTCATCACCCGGCCGTGGGTCATCTATCATTTGCTCGAGCACGACCTCCATCATGGAGGAGAGGTTTCGATCACCCTCGGCGCCCATGGAGTGCCGGCAATCGAGTTGTGAGCCGCCGGGCCAGTTCTCACCGGACACAGCGACCGTGACCCGCACGCACCGCCAGTTCGTTGCCGGATTGCTCGTCCTCCTCGTCATCCTTTTGGCCGGCTGCGGCACGCCGGCGCCGGCAGTAACTGCTGTGACACCCACACCCGTGGTCGATGCGGTCTCCCCAGTAGCCGCCCTGGTCGAAGGGAGTGACGTTGAGGTGCCAGGCTCGTCACCGGCACCCAGGCCAACACAAACCCCGATCCACACGCCATGGCCGTCGTCCACGGCCTCGTCGACCCCCACAGCGACCCCGACTGTAGCGCCGTCGCATACTGCTACTCCAACGGCCACTCCGACACCAACACCACAGCATACCCTGGCCATTGACTACATGCGCCGGCAGACGTATCCAGGCAGCGAGATCGCCATTGAAGAGGAGCTTGAGCCCGGGGCCAACTACGACCGCTACATCGCCTCCTACCAGTCCGAAGGACTAACGATCTATGCGCTGCTGACTGTACCGCGAGGTCAGAAACCGCAAAATGGCTGGCCCGTCATTGTCTTTAATCATGGCTACATCCTTCCTGGGCAATACCGCACTACCGAGCGCTACAGGGGAACCGGTTGAGCTGTTTATGTACAAAGACGACAACCACAACATCTCGGCCAGCTTTGCGGTAGCAATGGCGCGTTCGGTCCGGTTCTTTGACGCCTATGTCAAAGGAGAATAGCCATTACCGCTCAAATCACCCTCGTAGTTTGTCCATCACCTTGAACATAAACTGTACGCATTTCCTTTGCCAGGCTACGTGATTAAAGCTTCCAATCACGTACGCGTTCAGTTCCGGATGGTAGAACATATACGCTCCTGTCGCCCCCAGTACGCCCCAGGACCTGTACCTGGCAGGAACGAGCAGCGGAATGGTTCGTACTTGCCAGATGCCGTAACCGTAATCAAATACGGACATAAGCCTGGCCTTGTCGCTTTTCATGACGTCGAGTGTTTCTTTCGAGACCAGTTGATGGCCAACTAACGCTTTCATGAAGAGCAGGAGGTCGTCCAATGGTGCCACCACACCACCGCCGGCATAGTCAATGCCGGCAAACCCTTTGAGATCATTCAGGCGGGTTTGACCGATATAGAAACCGGCAACCGGCTGCGGAGAGGCCTCTTCAGGTTCGGAGCAGTGAAGCATATAGGCATGTTTCATCCCGACAGGCTCGAAAATCAGTTTCTTCAGCACGGCATGGAACGGCTCTCCGCATACCTTCTCTACGATTAAACCCAGCAGGTGGTAGTTGGTATCAGTATAATATGCTTTCTTGCCCGGCACAGCCTGGGGCGTCAGATTCCTTTTTGCCCATTCGACCGCTTCTCGCGGACCAATGTCAAAGCTGTGGTCGGCGAGCAGCTTGTCGAACAAGGGATAAAAGTTGTCCGGCAGCCCGGACGTTTGATTCACAAGGTGCCGGATCTGAAGATCGGAGGAGTAGTCTCTTCCCTTATAGACATGCAGGCCATCCATTAATCCGGAGTCGAGGTAGCGGCTGATGCCATCCTCAAACGACAGTAGTCCCTTTTCGTGGAGCATGCTGACAATAGTGGAGGTAAATAGCTTGCCGACACTGGCCATGTAATTGGGCTGCTCCGGGGTCGGTTTGCCATTTTCTCCCGCACCCTCTGCCAGGTTGACGTGCAGTCCCGTCTTGTCCGAGTGCACGAGCAAATAGGCATTCCGAACCATCGGGTCTTTGCGTACCTGGCTCCGAAACAAGACTTCGATCGGCGAGATTTCTGCGTTGTGGTTCATCGAATGTCCTTATCCTGCTGTGAATGATGTGCACCTAACGGCAGGCATCAGGCGCGGTGCTGGTCAGCGTTCCTTCAGAAAGAGAAGAAGCCGCCCAGCTTAGGCACGCTCCAGATCCTCTACCGTTCTCTCATTCCGCACGTTGCCGGTGTTCAGCGTGCTCGCTGGCTCGAAGAGTAGGACATGCACCTCGTGCTCTGCAATCGGCTGGTGCTCCACTCCGCGCGGCACGATAAAGAACTCCCCTTCATTGATGACGACGTCGCTTTCCCGCAGCCGCATGAGCAGCGTGCCCTTGAGGACGAGGAACAACTCATCTTCGTGGTCATGGTGGTGCCGGACGAATTCGCCCTGCATCTTGGCCAGCTTCACGTGCTGCCCGTTGAGCTCGCCCACGATGCGGGGGCTCCAATGCTCCGAAAACTGTGTGAGCTTTGCCTTCAAATTGACCTTTTGCATGGCACCATTCTCTCTTGCCAGGGATTCTTATCGGGCTAATGCAAGGGTTGACTCATGTTCAATGCCGACTATAATATCTGTAATCGGTGAGCAATCTGGCAAGTCCGGCGGCGACGACATTATGCACCGGAATTTGTCATTTGTCAAAGTGAAGAGCCGTCCCGTGGAAAAGCACCGTCCCAAGAAACTGTTGGATCAAGTCCGTGCCCTTTGAGGGATTCGAGTTTCAAGTGCCGCGCCTGAATGACATGCTTGAGTTCGTACAAGGAGGGACTGCCATGGCAAACACATTCGATTGGATCGAGATACGGACGAACAACATGGAGGCAACCGCTGCTTTCTACGAGTCGTTGTTCGGCTGGAAAACGACCGACAGGGAAACGGCAGATGGATCTGACGTCTGGATTTTTGACACGGGAAGCGAGCCCCGCATCCAGAACCTCCGGAGGGGCGGCATCTGGCTCAGGCCCGAGGGAGAACGGCTCGGCTTTGTCGTCTATGTCCTGGTGGATGACATCGAGGCAACGCTGGAGCAGGTAAAAAGGCTCGGAGGCGAGGTAGTCGGACTCAGGATTCCGGTAGGCGCCGGTCATGCGGCCTACTTTGCTGATCCGAGCGGCAACCTGGTCGCCCTCTATGAGGAGAGAAAACCCGGATAGAGCCGCTTCCTCTACGCCTAAATGCCATCTCCCTGGGTTCGCGAAAAATTCACCCTTGCGCAGGACGGACTCTTGTGGTATACTGGGCTCGCCTTGGCACCTGCACCGCGGCGGGGTCGAGCCTCGGGCTGAGAAGAGCCCCGAGGCTTTTATTTTCCCACGAGTTTGGAAGAAATCGAGAGTTGATGCAGCAAGTGGCGAACAACGAGCGCCACGTGCTGCGTGCTGCTTGGGCAGCGACCCTTGCCGCCCGGGCGGCTTGCGTCTTGAAAGGGGGCAGGTACGATTACAATGCGTGTGGCGAGGACAAGTTCGTCCTTCTGTGCTAGTGTTGTAAGAGACGACGTGCATCGCGTCGAAATCTCACGCACGCACAGCACGCCTGCCCTGAATCTGTGAGCCCCACGCTCACTGCGAGAGAATGGAGACCATGAGCAAATCCCTTACACTCCTACAGATCAACGACACCCACGCCTACCTTGACCTGCACCCCGAGCTGTTCTGGACGGCCAGGGGGGCCGACTATCGCCCGGCCGGCGGCTACGGCCGGCTGGCAGCCCTCGTGCGCCAGGTGCGCCAGGAACGGCCGGGCCGCGTTCTCGTCTTTGACGGCGGCGACACCATTCACGGCACCTATCCCGCGGTCCAGACCAAAGGCCAGGCCCTGGTGCCCATCCTCCAGGCGATGGACATGAACGGCATGACGGCCCACTGGGACTTTGCCTACGGGCCACAGCGCCTGCACGAGGTCGCGCGCCAACTGCCCTATCCCATGCTGGCCGCCAACGCCTACGACAAAACGACGGGCGAGCGACCCTTCCCTGCCACCACGGCCTGCGAAATGGGCGGGCTGCGGGTGGGTGTCGTCGGCCTTGCGGCGACCATCGTCGACAAGACGATGCCGCCCCACTTTAACGAGGGACTGCGTCTCACGCTGGGCAACGAGGAG
>ERZ1026792.1293-NODE-1293-length-16218-cov-2.894724_pt1 | contig 16218 bp, 14 predicted proteins | sample MGYA00520884_ERZ1026792 | MGnify/ENA primary metagenome ERZ1026792 (study PRJEB33270, sample SAMEA104284473) | anaerobic digester metagenome | biome: Anaerobic digester microbiome; feature: mesophilic sludge digester; material: Anaerobic digester biomass... | reverse complement strand
CAGGTGGTGGCCGTCGTCCTGGCCCACGACGAGGAGCGACACATTGGCGAGTGCCTGGACAGCCTGGCCTGGGCGGACGAGCGGCTGGTCGTGGATGACTTTTCCACCGATCGGACCGCCGAGATTGCACGGGATCGGGAGGCCATGGTGGTGCAGCATGCCCTGGAAAACTTTTCCGCGCAGCGCAACCGGGCGCTCTCCATGGCCGGCGCCGAGTGGGTGCTGTTCGTCGACGCCGACGAGCGGGTGACACCCGAGTTGGCCGCCGAGGTGCGGCAGGTAGTTGCCTACGAGGATGACCGCGCGCGAAACGGATGGTGGATTCCTCGACATAACTATATGCTTGGCCACAGGATGCGCGGTGGCGGCTGGTATCCCGATCACCAACTTCGCTTGTTGCGCAGGGGCAAGGCCCGCTACGACCCGGCACGACCCGTGCACGAGGTGGTGATTCTGGAGGGCGAGGCGGGCACCCTCCAAAACCCCTTTATCCACTACAACTATGACACCGTGGCCCAGTTTCGCCAGAAGGTGGGGCATTATACGGGCTACGAGGCGCAGATCTTGCACCAACAAGGTGTTCGGCTGCGGCCCTGGACCACGCTGCTGATGCCAGTGCGCGAGTTCTGGCGCCGCTTTGTCACACTACGAGGCTACCGCGACCACGTCTACGGGCTGCTCTTCTGTGGCCTCATGGGCTGGTACACGTTTGTCACTTACCGGCGCCTCGGGCAACTGCGTCGGACCCCCCTGCCCCCCATGCGGGGGGATGACAGGCGGTGGCCCTCGGGGTAGGACTGTAGCCCATACCCTGCCCCCCATGCGGGGGGGTGACCGCCTTCCGCACCCATCGTGGTTTGCGTCCGCCTGCCGCCGCATCCGGGGGGTTGATTGTCTCCCTCCCCCGATACGGGGGAGGGCCGGGGAGGGGGTCAGGCCAGTTCCAGGATGCGCTCGAACCCTCGCTCCAGGTAGTCCTCGATCACGTCGGCACAGGTGCGATAGGCCTCGATGGGCAGGCCGTAGGGGTCCTCGACGTCTCGACGCTTGCCGGCGACTTGGCTCAAGCGATGTACTTTCCACCTGTACTGGGGCCAGGTGTTGGCGATCATCTGCTCGTGCTCCCGGCTCATGACGAGGATGAGATCGGCTTCGGCAACGTCGGCGGATGTCAGGCCGTGGGCACGATGCCCGGAAATGTCCACGCCCCGTGCAGCCATGACCTCCACGGCGTGCTCGCTGGCCGGCCGATCCTCCAGCGCCCAGGTTCCCGCGGAGCGCACCGTGTATTGCCCGTCGAGCCCTTCCCTGGCCAGGCGCTGGCGCAGCAGGCCGGCGGCCATGGGCGAGCGGCACAGGTTCCCGGTGCACACCATCAATATCAGGCTCATAGCGGCATCTCTCCCAAGTGTAGGAGCATTGTAGACCAGGCCTGGACTGGTGTCAAGCTGAGGGGAGGCCGGCCCAACAAAAAGGGCCGGGGCGGCGATGCCCCGACCCCGGTATGACCGGTTACTCAGTCAAGCTCGGGTTGCAGGAGGCCATAGTTGCCTCCCTTGCGCCGGTAGAGCACGTTGATGCGTCCCTCCTCGGCGTTAAAGAAGACAAAAAAGTCGTGGCCCAGCAGCTCCATCTGCTCGACCGCCTCTTCCGGGACCATGGGAGTCATCGGGAACCGTTTCACGCGGACGATGCTCCGGACTTCTTCCTCCAGCTCCTCTCCAAGGGCGATGGGCAGGGGCTCCACCGTGGTCCCGGCGCCGCGCCATCGATTCTTGCGCTTGCCTTTGTATCGTGCAATCTGCCGATACATCTTGTCCAGGACGGTGTCGATGGCCGAAAACATGTCATCGGAACGCTCTTCGGCGCGCAGGATGGTGCCATTGGATCGCACCGTTACCTGGCACACCTGGCGGTCTTGGGCAGCTTTGGTTTCTTCGCTGGAGAGCTCGACCCATGCCTCGCTGATTGAGGGCAGATAGCGGTCCAGTTTCCCTATCTTTTGCTCGACATATTCCCGGAGTCGATCGGTCACTTCGACGTTCTTGCCCTTGAGAATCAGTTCCATTTTCCACTCTCCTTTATAGTATTAACTCTCCAAACTGAATTGCCGTTCGTCGGGCGGCCTTGCCCGGGCCAGCGTATAGGCTACGACAGATGTTGCCCCCGCTTCCTTCAGCGCTTCACAGGCCGACGCCAGTGTCGCTCCCGCGGTGCAGACGTCGTCCACGAGCAGCACTGCCCGTCCGTCCAGCCTCCCCGGTTGGCAGCGAAAGGCGTCCTTAACGTTGATGCTTCGCTGCTTGGCGTCGAGGTCCACCTGCGGGGCTGTGGCCTTGACGCGGTGCAGAGCGCCTTCCAGCAGGGGGATCTGCAGAGCCGCGGACAGCTCCATCGCCAGCAGCGCAGCCTGGTTGTAGCCGCGCTGCCGCTGCCTGCGCGGGTGGAGCGGCACGGGCACCACCACCTGCGGAACCCACTCGCCGTCGAGCGCCGGCCAGGCAGTGGCCATGAGGCGACCGAGAGGTCCCGCCAGGGCCGTGAGATCCCGGTACTTGAACTGGTGGATGGCCTCGCGCAGCGGGCCGTCGTGAAAGGCGCAGGCCCGCAGCCCGTCCAACGGCGGAGGGATGCGGCACGGACGTTCCGTGCCGTGCGCGTCCAGCGGCAAGCCGCACCGGTGGCAGATCGGGGGGTAGATCATCTCGATCTCGGCTATGCAGGCAGTGCATAGCCAGGCCCCGAGGCGCTGGCAAACCATGCAGCGCGGTGGGAAAAGAAGATCGGCCGCTGCCTTACCAATCTTTTTCAGGAACGCCAGCCCGGCAACCTGCCAGGCTGTACAGCTTTCGTTCAACTCGATACGTTGATTCACGGTCCCTTCGCTTCTTCGAGCGTAGGTCCCCGGCAACAACTATATCATACCACCAAGTGCGGATTCTTTGAGCATCAGGATTGCCGGCCCCAGGATCACGATCAGGATAGTAGGGAAAATGAGAAATGTCATGGGAATGAGCATTTTGATGGGAGCCTGGTGTGCCTTTTCCTCTGCCCTCTGGCGGCGCTTGATGCGCATCTGCTCCGACTGGATGCGAAGCACCTTGGCGATGCTGATACCCAGTTGGTCGGCCTGGACCAGGGCAGCCACAAAGCTGGTGATGTCTGGCACTTCCATTCGCTCGGCCATATCGCGCAATGCCTGGCGGCGGGACTTGCCTACGCGCATCTCGGTCAGCATGCGCTGAAACCCACGACTGATCTCATTGTCCCATTTTTCCGCCACGCGCTGCATTGCTCCGTCAAAGGGCAGGCCGGCCTCGACGCTGATGGTCAAAAGGTCCAGCGCATCGGGCAAGGTTTTCACAAGCTCGTCCTGCCGCTTGCGGATGCGGCCGCCAAGCCAAAGCACAGGCAGGAAGAAGCCGAGGAGGGCCATGGCGGCGGTAAACAGCAAGCGCTGTCCTACCTCTGCCCCGGCCAGCATGCCCAGGACAAAGGTGAGGACGCCCAGGATCGCAGAAGCCAGGCCACGGATCCCCAAGAAGTCTGTGGCACTCCAGTTGTTCGGGTTGCCCGCCAGATCCAGGTTGTGGCGCGTTGTCTCCAGCGTGCGTTCTGGCGTAAAGCGCTGGACGAACTGTGAGCTTGCCTGGACCAGGGGGATGATGACGCGCTGGCTGAACGGCTGCGCCAGCTCGATCTCTTCCAGCGTCATGGGCCGGCCACCGTATTCGACCAGGCGCGCTTCCACTTCGTCGGCCGGGCGCGGCGAGGCGATGCCGAGGATGATCAGCATCAGCGCCATAAAGACCATAAGGGCGATGGCCCCGAGAATCATTGGCGACATGAGTTCTCCTCTTGACTTGAATCTCCCGGTGCTAAACCTCAATGTTCACGATCTTGCGGATGATCAAGAATCCGAGGGCGACCATGAGAGCGGCGGTGCCGAGCATGATCCAGCCACAAGGATCGGTGAACATTTGACCGATGTAATCCTGGTTGATCATGTACAGCACAATTCCCAGGATGATAGGCAAACCTGTCAGGACGTAACCCGAGATCATCTGCTGCGCCGTGAGGACACGGACTTCTCCTTTGATCCGTACCCGCTCTCGGATGGTGTGGCCGATGGTGTCCAGGATCTCGGCCAGGTTGCCACCCACTTTGCCCTGAATGTTGATGGCCGTGATCATCAGGTCCAGGTCGTCGCTGGGGACGCGGCGGAGCATATTGCCCAGGGCTTGCTCGTAGTGCAGCCCCAGGCCGATCTCTTGCACCACGCGATGGAACTCGGTGGCGATGGGCGGCGGGAGCTGCTGGGCAACGGTCTCCATCGATTGAACGATGCTAAAGCCGGAACGAAGCGAGTTGGCCAACAGGGTGATCGTGTCGCCCAATTGATCGTTGAACTGGTTCAGGCGCCTTCGCTTGCGCAGGTTGACGTAGAGGCGTGGCAGGAAAAAGCCGACGACGCCAAAGACGAGGGCCAGTACCGGCGAGCCGAGGAGGAACTGGCCCAGCATGGCAAACAGAACGATCGAAAGGACGTTCACCATTGCGAACTCGGCCACGCGCAGCTTGAGGTCCGCCTGCGACAGATCGAGCTGGAGATCGGTAGCAAAGCCCCGCTTCTGGACAGCCTCTTCCAGGCCATCCATTGCCGAGCGGCGCTTCTTGCCTTTGCCCCTCTTCTCGTCCTCGGCCTGGACGCCGTAGCGATCCAGTCGTTCTTCAATGAGCTCTTCGCTCGACCGACTGGCGCGGCTCAGCCCCACAAACAGCAGCAGGATGGCGAAAGCGGCGACCACCGAGAGCAGTAGCGGGTTGAGCAAGACTTGCATCAAGTCCATGGTCCTCGCTCCGATTCCAGCCGCCTAGAAACGGCGCCCCACGCCAAAGATGGTCGGCGGCAGGTGAATGTTGGCTGCCTCCATGATCTCCACGAACTTTGGGCGGATGCCTGTGGGCTTCAGGCGGCCGATGACCTTGCCGGCCTCGATGCCCTGCTGCTCGAACACAAAGAGATCCTGCATGACAATGACGTCACCCTCCATGCCCTGGACCTCGGTAATCTTGGTGATCTTGCGGGTGCCGTCGCGCATGCGCTCCTGGTGGATGACGAGATTCAGGGCCGAGGCGATCTGCTCGCGGATGGCGCGAAGGGGTAGATCCATGCCGGCCATAAGGACCATCGTCTCCAAGCGTGCCAGAGTGTCCCTGGGACTGTTGGAGTGAGCGGTCGTCATGCTGCCGTCGTGGCCGGTATTCATGGCCTGAAGCATGTCCAGCGCTTCGGCGCCGCGGCACTCGCCCACAATGATCCGATCGGGCCTCATGCGCAAGCTGTTGATCACCAGGGTGCGCATGGGCACTTCGCCCTTACCTTCCACGTTGGCCGGCCGCGTCTCCAGGATAAGCACGTGATCCTGCTGAAGCTGGAGCTCGGCCGCGTTCTCGATGGTGATGATCCGCTCGTCATTGGGGATAAAGGCCGACATGACGTTGAGGGTCGTCGTCTTTCCCGAGCCGGTGCCGCCCGAGATGACGAGGTTCAGCTTGGCCTGAACGCAGGCTTTGCAAAACTCGAGAGCCTCCGGGGTAAGCGTGCCCAAATCCACCAGGGTCTGGGCCGTGATAGGAATGCGGGCGAACTTGCGGATGGTCAGGATGGGCCCAACCAGGGAAAGCGGCGGGATGACCGCGTTGACGCGCGAGCCATCGGGCAGGCGGGCATCTACGTAGGGCTGGCTTTCGTCGATGCGCCGGCCCAGGGGCGAGACGATGCGGTCGATGATGCGCGCCACGTGCTCGTCGCTCTCGAACTTGATCTCGGTCAGCTCGAGCCGGCCCTGGCGCTCGATGTAGACCGAGTTGGGGCCATTGACCATGATCTCGGTAATATCGTCTGCCGCCAGGAGGGGCTCAATGGGACCATAGCCCAGGATTTCAGCCACGATCTGCTCCAGCAGTCTCTGGCGGTCAGCGCGGCCAAGGATCATGTTCTCCTGGACCAACATCCCATCGTACATCTCCTCGATGGTTTGCCGGATCTCGTCGGTTTTCGAGACGTCCATTTTGGGATCCAGCTCGGCAATCAGCTTTTTGTGAATCCGGGTCTTCAGATCGTTAAACGTGTCGCGCACCGGTGCGACGGGTGTGCGTTTGATGCGCAGATCCTCCAACCTGGTAGAGCGATCTTCCGGCTCTGCGGCTGGCTGGTTCGCTACTTGCTGGGTCTTCTCTATCCGACGTAGCAGAGACATTCTCTTTTCCACTCCCTCTCAACGGAGATATGGCCGGGCTGCCACTACTTCTTCAGCCTGCCAAAGAGTCCCACTCGTTTCGTTCGCTCCGCCCTGGCTACCTCCGCGGGTTCCTCCGCCGGCGCAACCGGTTTGGGCTCCAGCAGAGCGAGTAACTGTTGAGCGATCTCGGCAAAGGCTGCCGCGAGTGGGAGGTTGGGCTGGCCCATGACCAGGGGCAGGCCTTGGTTGGTCGCCAGGCGCATGCTGCGCGGGTCGAGCTCGAGCTGCGCCAGGATGGAGTGGCGCAGACTGTTTCCGATCTGGTCGGCGCGAATGTCATCGCGGGAAGCCACCTTGTTGAGAATGAGATCGATGTGGTCGGAGGGAAACTCCAGGGCCTCGGCGATCTCGAAAAGTTGCTTGGTCGCCTTGATGGACGGGATCTCGGGCACCATGACCAGCACCAACCGATCGGCCAGGTCCATGGCGGCCAACACCGTGTCGTCGAGATAACTGCACGTGTCGCCGATGACGAAATCGAACTCCTGCCGCATCAGGGACAGGAGCATCTTGATCTCCTCGCTGCTGATGCTCTCGGCCATCTCGGGCGAAGGCGGAGCGGCCAGCACCTTGACACCTGAGGCGTGGGGCGACATCAGCGCGTTCAGCAGGTCGCCATCCAGCTCGTCTCCGCGGCTGAGGGCATCGGCCAGGCTGCGATGCCCCTGCAGGTTGAGGATGGCGTCGATGTCGCCGAATTGCAGGCTGAGATCCACCAGGGCGATCTTTCGACTGCTGGCCTTGTGCAGGGCGATGGCCAGGTTGGCAGCCACGCTGCTGCAGCCTGTTCCGCCCTTGGGGCTAAAGACCAGCAGCAGTTTGCCCTGCGGCGAGGGTCCGCCCGCCGGAACCTGGCCCATACCCGGGACTCCAGCCAGAGATGGATCCAACGTTGCCGCCGGCATGGCAGCCCGCCGGCTGGCGCCCATCTGAAAGACACGATGAATGCTGCTACTGAGCTCTTCGCTGGTGAATGGCTTGGTCAAAAAGTCCATAGCGCCGGCGAGCATGGACCGGCGCAGGTAGTCGGCCTCGCTTTGCACTGACATCATGATCACCTGGCACATGGGGGCCACGCGGGTGATCTCCTGGCTGGCCGAGATGCCATCTATGTCGGGCATGTTAATGTCCATCAACACGATGTTCGGCTGGAGCTTGCGCGCCTGATCGATGGCCTCGCGGCCATTGGCGGCAGTGCCTACGATCTCGATGTCCGGCTCAAAGTACAGCAGCTTGCGCAGATTCTCTCGCGTCTCCGGGATGTCGTCGACGATCAATACCGTAATCTTGGCCATAGAACTCTCGTTATGCTTCCTGGTTTCGTTGTTAATATTGGCTCAGCACTTCCGAGAATCGCCGGAGGGATTCTCTTTACTGCAGTTCTCCGGGAACCGAGCGCAGTTCCTGGATGGTGTAGGCTTGCTTGGTCGGGAGCCCAATGGAGAAGCGAGCCATCAGATAGTCCAAGGTCACTTGTTGCGTGACAAACTGCTGCACATCGTCCTCGGCACGCACCGCCAGGTCGATGCTCGCCCCAGCCTCACGTGCCAGCTTCAGGACGAGGGCGTCCTGGGGTGTGACCATCAGGGTGATAAAGGCCGGCAGCTCGGGCGCTACCGGCTGGCCCTGTTGTTGCTGTTGGGTTTCCTCCGCGGTGAGCACTTCCTCCATCTCCCAACGTCCGACGCCCAGGACGCGGATATCCTGCAGCGTGAGTTGGCTGGCCAGGCGTGGGATCTGGTCGCTCAGTTGGAGTTCTGTCGCCTGTTCCTGCGTCGGGCACTCGGCCGGGCATGGGCAGACAGGAGGACAGATGGGTTCTTTCATCTGCGTCTCCGGATCGATGTCGACGAAATGGAAGGTCATGAGAATGTCGACGTGGTCATCCGGTCGCACGCCGTAGGACACGCTTGACAACTCGTCAATGGGCATGGCCACGGCGACGAAACCGGGCTCCACGAGTGTGCCCAGATCGCCTTCGGCCATGAGCTGCACCGGGCTGATGAGCAGCGCCTGCTGGATGATGGTTCCCTGGGGAATGGGTCCAGCCGCCAGCATGTCCGAAGTGCCATCCAGGGTACGCAGCGCGCCGGTCGGAATCGTGTCGACGGGCATGGCCCGCAGCTCAAGGCGCCCTGCCACGGGCTCGTCCTCGGCAATGGGTTGCATGGCTACGACCACCTCCACACGCTCAACTTGTGCTTCGGGAGGGGTGGCCGTGGTGCCTTGCAACAGCACGAAGATGGCTCCGGCGGTGCCGATGGCCAGTATCAGGCCCAATAGGATCAGTGTTCTACCGCGTCGCATTCCCTTGCCTCCATGTGATCAGATAGTTTGGGCCATAGACTGCTACTGGCGGCTTCGTGCACGCTCATATGCCTGCAGCGCACGCCGACCTCCCGCCGAGAGCAGCAGCAAAGCACCCAGCGCAGCTCCTCCCGCCAGGAGCCAACCTGCGTAGCCAGTAACGGGCATACCGGCTTCAGGCGTGCCGGTGGGCGTTGGCTGGGCGGTTGCCTGGCTTGCCGAGGTCGCCTGCGTGGGGGCCGTGGAGGATGCGGCAAAGTGCAGGTCCTGGCGCAGGCTGTTGTTTCCGTTAAGGGCCACCGTGACGACAGGGCCTGCCTGACCGGTGACCAGAAAGGCTTGCAGTGTGGCTGGTCCGGCACACAACCCTGCAAATCCGTATCGTCCGCTGTCGTCGGTCATGATGCGCCTTGACCAGTCGAGACCGTCGATGGTTACCGTGGCACCGATGGCCCTCTGCCCGGCGGAATCCAGGACAAAGCCTTCGACCATCGACTGGCAGGCGGGGTTGGGTGCCGGCTGGCCGGGATTCGCCGGGCGGGCGGTGTTTGTAGGCCTGGGCGTGGCGCTCGGGCCGGTGGACGGCGGGGAGGTGGACGTCGGAATTTGGGGTGTGGAGGTGTCGGTGTCGGTCGGCACCGGGGTGTCGGTGGGCACCGGGGTGTCGGTCGGCACTGGGGTATCTGTCGGCACTGGGGTATCGGTCGGCACCGGGGTATCGGTCGGCACCGGGGTGTCACTTGGCTCGGGCGTGGCCGGCGGCGGCGGCGGCGCCTGCAGCGCCTGGCTTGCACCGGGCAGCAACAGAAGGCAGACGATGAGCGCTGGCGCGCAAACCAACTTGAGGATGCGGGTCAATGGTGGATGATGCCTCAGTTCTATCATGGCACTCGTCTCCCTGTCCAGGTGCCTGGCATCCTGGAAACCTCCCTCATTGTACCAGAAAACTCGCCAACTCGCAACTATGCGCAGCTACTCTCAAGGCCTGGTCGGTCGCGAGGAGCGCGGACCGGCAGGAGATTCTGCTCCTCATCAGCCTAGACGGGTCACGACGGGCAAAAAGAGCCTGGGAGGTCCCTCTGGCGGGGGAATCACCAACACCGCGTGCTCCACGTTGTTCTGCTCATATTCCTCCGGGTAGCGGCCCCAGTAGGGGTAATATTCATCCCCGTCGAAGGACATGTCTGCCTGGACATAGACATCGTAGATGCCGCTCGCCGGAAATACCGGATCCCACTCCAGTCCGTCAAAGCGCAACTCTGTGCTGGCGCCGGGCGCCAGGCTGGGCACGTAGGCGAGATAGTGCCGGCGTGGCGTTGTGCAGGCGGCGTCCAGGCAGTAGCCGCCGATATGGTCGTATGCCCCCAGGGGTGGAACCGAGGGCTGGGGCTTGATGTAGAGCGAGACCCAGAAGTACTCACCGGCAGCCGCGGCTCCCCGGTTGGTGACCGTGGCATAAAACGTGATCTCCTGGTCGGGGCCCGGTTCCTCTGGGATCCAACGTATATCGTCAACGCTGAAATCGACCAGGGCGACTCCATCATAGACGACCATGTGGGTTACCACGTCCGTGACGGGGTGAGTCATTTTGTTGTGTCCCAGGTCCACCTGGTTGCTGACGATCCAATGATTCGGCAGCCCATCCGCCACCTGGACGACAACCTGGACCTCGCCGCGAGCTCCCGCCGCCACGTCGCCCAACTGCCAGATCGAGTTCGACGGATCGCTCGCCTCTGGCATGGTGCTCACGACTTTGTAGCTGCCGTGCAGGTCGTACGTGTCGGTTAGCACAGCATTCTCGGCCAGGAAGATGCTTGGATTGCTATAGGTTATGGTATAGATGATCTGCGACCCGGGCGCGACGTGGCTGCCGTGTGGTGGGCTGGCGGTCTTTTGCACCTCCAGCTCCGGGATCGGGAGCCTGGCCTCGTGGGTGACCACGTTGCTGAAGCGGCCGGGCCCGTCTTCACTGTAAACCTCCCCCTGGTTTGAGAGCAGGACTGGTTCGTTATAGGTGTCTGCCACCATGGCCGAAAAGCTGACCTGGCCAGAGTCACCTGGCGCCAGTGTGCCCAGCTCCCAACGGAGGAGAGGTGCGCTGCTGTCATTGGCGCCCGGCCCCTGGATGCTGTTTGGCACGTAGACCATGTGGTCGGGCACCGTGTCGAGCAGGTAGGCATTGGTGGCGGTGATGCTGTACGTGCTGCAGGTGTACGTCAGCGTGTAGTCTACGATATCGCCCGGGTAGACAATGCTGCCCGATGGTGGGTCCCCCCTCTTGTCTATTTTGACGTCATAAACTGGTGGCACGTACAACAACTGAACGGCGTTCAGGATGGGCGTTTGAGAAGGTTCGGAAGTGCTAAAACTAACTCTGTACTCGACATAACGTGCCGAACCTTCTAGCGTTTGCGTCGTGGTCACGGTGCCGGGTGTCGCCAGCGAAGAATAAGGGCCGATCCAGTCAGACCATTCCTCCGTGGTATAATTGCGGGTGCGATACTGGATGGTAATGGCCGTGGCCGACGGATCTTCCATTGTGGTATTCCACCGCAACTCGCGCAGCTTGCTTTTCCTTCCCAGGTCGATCACCGCCGATGTAAAGATGCCATTGGGGGCATAGCTCACCCCCGCCCCGGCTGTCGCTCCCCGGTTGATGGAACGGATCGGCTGGGAGCCATCGTGGCCATTGATCACGTACAGCCAGCCATTGTCGCTGCACACCACGGCGTGGTAGAACCTCGCTGGGTCGATGAGGCTCGTATCGACCCAGGCACCCACAGTGCCGTCGTCGTTGAGCATGGCAGTACCGACATAGTCGGAGGGAAAGAGGCTCCCGTCCTTGGCGCCGCCAGTGGTATACAGGAAGCCGCTGAAGGAGAGGCCGGCCCCTCCATACAGGTTGTGTCTCATGTCGGTGGCCGGGACCCAATTGCTGATGTTGCCGTCTGCATCGGGGACGGCATAGTTCGTATACGGTGAGTATTCTTCATCGGGGTGCCTGCCGCCCATCACATAGATCGTGTCAGAATACGCGGCCGTCATGTGAGCAAAGGTTTCGTGGACAAAGCTTGTTGTTGGAGTCCAGTTGACGATGTCTCCTGTCGCTGCGTCGGGCTTGGCAGAGTAGACTTCGGCCCGGAGCTGACTGTTGTTGTCTCGGCCACCGATGACGTAAATCCGGCCATCCAGCACCGCGGCTTGCAGAAGCTCCAGGGCGACGGGCAGTGGAGCGGTGGTGGTCTGCCAGGCATTCTCTAGCGTGCCGTCATCATTGATGCGCGTAAAGGAAACCGTGTCATAGGGGATGTCATCGTACCCCACGCCACCGAGGACGTATACACGATCATTGACCACGACGCTAGCGTGAGAATGGAGCCCGGTAGGATACTGGGTAGCCGGGAGATCGGCCGTCGCCTGCCAATCGGCCAGGTCGTGGGTAAAGGGGTTGATAGTGGTGTAATATACCTTCTTGCTGATCGTATCGCCCAGTCCAAGGCCGCCCAGAACCAGGATGTGCCCGTTGTGATGCACAGCCGTGTGGTTGGACAGCGCGGGAAGACCGGTAGTAATCGTGTCTGTATTCCAGTCGCCGGCAATGCCGACGACCAGCAGTTGGACTTCGCCATCGTCCATGCGGGTCAGGCCCGTGTGGTGAAATCGTCCGGCGTTAAAGTGCTCGAGGAGGGTTTCGGTATGGGTCACGACGACTTCCTGCGCGGCAGTCTGCGCGGCGAACAGCGCGCAGGCGGCCAGGAGCAGGAACAGGAATACGAACCCGATGCTTAGAATTCTACCGCGTTCCATGCTCTTTCCTCTCCATTGAGCCCATTATGGTAGAATAAGCGCAGGACACACCCATCGGCGCAGAGCGCCCAGGTGTGTCCTGCGCTTGCGGATAGGGATGGGCACACGACCGATTACTTGGTCATTTGTGGTGCCGAGACCCCATAATCGTCGCAGTCTCCCGCCAGGGCGTCAGCCGTCACCCACTCGATGAAAACGCCGGCAATCTGGTTGCCCTTTTGGCTGTTCCACTCCGGGCAGTTTAAGGGTTTTCCGTTCCACGTAGTCAACGGTGAGCGCATATTGCCGCTGTTGCCTTCTCCCGCCCCCTTGTTGGCGCCACTTGAGAGATCGTACCCCACCGGCTGGAACCGAGCAAAGCCGACCACGTGATAGCCGAATCCTTTGGGTCCCGCCCCCGCAACGTGACCACATTCGCCACCTTTTCCCCACGGCTCGCCAAAGACGTCGTAGATGATGATGGTGAAGGATTCGAGATTGTCGATGTACCAGTCCAACTCATGCCGGACGTCGTGGGCGTTCTTGACGCCGGGCACGCCGGCCACCCAACTACCCACATCCACCATACCACTGTCGCACAACCCACCTTGCCAGAGATGATACTCAAGGCAAGGTGTGCTGCAATCGTTGGGCAGGCTTTGCTGGGGCCACTCGTCCGGCGGGTCCACGTCCTGACAGGGGTGTCCGTTCCAGGACCAGTTGAGCCAGCCAAAGTTGCCACCGGTGTGAATCTGCGTGGTCGTCCCTGGCTCGCCGCAGGTACCCACACCGCAGTCGGCATCCGAGCTGCACGAGCGACTGGACTTATTGGAGCACTTGCCATTTTGCTTGCAGGTTCCAAAATTGCAGTCCTCAGCCGAGTCACATTCAACGGTTTCATCGTTGGAACACACCTGACCGCTGGGCGTGGTGTTCCCCCCGGTGATCTTGGCGCCATCCCAGATCTCGTAACACTGGCCGTACTGAAAATCTTCCCACAAGGTGGCGATGGGCGCCAGGCACCCGGCAGAACAGACGCCCTGGTTGAGCAGCACGGCCGCCTCGGCGTTGATCGTCAGGCCAGTCAGGCCCAGGACGCCGCCAAAGAAGCTTGGCGCCAGCGAGTTGACAACGACCTCAACCCCACGGGCATCCGGGTGGATTTCCCGCCGAGCGCCGATGACGATGGCTACGAATTCGCCCTGGGCGTTCTCGCCGCCCAGGCGGCTGCCGTCCGCAGCCAGGTAGTAACCGACCACGTTGTCGTTGACGTGGTCTCTTTCGTCCGTATCCTCGATGCCGTCCTGTTCGGCAACGCTGTTCATGGCGCGCAAGATCGAGTTCTCACTGGCGCCGGCCGGTATCTTGCCGTTGTTGTCGTTGAGAATACCGGCCAATTCCCGGGCACCGGCCAGGGCAGCAGCGTCGGCGGCGTTCTGATCCGTGCGGCGGTGCACGTAGGCGTTGCCGATATCGACGGCGAGCACCACAAACACAAAGATGACCACAATGGCGATGGTCACGAGGACCAGGGACTGGCCCTCCTCTTTACGCTCGATCTGGGTTCGCATGGGCCCTTCTCCTCTGCTGCTCACTCAAAGTGCATGGTTGCCCGCGCTTCCAACGGCAGGGCGGGCAGGATCGGCGTCCAGACGTCAAGGACGGTGGTGGCGACTACCTCGATGCGGCAGTGGTGTGGGAGAGTGCAGCCGGGCGGCTCTGCCTCGAGATCGTCGCCGCCTGGATAGTTGATCTGGATGTCGGCCTCGCCGCCAATAATGAAGAGCATCGCTCGTGCGCGGGCCTCGATATCCGCGTCCTGGTTGGGGTGAATGATGCCATATCGGGCGCCCTCGCGGACCCCGTTGGACATTGTGGCATAGGCGAAAAAGAGGCGGCCGAAATCAATGATGGCAAAGATCAACATGAACAGCAGAACCGCCACCAGGGAGAACTCCAGGAGTCCCTGTCCCTCTTCTTTCTTGGAGCCTTTTGCAGCCCGCTTGAACATGTTCAGCGCCCCCCGTAGACGGGCATTACGGCTACTTTTCGGATGCGGATGGTATCCAGGCGCACGATGCCGCCGAACCAGGTTGGGAAATCGTAGGTTACGGTGACGGTTACCGAGTCCTCCGTGATGTTCACCTGAACCTGGTTCTCAAGGTCGTCGCCAAAATTGGACATCGTCGTGATGTTGGTGCCCGAACCCCGAATCTGGTCTCTTACCAGGCCCTGGATGTCGTTCACGGTCAGGCTCTTCTCGACGGAGGCGTGGCGTGCTCCCTCTCGGGCTGCGTTGGTGACGATGATGAGGGCGTCGATGGCGCGTCCGAAATCGACGATGGCCAGCAGCATCATGAGAAGAATGGGGAAGGTCAGGGCGAACTCGAGGAGACTCTGGCCCTCTTCTTGCCCGGCACTGGAGAGGCCTGCCGGGCGCCTTGCCTCAGGTCGTTGCCCTCGTGAGATTTTTAGTGCTTTCATGGCGTTTTTCCTCATTCCCCAGCCGCTCCGTTAAAAGCGGAGCATCTGCCATCCGATCCAGGCTAATTATACGCCACTTGACGAGGAATGACAATAGTATCTTGGTACTAAGAAGCAAGACCGGGGCCCAATACGAGTAGAGCCCCACCGAAGTGGGGCTCTACGTGTCGCCAACAGAGTCGATTGGCCCGCTCCTAGAAGTAGTCCATGATCGTACTGAAGACGTCCGCGATGGCGGGACCCAGCAGCGTCAGGACAGCAATCACCACAACAGCCACGAGAACGAGAATCAAAGCATACTCAACCAACCCCTGTCCTTCTTCGTTGGGCAGAAACAGCATCCGGCTCACCCCCCTTCGGAACAAGATTTGTAGCTGTGCTACGACTCAGATTATAGTGGATCGGGCGATTTTTGGCAATAGTACTCTTGTACTACACCCTGTTTTTGCAGCAAATCTCTGCATGTGATAGAAACCTTGCGAGCTCCCGATCCGATAGGTCAATCGAAAATGCCGGCCCCTGCGGACGATTTCGGCCGCGACGCCCGCAGCCGGGATGGAGAGGGGGCACGCGCGTTTCCGGACTCAGTGCTGGGCGACAGGCAGCTCGATTCGCACTTTGGTTCCGCGCCCGATCCGGCTTTCGATCTGGACCTTGCCACCCAACATCTCGGCACGCTCGTGGATGGTCGCCAGGCCCAGCCCCCGGCGCTGGTGCGTAATGCTCTGCAGTTCGGTGGCGTCAAAACCACTGCCATCGTCTTCGACGCTCACCACGACGTGGGTCTCCTCGAAATCGAGGGTCACCTGGACGTGCGTGGCGTGGGCGTGGACCTGCACGTTGTTCAACAGTTCCTGGACCATGCGGAAGAGGGTTACTTCGGTGTAGGAGGGAAGGCGCGTTTCACGCCCGACGATGGTAAAGTTGGCCGTGAGCTTGGACTTTTCCTCGAAATCCTGCACGTACTGCTTCAGCGTCGGCACGAGCCCCAGGTCGTCGAGCATCATCGGCCGCAGCGTGAGGATGAAATCCCGGATCTTCTGAAACGTGCTGTTTACGGCGGTCTTCAGGTTGCCCAGCTCGACGCGGGCCTGGATGGGATCCGTATCAAAGAGCCGCTCGCAGATTTCAGCCTGGAGGATGAGGTTGGTCAGCGATTGGGCAGGCCCGTCGTGGATCTGCCTGGCCAGCCTCTGTCGCTCGTTCTCCTGGGCTTCGATGATTCGCACGATGTCGCTCTGGCTGCCAGGCGCACCGCTGGGATGGCGGCCGGCTGCGTCGGCAGGGATGATCGTCTTGCTCAACTCGACGATGCGCAACAGGCGCTGGCTCTGGC